>Ga0315294_10000020_pt1 | contig 185993 bp, 155 predicted proteins | sample YL17G13_40_MG_FD_203626 | JGI IMG/M metagenome (GOLD analysis project Ga0315294, IMG submission 203626) | Sediment microbial communities from Yellowstone Lake, YNP, Wyoming, USA - YL17G13_40 | ecosystem: Environmental > Aquatic > Freshwater > Lake > Sediment | place: USA: Wyoming | collected...
AACCGACGGATTCGTAAACTCAAACAGGAAAATAAACGCCAAATGAATTATCTACTGGATGAAACAGCCCTCAAGGGTGCCAAAGATGCAATCAGTAATACCTTAGAATTAGAACGGGATGATTTTCTAGGACGCGAAAACTATCAACGAGTCGATGAGCTGGCATTTCGTGGCTATCGGAACGGCTATAGCCAAAGAACCATCGGTTTAGGTTGTGGTCAGGTACCAATCAATATGCCAAGGGTATCTCATAGCCCGGAACCATTTGAATCAACGGTTCTACCGCCTTATCTACGTACCAGTCAAAAAGTCCTTGATACTTTACCTCAACTCTATCTATACGGTATATCCGGTGGTGACTTTCGACCGGCTTTAAAGGCTTTATTAGGTGAAAAAGCGGTATTAAGTGATTCTTCGGTAGCTCGATTACGACAATATTTTTATGAGCAATACTTTACTTTTCATAGTCAACCCTTAGATTCTCGTTATGCTTATGTCTATGCTGATGGTGTCTATCTGAGAGTGGGTTTAAATGTGAGAGTTTAGGAATATTAGTGGTTATCGGAGTCAATGAGAATGGTGACAAAAGATTATTGGCTATGTTACCTGGTTACCGAGAGAGTTATGAGAACTGGCGTGATGTGTTCCGAAATCTAGGTGAGCGTGGAGTGAAATGGATTGGACTAGTCATTGGTGACGGTATCCTTGGACTTTGGCGTGCGGCTAATGAAGTATTTCCCGAAGCATTAAATCAAAGGGACTGGATGCATAAGATAAGGAACGTTTTGGAGAAGTTACCGAGAGATAAACGATTACAGAGCCGAGCCTATGATGATTTATTGAAGATATATAATGTTCAAACCCGTGAGGAGGCAAACAAGGGCTTTCTTAGATTTGCTAAGAAGTATGAAGTCTATACGACCGCGGTAGCTTGTTTATTAAAGGACCGAAAGGTATTAACTACTTATTTTAGCTTTCCGAAGGAGCATTGGCACCATATTAAGACGACGAATCCGGTTGAATCGACCTTTGCCCCGATACGAGTAAGATTGGATAAGGCGAAGCGGCTGATGAATGAAGTTTCGGCATTAGGGTTGGTTTATCAATTAATGTTAAAGCGTCAGGCGCGTTGGCGGAGATTAAATTATCCTGAATTAGCGGCAGCGGTGATAGCTGGAGTGAAGTATCGGAATGGTATTGAAATCAGAATCAGAAAGGAAGTTGCCTAATGGAAGCTAAAAAATTTCCACAAACATTGACAGAAGCTCGGTTATGGTCTGAAAAATTCAGCCTTTTGGAACGAAAACGCCCCGAAACTCAAATCGGGTCCGGGGCGTTTACTCTTTATGCTTATGGAATTATTTCAGAAGCACGGTCTTTTTGGTATCCTTGAAGTCTTCGGTCTGTAAGCGATAGAAATAGATACCTTGCCCTAAATTCCGGTTCTGGTTATCTTTGCCGTCCCATTTCAGATTGTAATTACCCGGTTTCAGTTTACCATCAATTAGCGTTCGGACTCTTCTGCCTGAGACATCGTAAATGAATAACGAAACCTCGCATTCTCTTGGTATAGCGAAAGCGATTTTCGTTAAATCTTTAAATGGATTCGGTCGGTTCTGATAAAGAGCAAATTGCTTTATATCTACTCTATCACCCTGAGCACCACCGCCACCTGAATCAGGAAGGCTGATTTCATAAATCCGTAAATCAGCCAGCATCGCATAACTTCCTAAGATTCGCTCAATCTCTTTGCCTATCTCAAAGTCATTCTCATAAGTCTCTTTTGGAATAAGGATTCGAACCGTCTCAGGAATACTCGGCTCATAGATAATCTCAATGACAAAAGTCGTATCAACATACACCTCTTCCTGCCAACTTCTTCCACCTTCTTTATAAGCTACTGCCCATAGGAGATAATTTGATTTCGGGTGAAGATAAGGAATATTGTAAATAAGCGAAGAAGCACTGTAATCGCAAGTAAATTCACCGTAGTCAATATAGCCATCACGTTGTTCACAATAAGGTGAAGCTACGCTATCACCGACTGAAACCGAAATATATTCACCAAAACCATCTGGCATAGTTGGATGTATATATCGCTTAAATTTCACCTCATAAAGTGTGTTGGGTGTGATTTCTTCGGTCCAGATCGCATCTATCACGACTTCCGGCTCGACCAATGAAGGTGGCTCAACCACGATATGAGGATATTGTGAGTAATTCTCGGTTTCGCTAAGGTTAACATAATCGCCTTTAATCCAAGCATAGATTTCATAGTTCAATGAATCAACCTTTTCCTGCCATGTCACAACATCCGAGGTTGCTAAGACCGGATAATCGGATTCCTGGTTCTGACTCTGGCTGATGTTTTCAATCGGACCCCAAAGAATACCAGGCGGGGAGACGTCTTTCATTCTTCTAAAAATCTCACCGGGCTCGGTTTCCTTCCCTTCTCGCCAAGCCGCATAGACTTTATCGCCATAGGATTCGACGCAGGGATGTTGGGATGGAATTCCTGGACTGTCTGAGATGTTCATCTTATCTTGCATTTGCGCACTTTGCCAGTTGTCATAAGTAATTTTACCGAGATTCGCAGTATACCAGATTTCACCACCTTTCTGCCAGACAAGATGCAGTAAATCGGCTGGCGTAACCGCTACCGCTGGATTACTCACTAAGGAATCAACTGGTCCTTCATCAATTGTGTAATGGGCAATGTTAATCGTATCCAGGATACTCAGTTTAATATAGGAATATTCGGTGGTTTGGGGTGGCTGGTCAGGGATTTCAGGCATTTCACTGCCGATATAAACCGGATAAGTGATATAGGCAAAAGCATTGACGGAAGGAGAAATATCCGGTACGGTTCCTAAAGCGATTGCTGGTGGTCCTGCCCAGCTGGTATTATCTCCATCAAAAACAACCATTCTCTTGCTGTATCCTTTGTCATTTTTCACAATGCATACAATATCACCTTCCTGCCAATAGGTAATCCACTGGAAATTTTCTTGGTCAACGCCGATGCTTGGGAAGTAACCTGTATCAAGTTCTTCTCTTAACCATAATTTCCCGTTATCCTTCGAATAAGAATGGATAACATTACCATTATTTTCATAGACAATATTGAAATTAACTTTAGGAACTCGCGCCAGATGTCTTCCTTGGTTAAACGCGGTTGCATAAGGAGAATTACTTTGATTATTCGGAATCCAGACTAAAATCGAATCCGACCACTCACCTCGATTGCCGGAGCGGTCCATCGCACTGACCCAGAATCCCCAATAATGACCACGCGCCCAATCCGGCACTTTTTCCACATAGTAATTACGATAGAGTGGACAAGGATGATTGATATTATAATCAACACCGCCAATCGTTTCCGGACATACCCAATAGCCGGCAAGATTTGGTTCTTGCCCAAGAGTTATCCGGTCCCACCAGATTTCTACCACATCCAGGGTATCGTTATACCGTCCTTGTAGCCCGGTTACTTGGGGTGGGGCAACATCATCGGTAGCAGTACAGGTATCCCATTGCGATTTCGGCTGTCCGCTGCTAAAATAAGCCACTATCGTGTAATTAACCCTTTGACCGGTAAGTGCCGAATCATAATAAAAACTCGTGCAGGGTGGAAAAACAGTTTTAATCCAGCACGGATAACCATAACCGGTAGTTCCGTAGAGGTTGGTGTCACATTTTGGACTACAGTAGACCCGATACGAATCAGCGTCAACATTAGTCCAGGCACCGGTAACCTGCCAGCCCTGGTCAGGGATGCCATAATCCGCTACGTTAAATGTCCACTCCGGGTCTATTTCAGGGATATTTTCCGGTTCTTCAATACCGGAATCGCCGCTGATTTCGCTTTCCTCGCCCCATAGAATTGTCGCATTGGTTCCAACCATAAAGTAACGATTCTCCCAGGGATTACTCGAAAAATTGAAGCCTTCTATATCGCGCAGGTCATATTTTTTGGAGCACCAGTATTTTCTTGCACTATCGCTATATGAGCCGATGATTCCACTGCTACCAACGCCCCATTTCTGCTCTAAATTAAAAGCGCCGTAAAACCATTGTGAGGTTTGATTGCTACCAAAGGGGAAATATGTATTCCAGTTTCCATTAATACAGGACAATAATCTCCCTTTAGCTGCCGCTGCTACAGCTTCGTTATTATAATAATCAATGTCGAAATAAGACAGAGAATCGGTCTCAGCAGGTTCATAATTAGTCCAGGAATCGCCGCCATTAGTTGTCATTGCAATCAGTCCCGATTGGTCACTACATATCCATGCGTAGTTAGAATTCAAACGGTCACCCCAGATTCCCCAGAGCCAACCGAAATGATTAGAACCACCCGGTTTTGCCCTTCTTATCCAGCTTACACCTCCATCAGTAGTTCTTAGAACTTCTCCATGACCGCAGGAAATCCATGCGTGAAATTCATTGACTACAGAGACATCAAGAAAAGGAACAGACATGTTACCCGGAAAAGTAGGTGTTGGAAGCGAATCCCAATTCGTCCCACCGTTCGTAGTCTTCCAAATACTACCTTTCCATTTATCCGGAATGTCCCGTTTATATCCGACAATGTAGCCAACCACTCCACTGGGTGCAAATGAAACACCGGTTAAGTTATATTCGGCATTGAGAGTAATCGGGTAATTGGGGAGTATCCACCCGGTCTGGGACAACTTGAAAACCTGACCACTATCACCTACTGCCCATGCACATGGATAAGGTTCAGCCACCGTAACCCGATTAATAGTAACCCCGCCCGACTGGAAATGACGCATTTCGACTTTTAGTCTTCTATCAGCTAGCAAAGGACTCACCCGACAACTGTCTTCAACCGGTAATTTATTTCGCGCCGTTACGGTCACATACATATAACCCGATGTCAGCGGATTAATGTTGAATGTTGCAATACCTGAGGCGTTAGTTGATTTTTGGTCATAAATCTCATTTCCTTTCCAGAGACAGACCTGAGCGTTGTCGACCGGATTTCCGGCTGAAGTTACCGTGACCGTAAAATCCTGTGGCTCGGTATATATAAAATCAGGGAAATCAGCAATCATGGTTCGGGGATTATCGGTCCACAAAGGCATTGAAGGTTCGCCAAAGAGGTTCAATTCGTAGTAGCACCAGCGCCAGTAATACCACCATGAACCACCAATTGCATTACTTCGATAATTCTCTTTACTTCGTTGATGAGTCGTAGCGATTTTAACTGTATCCATTGAGAATAGAGAATCATAGAACCTTACATCAAATAACTCAGAAGGACCTATAATACCTATATCCGAAAGACCCCAGCCAAAGCCTGAATTCATAATTACGGCTATAGCACAACCTCTTGCCTTCATCATTTCTTCAGCAAGACAGTCCTCCGACCAATCGAAATCACCAGGATGACAAGCAATAGAATTCGCCACAACTAATTTTGTATAATTCGTTTGTTGCTCCGCATTGGCTCTTGTATACATCGCCGGTCCGCTTTGAGTCCAATAGACTCCACCTTCGCTACCATGTCCAACTAAATGACAGAAACCAAAACCATGGTTTAGCGAATCGCGTACCTCGGTTGGATTACATGTAAGATTTATATATCGGTCAGTCCAGCCTTCTGGTGAGAGATTTGCTATTGAGTCTTGAGATTGTTGGGCATTATATCCTTGCCATAAATCGCCCCACGGCAAAAGTATTCTTTTCTGATACAATGTATCGGGTGTCTTAGTGTAGGTCATAAATTTCCTAATCATCGTATCAACCTCAGCAGTTGTTTCCACCGACCATCGACCAATATATAGGTCATAGAATAAATCAACAGTATCATATACCCCACTCTGTCCAAGTTCACCGAAAAGATTATTATTATTCCCATCCCATGACCACTGGAAATCTGCATAGTACAAGTCGCAAGCAACGAACTCTTCGTAAGAACCGTACTCAAGCCAAGTGCATCTTGAAGGAACTATCGAAACATCACCAGCCAAAAGAACATATTTTAGACCACGAGTATTGAAGTAATCAGTTATGAAATTTCTGATTTGCCATTGCTGATCTATTCTTCCTCCCCCAGGGTAATTTTGGTATATCCAATCAGTACTTCTTGTTTCCGCCCAAATTCCGGTCTTCCTTAACCAATTAACCAAAGGTTCGAAATGTTCGGTTAATTCCGAACTGGTTATTATAACATAATCAATTTCTGGATTGTCAACTTGATGAGTCGGTGGCGCATGTTGATTAATATCTTCCGGATTTATCACCAGTCTCTCGACATCTTTTGAAAATAACTCTTTCTGTGAAGGAGTGATGTACTGTGGTTGATACTTACCTTCTTCATATTCGATTCTCACCCTTAACCTTGTATAGAGGAACAGGATACTATCTTTCGGTATGTAACTTATCGGATATAGAAAGAGTCCGACAATTCGGTAGCCTGATTTACAACCACTTCTTATCCCTTCTGCTCGCTCTTCTGGATATTCCGTTTCTAAAGAATAAATACTGTCGTCAGGCGGAACAAAAGGTATGGTTTCGCCGATTGGTCTGGGAGGTTGAGCCGGATATAAAAAGTATTTACCAGGGATTTCGATTTTCTCGTAATCTAATACGCTAACATCAGTTATCTCGGCTGTAGGTGGAATCAAAACTGAGACTGAGAAGAACGGAATCAAAGGGCTACCTGGTTCTGAAGAATAGAGAAAACCCGGCATCCTTATGAAGTCATAGCCATTCAATTCTTCAATTATCAAATCGTTCTCGGAAAAGGTAAATTCCTTCTCCCAGTTTCCTCCAAGAGCTATACTCGATACTAATGAAATGAGGATTAACCATTTCATTTTGGCTCCTTTCCTTTATTCAAAAAAGGCATTTTCTCTTCAACGAAAAGCCACAACGGCTGTTTCTAACTCTTTAAAAAGACGGACAGATTTTCTTATAGACATAATTAGAATCTGCCAGTCCTTTGATAAATAAGGTTGTATAATCCGGAAATGAGGAATACTTTGCTCAAATCCGGTTCCAGAATTTCTAAAACTCATTTTATCACTGTAATCTTCCTGATTTCTTTTAATTCCTTTTCCACGGTAATCTCAAGAAAATAGATTCCATTTGATATTCTCTTTTGATTATCATCCCGTAGGTCCCATTTCACACCATTCTGTTCTGGAGCGGGTGCTTTATTAATCTCGAGAACTTTTACTATCTTGCCGGAAATATCATAAACCTTTATATCTTTCAAGGCTAGCGGACAACGGATACGAATCGCGGATTTCGCCGGATTGGGACTAATTTCCAACGTCAAGCGTATTGCGTTAAGCGTCCCGTGTTCCTCAATCCCCGGTCCTGTATATTTACAAACCCAGACTTTTTTAGGCGTTTGGATGGCAGCATAATTAGAGACAATAATTTCATCTTTGGCATCGTCATTAACATCGCCAGCAGTCGCAACACACCAGCCGATACCATCATTATGTTGTGTTCCTCTAATCCATGCATCCGGTATTGAATCTAAAGTAGAATCTCCCAACCAAAGGTAAGAGGAGCCTTTAAAATCATACTCTATCGGTGCACCTGAGATTATCTCATCAAAAAAATCCTGTGTTAAATCTCCAGCTGAACTCGTAGAAGTTCCAAGGGCACTGGAGTCTTGTCTTCCAATCATCCAGACATCTGGTATACTATCCATATTATTCCCGCCAAAAAGGACATATATTTTCCCAGGACAATATCCACCACCCCTTGGCCAGAGCGAGGTACTAGCTGTTGCATAATCAAAATCGTTTAAATTTTTTAAGAAGTCTACTTTTGACCATCCTAATTGTTGATTTGGTCCTTCACCAATCATCGAAACATCGGCAACCGAGTCTGGAGGGTTACCACCAAAATAAATATAAATCCTTCCATTGTACGATGGACCAAAATTTGCAGCTCCGATTATTATGTCTTGATATCCATCACTATTAACATCGCCTTTTCCACCCACACTCGTTCCAAACCCTTCATAATCTCCTTGATGCCCCCCATTCAAAATCCCATCAGGAATTGTATCAAAATTAGAACCACCAAAATAAATATACACTTGTCCCATATCAAATGCTCCTGGTCTCGGTGCTGCTCCATAAGCCCCAACAATTAAATCAGCAAAACTATCGCCATTTACATCACCAGCGCTAATTGCCTGACCAAATAGAGAACCGCCCTGTGGTCCTCTCATTTGGAAGTCACAAATTGTGTCAATTGGATTACCACCTAAATAGATGTAAGCCCTGCCATATCCATCAGGGCCATTCTGGTTTCCAAGTGCGACATCGTCAAAGTTATCGCCGTTGAAATCACCCATACAGACTGCGTTATAACCATTCGAATTGGAAAATACTGCAGCAGGGATTGTATCCAAATTGTTACCGCCATAAAAAAGAAATGCTCTTCCCGCCCAGGACCGTTCATTACCATAATACAATATATCACAAAAACCGTCACCATTCACATCACCAGATGTGGTTGGTAGTAATCCATAACTAAGAAAAGTGGTATCACCTGTCTTCACCCAAATTATCTCCAAATTATGCGTCTCTTGGGCAAAAAGGAAAGTAGCAAAAATAAGGATGAATACCCCACCGATATAACTCTTCAACCCGGTTCGAATCATTTCAATTCTCCTCTTTGATTAAAATCTAACGAAATTTTTAAACTTTGTCAATCAAAATTTTGAGATATAAAATGAGTGACGACCCCTTATTCTCCTCGAAAGAATAAGAAATGAAACCACAGGATTTCGCCGATTTTCAAAAGATAAGGAACGAAAAATAATCACAGAGGACACTGAATTTACTGAATAGATTCTGGGTTAGTTCGGTGGTTTCAGTGATTAATTGTTCTCTATTTTTAATCTGGTGGTTTCTTCTTAAGGAGATTCACAAAGGCAGAGTCCCTTTGTTCTGGGCTAAGATTCGAGATTCTTCAGGATTTTACCTTTTCTGATTACGGTCTTTATAAAATTACCGCCGAATTGATAAGGGATGTGTTGATAATTTGGAACATTAAGAATTATAATATCAGCTTGTTTGCCTACTTCAAGTGAACCGAGTTTCTTATCAAGACCCAATGCCTTTGCCGAGTTGAGCGTTGCGCCAATCAATGCCTCGGGTATCGTGAGTCCATAGAGAAGACAGGCTAAGGAAATGACGATTGGCATTTGATAAACCATACTGGTGCCGGGATTGAAATCACTGCCTAAAGCGATGCTTAAACCTAATTTTCTCATTGTTTCAACTGGGGGATGATCTTTTGATTGCAAGAATAAAGCGGTGGCTGGTAAAAGTACCGGCGTTACGTTTTTTTCTTTCATTCTTTTAAGACCGGCTTGAGAAGGATAGAGGAGATGTTCGGCGGAAATCGCTCCGACTGCTGCCGCAATTTCAGCGCCGCCGGATTGTTCAATCTCATCGGCATGAATTTTCGGGATGAGACCGAAATCCTTGCCTCGGTTAAGAATTTTCTTCGACTCAGCCGCATTAAAAACAAAATTTTCACAAAAGACATCGCAGAATTTTGCTAATTTTTGTTTGGTTACCAATGGAATCATTTGGTCGGTAAGCTCGTGAATATAATCTTCTTTTGGCTTTCCCGGCGGAACACTGTGGGCGCCCAAAAAAGTTGGGATGATTGTAATTTTGTCGTCTTTCTGTAAGCGGTTGATTACCCGCAGCATTTTCAATTCTGATTCCGTATCCAATCCGTAGCCAGATTTTATTTCAACCGTGGTGGTTCCCCAGGCAAGCAGCGAATCGATTCTTTTCGAAGCCAATCGATAAAGTACTTCTTCTGAAGCTTTTCTGGTCTCTTGTACGGTCGACATTATTCCGCCGCCGGCTTCGAGAATTTCTTTATAAGTTTTTCCACCCAGGCGCATTTCGAACTCTTTTGCCCGGTCACCGGCAAATACCAGATGGGTGTGAGAATCGACGAATCCCGGCATTACAACACAACCTTTGGCATCGATCAAGATTTTATTTTTGATTTTTGGTAAATTTGTAGTATTTGTTATTTCCTTAATTTTATCGTTTTCAATTACCAGCGCACCATTTGCAATAATAGCTAAATCGTGTTCTTTAATCGTTAATATTTGATTGGCATTTTTGATAATAAGAGTTTTTGAACTATGAGTATTGTCCGTTTTGGTCACTCCCCAATATAAGTAAAAAACTTGCTTTGGTCAATACTTAGAGAATAGCGTGCTGATTTCTTGACGAGAAATTTCGGGTTGATATAATATAAACATGTACTATAAAATTTCATATTTAAAAAGGAGATAAAATGAACAAATCAATTAAAGGAACGAAAACTGAGAAGAATTTATTAGCCGCTTTTGCTGGTGAATCGCAAGCCCGAAATCGATATACCTATTTTGCATCAGCCGCGCGGAAAGAAGGTTTTGAGCAGATCGCCAATATCTTTATTGAAACGGCTGAGAATGAAAAAGAGCACGCCAAGGTATTTTTCAAATATCTTGAAGGCAGGGATGTTGAAATTACGGCAGTGTATCCGGCTGGAATGATTAAAGAAACGAAATTTAACCTTGAAGCAGCGGCAGCCGGTGAAAATATGGAATGGACGATAATATATTCGGATTTCGCTAAAGTTGCTAAAGATGAAGGATTCCCCGAAGTTGCCCGATCTTTCGAACAAATCGCCAAAGTTGAGAAATTTCATGAGTCAAGATATCGAAGGTTAATTAACAATGTGGCAAATGGCGAGGTGTTTAAGAAAAAGGCACCGGTAAAATGGCATTGCATAAACTGCGGTTATGTCTTTGAGGGAACCGAGCCACCTAAAGAGTGCCCAGCTTGTAAGCACCCGCAAGCATTTTATGAACTTTTAGCCGAAAATTTTTAGACCAATAGCTAAGTAGTTTTTACATTTTTTGCTAGAGGACATTTAAGGCAAGTCGGTTCCTTCTTACAGTGCTCTTTGGCTAAACGGACAATAAGGGCATGGTATTCATTGTAAATTATTGTGCTCTTGGGAAGATTATCGGTAAATAATTTCTGAACCTTGGAATATTCGGTATCGTAAGGAAAGAATTTGTGTCGAGAAAAGATGCGTTTTGTATAAGCATCGACCACAAAGACGGGTCGTAATAAAGCATATAGAAGTATTGAATCCGCCGTTTCTTTGCCAATCCCTTTTACTGAAAGTAAGTCAGTTCTAAGCTTTTTAGTTGAGATATTGCTCATTTTGGCTAGACTTCCTTGGTAATTTTGTGTTAAAAAGTATAATAGGTTATTAAGTCTTTGGGCTTTGATATTATAAAATCCAGAAGGTCGAATCAGCTGAGCTAATTCGGTAACCGGCAGGCGGGCTAATTTATTAATCGAAAGCAGTTTTTTTGCTTTTAAATTTCCGATTGCTTTTTCAACATTACGCCAAGCGGTATTCTGAGTCAAGACTGCACCAACCATAACTTCAAATGGCGTTTCGCCGGGCCACCAAAATTGAGGTCCATAATGATTGTAAAGGTTTTTATAGATTTGATAAATTTGTTTAGTTCTTTTCAGGATACGATTTGATTAAAAACCTGGGTAGCTGCGAATATCGGGAAATTCGAAGTCATCGCGTCGGGTTCGGAAACGATGAACCGTACATTCTTCTTTTGGTTCAGTGCCGAGTTTAAATACTTCTAACCGAACCTTTGGACATCGGGGTGAAGCACGCAGTCCGGTCAATTCACAGATTTTGGCATAAGTGATACTATCCGGTGCTATGAAGTCTTCGTTTGGCAGATTCATAGTTGCTTCTTTCATAAACTCAGCCCAGATTGGTGCAGCCACATTACCACCGGCGGCACCATGAAAAATTGTTTTCTTTTGGTCATAGCCGACCCAAATGCCGCAAGCCAAATTCGGCGTAAAGCCGACAAACCAGGCATCGGTGTAATCGTCGGTAGTGCCAGTCTTTCCAGCCGCGGGGCGGTCAAAGCCTAAAAGTCGAATTGCATAACCGGTGCCTTCATCAATTACACTCTTTAACATGTCGGTTACAATATAAGCGGTTTGCGGAGACAATACCGGTTGTGGTTCCGGTGTGTTTTCTTCAACGACTTGTTTATTGGCATCGATAATTTTAGTGATCATGATTGGAGTGGTTTTAGTCCCTTCGTCGGCTAATACGGCAAAGGCGCGGGTCAGTTCTAATAAAGTAACTTCCGAGGCGCCGAGGGCTAATGAATAGAATGGTTTTAATATTTCGTCGATACCCATCAAATTGGCGTAGTGGGCAACAACTTCTGGACCTAAACGGCTGATAAGTCGAACTGCAACAATGTTCCGAGAAAGAGCCAAAGCCCGACGCAGGGTTATGGGACCAAAAAATTTGAAATCAAAATTGGCTGGGGTATAGGGTTCAGAGCCCGGTACGGATAAGGTCAGCGGCTCATCAATTTCTAAATCGGAAGCTAAAAAGCCATTGTCAATTGCCGTAGTCCAAACGAATACTTTAAAGGCTGACCCGGCTTGACGTTTGGCTTGGGTCGCCCGATTAAAGGGGCTTTGTTTAAAATCTCGACCGCCAATCATTGCTTTGATAAAACCAGTTTCCGGGTCAGTCGCGACTAAGGCACCTTGCAGATAACCCGGCGGCGGTGGAGTACTATCATTAACCGTCAGCGAATCATAATATAGCTTATTGTGTTTTATCTTGTAGTCTTTTTCTAATTGAGCAATGAAATTTTCTAAAGCTTTATTAGCGGCGCGTTGCATATCAAGGTCAAGGGTAGTATAAATTTGAGCACCACTCCGGTTGATAAAATCATAGCCGTAGCGCTGTTCGAGATACTTACGTACTTCCTCCACAAAATAAGGGGCTTCGTTCTTCAATGGTTTCTTGGGGGCAACATTAATCGGGGTGGCGATTGCTTCTTCCATTTCTTTGCGCGAAATCTTTTTATTTTGATATAGCATCGCTAAGAAAAAATTGCGTCTTCTAGCTAATGCCTCAATATTGGTATAAGGTGAATAATATTCGGGTGCTTTCGGTAAGGCAGCAATTAGCGCACATTCAGGCAGGGTTAGTTCCCAAGCGTGTTTATTGAAATAGGTATTGGCAGCAGCCTCGACACCATAAACACCCTGACCAAAATATACTTGATTAAAGTAAAGTTCCAATATTTCGTCTTTTGAGTAAGTTCGTTCCAACTGTAACGCCAGTAAGGCTTCTTTAATCTTTCGGGCAATACTATGTTCTTGATTTAAAAACATATTCCGCGCTAACTGCTGAGTGATAGTGCTGGTTCCTCGCGGCGACCTTAAAGACTTCACACTGTAAAAAACAGCACCAAACAGACGAATAAAATCTAAGCCCCAGTGTGAATAGAACCTTTTGTCTTCAACTGCAATTAAAGCATCTTTGAGATATTTGGGTATTCGACCCAAATCAACCGGAATCCTTCTTTGCTCATAGAATTCACAAATGACGCGGTTCTTACAGTCGTAAACTTTAACGGTTGAGGCGGGTTGAAAATTCTGAATTGCTTGCGGAGAAGGTAAATCCCGCTGTAAACTTAATAGTCCAGCAATCAATATTCCAGTAAATAAAGAAACAGTAATTACTAAAGCTAATAGAAAAATATTTGATTTTTTATTTATCGACATGCCATTAAATTCTACCTAAAGCTAAATAGGTTGACAAGATGAATTTGTTTGTTATATTATATATTATTTCTAACAAGCGGGTTTTTTCGAAGCATCTTAGGGGTTAAGGATGCTCGAATTAACCTTATTTAATATAATTAACAACAAGGAGGTATAATGAAAAGATCTGTAACATTACTACTAACAATATTCCTAGCGCTTGCTCTTGCTGGAAACGAACTGTCAAGAGTTTCAACTAACGATGCAACACAACGGTTAAATCAATCTTCCGCCAATCCCTTAAACTTTGACCGTAGTCAAAATATCTGGGGGGGCGTTCCTAATCGGCTGCCATCGGCTCCGGCAACTGATGATTCATCCTGGATAGCAGTAGATTCGGTTCCTTTGTCAGCAATCGGTGCATCCGATGCCTACTTAGGTATAAAAGTATATGGCGATACCCTTTACTTAATGTGGAATCGAAATAATTTACCCTGGCTGCTTGAAAAATTAGACCGAGTGACTGGAGTTCTACTTGATACGGTACGTGCCTATACGACTCAGTATGCCCTGTCAGCAGTTAGAGTCGATGATTCGATATATGTGTCAACATTCTATCCTTCCAATAATATTGATGTCTACGGTCCGACCGGTTCTTATGTCAGATCGATGACACCTCCGGGCGGATATATGTGTCGGGGAATGGATTGGGATGGCAGTAAATTCTGGGTTGCGGATAATACACCATATCCAAGCGCAGCCCGAATCTACACGATGACCAGGGGAGGAACTTTATTACGGACCCTTAGCGGCACTGGTTCTCCCGCTGTGACCTGGATAATGGATTTGACTATCGATAGGATGATAGGCGGACGAATCTGGTTAAATGATAATGTACTAAATCAAGCCTGCTATGTTAGTTTCGATACTTCAGCTAATACTTTTACTGCATTAGCTGCTTTCCCCTTCCCGGGTAGTGCAGCAGATTATGCCGAAGGTATTGGTTTCTACGGTCCAGACGGTGGTGGTTCCGGTTATATTTATATCGAAGGTGCGGCTAGTCTCTGGGCGTGGAAGATGAAAGTCCATGAAGGTGGCGGGGGTCTTGACCATGATGTTGGTGTAACCCAGATACTTGCACCAGGTGCATTTATTCCATCGACACCTTTAGCCCCAAGAGCTGAAATCAAGAACTTTGGAACTAATCCGGAAAGCAACATTCCAGTTGAATGCTGGATTGATTCAGCCGGAACTCGAGTATATGAGCAAAGTTATACCTATTCAGGACCTTTAGCCCCCAATGCGACCGCTGAAGTTACTTTCTCACCTAACTGGACGCCCGGCGGAAATGGCGCGACTTATCAAGTAACCATGTTCACTGACCTATCTGGTGACGAAAATGAAGCTAATGACACAATGCGTCGAACCACAGTTGTTCAGAGTGCCCCGGCATTTGGGACTGTTCTTGGAACCTGGACTTTACCATTTAGCAGACAATATGCAATGGCGGGTATTACCTATAGACCGGATAGTAACCGGTATTATGTAGCGTGTATGAATCCAAATGAGGTCTGGAGCTTTAGTCCTGCCGATCCAACAACGACTCTACGCAATGAAAATTGGACAATCCATTCATTCTATGGTACCGATATCATCTGGGGTTTTGCCTGGGACCCAGTCACCGAAGGATTCTGGTTAACTCAGATTGAGGGAAGTCAAACCGCTTGTAAAATTGCTCGTTATGTTGACGGAGCTTGGGCTGGTACACCGGCTGACTCTTGGGAAGTATTCACCGTCGAACCTACGGGTTGGTATGGCGGCGTCGACTATAATTATGACCAAGGATACTTCTGGAATACTAAAGTCGGTGGTACCAATCGTTTCTATAAACTTGACCTGCATAATAAGACAAGTCTCGGTTATGCAACTGGACCCGCAACTTCTTATCGTGCTAATAGCTATTTCGGACATGGTTATAACTTTCTCGTCAGCGGTGGTTGGAATCAGGACCAAATCATCAAATTGGATACCCTTGGTGTAATAGCGACTCAAGCACCACTAATGAATTTTGCTGACTGTGATATCTACGAACCAACTAATCCGATTCCCGAAAGTGTCGTGGTTGCTTACTGTACCGAGAATGATGTAAGCAATACATTGGTTAAAATCTCAATGGGTCTAACCTGGGGTTCAGTCGGAATCAAATCCGAACCTAAGAAACCATTGGTAAATTCTAATTTGATGACCAATATTTCGTCTAACCCAGTAACCGACCACGCAGTCATATCTTTTTCATTACCGACTCGTTCATCTGTCAAGATTGATATTTACGATGCAACCGGCAGATCGATTCGAAACCTTACTAATTCGACTTATGAAAGCGGCAATCATTCGGTAACTTGGGACGGCAAAGATGCGAAAGATTACAGAGTAGCGAATGGCATATACTTCTACACTTTGGAAACTCCGGAGCGCTCGATTACCAAAAAACTGATCCTGATGAAATAACCAAACGAATATTAAAGGGGCGGCATAAAGCCGCCCCTTTTTCTTTTGTAAGATTAATCTACTTTAGCAAAAAGGTCGTAATCAGAACTCCTGATAACTTTTGCTGTCAAATAATCACCCGGATTCAGATTTTTGCCTTTGACATAAATCAAGCCATCAATTTCTGGTGCGTTGCCTTCGGTTCTGCCAACATAGTCATAGCCCTTTCTTTTAGATAAAGCATCGACTAATACTTTTACCTTCTGTCCATTAAATCTTTTTAGCCGTCGGCGAGAGATTGATTTCTGCAAAGACATTATCTGGTTAAAGCGTTCAATCTTTATTTTTTCCGGAATCTGATTTCGGAAACCATAAGCTGGACTGCCTTTTTCTCGATAATAAGTGAAACAACCTAAATGGTCGAATCCGCCTAAGGCGGATTGGCGGACAAAATCTAAAAGCGCGGAAAAATCTTTGTTCGTTTCCGAAGGAAAACCGACAATTAAGCTTGTTCTAATGGTTACTCCATCAATTTTTCGCAGTTTTTCTAAGAGCCGTTCAATATCCTGCCGCGTAACCTTACGATTCATTTTTGTTAGCATTCGGTCAGATATATGTTGTAAAGGCAAATCGATATATTTTGTTACCCGGGGAAGTTCCTCTATGGTTTCGATTAACTTATCGGTAAAATGAGCCGGATGGGTATAGAGTAATCTTATCCAGATTATTGATTTAATTCGATTAAGTTGACGCAGTAATTGAGCAAGCATTGGCTTATGATAGATGTCTTGACCATAAAGGGTTGTATCTTGAGCAACCAGAATCAATTCTTTAACCCCAGTTTTTGCCAGCATCTTTGCTTCTCGTACAATATCTTCGATTTCTCGACTGCGAAACCGACCGCGGATTGATGGTAAAAGGCAATAAGAACAGCAATTATCACAACCATCGGCGATTTTCAAATAGGTATAGTGTTTCGGTGTCGAAAGTAATCTGGGTTCAGAACTCAAGCAAAGCGTCTGCGGGTTTCGGACATAAGTTTTCTTGTTACCCGTACTTGTTGCTAAGGTGGGAAGCCTTGAAAGATAATCAATACCCAAAAATCCATCAATTTCGGGAAATTCTTTTTCTAACTCTTGCTTGAATCGCTGAACTAAGCAGCCAACCACAAAAACTTTTTGAATCTTATGTTTTCTTTTACGGGTCAGAATATCGCGAATCTTCGCTTTGGCTTCATCCACCGCGGGTTGAATAAAAGCGCAGGTATTAATAATGACCAAATCAGCATTTGCTATTGAATCGGTTAGAATAAAACCAGATTTGACTAAATTGCCCAGGATAATCTCAGAATCGATTAAGTTCTTCGGACAACCCAAAGAAATCACCTGTGCAATCATTTTCTTCTAATTTTCTCGGCGAGTTTTATGGTTAATAATTATTAAGGCGGTTTGTCAAGTTACGATAAGCATTTTTGCCTGTCCGGTGGCAATAATTTGACCTTTAGAATCTTTAATTAAGCTTTCACCGATAATTAACCTGCCATGTTGCTGAACAATTCGACCGGTTGCCTGAACCGTTTCTCCGACTGGTAACTTTTGTTTATATCGGACAATCAGTTCAGCGGTTAATACATCTAAATTTCTTTTACGGCATGCCCAGGCAATCATTTCATCTAAAATTGTGGCAATGATTCCACCATGGGTTATATCTTTGAACCCTTCGTGTCGTTGCTTTACCTGAAACGAAGAATGGACCCCATTGGAGTCGCCGAAAATTTTAAGTTTTAGACCAAAAGGGTTGTCTTTGCCGCAAGCAAAACAATAGTTGGATGACTTAAACGATTGGCTAATTTTCTTTTTTGGCGCTGGGAACTTCAAAGATTTTATCCGAAATCTTTTTATTGAATTTTACGCCGTAGAGTTCAAAAGTGGCGACAGTGCCTGGTCCTTGAGGATAAGAAAATTTCTTGATTGAAAAGTCTTTTGGGTTCACCCATAAGTCTAAATCATTAATTAAGGAAAAAGTATCCTTAGCGACAAGTTTTAGATAAATTAGGTCGTCTTCGTTGCGAGTTTCAGTTACGGTCATTGATAAGGTGTCGGAAAAAATATCGAAAGGCGATAGTTTGCCAGGTAACTCCTGTTCGCCAACTTCGGTTTGGGCAGGAAAATGAAACCATATTTTATTACCGGAAACGATTATACTCTGGGAATCGGGGAAAGTTACATTCAACCTTAATTTGTCGGGGCGTTTTAGATAGAACCAACCAACAAATTCCTGACAGGTGCCGAGTGATTCCGAACAGATGTTTTGTTGAAAACTTCCTTGAGCGGTATTAACTTTCTGGTAACGCATACGAACTCTTTGCCAAATTAAATCGGATTGGGTTTGGGCTAATGCGACAAGAAAGACAGCAAGAATTAATAAGCAGATTTTTTTCATAGAGAATAAAGATACCAAAGTTATAAGGCAAGTCAAGTAATCCAATCCTTGGATTATAGGAAGGAATAATTTAACCACAGATTAACACAGATAAACACCGATTAAAAGTCTTGTAAAAGAAGGAAATTCTTAATATCGGATTGATATTACGTATCTTATAGTTAATTTTATTAACTTCTTATAGTTAAGTATGTTAAATGGTTAACCACTATATATAGTAGGTATGAGATGTCAATATACAATTAGTAAGGGCTAGCCCCACCCTAGGGGTAGGCTATCCCCCACACGGTATAGGGAGCGGCTTAGGGGGTAGCCTCCGGGCTAGCCCCGGTAGTAGCTTGCGGGGTAGCTTACGGGTTAGGCTCAGGGGTAGGCTAAGGATTAGCCTACGGGTTAGCGTAGATAGTAGCACAGGGGATTGGCTAAGGGGTAGCTTAGATAGTAGCCTAAGGGTTAGCTTACTGGGTAACCTGGAGGGTAGGTTAGTGGGTCGGCTACTTTACTTATTTAACGACGAGGAACTTTTTGGTTTCTTTGCCCAATCTTAAGAAATAGATTCCGGGACTTATTCCTTTGAGAGATATTTTCACCGCATCATCATTGCGAGTTGAAGGCGCGGCAATCTCTTTTACCATCTTTCCCGACACATCAAAGATTTTAATCTCTTCCACGGATAACGGAACAATGACACGCATCACGTCTCTCACCGGATTTGGATAAATTTCAGGCTGGATTCGATTATCACTTAGCGGTAAGCGGTTTTCTTCAATCCCAAGTCCCGGTGAAAACCAGACATCATCTAAATTTCCTTCTATATACTCCCCTCCAAGCACCCATATCTTATTATCAAAAACCACCGAGGTATGTCCCTCTCTTTTAATCCATTCGGCTGAATCGGCAGCTTGGGTCCAATTCACCCCATCCGTAGAATACCAGACATCGTTTTTAAAATTGTTTGAGTCTATGCCACCTAGCACCCATAATTTGTTATCAAATATAACTGATGTAAGGCAAGCTCTTGCCGACCAAACAGCTGATTCGGTTGCACAAGTCCAGTTTACACCATCAGTCGAATACCATATATCGTTTCTGAAACTACTTGAGTCATGTCCACCGAGAACCCACATCTTATTGTCGAAAACTGTCGATGTATGACAATCCCTTGCTGACCAACCAGCCGATTCAGCTACACAAGTCCAGTTCACACCATCAATAGAAAACCAAACATCGTTTCCAAGTCTATTAAAAATAGCTCCGCCGAGCACCCACATCTTATTACTAAAGACAACTGATGTGTGCGCTGCTCTCCATAACCATCCTGCCGAATCAGTCGCTTGCGTCCAGTTCACACCATCTGTTGAAAACCAGACATCTCTAGTAAAATTTCCGTAATCGTAATCCCCTCCTAGAACCCAGATTTTATTATCAAATACACATGAGGTGTGAAAGTATCTGCCTACCCATCCTGCCGAATCGGTGGCACAAGTCCATTCCATTTGAGCAAATAAGAGGGCAGGAAATAGAAAACTAGCAGCAATGGGCAGTGTTAAAAACCTCATGCACTAATTTAACTAAACTTATTCAGTTGTCAAATAAAACTAAAGGACTAAAAGAGTTTTAAAACCGGTAATCCGGCAAGGAGAGCGGCAAGTGAGGCGGCAAGCAGGACCCCAAGGATTATTACTTTGCCGTAGTCCTGTCCTTTTAAGGCGCCGAGTAATAAAGGCTCACGTGATAAATAAGCAGATGCGGCATAAAGTTCCTCACCCATCAAAGTATAATCACAGGCGGTAATGAAGAACGGTAATTGCATCACCGCATCAGTGCCGGCAATCTGAATCGCACCAGTTGCGGCGCCGGTCTCGGCTAAAATCAGGGATTCTGCCCAGAAATAACCAATAAGGAAATTGGTTGCCGGTTTTTCTCTAGTCATTATGCCATCTACCGCCGCGGCAAAAGCAAACTGGTCATCGGTCAGATAATATACACTGTCCGGATTAAAAGCATCCGGTCTGCCCGCCTCGGTGTATGCTTCTTTGACCACTTCGCGGGCAACGGTATAAACGATTGGGTCAGCACAGGGCACAATCACATTGGTCGAATATTTAGCCGTTGTTTTACTGATTTCGCTTAAGATATTAAGTGAAGCGATGGTGGCGACATCATCCATCGTCGAAAGACCCGGCACATATAGAATCGGTTTGCCCATCTCAGTGGCTCTGCCGACTGCTTCATCCACGGCGGCTAAACCGGCGATTTTTCGGATAAATAAATTAACGCCCCTCTTTGCTTGTGAGATAAAAAAAACAATCAAGAAGATGAACAGAGCAGTAAAGACAACGACATTTGTTTTATCGGTATCAAACCACTGGGGCGAGCTAGCTGCAACATTGGAAATCGCTGATTCAATAAATTCGTTACTTTTAACCGCGGTAATTTTGTAGTGGTAATGAACGCCAGCATGTGTTTCTTCATCTAAATAAGAAGCAATTCCTTTGCCGCGAAATGCGAGTTTAGTGAATGAGGTATCATTTTCTGCCTGCCGGTAAATTTCGTAGCCATCAAGTTGATTATCATCAACCGAAAGTATCCAGGTGACATTTATTTTTCCACCATCGTCATTGGGATTATCACGGGCTACGACATTAGTGGGAGGGGCTAATGTGTTAATAAAACAAAAAAAACTTAATAATAATGACATAATTTTATTTTGAATTTAATTCTTTGATACTGCAACGCTCACATTCCATACGTCTTAATTCTTTGAGTGAAACTCGGGTTGGATACTCCCCGGTAAAGCAGGCGGTGCAGAATTTCTGTCCTTCCTTTTCGCCGCGCACACCATCAATTAATCCCCGGTAAGTCTGATAGAGTAGGACATCCGCCCCGATCAATTTTCGGATAGCTTCAACCGAATTCTTCCGGGCAATGAATTCACCCCGTGTCATCATATCAATACCGTAGACACAAGGGTGTTTTAATGGGGGAGAGGTGACACCATAATAAATTGCTTTTGCACCAGCTTCTCGAACTAATGAAACAATCTCTTTTGATGTGGTGCCCCGGACAATACTGTCATCGACGATGAGAACCTTACGACCGGCAATCTCGCTGCGAATCGGGTTGAGTTTTTGCCGAACTGCAATTTCTCGATTTTCGGTTCTGGGCATAATAAAAGTTCGTGCAATGTAGCGATTTTTAATTAGTCCTTCCCGTTCATCCACGCCCATTACTTTTGCCAAAGAAGTGGCAGCCGCCCGTGCCGTATCTGGTACCGGAACCACGACATCGGGTTTAAGTCCTGCCTTTAGGCACTCTTTAGCTAAGTTGATGCCTAAACGAAATCGTGCTTCGTAAACCCCAATGCCATCAATTGTCGAATCGGGACGGGCAAAATAGACCCATTCGAAAATGCACGGGGTATGAGTTTTTGGTTGAATAAGCCTTGAATGGATATTCAGGTCAAGGTCGATGAAGATTACTTCCCCGGGTCGCACATCCCTTATGGTTTTATAGTTTAAAAGGTCAAATGCCGTACTTTCCGAGGCAAAGGCAAAAGAATTGTTTTTTCGACCAAAAATCAGTGGTTTTATTCCATGCGGGTCACGAAATGCTAACATTCCTTTATTGGCGATTAGGGCAACGACTGAATAGCTCCCTTTCGCTCTTTTAAAAACGCCTTCGGCGGCGGGAAAAACTGCTCTTGGGTTAAATGGCTTAACTTCTCTTTTAGACAATTCGTCGGCAAAGACATTGAGGATTGCCTCGGCATCGGAGAAAGAATTGAGCTGACGATAAGAATACTTGGCTAAATTTTCTCTTAATTCAAAATAATTGGTGATATTACCATTATGAACTAAGGCTATGCCAAATGGGGTGTTAACAAAAAATGGTTGCGCATCTTCAATGCTTCCCGGACCGATGGTAGGATAGCGAACGTGACCGATGCCAGCTTTACCGACCAGCCGAGATAAATTTTTGTCATTGAAAACTCGGCTAACTAATCCGTTCCCCTTTTTTAAGTGGAACATTTCATTGTAAGTTATGATACCAGCCGAATCCTGACCGCGATGCTGCAAGGCAATCAAACCTTCGTATAATTCGGCTACTGCTTCGGACCGGTTAAATATGCCTAAAATTCCACACATTAATTTTATTTTACTGCTTTATCGCTAAAAGTCAATCTGAGGGGATAGTGAATCGGGAGAAAGAGGCAGACTCCTTACTTCTCTCTCTTCTCTCCTCCCTCGTTCTTGGGAACCATTCCGTAACGGTCATGGGCATAATGTTTAATGTATTCAGGGTTATTGGTTCGGTCAATTTTAGCTCGGACTAACTCGATTTGAGTTCTCAAATTCTCAATTTCATTGTGGAGTTTCTGAATACGTAATTTTTTACCCGTAATTTTAACTAAGCCATTATGCCCAGGCACAAAGATTAAGATTAATAATATTAATATCAACAAAAAGAAAAAGAGTCTTTTACGTTTTTGGGGGGCACGGGTTGAACGAGCATAGATTCGCTTTGGTTGACGTCGAATCGGTTTAGAAGTAGTTCGCTTCATCCTCAAAAGGTACGCGTAAAGACTTCTTTGCCGGCAAATTTACCGCCGCTTTCTTCCTCGATTCGTAAAAGTTGATTGTATTTAGCGGTGCGTTCCGAACGAGCCGGTGCTCCGGTCTTAATCTGACCGGCATTGGTCGCTACCGCTAAATCGGCAATAAAAGTGTCCTCGGTCTCACCGGAACGGTGGGAGATGACAGTTCGGAGGCCTGAACTTTTTGCTAATTCGATACATTCCAGAGTTTCGGTTACGGAGCCAATCTGATTCAGTTTTATCAATACCGCATTAGCCGCACTTTTTTCGATTCCGTCTTTCACCCGCTGGATATTGGTGACGAAAATATCGTCGCCGACAATCTGAATCTTTTTGCTCAATTTTTTCGTAAAAGCCGCCCAACCATCCCAGTCATCCTGGGAAAAACCATCTTCGATCGAGATTATCGGATAATTATCCACCCACTTCGCATAGATTTCAATTAACTCTTCGCTTGCATATTTTTGTTTATCAAGCTTAAACTCATATTTTTTGTCATTGTACAGCTCGCTTGCCGCAACGTCCAAAGCCAAAAATATGTCGTCGCCCGGTTCATACCCAGCTTTTTCACAAGCCTGCATTATCAGTTCTAAAGGTTCTTCGTTAGAATTGAAATTTGGGGCAAAGCCGCCTTCGTCGCCAATTGTTGCACTGAGCCCTTTGGCAGTAAGAATCTTTTTCAGGGTTTGATAAACTTCGGCGGCACATCTTATCGCTTCGGCAAAAGAATCAGCACCGGCTGGAACAACCATATATTCTTGAACATCGAGATTGTTCGGGGCATGAACCCCACCGTTGATGACGTTGAGTAATGGAACCGGCAGGGTTCGAGCATCAGCACCACCCAGATAACGGTAGAGCGGTAACTGTAGGTATTGGGCAGCAGCACGACAAACTGCCATTGAAACGCCTAAAATCGCATTAGCGCCTAAATTGGATTTATTGGGTGTGCCATCGAGTTCTAAAAGGGTTTTATCAATTAAGGTCTGATTGAGGCAATCAACATCGATTAGTTTCGGACCAATGATTTCATTAACGTTTTTTATTGCTTTTAGCACACCTTTGCCGCCATAACGTTTGGGGTCGTTGTCGCGTAATTCTAATGCCTCGTAGGTTCCGGTTGATGCACCGGATGGGACTAAGGCTCGACCGCGCGAGCCACTGGCGGTAAAACAATCAACTTCAACCGTTGGATTACCACGCGAATCCAAAACCTCTCTTGCAATAATTTCAGTGATTTCGGTCATGAATACTCCCTTCGTGATTACGACGATTTGTTTTAACGATTACAGCGATTTGGTTTTCAATCTTTGTAATCAATTTATTTATCGCCGTAATCAAAGAGAATGAACTTTTCAACATTCCTCCTACATTCTCTACGCTAAAGAGTCATAAATTTTTCGACGTTCGGCATAAAGGGGGAATGATTCGACCAGTTCTTTTACTTCTGCCGCAACTTCGGCATAGATTTTTTCGTTACCGATATTGGTTAATACCTTATCAATCATTTTCCCGATTTTTTTCATCTCGGGTTCTTTCATGCCGCGGGTGGTCATTGCCGGCGCGCCCAAGCGAATGCCCGATGCAATAAACGGTTTTTGTGGGTCAAATGGTATCGTATTACGATTAACCGTAATGTTAGCCGCACCTAAGGCGCGTTCAGCATCCCGACCCGTAACATTCTTGCTGCGCAAATCAACCAGCATCAAATGAGTGTCAGTACCACCGGCAACTAACCGATAGCCTAAGCTGGTTAGCGTATCGGCTAAAGCTTTGGCATTGGCAAGAATTTGTTTTTGATATTGCTTGAAATCATCGCTCAGGGCTTCCTGAAAACAGACCGCTTTCGCCGCAATTACATGCTCTAACGGACCGCCCTGCATTCCCGGGAAAGTTGTCTTGTCAATCGCTTCGGCATGTTTTGCCTTACACAAGATGATAGCACCGCGCGGACCTCTTAAAGTCTTATGGGTAGTAGTCGTAACCACGTCAGCATAAGGAACCGGGGATAGATGGAGCCCGGCTGCGACTAATCCGGCGATGTGGGCGATGTCAGCCACTTGTAATGCGCCGACTGCAGCGCAGATTTCTTGAAACTTATCAAAATAAAGCGTCCTCGGGTAAGCGCTGGCACCGGAAATAATAATCTTTGGCTTATGCTCTTTTGCCAGCTTTAATAATTCTTCGTAATTAAGGGTCTCGGTTTTGGGGTCAACCGTGTAATGAATCACATTGAAATATTTGCCGGAAAAATTCACCGGATGACCGTGCGATAGATGACCGCCGTGACTTAGATTTAGACCAAAAATCGTATCACCTGGATTAGCTAAAGCATAATAGGCTGCCATATTGGCTTGGGTGCCGGAATGGGGCTGGACATTGGCATGGTCAGCATTGAACAGCTTTTTGGCGCGTTCAATTGCAATCCGTTCCGACATATTGACAAACTCACAACCGCCATAGTAACGACCATCTTTGGCAAAATTGATAGTGCCATCTTTGTCGCGCGAATAGGGGTAACCTTCGGCATACTTATTGGTTAAAACCGAACCCAAAGCGGCTAAGACCGCTTCGGAGCAAAAGTTCTCGGAAGCGATTAACTCTAAAGTCGAATGTTGGCGATTCGTCTCTTTACGAATCGTCGCAAAAATTTCCGGGTCAATTTTAGCTAATAAATCTTCTTTCATAATTTCCTCCAATATAAAAAACGCTCAACGCATAACGCTTTACGCAAAATTTCGGCATAAAATCATTTCTTAAACTTGACATAGCTTAAGGGGAGATGTGAAAAAGTCAAGGAGAAATATTAATAATTAAATAGTTTTCCGATGATAACAACCCTCGAAATAGTGTTGACGGAGTTAATCCGTAAGGATTTTATCATAAAAGGCTAACGCCTTAACTCCTGAATTAGGAAAATTTAGGCATAGTTTTGCTGCATTCTTTTCAGTTATATTTGGCAATCCGTAAGGTTTAGCTACTCAGGAAAAATTAATTTGAATCCTAACATCAATCCGATACCCAGTAAAATGAAGAGTAGTTGTAATATTGATTCTTTTAAACCGCTTTTGGCGCGTAGTTCAGGCAGTAAGTCAACCAAAGCGATGTAGATGAATCCCCCGGCGGCAAAGGCAAGCAATGGAAATTTTAATATATTAGTGAAAGAACTAATAAAATAAGTGCCGATACCACCCAGAATGCAGGTAGCGGCACTTAATAAGTTGTAGGTGAGGGCTTTTTTTACCGAAAATCCGCCATAAACCAAAATACCAAAATCGCCCAGCTCCTGGGGGATTTCGTGCAAAGCAACGGCAAGCGAAGTCGTCAAGCCTAACCGTAAATCAACCACGAAACTTGCCGCAATCACCACTCCGTCGATAAAATTATGGACTCCGTCACCAATCAAATTCAAATAGGTGAAAGTGTGAATGGGACAAATTTCTTTATGGCAGTGTCGCCAATACAGGAATTTCTCTACGATAAAGAAGCTGATTATTCCGATAATAAAAAAGAAAAAAGCCATTTTACCCATTGCTAACGACTCGGGTAAGAGGTGTAGTAATCCACCGCCGATTAGAGCGCCAGTAGCAAAACTGACCAAAATGAAGATGATTTTCTGGAGTTTTTTTTCATCCCTTCCCAGAAAGATAATGCCGATTAGTGATATTAAACTGATGACTGAAGTCGCTGTAATAATCAAGAACAGAGTCATAGTTAATTAACGATTTGAAATAGGATTATCATTAAATTATATCGAAAGTCAATTCGTATTAATGTAGTGATAATGTTTCAAAGGTTGAATCTTTTCCAATAGTTTTTCGGAGTTAAGAATTTTTAACCGCTAAAGTCAAGACGAATTCTATTCACAAATTTATTGAACCCGAGAGATTAGGCAGCACGCATCACTTGCTGGACAAAAGCCGGCTCGGGCAGCGCACCGTCAATTTCAACTGCACCGTCATTGACTATTGTTTTGGGTACTCCTAATACCGAGTATTTATTTGCCAGATGGGGGAATTCGGTTGAAGCAACCATGTCAGCTTTGATGAGGTCACTCATCAGGGCAAGTTTGTGTGCCATTCGAACCATAATCGGACAATATGGATAGGTGGGGGCGGTAAAGACTTGAATATGAAGGTGTTTAATTAGCGTATTAAGTTGACTAACGGTATCAAGGGAAAGTTCGGCAATTCCTTTTGAAACATCAACCAAATCTTCTAAGAGGGCAGCGAATTCATAACCCGAAGGGATACCAAAGAATCGGATTCCGTAAACTTTTTGACCTTCGAGCACGATTGCCGGAATCTTATCGATTTCAAACTGTTTCACTATTTCCGGGTCTTTCTGAAAATCATGAACTCTTAATTCCAATGGATTGGATAGACCAGTTAATTCTTGCAAAAGCTCATGAGTGAGTTTACAGGACTGGCACTCAAATTCCTGAGTAAAAAAATGAATAACTACTTTATTGGTAAGTTTCTGAAAAATTTCCAGTACTTGTTTCTTGCTTTCATCGGAAATTATTGGCATGCCAAATCCTCCTTTCTGTTATTTGCCCAAATTGTCGAACTTAAACATCGATAATTGGAATTATAAAAAGTTTTGCTAAGTAGTCAATCAATTGTGGAATAGAAATGTTTCTTGTTATTTGTTATTAGCTGTTGACAATACACCTTAGGAGATTATATTTGATTCAATGAAACAAGAAAGGAGATTAAAATGAAACGCCTGCCTTTTGTCACAATAAACATTGTGCTATTATTTGGCATTTGTCTAATCGTTAGTTGCAAAAAGAAAAATAAATCACCGGAAATTCCGACAATTCCTTCTGGACCATTAAGCGGTACTATCAATGTTCCTGATACTTTCTCAAGTTCAGCCACTGACTTGGATGATGATAGTATTGCGATAAGATTTGATTGGGGTGATGGTGATACATCGGATTGGAGTTCTTGGGTTAGGAGTGGTGATTCAGTATCAATCGCTCATTTCTGGTCAGATTCTGGTTCCTACAATCTAAAGGCACAGGCAGAGGATATAAAGGGAGCAACATCAGACTGGTCATCTTCTCATTCTATAGTTGTTTCTAGTGGCGGAGGTGGCTGGCAAAAGACATTCGGTGGGACAAGGAGTGATGATGGCTATTCAGTTGAGCCAACATCAGATGGTGGTTACATAATCACAGGATGGACACGGTCATTCGGTGCTGGTGAGTCAGATGTTTATCTTATCAAGACTGATGCGAATGGTAATTTAGTCTGGCAAAAGACATTCGGTGGAACAAATTGGGATGAAGGCAATTCAGTCCAGCCGACATCAGACGGCGGCTACATAATCGCCGGATTGTCAGGGTCATTCGGTGCTAGTGGGGATGTCTATCTTATCAAAACTGATGCTAATGGCAATCAAACCTGGTATAATACATTCGGCGGAACAAGTGATGATTTTGGCTATTCAGTTCAGCCAACATCAGATGGTGGCTACATAATCGCAGGAACGACACAGTCATTCGGTGCTGGTGGGTCTGATGCCTATCTTATCAAGACCGATGCCAATGGCAATCAAACCTGGTATAAGACATTCGGCGGAACAAGTGATGATAATAGCAATTCAGTTCAGCAAACATCTGATGGCGGATATATAATCGCCGGAAGAACAGGGTCATTCGGTGCTGGTGATTGGGATGTCTATCTTATTAAGACTGATGCAAATGGCAATCAGGTTTGGGACAAGACATTCGGCGGGACAGGTTTGGATTATAGCAATTCTGTTCAGCAGACAACAGACGGGGGCTATGTAATCGTAGGAGTGACAGTATCATTCGGCGCTGGTTTGTCTGATGTCTATTTTATCAAGACCGATGCCAATGGCGATCAGCAATGGTATAAGATATTTGGTGGGACAGATTACGATTATGGCAGGTCTGTACAACCAACATCAGATAGCGGCTATATCATCGCCGGGTATACATATTCATTTGGTGCTGGTAGTTATGATGTCTATCTTATCAAGACTGATGCAAGTGGTAATCAGCAGTGGTACAAGACATTCGGCGGGGTAGATACTGATTATGGCTATTCAGTCCAGCCCACCTCAGATGGCGGCTACATCATCGCTGGATATACATATTCATATGGTGCTGGTGGGTCTGATGTCTATCTTATTAAGACCGATGCGAATGGCAATACAATGAAAACATTTTCTTTTAATCCCAAACGAAATTACCCGAATCCTTCCCAACGCTCATCGCCAAAATTACCCCACGACTTAAAGAATACCGGTAGAGTCGGAGTAAGATAACTTTACGCCTAACCCTTCACTCAGGAAGCGACCCAGTAGGTGACTCCGTAGGTTGTCCCCGAAAAGGCAGTGCCCAGTGGATAGTGCATAGCGGTTGGTGAAGACAGATAAGAAATACTGAAGGTGCCGGGCAGAAAAATCCTTCTGAGGGAAAATTTCACTAAAATCACTGATAAGGAACCAGCCCCCGAACCAACTCCCCAGGTTACTTAGGGGGCTACCCCCGAGTCAACCCCCGAACCAACTCCCCAGCCAACTCCCGAAGCCGCTCCCCAAGTTGTCCCCGAAGCCATCCCCGAACCCGCTTCCTAACCAATCCCCTAACCAACTTAGGAGGCGACTCCCGAAGCGACCTCCGAGGCTACTCCCCAAGCCACTTAGGGGGTCACCTCCTAGGTGATACCCCCTCCCCAAGCAATTTTCAATGTAAAATTTCTAATTTCCAATACTTAGAAGAAAATTTGGACTAATTTTTATATGCCTATTAGGCATAATTATTCTCAAAGAATCTGCGTTTATCCGTGTCTATCCGTGGTTTTCTTATCTCCGCTATCTCTGCGGTTAAATTTTTTCCCTTTTCTGTCCGTGGTGGTTGGATTTGACTTTTTCTTTTGCTCGATTATAATCGGGCATGAATTTTGCCGCTGAAGTCAGCGAACTGGTTCGTGACTACGGCGCGCTGCGTGCTTTAGATGGAATCTCCTTTAATATTAAAGAGAATGAAATCTTTGGATTGATTGGACCAAATGCTTCAGGTAAGACAACCACCTTAAGAATAATTTCCACTTTGCTTAAACCGACCAAAGGCGAAGTTAAAGTTTTTAATATTAAGGTTACGGAAAAACCAGGCGAAGTGAGAAAACTGATAAGCTACCTGCCCGAAGATGCCGGTGCCTATAAGAATCTCAGCGGCATCGATTATCTGAAATTTATGGCAACATTCTATTCAGCCGATAATGTTGATAGAGACAAAATTATTGAAAGAGGGATGGAGATTGCGAATCTTGGTAAAAGAATTAGCGATAAGGTGAAGACCTATAGTAAAGGTATGGCAAGAAAACTGCTTTTAGCCCGCGCTTTGATGGTAAAACCAAAATTGGCAATACTGGATGAACCGACCTCGGGTTTAGATGTAGTTAATTCCTTAGAAATCAGAGAAAAAATAAAAGCATTTGTCCGAGAGGGAACTACCGTTCTCTTATCTTCACATAATATGTTAGAAGTAGAATTTCTATCGGACCGGGTCGCATTGATAAAGAAGGGCAGAATAATTGAAACCGGCACTGCGGCGGATTTGAAGCGAAAATACGAATCCCGTAATTTAGAAGAAGTGTTTATGAAAGTGGATAAAACCAATTGAACGAATGATAACGAATATATCGAATGTTAATTATCTTGAATCGAATACCACGCTGTTGTTATTCGTTAGATTCGCTATCATTAGCATAATTCGTTAAAAGATGAGAGTTATCGGAAACCTTATTTGGAAAGAAGTGAAAGAACTTCTAACCCGACAACTTTTAATTCCGTTTATCGCCATCATGGTTCTATTTCTTTTCATCGGTCGGGCAATTCGGGGTGAAAAAGAGAAGGCAAAATCACCGCAAAGGGTCTTAGTAGCGGATTTTGACCACTCTCCAATGTCACAAGATATTATCCAAACTTTTAAATCAAGCGGATTGATTGTAGTTGAAGCCGCCGGTGATAAAGAGAGCGTTTTGAAACAAGCGAAGCATGAAGGGATAGCCTTAGCCATTATAATTCCGGCAGGATTGTCCCAAAAATTGTCGAATCTGGAGACAGCAGAAATTACGGTTTATAATCTGATTAAAGGACTGTCGGTAACTCGGGCAATTCGCGGAATCAAGCTAAAAACAATCCTGCAAGCAATTAATAAAAATATCGCCGCGGACCATTTAAAGAAAGCTTTTCCGGGAGTCGTGCCGGAAAATCTGCAATCCCCTTTACGAACTAAAGAGTATGTAGTAATTAAGAATAAGTCAGCCGAAGGTAGCCCAGAGATGCTGGAAGGACTTCTGATGTCCCAGACCTTTATGATTCCTATTATTCTTTTGATTACCATAATCTATGTCAGTCAGATGATTGCGGCTTCGATTGGTCAGGAAAAAGAGAATAAGACTTTAGAGACTCTATTAACCGTACCAATCAAGCGGGTGCAAATCGTTTTAGGGAAAATGTTGGGAGCGGTGGTCGTGGCGTTAATCATCGCCAGCATCTTTTTGTTCGCTTTCGGTTATTATATGGGTTCATTTGGCGAATTTACCCAAGCCGCCCGTCAGATTGGTGGTAATTTGACGGAACAATTGGGATTGGGCATTAAACTTGAATCAGTCCTGCTAATTGCCCTTTCGCTCTTCCTGGCGATTCTTTCGGCGCTTGCTTTGGCTACGCTACTCGCCATCTTTTCCGATGATGCCAAGAGTGCCCAAGCCGCCATTACGCCATTAATGATTCTTTGCTTAATTCCTTATTTCTTCACGATGTTATTCGATATTGAAACGGCTTCGCTGCCGATAAAAATCATCGTTTATCTCATTCCATTTTCTTATCCATTTTTAACGCCAAAGGCATTAATTTTCGGTAATTATACTATGATAATTCTGGGATTTATCTATATGGCATTATTTTCAATAGTGACAATAATCATTGCGGCACGAATCTTCAATTCGGACCGGATTCTGACGGCAAAACTACGATTTAGAAGGCGTTAAGAAACACCTTTAGGTGTCCATGGTTTTATTCCCAGTCTTTTAGCTAGTTTTCTGGAATATTTGTTATTAAAGTGAGTTTTTGTCATGCATTGACATTTAACGAAAATATATTAAAATTTGCCCACCTTAAGCTTAACCGACTTAATCATTAATAAAAGGAATGAAATTGAAAACAGTAGCTTTTTATCTTTTGGTGATTAAAAACAAACACTAATGGCTGAAATTATTCTTTTGTCCGTTTATTTAATCGCATTGATGATTTTATCATTGTATTCTTTTAATGCTTATTCAATTCTTTATTTTTATCTGCGTGACCGAAAAAAAGGAAGGTTAGCTAAAGTTAATCATAAAACCGCCAAAGAACTTAATTATTATCCATTTGTTACAGTTCAATTACCAATTTACAACGAGAAATATGTGGTAGGTAGACTTTTAGAATCGGTAACAAAATTAGATTATCCAAAGGATAGGTATGAAATTCAAATTCTGGATGATTCAACTGATGAGACGACTTTTATCTTATCCTCAACCGTTGAGGAATATTCGGCTTTAGGTATAAATATAACTTTTATCCATCGTGATGACCGAAAAGGCTTTAAAGCCGGTGCCTTGAATGAAGGTTTGAAGCAGGCAAGAGGTGAATTCGTAGCAATTTTTGATTCGGATTTTGTCATTCCTAAAGAATTCTTACAACGCACTATTCCTCATTTTACTTTAGAGAACGTCGCTGCGGTGCAAACTCGTTGGGGACATTTGAATCGAGAATATTCAATTCTTACGCAGGGACAAGCATTAGCATTAGACCAGCATTTTTTATTCGAACAGGATATAAAATGTCGGAACGGACTTTTTATTAATTTCAATGGTACCTGTGGAGTCTGGCGTCGCTCGGCAATTGATGCGGCAGGGGGCTGGCAGGATGATACTCTAACCGAAGATTTAGACCTTTCTTATCGAGTTCAACTCAAGGGTTATAAAATCGCTTTTATTCCCGACCTGGTTTGTCCTGGCGAATTGCCGGTTGATGTTAATGGATTTAAAAATCAGCAGTTCCGCTGGACAAAGGGTGGTATCGAAGTCGCTAAGAAACTTTTGAAAAGGGTTTTGAAAAGTCCAATTCCGGCTCGTGTTAAGTTTTTTGCTTTTACCCATCTCACCAGCCCCATAGTTTTTCCTACCTTATTGTTATTATCAACTCTATCATTACCGCTCACTCTGCTCAAAATAAAATATTCCCACGCGATCTTAAATTCGTTGTTACCGACAGAATATCTCTTGCCCCAGGAACGAGTTATTGGTTTATACTTTGTATTACTTGCCTTATTTACGATTTTTGTCTTACCCTATCCGATTCTTTATATACTATCCTACAAACGAGCTAATAAATTGGATGGCAAGAAAGACGAGAAAAAAGCGAATTGTTATTTGTTTAGTGTTCTTTTGATTGGTGGTTTTGTTGCGCTTTCAATCTTTAATACCTTAGCAATAGCCCAGGGTTTACTGGGGAGAAAGACCGATTTTACTCGAACCCCAAAATTTTCCATTACCAAGGAGAAAGATACTATGCGTAATAAAAAATATGTCGCAACAATCTCACCGATAATCTTTTTTGAAATAGCGATGGGTTTTTACTTACTTTTTACTTTGGTCTTTTCGCTGATTCATTTTGAATTTGGATTGGCGCCATTCCTTTTATTTTACATACTAGGATTCTTCTTCCTTGCCATTAGCTCAATCCACCAGTATTTAGAATTTAATTTTAAGACCGAGAAAGCAGTAATCCCGGCCAATTCACCCGATAGTTTATAATTCTCAATAAACCGAATAAGTTAAAATGATACTAACTTGACAGAGTTTCATTCGTCCATAAAATTATAGTAAAAAAAGGAGTAATGAATGGCGGTTTTAAAAGACGAAATCGAAAAGATTCATCAAGCGATTGAGAAAGAAAGCTTAATCGTTCAAACTATCACCAACGAAGTAAATAAGGTGATTGTTGGACAAAAGTATCTGGTCGATAGATTATTAATTGGTTTATTTGCCAATGGGCATGTCCTGATTGAAGGTGTGCCAGGACTGGCTAAGACCTATGCGGTTAAGACTCTGGCAAGTGCAATCACCACTAAATTCCAAAGATTGCAGTTCACACCGGATTTATTACCAGCCGATATTATTGGCACCATGATTTATAATCAAAGGACCGGAGAATTTACCCCGCGGAGAGGACCAATCTTCACTAATTTAGTCCTTGCCGATGAGATTAACCGGGCACCACCCAAAGTGCAAAGTGCATTGTTAGAAGCGATGCAGGAACGTCAGGTGACGATTGGCGAACAGACCTTCAAACTCGATGACCCATTCTTGGTCTTAGCTACTCAGAACCCGATTGAACAGGAAGGGACCTACCCTTTGCCTGAAGCCCAAGTTGACCGATTTCTTTTAAAATTGAAGATTACTTATCCGACTAAACCTGAAGAGTTGGAGATCATCGAACGAATGACTACCGGCACTGAACCCAAAGCAAGCCCAGCGGTGAAACCTGAATCAATCATTCGTGCCCGAGAGCTTTGTAATCAAATCTATGTTGACCCAAAGATTAAAGACTACATTCTGAATATTGTCTTTGCGACAAGAACACCAGAAGAACACGGGCTTAAGGATTTAAAAGGTTTGATTCGTTATGGTGCTTCGCCCAGAGCATCAATCTATATGACTACCACAGCCCGAGCCATGGCTTTCTTAAAGCGCAGGGGATTTGTCATACCTGAAGATATTAAAGAGTTAGCGCCGGATGTGCTACGTCATCGTATTATTCTAACTTATGAAGCCGAAGCTGAAGAGATAACAACCGACGAAATAATTCGAAAGGTTCTTGAAGGTATTGAAGTCCCGTAAGTAGTGGAAATAGACTACAGATGCACGTAGATATTTCTTTTACCGCAGAGATAGCAGAGACTTCAGAGAGAGATTTATTTGTGTTTCTACATCTGCGTCTATCCGCGTTAATCTGCGGTTTGAAAGTTTGAAATTCTGTGATTCCACAAGAGTTTTTAAAGAAGATTCAAGAGATTGAAATCCGGACCAAAAATCTGGTTAATACACTCTTTGCGGGTGATTACAAATCTTCGTTCAAAGGGCGCGGTATCGAATTTCTTGATGTTCGAGAATATCTTCCCGGCGATGATGTCCGAACTATTGATTGGAAAGTGACGGCTCGATTTGGCAAGCCTTATGTGAAAAAGTATGCGGAGGAACGAGAGCTTATTGTAATTTTGGTAGTCGATGCATCGGGTTCAGAAAGATTTGGCACGCGGCGCCAGTTTAAGTTAGAGCAGGCAGCATCGATTGCCGCAACCTTAGCCTTTTCCGCAGTAAGAAATAATGATAAAGTCGGACTCTTATTTTTTACCGACAAAGTCGAAAAATTCATTCCACCCAGAAAAGGTAGATTCCACGTGCTGCGTTTAATCCGAGATATTCTCTATTTTTCACCGGAACAAAAAGGTACCGACCCAATTTTGGCTTTGGAGTTCTTAATGCACATCCTAAAACGGAGAGCGATCGTTTTCTTTATCAGCGATTTTATCGGTGATGGATTTCAACCGGACCGAATAAGAATTCCTTTAGGTGTTGCAGCAAAAAGGCATGATTTAGTTGCCTTAACCATAAATGACCCGAGTGAAGATGATTTACCCAACCTTGGTTTGGTCGAATTTGAAGATGCGGAGACTGGTGAGATTCTAACGATTGATACCAGAGATAAAAATTTGCGTGACCGCTATCGTTTATTTCGTCAGCAGAAATACGAAGAACGTGAGCGGTTGTTTAAGATGATAGGAATTGACCATATCGATGTGAAAACATCGGAAGATTTCTCCAATAAGCTACATAAGTTCTTTCAGGTTCGGGCAAGAAGATATCGATGATATTTAAAAATTTCCAATTTCTAATTTCTAATTCCCAATTCCGAGTTCCGCACTGTTTCATTATTGTGCTTTTTTGCACTTATTCTTTTTTGTTCTCTGCGTCATCTTTCGTGTTTTCGTGGTTAAATTTTGGTATTTATTTGGTAGGCGCAGGCTTTAGCCTGCGAAGAAAGAAGCGCAACCTAAAGGTTGCGGCTACCCTGTACTTTTGTGTATTTTTGCTCTGGTGCGTTACTTTAGGGTTTTCACAGAGTGATACTACGCAGGATACTCTTGAGGCAAGACCTCAGATTCGAGCTGTCCCAGCAAGCGCTTCGGATGGTGTTGAAATTACTGCTAAACTTTACCCAATCGGGTCGAAGCAATTGACCGTGGGCGACCCGTTCAAAATGACCTTTACGGTAAAACATCCCAAACCGATTCCAATATCACCTTTAGCCGTTGATACGATTGACCCGTTCGGAATTGTCGAGCAGAAGGTTAGCCAAAAAACGCTGGGTGATAAGATGATTAGTACTTTTGACTTGAAGGTTGCTGCATTTGCCACCGGTGACTTAAAGATTCCACCATTCCGAGTTTTTTTCCAAACTAACCCCAAAGATACGATTCTTAAGTATGTTGCTTCCGACTCGATTCCAATCTCAATTGCCAGTGTCTTGTCCGAGGATATGCGCGATATCAACGATATTAAAAAACCGATTGATTTCCCCAATTTGTTACCCTTGATAATAATTGGAATATTGATTGGTCTTGGAGTCGTCACTTTTATCGGACTTCGTTTTGCAAAAAGATTTCGTAAGATTAGGGAGATGCTCAAACCATTACCTCCACCCTGGGAAGAAGCATTTGCCGCAATAAATCGAATCCCGGTTGATGAATGGCTATCCAATAATTTGATAAAACGATATTACTATACAATTTCGGAAATTCTGAAACGCTACCTGGAACGTAGATTCTTATTTCCAGCCGTAGAACAGACAACCACTGAATTAATCCGAACCATGAAGCAGAATAAAATTCCAGAGCGGGACGGATTCGGCAATTTCTTCACTAGCTCGGATATGGTGAAATACGCTAAATTTGTGCCACCCAGAGATGAAATGGTTGGAGTGATTGATTCGGTGAAGGAATTGATAAGTAAAACAAAACCAATCCAAGAAATTCAAAGTGCGGATAGTGAACAACAAAAATCGGATAATAAAGTATGAAATTTGGTTCACCTTTATTTTTATTACTACTTCTTTTGATTCCGTTACTCATCTATCTTGAATTGCGCAAGCGACCAGGAACCGTTAGATTTTCTGATATCTCTTTTCTTAAAGCAAATGATTTTCGAGGTAAATTCCTGCGTTATGCAATTCTAACTTTAAACTGTTTGGTTCTGCTTTTGGTCACTCTTGGTTTAGCCCGACCGCAAAAAGGCAGGGTATTCCAAGAAGTCGAAACTCATGGTGTGGATATTATGATTTGCCTGGATATTTCCGGTACGATGCAGGCAGAGGATTTTTCACCCAAGAACCGATTATTTGTGGCTAAAGAAAGAGCAAAAGAATTTATTGCTAAAAGAAAAGGGGATAGAATTGGATTAGTCGTCTTTTCCGCATTAGCCCTGACCCAATGTCCATTGACCCTGAATCGTGATATCATAAATAATCTGATTGACCGGGTAAATACCGGATTGGTACCGGATGGCACCGCAATTGGAATGGGTATTGCAACCGCCGTAACTCGACTCCAGAATTCGCAAGCCAAAGATAAATTGATTATACTTTTGACTGATGGCTTGAATAATGCAGGTGAGATTGACCCGATAACTGCAGCTAAAACCGCTCAACCGTTTGGTATCAAAATATATACGATTGGGGTTGGCAGTCAGGGTGAAGTACCCTATCCAGTTGATGACCCAATCTTTGGTCGTCGTTATGTTAGAGTGAAAATTGATTTAGATATGAAAACACTTCAGGAGATTGCTCAAATTACCGGCGGTAAATCATTCCTGGCAACCGATGCCAGTGCCCTTAAAACAATTTACGATGAAATTAACCAGATGGAGCCAACCACTTTTAAAGTAAAACAACATACAGTCTATTCGGAAAGAGCTTATCTATTCACAATACCGTCTTTATTTTTATTAATCGCGGTTCTTGCGTTATCGATAACCTGGTTAAGGAGAATACCATGATTAAATGGGCGGCTGGACAATATCTTTATTTTCTATTGCTAATTCCTCTAATTATTGCTGGTTATATTATATATTTCTTAATTAAGCGCCGAACCCTGACTAAAACTGTCGACACTCAATTGATACCAAAACTGACCGATACAGTTGACCGGCGCTGGCAGGTTTTGAAAGCGATATTATTTATTGTAGGTTTTATGTTTGTTGTGCTTGCTGCGGCTCGTCCAAAATGGGGTGAGACACTTCAGATGTATAAAGGTCGAGGAATTGATATCGTGATTGGTATCGACGCCTCGAAGAGTATGCTGGCGGAGGATATTAAACCGAATCGTTTAGCCCGAGCTAAGACCGAAGTGGCAGCATTGATTGATAATCTTGGTACGAATCGCGTTGGAATTACCGCTTTTGCCGGCGACTGTTACGTGATGTGTCCATTAACTGTTGATATGGAAGCGGTAAAGATGTTCTTGGAGGTAATTTCACCGGATATGATTCCTATGCCAGGGACCAATTTTAGTAAAGCGATTGCGGTTTCAGCATCGCTCTTCGACCCGAAGGAACCAAGCTATAAGGCACTGATTCTGATTACCGATGGAGAAAATTTAGGGGAAAACCCGATGCCGGTTGCCCAGAGTGCTGCCGAACAGGGTGTAAAAATCTTTACCGTGCTTATCGCAACTCAGGAAGGCGCACCGATTCCGGAGAAAGACCAATCCGGCGGTCTTCTATCCTATAAAAAAGATAAAGAAGGTCAGATGATAATGTCCCGACCCAATGAAAATTTATTAATTATTATGTCACGGCTTTCTGGTGGTCGTTATTACCGCTCTGAAACAATGTCTTTGGATAATTTAACTGCCGAGCTAGATCGAATAAAGAAAAAAGAAATTGGCGGTGGTGAATATACCGAATACGTCGAGCGCTATCAATATTTCCTTCTCCTTGGATTTATTCTGTTATTTTTAGGTATGTTTATTAGCGACCGAAAAGGCAGATGGTTTGATAATTTATTTGGAAAATATAAAACCACATATGAACACAAATAAACACAGAAGGAAATGCGACTATAGCTTGGTAGTCGCAGGCTTTAGCCTGCGTAATATGAAGAATCGCAACCTAAAGGTTGCGGCTACCGATTTCGTGTTTTCGTTATTTCGTGCTTTCGTGGTGGTATTCATCTTATCTTTCATTCTGGCAGGAAGTGCCTATTCCGATATTGGTTCTTTGATGCGCAAAGGTAATGGTTTATATCGTCGAGATAAATACGAAGATGCGTTTAAGGCATATCAAGAAGCTCAGGTTTTAGAACCGGATAATCCGGACATTCGGTTTAATATTGGGTCGGCATTATATAAACTGAATAAATTTTCCGAAGCGATGCCGGAATGGCAATTGTCTTTAGTGAGCAAGAATAAAAAGACGAAAGCAGCCGGAACTTATAATATGGGGAATGCGAGTTTTAAGAGTGGGCAGCTTGAACCGGCAATAAATTTCTATAAACTTAGTCTCGGTATTAATCCAAACGATATGCCGGCGAAACAAAACCTGGAATTTGCTCTAAAAGTTAAAGAAGAGTTAAAAAAACAACAGAAACAAGATACTTCAAAACAGAAACAGCAACAGCAGCAGCAACAACAACTTCAACCTCAGATGCAACCTAAACCGCAATCGCAGAAAGGGGAGATGAGTAAAGATGAAGCTCAACAAATTCTCGACGCTTTGAAAAATAAAGAAAAAGAAGCGCAGGAACAGGCAAAAAGAGCTAAACCAAAAGTTGATGTTGAAAAAGACTGGTAGGATGGAAAACTCAAAACACAAAAGTCAAAGGTCAAAGCTGATTCCACTTTTGTGTCTTGTGCTCTTGTGTTCTATTACATTTGCCGCTGAGATAAATTTCACTGCTTCGGTTGACCAGACTTCAGTTGGAATCGATGACCAAATTCAGTTAACGGTTACGGTGCAAGGACAGGATATTGGACGAGTGCCTAATCCAGAATTACCTGCCTTGGCTGATTTTGACCGACTTGGTTCAACCTCTTCGCAATCTACTAATATTTCAATCATCAATGGTCGGATGTCCCAGCAGCAGACAATCAGCTTCATCTATTTCTTAAGACCGAAAAATACCGGTACCCTTACGATTGATCCCTGCAAGTTGAATTTCAAGGGTCAGACTTACCAGACCGAACCGATTACAATTCAGGTTCAAAAAGGCAGTGTTCAGAAACCACAAACTCAGCAGCCGAATATTAGTCCATTTCAAGCTCCAACCCAAGAAGCGGTGTCGATTCAGGGCAATCTAATGTTAGTCGCTTCACCGGATAAAAGGACGGTTTATAAAGGTGAGCAGGTGACCGTAGAATTTACTCTATACACACGCTTGCAACTGGGGAATCTTTCAATGGATAAATTACCCGGTTTTTCCGGATTCTGGGTTGAGAAACTTTATGATGCCCAACAGCTCAATTTTCAGGAACGGATGATTGAAGGAAAAAAGTATTCAGCCTGTCTTTTAAAACGGGTTGTGCTATTCCCGATGCAATCGGGCGAACTGACCATCGAACCGATGTCTTTGAATGGTGCGGTGGCTAGAGCACCGCGTGATTTCTTTGACTTCTTTGAGACAACTGAACCGATAAAGATTCAATCGCAAAGCATTAAAATTAACGTTTTACCTTTACCCGAAACCGGAAAACCTGTTGATTTTTCGGGTGGGGTAGGACAATTTAATATAAAAGCAACCCTAAAGCCGGATAGTTCAGTCAATGGTGAGCCGGTCAATCTGACAATCAAAATTTCAGGGACGGGTAATGTGAAATTGATTGATAAACCGAATCTACCGCCAATTGCTGGTTTAAAGGTTCTTGACCCAGAAGTGAATGATAAGACATCAACCGAAGGTGGTAGAATCAGCGGTTATAAGGAATTTAAATACCCGATTATTCCGCAGCGGGATGGCAGGCATGAAATACCTGCGGTAAAACTGAACTATTTTGACCCAAAGGACAAAAGTTACCACGCGGTCGAAACCGAAAAAATTATTTTCACTGCTTCGGGTACCGCAAAAATTACGAGTTCAACTATTACCGAAACCGGTATTAAGGTTTTGGGAACCGATATTCATCACATTAAACCAAACCTCTTTAACCTTAGTTCTCAGTCTGGGAAAACGCCGTTTTGGTTAATTCTACTTTATCCCTTATCACTAATCGTTTTAGTTGTAACATTAGTCTATCGTTCTCATCGCACCCGGCTTGAGAAAGATATTGGGTATTCCCGTAGATTACGTTCCGGGCGATTGATGAAAAAACGTTTTCAGGAAGCGAGTAATTTTCTGGCACAGAAGAATGAGAAAGAGTTTTATTCCGTCCTCGCCCGGGCGATTTTTGGCTATGTCGGTGACCGATTCAATATCCAGGCAATGGGTATGACCAAAGAACAATTAAAAGAAGAGCTGACTCAGAAAGGTATGCCCGAAGAATTACTTACCCGTCTTTTCAAGATTATTGATACCTGCGATGCGGCTCGATTTTCTCCCGCGCTCGTAGCAGATGTGAATACGCAACAACTACTCAGTGAAACAAAGGACGTGTTAAGTAAATTATGATTAGGAAAACAACTAATTTCGCTTTGTTATAATAATGAACCTTCTTTGTTTAATCTTACTATTAGCCCAGACAACTCCTCGCGACCTATACAATCAAGCCAATCAGGCTTATGAAAAAGAAGATTATGCCAAATCGATTGAATTATATGAACAAGCCGCATCAAATACTAAAAATGGACTTCTCTATTATAATCTGGGCAATGCTTATTTCAAATCGGGTCAGATTGGTAAAGCATTGGTCAATTACAATCGGGCAAGATTTCTCGCACCAAGAGACCGAGATATTAATGCTAATATCCAATTTCTGCGTAATTATCGGATTGATAAGAATTTGATAATCGAAAGTCCAATAATTAAGATTATTTCAAGTTTTTTTCATTTTGTCTCATGGCAGGAGGCGATGTTCTTATCCGCCACCATATTTTTTCTAACTATTGTCCTAATAGCATTAGCGATTATTTTATATCAAAGAATTTTCGGTTATATTGCGATTGGGGCGGGTGTTGTTTTTCTTTATTTATTTATCACCTGGCAGGTCTGGCAGGGAGAAAGAAGTTCAGCACGGGCGGTTGTGGTTATGCCAGAAGTTACTTTACGCAGTGGTCCTGGTTTAGATTATAAGGATATTTTAATTGGGCATGATGGGTTAGAAGTAAAAATCATTGAGTCACGGGGTGAATATTCCTTGCTTCAGTTCCCGGGCGGCGGCGGCTGGGTCGAATCCATATCAATCGAAAAGGTATTTTAACGCAGAGATTACGGAGATAATGAAACGATTACAGCGATTTTAAATTTCTTCTCTTATTGCTGACATCTTCAAAAATCGTTGTAATCATTCTTTTTATCACTGTAATCAACGAGTTTGTTTCTTAACAAACTCCTACTTGACAGTTACCTTGCATAAGTTACAATCAACCAAAGAAGGATAAAGTGAGTAGCCAGAATATAGAGTATAGAAAACAGGGAAAATTAGAAAGATTTGAAGATTTATCAGTTTGGCAAAAGGCTCACCAATTAACCCTCGAAATTTATAAAATTACCGGAAGTTATCCAAACGAAGAACGTTTTGGGTTAATTTCACAGATGAGAAGAGCAGCGGTTTCTATTCCGGCTAATATTGCCGAGGGTTTTAAGAAACGTGGCAATAAAGATAAGATCAACTTTTATAATATCGCGCAAGGTTCTTTAGAAGAACTTCGGTATTATCTAATTCTCTCAAAAGACCTTGAATATATAGTGGATACGAGGCAGATTAATGCGGACATTGAGGAAGTCAGCAAAATGCTTGAAGGATTAATTAAATCAATAAAAAATAGAATCAGTAATTAGAGAACAGAATATGGTAAACAGACAGACAAGCAAAATCCCTTTTTTCTGTCTTCTATATTCTATGAACAAGGAGGTTATGATGGATAAATTTTTTAGTTTTCAGAAAAAATGCAGAATACTGCGAAGGAAGGAAACAAATACCTGTTTCCTGACTCCTGTATCCTGCCTACTAATTTTAACTGCTCTCTGCTCCCTCCTCCCTTCTCTCTTATTTAGCCAATGGCTGGAAACGACAATTTACGTCCCTGATTCGCTTTCCGGAATTTTAGAGCCTCAAGCTTTAACTTATAATGCTTTCAATAATAGAATTTATGTTGGAGGTGTTTATGGCGATTGCGTAATTGCAATCGACGGTCAGAGTGACCAACCGATTGCAAAGATACAAACCGGTACTAATATCTGTGCCCTTTGCTTGAACCCAATTAACAACAAGGTCTATTCTGCTAATGAAGAGAGTAATAATGTAACTATAATTGACGGGATAGCAAATCAGGTGATTACAACAATTCCAGTAGGAACTAGTCCTTGTGCCTTAGCCTACAATCAAACCAATAATAAAATTTACTCCGCAAATTGGCTGGGCAATAATGTAACTGTAATCGATGGTACCACAAACGAAGTACTTACAACAATTGGGATTTGGGAAGGTCCGAGTGCTTTGGTCTACAATCCAAGAAACAACAAAGTATATTCTGCTAATTTTTATAGCCATAATGTCACTGTGATTAATGGTGCTAATAATCAAATTATTACAACTATCTCAGTAGGGACTAATCCAGGGTCTTTAGTTTATAACCGAATTAATAATAAAATCTATTGTTCAAATCTGGAGAGTGGCAATGTGACGATAATCGATGGGTTAACAAATCAAGTAGTTACGACTGTTACGGTAGGAAACGGACCATATTCTTTGGCATATAATTCAACCAATAATAAAATTTACAGTGCTAATACGGGTAGCAATGATTTATCAGTTATTGATGGAACAAATAACCAGATAATATCAACCATTCAAGTAGGAGACATCCCTTCTTTTTTAATCTATGATTCCACTAACAATAAGGTATATTGTGCTAATGAGTATAGTAGTAATGTAACAGTAATTGACGGAGCTACAAATCAAGTAATTACAACAACACAAGTGGGAAGTCATCCTACGGCTTTGGTCTCCAATCCTACTAACAATAAAATCTATACCGCAAATGAATGGAGCGATAATTTAACTGTGGTTGACGGCACAACTAACCAACTAATAACTAACATTTTAATCGGAGTTCGTCCTTCAGCCTTAGCCTACAATTCGATAAATAATAAAATTTATTGTACCAATCAAGAGAGTGACAATGTGACGATTATTGACGGAGCAACTAATCATGTAATTACAACAATCTCAGTTGGAAGTTATCCATCAGCTTTAGTCTATAATCCAACCAATAATAAGGTCTATTGTGCAAATCTTTGGAGTAATAATGTAACAATAATTGATGGAAATACGAATGAAGTAATTGCTACAATTCAGACAGGAGACTGGCCATATACTTTTGTTTACAATCAGACAAATAATAAAGTTTATTGTGCTAATCGGTCACATCATAATGTAACAGTAATTGATGGTGCAATGAATGAAGTGATTACTACAATCGATGTTGGGAACTCTCCAATTGTCTTTACTTATAATCCCCCGCAAAACCGAGTCTATGTGGCAAATTTTTGGGGTTCAAGTGTCTCTATCATTCGGGATGTGACAGGGATTGAAGAACGCCCGACGCTTGACGCTTTAAGCTTAACGCCAGAAATTTATCCGAATCCGGCAAAATCCGTGATTCGTGTCCGTTTTCCGTTTTCCGGGAAAGAAGCAACAGCCATCAAAATCTTTGATGTTTCAGGTAAGTTGATAAAGGAGATTGCCACGCTCCCTTCGGTCGCTCGCAATGACAATGAAGTGAAAATATCTCTGAAAGGAATAAATCCGGGTATCTACTTCCTGCAACTTGGAACCGAGGTCAGAAAGTTCCTCGTTGTTAAATAGGGTTCAGCCCTCGAACCAATCCCCCAGGTTACTTAGGGGGCTACCCCCGAGTCTACCCCCGAACCCGCTCCCCAGCTTACTCCTGAAGCCGCTCCCCAGGTTGTCCCCGAAGCTGCCTCCCAGCCCGCTCCCTAACCAACCCCCGAAGCGACCCCTGAAGCTACTTCCGAGGTCACTCCCTAGGTGGTACCCCCTACCAAGCCCGAAATTACGGTAATCGTCTGACGATGCTCGACTTAGAAGAAATTTTGGCTTGATTTTTATGTGCCTATTAGGCACAATCTAACTGGCACAAAAATACCAAATTTCAAACACCAAATCCCAAATAATATCTAAATCCCAATTTCCAAGATTTAAAGGTCAGATAGCTCTGCTATCTCTGCGGTTAAATTGTTTGTTTTTGTATTGGAAATTTTCAGAAAAGTGTTGACATGACGAAGAAGGTTATTACAATGCAATTATAATAAAGGTAAAATGAAGAACAGTAATAAATTGCCTATAGCTAATCAAGATCTTTTGAGGGGTATTACCTCAAAATTAAATTATCGTCTACATTACAAGAAATATTCGTTAATAAAAAGTGTAAATTGTTATTGTAATCTTTTAGAAAGGGGTTAAGAATGGACCTTTTTGATAAATGCTTTGAATTCAGTAAAAAAGTTGACTATATGAAGTCACTAAACCAGTTTTTCTATCTCCGGGAGTTTGACCCTACGGCTAAACCAGTAGTTAAAATGAAAGGTAAAGAATTAATTATGCTTGGCTCGAATAATTATTTGGGATTGACTAATCACCCGAAAGTAATTGAAGCGACAATAAAAGCAATAAGAGAATATGGAACCGGGGCTTGTAGCTCAAGGGTTCTTACTGGTACCTCCAGTCTACATAATAGACTTGAGAGGAAATTAGCTGAATTTAAGGGGACCGAAGATGCAGTGGTCTTCAGTACTGGTTTTATGACGATGATGGGAACAATATCAGCAATCACTGAACAAGGCGATATAGTTATTAGTGATGAATTAAATCACGCCAGTATTGTTGAGGGCTGCCGGTTATCACGAGCCGAAAAAAGAGTCTATAAGCATAATAATATGACAAGTCTGGAAGAAGAACTTGCTAAGTGTGCTGCTTCAGCCAATAAACTTATTGTCACGGATGGTGTTTTTAGTATGAAAGGAGCGGTGGCGAATCTTCCCGAGATAAAAAGGCTTGCCAAGAAATACAATGCCAAGATTATGGTTGACGATGCCCATGGAACCGGTGTGTTAGGTCCAAAAGGACGAGGTACACCAGAACATTTTGATATGGAAGGGCAAATAGATTTAATTTGTGGAACTTTTAGTAAGACATTGAGTACGATAGGAGGTTTCATTGCTTCAAAAGCCGAGGTGGTAAGATTTCTGAAACTAAATTCAAGACCGTTTATTTTTACTGCCAGTCCACCACCTGCCATAGCTGCGACTGTGCTCGCCTGCCTTGAGGTGCTCGAGAGCGAGCCCGAACTACTGCAGAAGCTCCATAGCAACTCAAATTTCCTCAAACAGGGTCTCAAAGATGCCGGCTTCGAACTTGAACCGACCATCACACCGATAATACCGGTGCCGGTGCATGACGACGAGAAGACGTTTCTGATGGCGGGTGGATTGGAGCAAGAAGGAGTTGTCGTGAACCCGGTGGTGCCGCCCGCGGTTGCGCCGGGCGGGTCACTTATCCGGGTCAGCGTGATGGCAACCTTCACTCTAAATGAGCTATCCGCGGCAGTAGAAAAGTTCAAGAAAGTTGGCAAACGGGTTGGCATCATTTAAGGAAAAAACATGAAAATAGCAATCGTTCAGTTACAACCCGAATTTCCGGATTTCTGGGGCATTGTTCCGGCGCCGCGCTACGGAGTTATCACTGTGACGAACGCCTTGGCGCAAGTTGGCTTCAACGTCACCGCCTACGTGGAGAAGCTGGTTCGGTACGGCGAAATTAAGCGCTCGGCACGCGAGGCAGACATCATCGGCTTTTCAGTACTGTCGCCCAATGCTGAACGCACCTACGCCCTTGCCGACAATATGCGCCGGATAGGCAAGAAAGTTATTTTCGGAGGCAGTCATGTTTACTACTTCCTTGAGGATGCCATGCAACACTGCGACTATGCGGTGTTATGCGACGCCGAGTCGGTAGCGGCCAGGCTGTTCCATGCGGTCGCGGCAAATCAGCCGGTCGATTCGATTCCGGCAGTCGCCTGGCACGAGAACGGCACCGTCAGGAAGACCGCACCTGACCCGCAGGCGCAGCGCTACCAGGGCATTACGAACCTCGAACTCATCAAGGGTTACCCGGAGTCCATCCGCCGGCGCAAGTGGACCGGCTGGGCGCCCGTCGTCTTCCAAGCAACGCGCGGTTGCCCGTTCCACTGCAGTTTCTGCGTCACGCCCGAGCTCTTCAACCGGCAGTTCTATGTGCGACCAGTCGAAGAAGTCGTCACCGACCTCAAAGATAAACTCCGTTACACAAAAGATGTCTACTTCGTGGATAATAACTTCGGGGGTAACCTTAAGTTTGTGCATCAGTTCTGCGAGGAACTAGCGCGCGAAGGAATCAGAATGAATGCCACTGCGTACGTGCGGTACGAATTCGCACACCACCCGGACTTGCTGGACCTGATGCGCCGTGTTGGGTTCAACCGTCTACTGGTCGGTATCGAGTCGTTCGTGGACGGGACATTGCACGACCTAGACAAGCGTCAGAGTTTTGCAGCGGTGCGCGATGCCATCCGGGTGTTCCAGAAACACGGGTTCCAGACTACAGGCACATTCATCATGGGAGTAGGTAATGAGACACCCGAGACAGCGGTCCGCTATGCGGATGTTGCCATCAAGCTCGACCTGGACTACGCCTTCTTCTTCGTGCTGGCGGTATATCCGCATATGTGCCCCGAGTTTATGCCCAAGGAACGGACTTTCCTCACCGAATTCCGACGCGGGACCGGACATTTCATATTCTTTTTTCCGCAGAGCATCCGTCCCAGTCACCTGCAGGACGAGATGGTCCGCGCCCATCTCAAGTTCTACTCGGTGGGACGGATTGCCAGCCGCCTGCTACGCGGCAGATTCAAAGATGCAGCGCAACTGGTTTACCACCGCCTACTGTTCCTGCGTCTGCGTCAACATGTCAACCGGTACCTACGCTATGTCCGAAATCTGGAGGCTGACATCTATGACGGTGACCAACTAAACTTGGAAGCGCTCCGGCACAAGAAAGTGCCCAAGCTGGCTAGCTATCACTAAATCAAGGTCATGGCGAGTTCCAAGCCCTATCCGTTAGCAAGCCTCGGATTCTGGCGGGCATACATCATTACCATGCGTCCCTACCTGCTGTTCGTTTCAGGCGCGGCGGGTTTAGTTGGACTTGCATTTGTTGAAAAGATAACAGCTATCAGGTTGATATTTGGTTTTATCCCTTTATTCTTGTCTTACGGATTTGGTCAAGCCTTGACCGATTGTTTTCAGACCGACACCGATGCGATTTCCTCGCCTTATCGTCCTTTAGTAAGAGGAATTATTTCTCGAAAACAGGTTTTGATAGTCAGTCTAACCGGATTAATTACAGGGGTTGTGATTTTGGGTTACTTAAATCCTAAGATTTTGATATTTGGCGTTCTTGCGGTTATCGGTCTCTTGAGTTATACATTTTTTAAGAAGAGATGGTGGGGAGGACCGCCTTGGAATTCTTGGATTGTTGCAATATTACCAATTATGGGAAAACTTGTAGATAAAGGATTTAATGTCGGTGAAATCATAAGTCTTCGGGACTCGCATTCTTTAATCTTTTTATTATCAATATTAGCAATCTTTTTTGGCTACGCCAATTTTGTAGTGATGGGGTATTTCAAGGATATCTCAGCCGATCGTAAAACTGGGTATCGAACTTTTCCCGTAGTTTTTGGTTGGCGACCAACAGCGATATATAGTGATTCGGTAGCATTACTAACAGCGATTCTTACCGGTTTTGCCATTATTATTAGTGGTAATCTCAAAATCATAGGAATTGTAGTTTTTGCTATTGCATTGATAATAAATTTCTATGCCCAATTTAAAATACATCAGATTCGAGATGAAAGCAAAACTTACGGTCCGATTGCCAATGTAGTTCGAGCATTTATTCTTTATTGTATGGCAATTGTAGTTACCTTAAAACCGAACTGGCTGATTTTAGCCGTGATATTCTATCTTCTCTTTGAACTAACTTTAAAACTCAGACCAGAAAAAATGCAGGTTTGATTTTAAAGAGGAGTGGTTTTGCTAAATTTAGATACTGAGACCAAAAGAATCTTTTTAAATCCATATTGCAACTATGGTGCAGGCTATTCACGATGGGCAAAAGTGAAAGATGAAATATATAAAAGAATAGGGAAATTTGAGATGGAAGAAATTCTATCTCCGGATAACCTCGTCTCTCAGATATCAGAAGCAATCAAAAACGGGGAAAAGATTTTTATCGCAGCCGGCGGTGATGGCACGGTCAATCTATTGTTAAATGCGATTATGAAATTGAGCGATAGTTCGAACATTACGATTGGGGCAGTCGGACTCGGTTCAAGCAATGACTTCCACAAGCCATTCCGAACCGAAGCGTTCATAAATGGCATTCCAGTTAGGATTGATTTCGGAAATGCTTTTTTGTGTGATGTGATACGAGTGGATTATCAAGACATTAAAGAACAGATGCACTCCCATTTTTGCCTGCTTAATGCCAGTATCGGAGTAACAGCCGAGGCGAATGCCTTCTTTAATTTACGCACTAAATTTATTGAGCTGCTTCAAAAGGTATCGGTTGACGCAGCAATCATTGCTACTGCTTTGAGAACAATTCTCGCCTTTCGCAATATACCATGTCAACTAACGATAGAAAATAAAGAAGAGGAGGAAATTTTTGTTACTAACTTAGGTGTAATCAAGAGTCCTCATTTTACCGGGTCACTCTGTTATGATACTCGGATCAGTCCGGATGATGGACAACTTGGGGTGAATCTTTGTTTTGATATGTCATTATTGGAAAGAATAGGCATACTCATCGCACTTTCTAACCATCATTTCCAAAACCGTCCCAAGACAAAGACATGGTTAGCTAATCGACTGTCGGTCAAAAGTAAGAAAACTTTTGCCTTAGAAATGGATGGTGAGGTCGTGCAAGCCAAAAGTGTAGAATTTAGTATAATGCCAAAAACAGTGAGGTGCTGTCGATGAATCATCTTGAAGATATTTTAGAAAATGTTCTTATCAATTCATGGGCTAAATATTTCCTTCGGTCACCACATCAGGTAAACAAGTCACATGAAACCGATGCTGAATTGATTGAAAGTCCAAGCGATAATAAAAATTTCCTTGCTATCACAATTGATACGGTAGCTGAAGAAATAACGGAGGGATTATACAAGGATCCTTATACAATGGGCTGGGTTGCCGTAATGGTTTCCTTGAGTGATTTAGCAGCAGTTGGAGCCGACCCTTTAGGCTTAGTTATCTCAATATGTATTGAATCGGGGCGAAATAAAGAATTTACAAGTAAGATTGCTCAAGGCATGGAAGATGCATGTCGAAATACGAATGTTTTTATTCTTGGAGGAGACACAAATTTTACTTCAACAATCGCTTTAACCGGTTGTGCCTTTGGTTTAGTGCCACGTGATAAATTGCTGACGCGAAAAGGGTGTGAACCTGGTGATTCATTGTTTATTACCGGCGGTGTTGGAATAGGTAATGCATTAGGGCTGGTGCGACTGGCAAATATGCCGGACGATTATTTCCCTGAGATATCATATCGACCAATCGCGCGTCTTAAGCAAGGTCAATTTTTAAGAAATTATGCTAGTTGTTGTATGGATACAAGCGATGGTTTATTAGCAACACTTGACCAGTTGATGCGAATCAACCAAGCGGGATTTGTCATTGATTGTAACTGGGAAAAGATACTGGCGCAAAAAGTCTTTCAGTTTTGTAACCTTACTAAGACACCACCCTGGTTGATGACGGCTGGACCTCATGGCGAATTTGAATTGCTTTTTACCGTTTCAATTGAAAAGGAGAGCGAGTTTATTAGGGCGATTCAATCCATAGATATGAAAATAATTAAATTGGGTAGTGTACAAGATAACCCAGTTATAACATTGAATTTGCCTTCGGGTCGGAAAACCGATATTGATATTGCGCCTTTGCGAAATCTTTTATATACGGTTGAAGGTGATATGCAACGTTACCTACATGAATTCAAAACCTTTGGTGAGAAATGGGGACTTCATTAGAATGGCAGAAACGATATACGAATATTTCTTAGAAGCGGTAAATAAATTCCCGGACAAGTCAGCTTTGATGTATAAAAAAACTGGGCGATACGTGAATATAAACTATAAGGATTTACTTGATTATGTAGATTCGGTTGCCGAAGAACTTAGAAAATTAGGTATTGGAAAAGGTACTCCGGTTGCCATTCTTTCTTACAATCGACCAGAATGGGTAATTGCCGATTTGGCGATTTTGAAACTGGGGGGTGTTGTTGTTCCAATTTATCATACGTTACCCGATTGCTTGGTCAAATATATAGTTAAGGATTCAAAAACTAAGTTGATCTTTGTTGAAAATGCCCGGTTGTTCTCATTAGTTTCAAACATCCAAAATGAAATGCCAAGTCTGGAAAAAATAATTGTTTTTGATAATTCAGGAATTAGCGATAACAGCGAATTTCTGAGATTTGATGATTTGAAAAATATTAGCTACGAAGCAACGGATAATGTTCCGGAGATTTCAAGAAATGATATAGCAACTTTTGTTTATACTTCGGGGACGACCGGTGAACCAAAAGGGGTTATTCTTACTCACGATAATATAATATCTAATGTTCTGCCCGCCATAAAGAGATTTAAAATTAATTCAAAGGACGTCTTCACTTCGTTTCTTCCCCTTTGCCATATGTTTGAAAGAACTGGTGGTTATTATTCGATGCTTTTTGCCGGAGCGACCATCGCTTATGTGGAAAGTTTAGCAACGGTTGTTTTAGATGTTAAAAAGGTGCGTCCGACCGTCTTGATTGCGGTGCCAAGAGTTTTAGAAAAGGTTTATGAAGAGGTGACGAGAAAGGTAGCAGCTGGGTCGATTATTCAAAGAAAATTGGTCCGCGGAGCAGTCAGAAATATTAATCAGTACAATAATCTTAAAAATCGAAACCGCAAAATTTCCTTATGGTTGATAATAAAAAGATGGTTTTGCAATACACTGGTTACAGCCCAATTTAAAAAAATTGCCGGAGGAAGGCTAAGGGTAATGGTTTCAGGCAGTGCACCACTTAATAAGAAGATGGCAAAAATTTTTTATATCTTTGGATTTAATATAATTGAAGGATACGGTCTGACCGAGACTTCACCGATAGTTAGCTCTAATTCATTTGAAGAAAACCGATTTGGTACGGTGGGAAAACCGTTTGATAACGTAATTATTAAAATTGGTGAGAATGATGAAATTTTGGTCAAAGGACCAAATTTGATGATTGGGTACCTTAATAAACCAGAAGAAACCCAAAAAGTGATTGATAAGGAAGGTTGGTTTCATACCGGAGACCAAGGTAAATTTGATAAATATGGAAATCTCATTATAACCGGTAGAATAAAGGAACTTATTGTTACTTCTTATGGTAAAAATATCGCACCAGCCCCGATTGAGCAGAAATTATCCGAGAGTAAATATATTGAACAGATTATGCTGTATGGCGATAAAAAGAAATGTATTGTTGCTCTGATTGTGCCAAAACGGAAAACAATTGAAAATTACGTGAAAGAAAATGATATTCGATTTAGCAGCTATGCCGAGCTGCTACCAACTGCCGAAATTAAGAAATTAATTGCCAATGAAATAGAAAAATCGAATGATTGCTTTGCTCCGCACGAACAGGTTAAATCCTTTGCTTTGTTAGCCGAAAATTTCACGGTCGAAAACGGGCTGTTAACGCCAACCCTAAAAGTTAGACGAGATGAGATAGTTAAAAAATATCGGGATTTAATTGAATCGCTTTATAAAGATTTGGAGAAAGAGAAATCTTAACCACGGACGCATACCGATAGATACGGATTAGCAATGGTGAAAATCACCGATGTTGATTAATACGATAAATTGAAACCAACGGTCCTGGTCTTTTGACATCACCAAAATTGGCAAAAGGTTGATAAGAAGCATCTTGCTTATCCATTACCAGCTTTGGTTTTTCTTTTTGAAAAGGATTAAATTGAATCCGGGGAAAATATTGGGTTGTGTCTAAAAGTAACGTACTAATCTCTTTAGGTACTTTGCCAAAAGGTAAATCAGGATAACTTGTTACAACCAGACATTTGATATTTCGAGGGTGAATCTGGTCAATTTTGAAGAAGCGTAAAGAATCAGTATCAGCCTTTTCCGCATCATATCGAAGGATTCGATAACCAGTATTACCAACCTTAGTTTTCATATTCTTAAGAATTTTTGGCGGTAAGGAAAAACCAACTCTTGTTTCAGTAAACCGAGAATCAATTTCTTTGGCTGAGAGCGGCAAATTGGGAACACTCCAGGCACTGCCAACCCAACCCACCGTGGAATTTTCTTTAATGTTTTTTATAATCCATTTTACTGCTAGAGAACGAGTATCTTGTTTAGTAATCGCAGTAAGATAACCAATAATATTTTGAATTGAAACCGACAGGAGAATAAGGATAACTATGGTTAATACAATCGGCTTAATTATACCTTTCAGGTTACGAAATAAGTCGTGCAAGAAAAAAGCGGAAATGATGCAGAGAAATGGCACAATTGGTAATGCATATCGGACGTAAACCGCACGTACAACACCCATAACCAGGTAATAGATTAAGGGAAAAGAAACCAGAAAAATTGCTAATTTTGTACGTTTTATCAAGAGATAAATAATTGCTAGGAGCGAAAAAAGCAATAGCGGAAGTCCCACACCATGATACAAAGAGATTTTTATGAAGTTGACCCATCCTCTGCCTATTTCGATCACGGTGCCTTCAATTAGACGATTGCTACCTTTAATAAAATCGGAACGGAAGGTCGAAAAGTCTAAAAGAATGAAAGGAGAAAAAAGGAAGAACGAAACACCGGAAGCTATTATTGGCAAAATAATTTTGCCTAATGATTGCTTAACCCTACAACGGTTTAACTGAAATAGGGATGCAACGATAAGTGGAATTAAAAATAAGACGCCATTGTATTTTGTCGAAGCGGCAAGTCCAGCAAAGACACCGCTTGCAATACCATCTTTCATTTTTCCCTTTCTGAAAACTCGATAGGCGAAAAGGAAAGAGAGCATACCAAAGAAAAGCAGCGGAACATCGGTGGTTCCAAAATGAGATTGCTGGACATGGAAATAAGTCAAACTGAACAAAGCCGACGAGATTATTCCTACATCTTCGTCAGTGTCTCGGAATGTGTGATAGATGATATAAACAGTTAAAGTGCCAAGTACGGCTGATGTTAACCGGGCAATGAGAATTAAGGGTGATGGATTTAAAAGAACCGTTGCCGCAAAATCGGCTGCACTAAGAAACCAACCTAAAACCTTACCTAGTAAAAAAAGAATGGCATAAAGAATAAATAGAAAATAGAGAAAGAAACTTGGATATTCAAAGTAGTGGGGATTAAGGTCACCAGTACCAAGTGGAAGAGTATGACGAATTATTAGGAGTTCGTCGGGTCGCGCTCCGGTAGCATAGGGTAAACCAAAGTTAATGCCGATAAAACGAACTGAGGCGGCTATAAGAAGTATTGCAACCAGAAGTAACCAACGAGATTTCAATATTTATTTTACTTCATTTTATTTGCTTTTTTCCTGAAAAGTTGTATGGAATCAACTGATTTAGCGGATAATGGCAAACTTTTCGACTTTGTTGCCAAAAGGTGAAATTATTACTGCTAAATAAATACCGGATTGACAATCTTCGGCATCAAAGAATGCTTGGTGACTGGCGCGATTGACCTGAAGCTCTGTCAGCAATTTACCACTTAAACTATAAATTAGTATTCTGGAACCGGTTGGTAAGCTGTCGAAAGTAACCCCTTGATGAAAATCTTTAATGCAAGGATTGGGAAAGACACGAACCGTTTGAAAGCTTGGTTCAAACGTGTCTTCTAACTCAAATTTACTTAAACCAGCCTGCGTACCGACCAATAAAAATCCTTTCTGGCTAGCAATGTGTAAACAGGTGTAAAAATTCGTAAGATTTAATGGGTCAGGATTAGGAATTATTTGACTATTACCTTGAGTGTAGTTGGTCCATTTTCGTGTATTTGGGTTATACCGAGATAGTCCTCGGGCGGTCAAAAACCAAACGATGCCCCAGTCGTCAACCCGAACTTTTTTGATATCATTGGAAAGAATTTGACTGTTTTGAGTGTTTATTACACTGACTTCACCATTATCAATTACGGCACCGCCTTCGGCTGTGCCAATCCAAACCCGGTCTTTAAAGTCAATTGCAATTGAAACAACTTCGATTCCAGGTAAGCCTGATTGTTTCGTAAATATCGCCCAGGAGTCATCAGCTGGATTAAAAAGAGTTCCCCGGTAGTCAAGCATCAATAAACCTTGAATGGTTCCTAACCAGACGTGATTTTTCGAATCGAAGGCAAATTCGTAACTACCTTCACGACCCGGTGGTGCCCCAATGCCTAAATTGCTGAAATCAATTTCATTTCCATTAGCATCCAACGCTACTACTTTTCCATCTCCGTTCCATACCCATTTTGTATCATAGCGGTCAATGCCCAAGGCATTGATGATATTGCGTGGTGTAGATTGACCAAATTTTATTGTCCCCCAGGTGTCGGTTTGAGGGTCAAAAAAACTTAAACCACCAGTAAAAGAGAAATGACCAAACCATATTCGATTTTGTGAATCTTTTGCCGTAACTCTTATACCAGGCAGGGGCGAAGCGAGGTACTGCCAAGTTCCATTATTAAGTAATCGACTAACTCCTTCAGAGTTATGGCAAACATAAATATTACCAGAATTATCCGAAATTGCTGAAAATACGATATTAGAAATTAAGCCCGTTGCATAGAAGATATTCCATAATGTATCTAAAGTACCTGATACAATCCTTAATCCCCATCCCCAATCTTTTCCCCCACCCATACCACAATAGAGTAAGGAATCGATTAGCAAGCACTGAGTCGGTTCTTTCCAGATGGTATCAATGGTTTGTCGATTATAACGGAGCAGTCCTTTATCGGCAGCAAGGTAAAAATTGTCATTAAGAAATGCTAAGTCTTGCGTTGGCGTTTGGAGACTAAGAACGGTGTCAAAGCCAGTGCCATTAAATTTGGCAATGCCAGCCTCGGTAGCGATAAATAAGGTTTCCCTGATTACAATCATCGCTTGTACTGAATCACCAAAAGGATGGGGATAGGGAGTCAAAGTATCTAAATTTCGATTTAATCGGACGAGGCCACGCTTAGTACCAATCCAAAAATTGTCGGTTGCGGCAAAGGAAAGGATATTGTCAGAAAGCATTTGGGGATAGGTCGATTTCGTAAAATGAAAAACTTGGTCGTCGTCGGGTATTAAGTAGGTGCCATTGGTATTAATTACGTAGAAGCCGTTTTCGCTACCAACCAGAATTGTATCGGACGAGATGAAAATAGCTTTGACTCGGGTCGGTAATTCGGATTGTTTGTAAGTTTGTATAATTTGGTTTTGTGGGTTGAAAATAAATAATCCAGCACCATCGGTTCCTACCCAGAGATTAAAAGCTTTATCCTGGGTAAGGCAAAGGCATTGATTTTGGGGTATGCCATCGGTATTGGTTAGAACCTGGACAAAGGACTGGGTGTCTTTGTTAAAAATGGATAAACCACCGGTAGTTGCACAGTAAATTTTATTTTGAATTACTGTCATATCGGTAATAAAATTAGCATTGGTATATGTGTGCCACTGACCAAAAACAGGAAGAGGGGAGAAGAGAGCAGGGAGTAGAAAATAGAGTACAGTTTTGACTTTAGACTTTTGAGTTTTGAGTTTCTTGTTAGTACGCACCTTTACCTTTCAAAACTGCTCCAAAGGTTCTTAGAATTATAACAAAATCCATCCAGAGTGACCAGTTCTTTACATAATATTCATCTAAAATTAATCTTTCTTCAAAAGAAAGTTCACTTCGTCCAGAAACTTGCCATAAACCGGTCATTCCTGGCATCACTTTAGTAATAATATTAATAAACCGTCCAATTTTTTCAAGCTCTCTCGGTAAATAGGGTCGAGGACCAACTAGATTCATTTCACCTCGCAAGATATTCCAGAGTTGAGGTAGTTCATCCAGACTGAATCGCCTTAAGATTTGACCAAAAGGTGTGACTCTTGGATCTTTGCCTTTAAACTTCATAAATTTGTTCCACTCATCAAGACTGACTGATTGGGATTGAAGTGCTGATTCAAGACGAATTTCGGCATCCTGATACATCGTGCGAAACTTAAGGCAGTTGAATAACTTTTGCCCTTTTCCAATTCTTTGTTGCTTGAATAATACTGGACCAGGTGATGTTAACTTAATCACTATTGCCGTAAATAGAAAAAATGGGATGCAAATAGTGAAAGCTATAGTTGTAATCAGCAATTCGATAACCCGTTTCAAAATTAAATTAGAGGGTTGTAAAAGGTTATAGCGGAATTTCATTAATAATAGATTATCTAATTGAGTAATTTCAACCCCGACATTTTGCAGCTCGGCAATATCCGGAACGATTATGAATTCTTCGCTTTTACCTTCGACCAGCCGATAAATTTCGGCGATCGATTCTTTGGGCATAGCGGTGGCAGATACAATAACGCTATCAGGGCGATATTTCTCCACCCATTCTTGCCGAGAAATATCGATAGCTTGTTGATTGATAATTTCGTACCCTAAGTTTTGATTTCTCAGAATTTCTTTTCTTAAAACTTGGGCGGTCTGGTCATTCCCAACAATTACTACTCTTTTAGTCCAAAGATTTATTTTGATAAGAAAACGTTTCAAGAAAATTCGGGCTAACGGCAATAAAAAGAGACCTAAAATGAAAGCAAAAACAACTACAACCCGGGATACACTATAAGAACGCGTAACATAGATTGCAATTACGGTTAACGCAGTAGCGATGAATGAGCCGCGCCAGAGTCGTTTTGTCTCTTCCCAGGCGATGAATCGTTGGGTATAAAGTCCCTCATAAGCAAATGCGATGATATAAGCGAAGAGTAAATAATAGCGCGCAATTAGAACTTTGAAAGGCATCAACGGTCCGGCAAATGAAACAAATAAAGGGAATATATACTCGCGTAAGAAATGAGCTAAAAAATAACAGAGGAAAACAACAATCGCATCGACAAGGATTAACAGGAGAAGAGCAATTATTTTTTTAGGGGTTTTCATTTATAAAGCAAAAAGCCCAAGCCACAGATAAGAAAATCACTTGTGCACTTAGTTTCCTAATTAGTCTTGTTTTTAGTGCTTGCTAGTTTTTTAACCAATTTGCGTTGCTTGTCAAATATTTCAACCGTTAAAGATACCGAGCCAACGGTATGAGAAGCGCAAGCCATACAAGGGTCATAGGCACGATAAAACATTTCGATTGTGTTCAAGAGTCCATCGTCAACTTTACCTTGATGGATTAAATCTTTTGCCGCCTCCCTGACCGACATACAGATGGCACCTTTATTATTGGTGGTGGCGACAATTAAATTTACTTTGTCAATCAGAGCATCATCGGTTAATTTATAATGATGGATAAGCGTGCCCCGAGCAGCTTCGACAATACCGATTCCCTCGCCCGGCATAGTAAACTTCATATTTCGAATGTCGGTGCTTGTGATTTCAGGGTCGGCTAATAATTCTCTGGCTCGTTCGGTTGCATAGACTAGTTCAATTAATCTTGCCCAATGATAAGCTAAGGTATTGTGCACCGGTTTGGTTCCAAAAGTTTTATACATCAGCTCATATTCAGTCTGTGCCTTTGGTGTCGCCATCCCCTCAGCCGCATTAAGTCGACCTAATGGACCGACTCGATATATTCCGCTGGTCTTGCCGTCAACCAAACCTTTATAACCAACTTCTTTTAGGTATGGCACTTTGACATAGGACCATTCTAAAACGATTTCCGCAATGTGGTTCAGATAGTCCATGGCTGCGAACTTGACAAATTCTTTACCCTCGGGATCAGTCACTCGAATCATTCCATCATAGAAATTGACCCGATTTTTATCATCAACTAATCCCATATTATAAAGGGAAAGTGAAAAAGCAGGATTAGTGACCATGCTCATATATTTGGGATTTTCTAAGACAGTTTTATGAAAAATTTCTAGAGTCTTAATCGCAAATTCGTAACAGGAATTAGCCATCGTTACCATCTCTTTTTGTTCAGTGTCATTGAGCGGTTTAGTTTGCCCGCCGGGCAGTCCACAAACCGGATGAGTTGGTTTGCCACCAAGGATTTCGGTCATTTTCTGACCGTAGGCGCGATGCTTGATTACTTCTTTTGCTAAATCAAGACCAACTTTTTCAATAACGCCGATGATGTTTCTTTTTGTTTTTGGCGCATCCGGACCAACCACAAAATCCGGTCCACCTAAAAAGTAAAAGTGAAGGATGTGGTCATAGATATAATAACCGCAATAGATTAGTTCACGGAGCTTTTTTGCAACCGGGGTCGGTTCAACGCCAAACGCCATATCTAAAGCTTTGGTTGAAGCATAATGATGAGCAACCGGACAGACGCCACAGATTCGGCTAGTAAGTTGTGGCATATCTTCCGCTTTTCTGCCTTCACAGAATTTCTCAAAACCTCTCAGTTCGGGAACTTGAACATAAGCGTTTTCGACATCGCCTTGGTCATTTAAAAATATTTCAATTTTACCATGCCCTTCCAACCGGGTGATGGGGTCAATCGTAATTTTTTTCATTTTTGCCTCCCGGAATCGGGTCGAATTGACCGGTTGATAATCGAGGATGCTAGTGTGTACATATAGAACGTCCCAACTGGATCCTTGATTTTATCGGTTAGGTTTTCGACATCGGTGTCGGACAAATTCTTTTCCTCATCAATCCGAAGAATTGAACCAATTGCCCCGATCATTTTTGCACCTTGGTCAATAACATCCGGGGTTGGTCCAAGACAACCAGTGCAGGGCCAGTTACCATTTATACAACGGGTCTTGCAACCCATTCTGGTAGCTGGACCCATGCAGATGATTCCTTGGGTCAAAAAACACGCTTTCGGGTCAGCAATTACTTCATAGGTTCTTTTGATATCAGGCATCTTTTTAGGTTCAATATTACGTAGACATTCTTCACATAGCGATTTGGCGGGAGCAAGAACAGTTCCTTTTTCTGGTAGTTTATTTTTCGCTATCGCATCTATTGCATCAAGGATTAAAGGAACCGGCGGTGGACAACCTGGTAAGTAATAGTCAACTTCAACAATGCGATCTAAAGGTGACACCAAATCATAAAATTCAGGAATGGTTAGCTCTCCTTCTTGGGTTTTGAATTTAGTCAAAGGAAACTTATTTTCGGCATTAATGGTCGAGGGTGTCTCCTGGTAAGCACGCTGAAAAATTTGTTGCCGGTTAAAGAGATTGGCAAAACCGGGAATGCAGCCGTGATGGGCGCAGGAGCCAAAAGCAACCAACACTTTGGATTTTTGCCTTAATAGTTTTGCCAAATGTTCTTGTTCCGAATTCCGTACCGAGCCATTAAAGAAACAGACATCCATATATTGATCGGGGAAACGTTCAACATCAGCATATTTAGTGTCGAGTGCTACAGGCCAGAAGACAATATCAGCCAGATTGATAACATCAAGAATTTTTTCGTTAGTATCTAAGATCGCAATTTCGCAGCCACCACAAGAAGCAGCCCAATAAAACCCAAATTTTAGTTTTTCCGCCATAGATTATCTTCCTTTCTCGAGTTTAGATAATGAATATAAAGGTTTTATATCTAAGTGATATTTAAAATATTTATTAACCAGATTTAAAAATTTCAACATTTACAAAGGATAATTAAAAATATCCGATGAGTCAAGCAGAATGAAACTTTAACCAGAGTACTGATTCTACCTAAATAAATCTGTTTGTTCTATATTTTCTATGGTTAAATTAAATGCAGACACTCGGTGCAAAATTTAAGCCTGGATGCAACCAAGGCATTTTGGTCTTGACCCTTGGCGATGTCACCAGAGTGTCTGCGGAAAAGTATTTGAGGCAAAAATTATGCCAAAATGATTTAAAACCTGACTAAAATGTAAGTGTAAGAAAAGAGATAGGTTAGAAAGGAGAGAATATTAAGATTTCTATTATTTTAATTTGATTTATTACTAATTTGCTGCAATTTACGGCTTAGCTCTGCCTAAGAAATCGGCAATTCGTCCTTATAATCAAATCATTAAGTATTTACATTACACTTCATTATACTCATAATTTCCATGATTTCTTGAACTGTCTCAGTCGGATTCAGTCCTTCTGATTTGGTATTTTGTTAATAAACGATAGAATTGACTTCGACTAATTCCCGATGCTTTTACCGCTCGCGATACATTCCAATTAAACCGGGCAAGGAGTTGGAGAACAAAATCTTTTTCTAAGGTAGCTTTTGCCCCCAGGAGTGGTTTGCTTTCGGGTAATTTTTCAGAGTCTTTGTCGTGTAAAACTGGCGGTAAATCGGTAGGAGTGATATATTCTTGTTTGGCAAGAATTACCGCTCGTTCAATCGTATTTTCTAACTCTCTAACATTGCCGGGCCAAGAATGAAGCAGCAGTAATTCCATAGCTTCCGGCGTAATGCCCTTTATTGCTCGGTCCAGTTCTTCGTTAAATTTTTGAACATAGTAGTTAGCCATGAGTGCGATGTCCTCTTTTCTTTCGCGCAGTTGTGGCAGGTGAACATTAATAACGTTTAACCGATAAAAAAGGTCTTCACGAAAGTTACCCTGAGTAATTGCTTGCTCTAAATTTTTGTTAGTTGCGGCAATGATGCGAACATCAACCTCGATTGTCTTCCTACCCCCTAAACGTTCAAAATTTTTCTCCTGCAGAACCCTGAGGAGTTTAGCTTGTAAAGAAAGGCTCATGTCACCAATTTCATCAAGAAATATTGTACCACCATGGGCTTGCTCAAATTTTCCCTGACGTTCGCTTACCCCGGTAGCGGTTCCTTTCTCGACACCAAAAAGTTCACTTTCGAGAAGTGTTTCCGGAATCGCCGCGCAGTTGATAGTGACAAAAGGCTTTTTGGCGCGTGGACTCTGGTTATGAATTGTTTTAGCAATCAATTCTTTACCGGTTCCGCTTTCGCCGAGGATAAGGATACAAGCCTTGGTCGGTGCCACTCGGGATAATGTATCAAATACTTCTAACATTTTGGGACTTTCGCCAATTATACCTTCGAAATGAAATACGGGTTTTTCGATAACCGCCTTGGGTAGTTCGGGCTTTAAACCGATTCGGGCTCGGGTGTGTTCTAAAGCTAACGAAAGAATATTGGAAATTGTTTCAAATAAGGCTGAATCGAAACTGAAGGGCGGAGGATTTTTCCAACGGAGATGAATCACACCAAGGTCGCGTCCGGCTAAACGAAGTGGTAGGTTAACGCTCAGCGGAGTTAGCTCCAGTTCGCCCCGCTTACAAATTGCTGTTGCTTCTTCTTTCGTGATGTTGCCTAAAACAAAAGGTTTGGTTTCAAAGACGAAAAAAGTGCCGCCATCGAATAACATTGCTTCTTGAAGTAAAGTCAAGGATTTGGGTCCTAATTCAGCTGCTGGAAATAAATGGGAAGTTAGAGTAGATAAACTTTTAATTAATGCAACGCGGCGATCTTTTTCCACTTCGAGTCGGAAAAGAAGTCGTTCCACTGCTTCCGATTCGCTGACAATTTCAAGTTTACGGAAAATAGTAGATGCTTCGCGTAGATAGCGTAAAGCGGTATCGCGGGCACCGGTTTCTGCTAAGTAGCTTCCGTAATCGAAATATATTTTACCCAGCTCGTAACACTTGTCCATTTCTTCAAGTATCTTAATTCCCTTTTCGAAAGCAGCCTTAGCATTGGTTGAATCGTTATGTTTGACATAATACTTACCCAATATTCTTTGAGCACTGGCTTCGTTCTTTTTAGCGCCGATTTCAGAACTTAAAGTGACTGACTTTTGGATAAAATTAAATGCTTCTGGTTCTTCTTTGGTTGTTAAAAGTAATTCACCCATTCGCCAATAAACTTCCGACAATTCGAACTTATCGTCAATTTCTAAGGAAAGGTTCATATCTTCAATATAATAATTCATCCCTCTTATGTAGTCGCCCGAAAGAAAATAGGCATTACCTAAGTTACCACAGACTTCTGCTTTCTTTGGTATTGCGTTAGCGGCTTCGGCACTTTTTACTGCCTGTTCAAATAGTTTTATCGCTTTTTCTAACCTTCCTCGTCTCAGATAGATTTCACCAATATTATTATAGACTAATGCAATACCGGCTCGGTCGTTAATCTTTTCTTTTTCCACCATCGCCCGATAAAAACACTCGATCGCTTTTTCCCAATCGCCAAGGTCTTCATAAATCAGACCAAGGTTACTCAGGGAGATACTTATCATCCTTGAAATTCTGATGGGGTCTAATTCAGCCGAATCAGGAGTATTGGCTATATTATCGCGCAATCTTTCCTTAATGGCGAAGCTTTTTTGATGATATTCTAAAGCTTTTTCTAAGTCACCTTTATCCCATAACACATTGCCAAGATTATTGTAAGTTGCGGCTAAATCCCCTTCGCTACCGATTTCAAGGTTTAGTTCGATACTTTTTTCATAGTGGCTGATCGCTTGGTCGAGTTCCCCTTTTTGCTCCTGGATTAAGCCTAAGAGTGTATGGGCAATCGCTTCAGTCTCTTTATCCTTAACGAATTCCGAGATAGACAAAGCCTTCTTAGCACATTCTATAGCATCTTCAATCTTTCCTTCGCGGTAGCAAATTTCACTTATGAAGTTTTGAGTTCTACCCATAATTCTTGCATCCTGAGTTTCTTTAGCAATAGCGAGCGCTTGGGTTGCGCAACGTCGTGCTTCTTCAGGATTGCTGAACTGAACACGACGACCAAGATCTAAGAGCAATCCAGCTTTTTGGATCGGTAAGGCTTCCCTTTTTATTTGTTCTTTCAGATTTTGGATTCTATCGTCCATATGTAGAGGCTTAAATAATCTATAACCTATATCTGCGAAATGTCAATAGAAAACTTGGTTAGCAAAGATTAGGGCATTTGTTTGCTTCGAACATACCTGAGGATGATTTTTAAGTTAGTCGAATTTACATTTTATTATTGACAACTATCAATAAACCGATAATATAAAGTTGAAGATGGTTTTATCCATCCAGATAAAAAGCTTTAGTTACAAGAATTGTAATAACAGAATAATGATGTATTTAAGAAAGATATTCAATAAATTAAAAGGAGGCAATGTGTCCAAAAGTTCCTTACTCGCATTAATAATTTTACTAATGGGCGGAACTTTAATTATTCCATGCCGGGCGTTTGGACAGGTACATGTTCCGTTTGGTGCCCGAATGAATGGCGGTAAAATATACTATAATCAAGAGCGATATGAGCAAGCAGCTGAACAATTCGCATTCGCCATAGCCGAGAACCCCAACAGTGCGGATGCACGTATCTGGTTAGGTTTGGCGCAATCTCATCTTAAAAAGCTTTTAGTAGCCGCCGCCCAGTTCGATACTGCTTTTAAATTAGATTCGACCTACTTCAACAAGATGCTGCAAAAGAATGAGGATTTTAAGTATCAGGCTTCAACTTCATTTTTCGGTGCGACTCGAGATTATCTTAGCCAAAACGATACCAGTAGCTTAAAAGAAGCACTCCATTATATTAAACAGGCATTAAGAATCGAACCAAAAAATCGACCGGCACAAACAATTTTAGCGCAATTGTACGTACAATTAAATCAGTTAGATGAACTTAAACAAAATGCTCAGGCGATGCTCGTATCCGATGCCGAAAATCCGCTATCTTACACAATGATGGGATTATATTTCTTTAACCGGTCGGAATGGGATTCTGCCCATTATTATTATTTAGAGACAACCAAACGCCAGCAGGTAATAGAGCAGAGAAGTAAAACAATGTTGGGTTCGGTACTGGGGATTAGCGATACAGGACAAATCAATCAAGTGGCGATGCGTTTAATTACCGCTTATCGAGACCGCAACCCGGACCGACTAAGAAATTTAATTGAAGATTCGTTAAAAGCCAAGCAGAAACTGCCGGTCGTGGCTCGAATTGTTAGTGACCTTTACCTTAGCCGGGAAGAATTGAATACGAGTTTTTTCCGAGCCGGGGCAGCTAATCTTCAAAAGGCTAATACCGATACCGCTAAGACCAAGCAAGAGCAGTACTTCAAATTAGCCGAATCGGAATTTGACCAGGCACTTATTTATGATCCTTCTGACCTTGTTGCCAAACAATATTTAGCATTTATCTTTTATCGCAAGGGCGAACCAGGTTCGGATGAGCGAGCGATGAATTTGTACGAAGAGATTTCAAAAGCTTCGGTTCTTCAACTGGTTGACCCAATAATTCCAGCGGAACTGGCTGATTCTTTGTTAAATTTAATAACACCTAATATCATTTTGAAAAAATATATAACCCTGCCGGCTGAGTATACTGTCAAAATCGAAAACGAATTGGCGAAAAGGGGATCGGAATTTACGGGTTGGCAATGGCTTTATTTTCCAAAAGCAAGTCAGGCTAAAGTGCCATCCGTACCAGTTGATAAGAAGGATGTTTTCTTAAGTACATCTGACCCGCAATCTTTAGAAAACCTCGGTCTTTTGTATGGGGTTACTCAAACCAATGTTGCCACTAATTTAAAACAGCAAAAGAAAATTGACGAGGCAAACAAAAAATACGACGAAGCAATCGCTACCTTTGACTTAGTTTTAGCACTGAATCCAAAAAACACCGATGCTCTTACCAGTTTACGAGTGTGTTATCGGGAAAAGGGCGATAAGCAGAAAGCGGACGAAATATTGCAGCAATTGGAATCCCTGAGAAAGCAAAAGTAATGAATAAAATTCTCAACAGAATTCAACACTGAAAATGAAGCTACGGAAGGTTAGTTCTCCCGGACCAGGATCAGTAATCCGTTCACAAATTATTACACACAGCCGGGTGGGGTTTATTTTCTTAGGACGTAGATTTAACTAACTACCGGTCGTGCTAGGTGGGGGGCTGGCGGTCCCCTGTTGCCCGAAACCCGCCTAAGCGGGACTGAATAGACATGTTGAGTACTGAAAAGGAAAGAAACGTTTAAAGGAGAAAAAATGATGAAGGTTGGGTCTTGCAGTAGTTTCAGTTACAAACCCCGTCAGAACCGGAAGGTAGCAGCGGTAAGTAGCCTGAGATTATGTGCAGGAGAACCTAACTGGAGTTTTTATCCTTTAAACTCTTTCTGGATTCAGGCGAACTTGTTGCACGACCGGAAATAGACTATATACGCTATATGCTGGACGCTGCACGCTTCACGCCAGGATTTTTTGGCATCAAACCAAACGTTAGGCGTAGTGCGTAAAGCGTCATTATTAAAATATTGAACTGTAATCAATTGTTAGATAAAATAGCTTAAAGTAATGTCGTATCAAGTTCTCGCCCTAAAGTACCGACCTCAGACTTTCGATGAAATCTGGGCACAAGACCATGTAAAAGATACCCTTAAGAGGGCGATCCAACAAAATAGAATCGCTCATGCTTATCTATTAACCGGTCCGCGCGGGGTTGGCAAGACAACCACCGCCCGAATTCTCGCCAAAAGCCTTTGTTGTATCAAAGGTCCCACCGTTACCCCCTGTAATGAATGTTCGACCTGTCGAGAGATTACCGCTTCTCGCAACATGGACGTTTTAGAAATTGACGGGGCGTCAAACCGTCGGATTGAGGAAATCAGGGAGTTGCGGGAGAACATAAAGTATTTGCCATCGGCGGCACGGTACAAAATTTATATAATCGATGAAGTTCATATGCTAACCACCGAAGCATTCAATGCGCTGCTTAAAACTTTGGAAGAACCGCCGAAAAATGTAGTTTTTATTTTTGCCACGACCACCCCGCATAAGGTTCCTGGGACGATTCTTTCTCGCTGCCAGCGTTTTGATTTCCGTAAGGCAACCGTCGACGAGATTGTCAAACGATTGACCTGGTTAGCCCAAAAGGAATCGATTAAAGTGACCAACGAAGCGCTCCATGTCATGGCGCGACGTGCCGAGGGCGCGATTAGAGATGCCGAAGTAATTTTAGACCAACTCTGGGCATTTCGCCCGGACGGTATTGATGAAAAATCGGTGTATGAACTATTGGGGGCGGTGCCGGGAAATGTTTTTCATCAATATGCCGAACTTTTAATCAACCAAGATCGACCGGGGTTGATTAAGTTCATCAGCCAGATTTTTGCCACCGGCTATGATACGATAGAGTTTTATAGCGGATTAATCGAGTATTTCCGTTCCTTCTTGATGATTCAACTTGGTATGGATTCACGCCTGTTAGAGCTTTTAGCCGAGGATTTTGCCAAACGGCAAGCGCAGAGTCAAAAATTTGAGAAAGATGAACTTTTATCAATTATTTCGATGCTTTGTTCGGTCGAAGAACAGGTTAAACGAAGTCTGATGCCAAAAATCCTACTCGAAGTTGTTTCGCTGAAATTAGTTCAACTGAACGACCGGAATGCGAATAGTACCGGGAACGCTACGAGCCAACCGCCGGTTAAAAATGAAAGTAACCGCGAGGTGGACTTGGAAATGATTTGGCAGGCTTTACTTAGTAAATTGAGGACCCAAAAAATGCCGTTAGCCAGTCGACTCCAATTGGCTTCGCCTTTGAGATTAGAAAATGATACCCTTTATGTCCAATTTCCCAATGAGCATTCTTTGAACCGTGACCATTTCGAAGAAAATAAAGGATTAGCCGAGACGATTTTAAGTGAGTTAATAGGCAGGACGGCAAAAATTGTTTCGGAATTAAAGCCCGAAGCAGAATCGCCGAAAAATATTGAAAACCCAAAGCAAAAAAATAAGGGTCTGGAAAAAATTGGCAATGTTTTTGAATACGAGGAAGTTGATTGATGATTAAAACGCTCGACCGTTTGATTAACGAACTAGTGAAGCTTCCTGGAATCGGCAGTAAAACCGCCCGGCGGATTACTTTCCATCTCTTGAAAACCAATTCGGAATATGCCGAGAATTTAGCCCGAGCCATCGTTTCGGCAAAACGTAATTTACATTTTTGTCCGATTTGCTTTAATTTAACGGAAAATGAGAAATGCGATATTTGCAATGACAGTAACCGTGACCAGACCCTGCTTTGTGTGGTGGAGGACGCTTCCGATATTATGGCAGTCGAACGGAGCAGACAATTTTGCGGACTCTATCATGTTTTGGGTGGGGTGCTCGCACCGCTTGACCATATCGGACCGGGTGAATTGAAAATTAAGGAACTTCTGCTAAGATTAAACAACGAACACATTGCGGAAGTTATTATCGCCACCAATCCAACCACCGAAGGCGAAGCCACCGCATTTTATCTGGCTAAGCTGATTAAACCATTAGGCATAAAGGTAACCCGGATTGCGCGTGGTTTACCAATCGGTAGTGATTTGGACCTGGCGGATGAAATCACGGTATCCAAAGCGATTGAGGGGAGAAGAGAAATATAAACTCGCCCTACGTATTAAGTTGCCAGCTTCACCCAGGATACGCCTGGGGTTTGGCGTATAGCGTAGCGCGAATGGTATATAGCATTAGATAGGAGGTAGTGATGAAAATAGCAATAACCGCTCGTCACTTTGATTTAAGCCCGGCTTTGAAAGATTTTGTGCAGGAAAAAATAACGAAATTTGACCGTTATTTAAACGATATAATCGATGGTGAAATTATCCTTAGTCGTGAATCAGGATTTGATATCGCCGAAGGCAAGATTCATCTCAGTCATATTGTATTTGTGGCTAAAGGTCGGTCTAACGATATGTATCTGGCGGTCTCCGAGATGGTAAGCAGGCTTCTAAAGCAACTTAAAACGCAAGAAGGTAAGTGGAAGGCAAGGAAACGGCCAACGAGGAGTAAAGTATAAATGGCAATAAGGTATAAAGAGATTTCGGTAAAAACTTTCTTTGAAGAAAAACAGGAAGACCTGCGCCTGGAATTGCTGGCTGGTGCGAAAGGATTAGAAAAAAGAAAGATTATTACGCCCGATATAAACCGTCCGGGTATGGCGCTAGCCGGTTTTACTGGAATTTTTCTGGCGGAGCGGATACAGATAATTGGACGCACCGAAATCTCTTATCTGAAGACTTTGGATGAAATGACCGCAACCCGTGCGATTAAACGAATTTTTGAATTTCCACTGCCCTGTATAGTGGTAACGAAACGCGTCCAGGTTCCCAAATTCTTTTTAGACGTAGCCGAAGAGAGTCAAGTGCCGGTAATATGGACTAGGTTTGATACGACTCATTTTATTCACCGGGTTAGTGCCTACCTTGATTATCGTTTAGCCCCGGAAACCTACCAGCATGGCGATTTAGTCGATGTTTACGGGGTTGGACTGCTAATCGTCGGGGAATCGGGGATTGGTAAGAGTGAATGTGCGATTGATTTGGTTGACCGCGGTCACCGCCTGGTCGCCGACGATTTGGTTAAAGTTTTACGCCGGGGCGAAGGAATCTTGATGGGTTACGGCGCAGCGAAAACGCCGACCCTTCAGCACCATATTGAAATTCGCGGGGTTGGTATCGTCGACATCTATAGTATTTATGGTATCCGTTCGGTTCGGGTGCAAAAAAGAATTGAAATTCTGGTTGATTTAGTTCGCTGGTCCAAGCGATTATCCTATGACCGGCTCGGGATTGAAGATAAATTTGTTGATATTTTGGGAGTCAAGATTCCCCACGTACGAATTCCGGTTGTTCCCGGTAAAAACTTAGCATTGGTTTGTGAAGTAATTGCCAAAAATCATATATCGAAAATTCTCGGCTATCACCCGGCAAAGCTTTTTAACCAGGAATTACTCAGAGTGATGCGCCATCGACCGAGAATCGACCCGTTCATAACCGATGATTTGGAATAAGGAAAGGATTAATAAAACCAAATGATAACGAATAATTCAAATTCGTTAAATTCGCTAACATTCGAATAATTCGCATAAAATGGTTAAAGGTTTACTCATCGGACACGGTAAATTTCCCGAAACTTTATTAGAAGTCGTTCGTTCAATCTTGGGCGAGATTACCGACTTTCAGATTGTTTCATACGAATCGTCATCTTCGGAGGAATTAGAGCGCCGGGTAAAAGAAGCCTTAAAGGGGTTGGGAGAAGGAGAGCGGGTCATTTTTGTCGACCTTTATGGCAGCAGTGGCGCTAATGTTTGCAATCGGATAGTAGTTAAAGATAAAAAAGTTGCCACAATCTGCGGCGTAAGTCTGCCGATGTTGATAAAATATTTTAAATACCGAAATCGGCGAAATTTAAAAGAACTAGTCGAACTGGTAAAAAAAGCGGGACAGGATGAGATAAAAAAGATGGGAACTTAGAGCATGACTTCATACAAACCCAGAAAATTAAAAAAATATTCGGATAATTAGCTGCCATTCGATTAATTCGGACTAAATTAAACCACGGAGATAGCGGAGACCGCCGAGAGAAGAAACGAAGAGGAATTAACCACAGAGGGCACTGATTACACAGAATAATTTGACCGCAGAGATAGCAGAGAAGAATTCGACCACAGATTAACGCAGATAATAAAAGAAAGATTTTAACCGCCGAGATAACGGAGAAAGTAGGGGAAGATATAACCACAGAAGACACAGTGAGAACGGTGAATTTTAACCACAGATTCACCCCGTTAGAAATTTATTGGATTTAGTAATCGGATAAAAGATTTTTGATTTTAATCACATCCTGCGAGTAATTTCTAACGGGGTAAACACCGATAAACAAAGAGAAGAATTCAACCACAGGTTTATCCGCCTAAGGCGGAATAAACACTGAGAGATTGCATCGCTTACACTCGCAATGACATTTCTGGTGACAATCTCGTGTTAATCTTGTGGTTGTTCTGATTTCGTGTTTTCGTGCATTCATCTCGTTAAAACTCGGGGGACTCTCCGAGTTGCTTGGTTTCATATTCTCTGTGTCCTTGGTGGTTGCACATTTCAGAATCAATTGACTTTAATCAATTTCCTGCTAAATTGAATTATGCGACGGAAATTTACCGAGAACTTTTTTGACTTTTTCCTAATCGTCATCGGTTCGGCTTTAATGGGACTTGCCTATAATCTATTTTTAATCCCGCATCGCATTGTCCCGGGTGGGGTCAGTGGTTTATCAATAATCCTAAACTATTTATTAAAAACTCCGGTCGGTCTGGTAGCGATAATATTCAATGTTCCACTCTTTGTATTAGGCATAAAAACTTTGGGCAGAACCTATGGTCTAAAATCACTGGTTGGCATTATTTTATCATCACTTTTTATTGATTTTTTCACTTATGTTGTGTCGGTGCCATCAGCGACCAGTAACGAAATTTTAGCCGCAGTTTATGGCGGTATCCTTTTGGGCGCGAGTTTGGGGATTGTATTTCGAGGTCAGGGGTCAACCGGCGGGACTGACATTATCGGTCAGGTTTTAAATCGTTATACTAATCTTTCCATTGGAATGGGAATCCTCATTACCGATTTTGTCATCATCTCTTTGGCGGCTATCGTCTTTCGTAAATTAGAAACGGCTTTATACGGCTACTTAACTCTTTTCCTTTCCAGTAAAGTGATTGATTTAATTTCCGAAGGCTGGAGTTTTACCCGTGCCGTATATATCATCTCGGATAAAGCCACGGAAATTTCCGAGCGAATAATCGAAAAGCTCGACAGGGGTGTGACCAGACTCTATGGGAAAGGAGAATATACCGATGTGGAAAGAGATGTATTACTTTGTGTCCTGACCAAACGAGAAATTCCGACGATTCGTAATTTGGTAAAAGAAATTGACCCAAAAGCATTTATAATTATCAGCGATGTTTATGAAGTTTTGGGTAAAGGATTTAGACCGAGGAAATGATTCCAGCGATTAAGGAATTCGATTACAGCGATAGAAAGAATGCAGTAAGTGTCGTCGTAATCGTTAAAAATCGTTGTAATCATTTTTGATAATGAGAGTCGGGTTTTATCAATTTCAGCCAATTTTTGGCGAGAAAGAGAAGAATCTGGCTAAGGTCTGCGCCCGATTAAGCAAAGTCGAAGCCGACTTAATGGTTTTGCCCGAACTTTTTGCCACCGGCTACCTTTTCCGAAACCGCAATGAATTGGCTTGCATGGCAGAATCGATTCCTTCGGGTATGACAACTCAAGCCCTTTTAGCAGTTTCTAAAACAAAAAAGATGTTCATTATTGGAGGTATTGCGGAAAAAGTAGAAGGATTTGCCACAAAGTCCCTAAGGCACAAAGTTAAGAATTCTTCTTGGTGTCTTGGTGCCTCTGTGGCAAAGGGTAAAAAGATTTATAATTCAGCCATCTTAGTCTGCCCAAATGGAAAGGTTCATACTTATCGCAAAGTTCATCTCTTTTTAGAAGAGAAGTTTTTATTTACGCCGGGCGATAAACCTTTTCCAGTTTTTGATATCGGAAACATAAAAATTGGGATGTTAATATGTTTTGATTGGATTTTTCCCGAGGCAAGTAGGATTCTGGCTTTAAATGGCGCCCAAATCATTTGTCAGCCGGCTAATTTAATATTACCTTATGCCCATTCGGCTACCTTGACCCGGGCTCTGGAGAATCGAGTATTCATAATTCTTTGCAATCGGATTGGTGAAGATCGAAGGGGCAAAAAGCGACTCAAATTCAATGGTATGAGTCAGATAGTTGACCCCTTGGGTAGAATTATCTTCCGTGCCTCGAAAGACCAGGAAACTCTTAAAATAGTCGAGATTGACCCAAAACAGACTCTAAACAAAAAAGTAACAGAATATAATGATGTGATTAAGGACCGTCGTCCTGAGCTATATCATAAGCTGATAAAATAGGTTCTTTTTCAAAATGATTTGGTAATTATCTTCACTATCCACTTGTGAGAGAATTGGGTCGGTTAAAAATAACATGAAAGAATACAAGAGCGAAAATGTAGGGGTTCGATTCATCGCTACTCGAAGAGTCCGCCCAACGAAGTGGGGCGAACCCGAAAATAAAAAAGGGTCGGATAAATCCGACCCCTACAATGAATTGGATGTTTAATCTTGAAAACATAGTTTTGGCACAAGTTCGAAAAAGGAGAGCGATTTTTGCGCAGTTATTAAAGCCATTGATATGTTATGTTAAAACAATTGATTAATTCTTTAGAAAATGCCATCGTGCAATTAAAAACCGGTATCAAAATCGGTGATTATTTGATTTATGCCAAAAAAGAAATTCCTGGACGATTCGATGAAGAAATCAATTTGGATATTTACCTTAAAAGGGGAAAAATTGAATTGAAACTGCTTATTGCCAAGATTTTCTTGGGTCGAGGGTATTATAAACCATGGGTCGAGCTATTTAGTATCTCGCCATTATTGGATTTTGGCAACCGCCAACTCAAATATTTCGATTCCGCAATCGAAGATAAATTAATCGAACTTTTCAGTAAGTCTTTAGAACCAGGGGGTAATATTTATGTTGAATACGAGCAAGATAAAGAGACACTTTATTGCTTAACTCGTGATTTTGCCATGCCGCTGTCACGTCTTGGTTTTATCCTTTATAAGCAAGGCTTTACCTGGTTCAAGGACTGGTATTTTCCCGAAGGATATTTAGAAGGTGGACGAAAACTTCAAGGTGAAAAGCCATTGGATGAAAAGAATAAATCAGTTCAACTTAGAAGAATAAAGAAAGAAGTTAAGGATTCTTTGGAAAAGCTAAAGAGGTATGAGAAGAATGAATATACTACTCGGGCAATAGCTAGGGCAAGGATAATAATTTCGGAATAAAATTGACTTTAAGGGGTTTTTTAACTACACTTATATATTAATAGACTTTTATCGACAAGGGAGGAACAATGAAAAAGTTAGTAATTTTTCTTTTTCCGTTAACTCTGCTTTTTGCTTCTAACCGCGTTCAAGTAATTACTTCAACTCCGAACCTCGTTGCGCTTAATACGAATTTTGCGAAAATCGAAACTCCTCAAATCGAAGTTAATGGCAGGTTTTTCAGCCAGGTTAATATCTCGGAACCCGGTGCTTCAACCGAAATCGGTTTACCCGAAGTTCCAGTTATCCGTGAGTTTATTGAGATTCCTTATGGCGCGAAAGTCGCTGTAGGAACTGAAGTCCTGGTAACTTCAACTTTAACTCCGAATTATCCATTATACCCTAAGCAACCCCCAATTCCCAAAACCGGTCCTGCCCCGGATTTCACGCTGGACGAAAAATTCTATGAGCAGGACCGCTGGTTTCCCGAAGCACGCGCCCGAATCGCCGAAATTGCTGAGATTCGTGGACATCAGTTAGCAGTCTTAGAAATTTGTCCGGTTCAATACAATCCAAAAAGGAATTTAATCGAATATGCTCAGAATCTGAGAATAAACTTAACTCTCACCGGTTCAAATATGTCGAGAACTATCTCTAATTTACGCCGCTATTATTCAAAACCTTTCGAATCGATGCTATCCGGCGTCGTAAAAAATTACGGCGCTTTCTCGATTGACCCGCCACCCGATTTGCCGATTGGTATGTTAATTATTACGCCCAACGAATGGGAATCGAATATCCAACCACTTGCCCAATGGCGAAAAAAGAAAGGTTATGAAGTTTTTGTCCGAAATTTGACTCAGGTTGGTGGCAGCACGGCTGACATCGTGCGTAACTATATTCTCAATGCCTATAATACTTGGCTAATTCCGCCCAGTTTTGTTTTACTGGTTGGTGACGTGGATAAGATTGGTTACTTTATTGGACAGGGTGAAGGAAATCCTCATACCGATTTGAACTTTGCGATGATGACTACTCCCGACTATTTACCGGATATTGATGTGAGCCGATATTCGGTGGCAAATGGACAACAGCTTGACAGTTTGGTCCAGAAGACGATAAAATACGAACAGAACCAATGGCTTTCCGGTACCGATTGGACCAAGAAAGCTTATTTCATCGCTTCCAGCGATGGCGGCAATCATCAAGTAGCTGAAGGAACCCATCTTTATTGCATGGCAATAGCCCGACGCTATGGGATGATTTGTGACTCGATATGGCTCTATTACAGTTCTGGGACGCCAATTCCCACGGCAATTAATGACGGAAGGTCTTGGGTGATGTATTCTGGACATGGCGATTATCAAGAATGGGCAGACCCAAGTTATACTAACACTAATGTTAGGCAATTGACCAATGTTGATAAAGTTCCATTCGTGGGTACTTTTGCCTGTCTATCCGGTGATTTTGCCAACTCGAGTTATCCAGAGTGCTTCTCCGAAGCCTGGATAAGAGTCGGCTATCGTGGTGCAATTGCTCATATGGCTTCTTCGGTTACTTCCTATTGGACCGAAGACGATGTTTTGCAACGTAGGCTATTTGATTGCGGTTTTGATTCGAGTCTCTACTGGGTTATGGGAATGATTAACAAGGCGAAGATTATCTTCTATCAACAGATGGGAGCAACTCCGACAACCCGACGTTATTTTGAGATGTACAACGTGATGGGTGACGGTGCGATTGATGTCTATGCCGATATTCCCCATACCCTAAACGTCATGCATCCAGCCGTGATTCCAATCGGAATAAATCCCTTAACCGTAACCGTAAGTTATTCCGGTTTTCCGGTAGCGAATGCTTTGGTCTGTGCATCGGGTAAAGCTGATACTATTTTGCATGAGGTGGGCTACACCGATGCTTCAGGACAAGCGACTTTGACCTTAACCACAACCATGCCGGATACGGTGTTTATTACGGTGACCGGACATAATCTGGCACCATATCTTGGTCATGTACTGGCTTTACCTTCGGCTGGACCTTATGTGGTCTATCTCCGGCACCAGATTATTGATACGACACCGGGTGGTAATGGCGATGGAATCGTCAATCCGGGCGAAAATATCTTGCTGCCGGTCTGGGTGAAAAACTGGGGCAGTGCAACGGCGAATAATCTTCAAGCACAGCTTACGACGGCTGACCCTAATGTAACAATAACCGATTCATTAAAATCGTTAGGTAATATTCCCGCCGGTGATTCGGCATACGCACCGGATGGCTTTGCGTTCTCGGTAGCTTTAAGCTGCACCAATGGTTATCGGCTTAACTTTACCTTGACCTGTCGGGATGCCCAAGATTCAATTTGGACTTCGTTCATTACGATTCCGGTCGGTGCACCGGTCATAAGTTATGTTGATAAAGTGGTTGATGATTCAGGTCAGACCCGTCCTAACGGCAAAGTTGACCCCGGTGAAACCGCCGAATTGATTGTTGTTTTAGAGAACCATGGATTAGGTAATGCTTACGATGTTTCAGCAATTTTGCGCTCGGGTGATTCACGTTTTACCATTGATGATTCAGTCGGAACCTTTGGCACAATCTTGGTCGATAGTTTAGGTAATAACGATGCCGACCGTTTTATCGTTACCGCTTCGATGAATATTGCACCCGAAACTAATGTTCCTTGTACCTTGTATGTTAGTGCGGCGAATGGTTATACTACTAAGAAAAATTTCAGCATCATGGTCGGAGGTATTACCTCGGTTGACCCAATTCCGGATGGACCCCGAACTCCTCCGCTCTATTATGCCTATGACAATATTGATACCTTCTATGTTGAACATCCTCACTATGAATGGGTTGAAATCAAAACCGTCGGCACGAGATTAACCATGAGTGATGATCAAACCATACCCGTGACTTTGCCTTCCGCCTTTGGACCTTGGAAATTTTACAATCAGCGCTTTACCCAAATTTCAATTTGCTCGAACGGTTGGATCGCACCAGGCAGTCAGACTTCGACCGCTTATAATAATCAACACTTGCCCGACGTATTGACGACCGACCCTAATGGTATGATTTGTGCCGATTGGGATGATTTGCTGGCTAATAACACAGGCTCCGGTGGTGTCTATCATTACCATGATGTTGCCAATCATCGGTTCATCGTTGAGTATGACAGTACTCCTTATTATGGCGCAAGTTCAATAATGGATAAATATGAAATCATCATTTACGACACGACAATGGCAGCGGCGGATGGTAATAATGAGATTTTTGTTCAGTATATGACAGCAAATCGCTGGAATTCAAGTACGGTTGGTATTGAAGATCCGGCTAATCAGGTCGCAATTCAGTGTCTATATAATGATACCCTGCATCGTGGCTGCGCTGCCTGGGCACCGCACAAGGTGCTAAAGTATACGACTGACCAACCATTCTCCGGTACCAGTGAAGATTTGGTTAAGACGACTTTATTGACCCAGTCTTTAATGATTAATCCGACTCCTTTCCGTAACGCAATGCAGATTCGCTATCAATTAAAAGAAGCGGGAAAAGTTAGTGTGCAGATTTACGATGCGTCCGGTAGGTTAGTTTATAACATAGCTAATCACTATCCGAAACCCGGTACTTATTCGATTAATTGGAATGGTAAAGACAACCAGGGTAAAAGGCTCGCGGCGGGAATATACTTCTTCGAACTTAATACTCCGTCGGAACAATACCTGAAAAAGTTGGTACGGTTGAAGTAGACGAAAATTAACCACCGAGGATACTGAAGAACAGCCACCGAGACACAAAGGCACAAAGAATAAAGATTTTTAACTATAGAGAAATCATTTACAATTGTAGGCACAGATTTATCTGTGCTTTTGCTAATCGGTTGCACGATTAAAATCGTGCCTACATATTCTTTTTATTTCCACTCTATCAATGAAATCACCTAAATTAACCGTCGATATTATCATCAATATCGAGGGTAAAATCATTCTTATCAAACGTAAGAATCCACCTTATGGCTGGGCTTTGCCCGGTGGATTTGTTGATTATGGCGAAACGGTTGAGCATGCCGCGATCCGCGAAGCAAAAGAAGAAACCAGTTTAGACTTAAAGAATCTAAAACAATTTCATGTCTATTCTGAACCAAACCGCGACCCAAGAGGTCATAATATTTCGGTGGTCTTTACGGCAGATGGGATAGGTGAACCGAAAGCCGCGGATGATGCTAAAGAAATTGGATTGTTTTGTCAAAATGATTTGCCCGATGAGATAGCCTTTGACCATAAGAAAATCTTGTTTGATTATTTCCTTCGGAGTCCGTCTTCCAAAAATCTTTCTTAACTCTGGGAAGTCGGACTTCCAAAGAATTGATTTAAAAGGGGTTTCGCTCCTTTGATACAACATTAAATTTTTTAATATTTTTCCCCTTAAATCTTAATTTTATTAATCTTTTATCTAACCCATTGATTTTACGGCTGGAAAGTTGTATTGACCCCGCCCTTGATTTCTGCGGGCAATCCAACAAGGGCGGGGTTGACAAACCGGTAGGGGCTAGTCTAAGTCTAGCCCTATACTACCTCCTATACGGTATAGGGAGCGGTATAGGGGGTAGCCCCCAGTTTAGCCTCGTAGGTAGCTTAGGAAGTAGGTTTGGGGGTTGGCTAATGGGTAGCATAAGGGACAGGTAAGGTGGTAGCATCGGGGATTGGCTAAGGGATAGGTTAGGAAGCAGGCTAATGGTTAGCCTATGGGGTAGCCTAGGGAGTAGGTCCGGAGTTAGCTTAGAAGAGGAACCTTCAGGGTTTTTCCAAAAGTTACCTCTAAGCGGACTACCTACCGTTGAGACTCTCTTTTTGAAAGACTTCGATATTAGACAAATACTACAAAAGTCTTAATATCAAAACTCGCTCCCAGCACCGGACTTTTACCGCCATATCATTTTATTCAAATCGTTTATGAAGCAACTTTATCGCAGGAAAAATGAAAAGAATGAAAAAGCCGATAAGAAATAGAGTGTCGATTAGAACTGGTGTGATTGAACTACCGGTAAAAGAGCGGCGTAGTCCATCAACCGTGTAAGTAAGAGGCATAATATGAGCGAAATATCGGAGTCCCGCGGGCATAGCTGATATAGGGTAAACAACGCCACAAAGAAATATCATTATGAATCGAGGCAGATTGAGCAAAGTCTGAGCTTCAAACACTTCCTTCACTAAAACACATAGAAAAGCGCCGAGCGATGAAAAAACCAAGAGCGATGGAATAGTGATTAAAATAAGATAAAGTAAGTTTGGGTGGACGCCAAGAATAATTACCGAACCTATTGTTACTACGATTGTCATCAAAAGTCCGAAGGTTACGCCTCCCAATACCTTACTGAGAAGGACGGACGGTAAGTTAATAGGTGCTAAAAGTAACCTTTCAAGAGAACCAAGTCGAAGCTCAAAATTGATAACCACCGCCTCCGCAGCGGTAGTGCTAAATAGGATAGTCATCGCAATTAGCCCGGGCACTAACTCTTCAAAGCCTCGAGGATTTCTCAAGTAGAAGGCTAAAATCCAGGCAATAGGAAAAACAATGCCCCAACTAACCGAAGGAGGCTTTAGGTAGTATGTCCGCATATCTTTTAAGACAATATAGTAAATAGCTCTCAAATTATCGCGTAACATCTCATTTCCCTCCTTTTTCTATTGCCAAAATCGTAGGGCTCAAACCGGTAATCTTAATAAATGCATCTTCAAGAGTTGGTTTAATACTATTCACTGATTGTATCTTAATACCTTTATCCTTAAAGAATCTGAACACATTATCATATACATCGGTGGGAATACCGCCATAAATTCTTAACTTATTATGGTCTACTGCTATTATCTTAAGTTCGGGAAGTCTATCCGATAGGTCATCCATTAACTTGGAAGTCTCTCCAGCCAAGGAGAACTCAATCACTGATTCTTCTTGGGTAGAAGCTTTCAAAACTCTGGGGGTATCAATTTTTATGATTCTTCCCTTAATTAAAATAGCCACGCGGTCACATAATAAATCTGCTTCCTCTAAGTAATGGGTTGTAAGGAAGATGGTTATTCCCTGCTGGCGAAGGTTACTGATTAAATTGCGTAAAGAGCGAGCAGCGACTACATCTAAGCCGACTGTCGGTTCGTCCAAAAAGAGAATTTCGGGGTTATGAATTAAGGCAGCAGCAATTGTTAAAGCCCGTTTCATACCACGGGAGAAAGTGCGAAAAGGACTGTCTTTCCGCTCATAAAGCCTGAAGATTTTAAGCAATTCCTCTGCCCTTTTTCTACGCTCACCCCGTGGAACACCGTAGAGTTGAGCCATAAATAATAGGTTATCAACCGCGGACAACTCGTCATATAGGTTTGAAATTTCTGGAACGACCCCAATATGCTTCTTTGCTTTAACGATTTCTGAGTTAATGTCGAAACCCAAAATGGACGCTTTCCCAGCCGTGGGTTTAGAGAGCCCGGTAAACATCCTTATAGTTGTAGTTTTCCCTGCTCCATTTGGACCGAGAAATCCAAAAATCTCGCCTTTTTCAACCTCAAAATTGATATGGTCAACGGCGAGATTCTCCCGATAGAACTTAGTTAAACCTGATGCTTGGATTACTGCCATATCACCGGATGAGTGCAGATAGACCGCAGATTAGCACAGATAATCTGTGTAGTAGCAAACCTCATAAACTGGGTTAGATAAAGTTGTTGTCATCATCATTCGTGTTTATCAGGGCAGCCGATTTCTGGTTTATCAACGAGTTCACCGCAAAGATATAAATCGAGAGCTTTGTTGACATCAGTTTCATCTGTAACAAAGACTTCGACACCTATTCCCTTCAAATCATCGTAAATTCGCCTACCCATACCATGAGTAATGACTACTTTACAATCTTTGAGGGCATTTAGAATTGGTGTATGTCGGTCGAGTTCATGTCCTGCACCTTCTAAACCTCTTGCATGACCGGTAAAGGTATTAGGACGATATTCTCGGTTTTTAATTGCTTTATCTTCAACTTCAAACATTACGAATCCTTTTGTCCTACCGAAGTGAGATGATATAATCTTCTCATCATCCGAGGCGATAGCAATTTTCATGTTTTCACTCCTTTATTTTATTGCTTTCTCTTTTGTTTGCCTTTCGATTTCCTCGATACGCTTTTCTAACTCTGTTTTCTCTTCTTTTAGTGCTTCAAGTTCTGCCTTCAAATCTTCTTTTGTCAGTATCGGTGGAAATCCCGAGCGATAAACTTGCCGGGCTGGAACAATTCTCCCATTTGGGTCTTGATAGAAGGCATTAGGGCCTGTGCCGCACCGACAAGGTCCGATGTAGGAATAGCCCGAAGAAGCAGCCATCCTTGGCTTAAACCAACCTCTTCCGTATCCATGCATGTTTAATCACCCCCTTTCTGTTTTTTAAGATTTTTCATAATGTAGAGAACTTTCTCTTATTAACTTTACGCCCCCTTTTGGGCAAATACAATTACCAATCGGTCCAATTCCTGCCTGTGACATCATTACCACGGTTTACCACCTCGACGCCATCTTCTTCTGCACTGCTTCATGGGAACGGTATAAGACGAACGGTCAACTTCAACATTACCGCCAGCAATTCTTAATGCCTTGCCGTTGACCAAAGCATCGGCTATTTTCCGATGAGCCGATTCAATGATTCGACCAAAAGTTGGGCGTGAAATACCCATCTTCTCTGCAGCTACTTCCTGATATAAGGCTTCAAGGTCAGCCAGTCTTACTGCTTCTAATTCATCTTTAGTCAGAACGACTTCTTCCAACGATGAACATGGAATACCTCTTGGTTTAAAATAGACGACATTCGGTGAAAAACCAATCTTTCTACAACACGGTGGTCTAGCCATTTAATTCATATTCCTTTCTATTCTATTATAAGCATATGCTCATAATTGTCAATAACAATTTAACGAGGGGTAAGAAAAGAAATTGTAAAGGACTAAATATTAAAAATGAGTTTTAAAATTTTGGCTACCTATGTTATTTGACAGAATTGAAAATTTATTATTTTTTCTTCCACAGAGGCGAGATGGCGCGAAGCCTTTTCGTAACCTTTTCTAACACATCAACCGCATAATCAATTTCTTCCATAGTATTTTCTCTGCCCAGACTGAAGCGGACTGGTGAATTGATGTATTCAGGCGGTACATTCATTGCTTTCAAGACGGGCGATGGTTCGGGCGAACCAGAAGCACAAGCTGAACCGGAAGCAACCGCAACTCCTTCTAAATCAAGGTTCACCAAGAGTGCTTCACCTTCGACATAAGCAACCGAGATTTGGGTTGTATTGACTAATCGCTTTTCCGGATGTCCATTTAAACGAACCTCGGGAATTATTTTGAAGATTTCTTGTTCAAGGCGGTCACGAAGGGCTTTGATTTTTTTTATGTCTTCATCCATCGTATTTTTGAGAATTGAACAGGCTTTGCCAAATCCGACAATCCCGACTAGGTTTTCGGTACCTGCTCGCAGTCCTTGTTCCTGATGCCCACCGTGGATAATTGGTTCAAGTTTTATCCCATTTTTCACATAAAGCGCGCCCGAACCCTTAGGCCCGTGGATTTTATGAGCCGAGATGGTTAAAAGGTCAACGCCTAAATCTTTTACGTCCAATTTTAATTTGCCACAAGAAGCTACCGCATCGGTGTGAAAGCGAATCTTTGACTCTTGGGCAATTTTGGCGATTTCCTTTATTGGTTCAATTGTGCCTACTTCATTGTTGCTGTGCATAACGGTGATGAGAATCGTATTCTTTTTAATAGCTTTCTTGATATCATCAGGGTCAACCACTCCATAAGAATCAACATTAACAGAAGTGATATCATACCCTTCAGGTTCAAGTTCACGGCAAGAACTGAATACTGAGCCATGTTCAATCGGAGAAGAAATGATATGCCCTTTGTCTTCACGCCCATAAGCAATACCTTTGATTGCCCAATTGTTCGCCTCGGTACCACCGGATGTAAAGAAGATTTCTTCGGGCGAAGCATTAATTAGCTCAGCAACCTGAACTCGGGCATTTTCGATAGCTTCTCTTGTTTCCCGACCATAGAAGTGAAGATTAGAAGGATTGCCGAAATGCTCACGAAGATAAGGGAGCATTGCTTCAACCGCTTCTGGGTATAAAGGCGTGGTTGAATTATAATCAAGATAAACTCTTTTCATTTTGTGTTCCTTTCTTTGATTAGGATAATTGAAAATCTCTGATTCGTCAATATATTTTAACTGACTCATCTGTGTTCACTTTCTTCAACCGGTGTATGAAGCTTCCGAATAATGTTAGTGGTTAACTTCATATTATTAGAGAACACTTTCCAAAAATGAGGGAAGCGCTGAAGCTAAGTTACGGTACTTTTGATGATTCTTAGCTTTACCTTGCTCTTGTGCACAAGGGCGAAGTTGACTGAGAGGAATTCTTTATTATACTAAATATCATGTTACCAGATAAAGCACAATTAGCTTTAGCGAACGGTATCACAACTTCGGTCCTCGACTCGATTGGCAACACTCCGTTAATTGAAATGAAAGTTTATTATGAAAATGAGACCTGGCATTTCTATGCTAAGCTGGAATTTATGAACCCGACCGGCAGTGTCAAAGACCGGATTGCTAAATATATCGTCGAACAAGCCGAGCAAAGGGGAGAGCTAAAGCCCGATTCAATTATTGTCGAAGCGACCAGTGGGAATACCGGTATTGGTCTATCAATGGTTTCAGCCGTAAAAGGTTATAAACTGATAATCGTCATGCCGGAGCATATGAGCTTGGAACGCCGAAAGATTATGAGTAATCTTGGGGCAGAAATTTGCCTCACACCTACTGAGGAAAGTTTCGCCGGTGCCCGGACACGAACCGAAAAAATGGCTAGCCGAGACCCGAGGGTTTTTCTTACCCGACAGTTTGAGAATCCAGAAAATACCGAATGTCATTATCAAACCACTGGCAAAGAGATTCTTGACCAAATTAATGGTCGGAAAATTGATGCTTTCGTCGCAGGGGTGGGTACCGGTGGTACATTGATGGGGGTTGGTAAACGATTACGCGAAGCCAATCCAGGTTGTAAGCTGATTGCAGTTGAACCTGATGAGGCAGCCATTCTTTCCGGGTGCAAAAATCTTGAAGTGCACCAGATTGCCGGTATCGGTGACGGATTCGTCCCCGAATTATTGGATTTGAAACAAATCGACTGGCCGGATGCAATTCCGAGTGAAGATGCAATAGCCATGACAAGATACATCACCCGTAAACATGGTATGATGGTTGGCGTCTCTTCCGGAGCCAATGTCTTATCCACAATTAAGGTCTTAAAGAAAATTGGCAAGGATAAAACAGTTGTAACCGTATTGCCGGACCGCTCGGAACGTTACTTCTCGACTCCACTCTATGAGGGTAAAAGGGAAGAAATAATTCGCTGTTGTCGAACCGGTTGTGAGAATCCTTTCTGCGAATTCCGCATAGCAATCTGAGGAATTTGAACCACCCAGCTTATCTATTAGAGCAAATAGCAATGGCTGATAAATCTTTTCTGTGATTAATTTAACTTCCGAAGAAATCAACATTTCACCTAATCGATGGATGTAATTCAAGAAGCCATTGTAGTCAGCGGTCTGGTAAAGGACTTTAAGGGTTTCGTTGCGGTGGACGGCGTTTCATTTCAGGTTAAAACCGGTGAAATATTCGGTTTTCTTGGTCCGAACGGCGCCGGTAAAACAACTACCGTTAAAATGCTCTGCACTCTCTTACATCCAAGCGCGGGTAACGCTCTGGTTGCCGGATATGATATTGTGCGACAGCAGAGTCAGGTACGCAAGTCGATTGGCATAATCTTCCAGGACCCTTCACTGGATGACCGGCTGACTGCCCGTGAGAATCTACGCTTTCACGGTATCATCTACAAAGTACCAAGCAAAGAATTACCGGTTCTCATCAATCAATCACTGGAATGGATGGAGCTTGAAGACCGGGCTGACGATTTAGTAAGGAATTTTTCCGGCGGTATGAAACGACGACTTGAGATTGCGCGTGGCTTACTCCATTCGCCCAAAGTTTTATTTCTGGATGAACCAACCCTTGGTCTCGACCCGCAAACCCGCAACCGGATTTGGGAATACCTAATGAGGCTTCGTAGCGAAAGGAAGATAACATTGTTTATGACCACCCATTATATGGATGAAGCTGAATACTGCGACCGGATTGCTATAATCGACCACGGTAAGATTATTGCCCTTGATACGCCACGAGCGCTTAAAGCCCAGATTCGGGATGACGTGGTTGATGTTCAAACGGTTGATGATATTCTTACCGAGAAGGAACTGCTGACAAAATATAATATTAAGGCAAAGCGTGATTCCGAAGGTTTACATTTTGAGGTGCCGAACGGGGCAGAATTTGTTCCCAAATTGGTACGGGAACTGACCGTTCAGGTCAAGGCAGTTACTTCCCGCCGCCCGACGCTGGATGATGTTTTTCTGAAACTGACTGGTCGTGAAATAAGAGACGATAGTGCGAGCGGTCGCGAACGACTTAAAAGCACAATGAAGCGAATGGGAAGGGCGTGGCGATGAAAACAATTATGACACCACTGAAGACACTGAATTCACTAAGGGAAGGAAAAAGAAGAAATTCGCTTCGCGGATTATTTCACAAGAATTCGACTTCGTCGAATCTGAAGTCACAGAATAATCCTTTTCTTTTCAGTGTTTTCAGTGACTTCAGTGGTTACCTCTCTTCTCTGTGTCCTCTGGGGTTTATTCTTCTTTGGCGATGATTGATTTCTCCTGTATTTACATGGTCTGGTTACGAGATATCATCCGATATTTTCGCGAAAAGAGTCAGCTATACGGGTCAATTTTCCGACCGATTCTCTGGTTATTCATCTTGGGTATGGGATTGCGAGGGTCATACCAGCATACTGGCAATTTCAATTATACCCAGTTTATCTTTCCCGGTATTGTGGCGATGACGATTATTTTCACCTCGATTCAATCGGCAATCACCATTATCTGGGACCGGGAGTTTGGATTTCTTAAAGAAATTCTGGTGGCACCGGTACCAAGGACTTCAATCGCGATTGGTAAAGGCTTAGCTGGCACCACATTATCATTGATTCAGGGTGGAATCATTCTACTGCTTAGTCCTTTAGTCAAAGTGCACTTTCCAATAATTCATTTGCTACCAATTATCTTAGTTATGGTTTTACTATCATTCAGTTTGACCGGAATCGGTATCGTGATTGCGGCTCGAATGACATCATTTCAAGGGTTTGGCACAATTATGAATTTTGTCATTATGCCGATGTGGTTCTTGAGCGGGGCGATGTTTCCACCTACCGGTCTGCCAAAATGGTTGAATATTTTGGTTAGAATCAATCCGCTTACCTATGGCGTAGATTTAATGCGTCGGCTGATTCTTGGGTTTTCCTATTACCCAACCTGGTTTAACGTAATTTTTTTAATGGTCTTTAGCGTCTTAGTCACTTTTGCTGCAGTTTTTTTCTTCAATCGCGGGGAATATTAATTAAGTAAAGTCAAGAAGTTAAAAGCAAAATAACATTTTAGTCACACCAGATAAAATCGCATAATTCGATTTTGCGGTAAGTCCCAGGTTTAAATTAATTAAACCAGATTATTATGCAGCAATAGTTTTGGTTTTTAAAGCGAAACCGCCAAAAACGCAACCTAAAGGTTGCGGCTACCGATTTTTGTATTTATTTTATCAATCAGAAATCGGTGCCGATACTGAAATAAAAGCCCAAATTACGGCGGCGCGCCTGATGGGTTACAGGGTCTTTACTTAATTCGGAAATGGGCCACGCCCAATCGAATCGTAGCTGGAAATAGGAAATATAAAATCTAAGACCAGCCCCAATCCCGACTTTTAAATCTTTAAGATGCCATATATCGTTATCCCAAAGTTTTATTGTATCACGAATGGTCATCCCGGCGTCAATAAAAGTAACGCCGCGAATATCTCTTATATCAATCGGTATCGGAAAAGCAATTTTGAGTCGGTCAATAAAAGGATGGCGCAATTCCAAATTGAAAAGGGCAAGTTTTTCACCTTTTTCTTGAAAAAATTCATAATAATTATAGCCCCGTACATACTCGCCGCCTAAATAAAATTGTTCGGCATCTTTCTCAAAGCTAGCGATTGTGTACAATCTTGTTGCCAAAGTATATCTTGGGGCAATTTTTTGGTAGTTTCGATAGTCGAAATAGCCAGTATAGAAAGTTCGGTCCGATAAGAAAGTTTGGTAGTATCCGATTCGACTACGAGTACCTCGGATCGGACCTGTCCATAACCAATAGGTGTTGTCAAACACTATTGCCCCATCAAGAAGGAATATCTTTACGTTGCTATAAAGAGAATCCAAATACCAGAATTGATCATTGTTATCCCAACGCAAAATCTCACCGTCCCAAAGCATAGCGGTAGCTCCGGTTTCAAAGCGAAAGAATTCGTTAATGGGATATGAGGGGAATACACCAAAGCCGCGTTCACGCCGTATATGATAGATATAATAAGGGGAATACTCAGGATAATCAAAGTACTGAAAGATGGCAAATCCCCAGTCGATTCGCTTAGGCAAAAGCCAATAGGATAGGTAGAACTGGGAGTTACTGATATCCCGATAAAGGTCAGTGTAGATATAAAAGCGATGATTGCCTAAAGCGTCACTTAAAGCAACGGCGGCGGTACCGGCAACTCCGCCATAAGTCGCATAGCCGGCGGCGCCAATCGCATAGTCTAAAGAAAGGTTGAAAACGTAAGGTTTTACTTTGGCGAAGTCGATGCCTTCGCTTTTGTAAGCCGGTTTGGCTTCGACCGCTAAACTCTCCGGCTTTTCGACCGGTGGCACTTTATTCAAAGGGTCTCGAATTGTTGCGACATCCCAGCCGAGATTATTATAATAAGAAAATGCCAATTTCTCGCCATCCGATGAGATGCTTGGATAATAGACACCGCCCAAAAATTTGGTTTGATTGGTAATTTTATTTTCCGCCAAAGAATAGACATAAAGGTTATAAGAAGAATCACCTGCCGTATAGATAAGGTTTTTACCATCATGGGTAAAAATCGGGTAAGCATAATATTCCAAACGCTGAGTTAGTTGTTTATCTTCATTTAACGGAGTATGGAGAAAAATGGCAAAGGAACCGGGTTCCCATTCGCTATCTTTGGGTCGGTCGGAAACAAAAGCGATACTCTCGCCACTGGGAGAAAATGATGGGTCGCGGTCTTCATAAATATCATAGGTAATTTTCTGCAAATCGCCGGTCTTGATATCGGTGACATAGATATCCGAGAAACCGTTTTTGACACCAACGAAAGTTATTTTTTGATTGTCCGGAGACAAAGCGGGCGAGTAAGCACCGTCCAAATCAAAAACCAGGCGCTTCTTAATTCTTCCCGAAGGGTATTCACAAATTACGGTTCCATCTTTGCCTCCACTTTTTGCGACAAAAGCGATGAATTTTTCATCGCTTGACCAGCTAATGCCCCCGCGGAATAAATGCACCGATTCAAATCCGGCTGACCGCTCGCCTTTCACTAAACGTCGCAATATCCTACCATCAATGGCGGAAGCAACATAGACATCGGTATATTCACTGCGGTCGGAGATAAAGGCGATTTTGGTGCCAGTTGGTGATATTGCGGTTGACGTATTATAAGTTGAACCATCTTCCCGGTGATTGGTTAAAAATTTGCCGATGTCGTCAAAGTTTTTCTGATAGACAATTTGTGGCCAATATTTTATCTTTAAGTAATCTTCCCATTTTTCACTAAATTTTTTATCGGTCATACCAAAACTGGCTTCGAAGGCATCGTTTACATTTCGCTTCAGTTTCAAGTTATGCAAAAACTCAATAACTTTTTTACGACCATAACGTTCTTCGATGAAGCGAAATATTGATTCGCCTTCGCGGTAAACAAGATAACCGGCATCATCGGAGAGTTGGTCGATTGGCACTACCCGCTGGTTGATTACTAAATCGCGCATAAATAAGTCCGAACTCAATTCCCGAGTGGTCGAGATAAATTCAGAAAAACCCTCGGCTACCCAGAGCGGGATTTGAAAATCCGGAATAAGCGAAAGAATCGACGCCAGCCGTGGTTTATAAAACATTTCAAACTCAAAAATATGATTTAACTCGTGAATTATTACATGGTGGAATTCGGCATAAGAACCAGTGAATGGCAAAACTACTCGATTCTTGAAAAGCTCGGAAAAGCCACCGACTGACTCCTCAATTATATCTAAGATAATATTGGTTTGTTCAAATTCATTTGGTGAATTATAGATGATAACTGGAATTTTCCCTTCGACCGTTATTGAAAGTTCTTGGCTGATTTTCTGATAAAATTCTTCCCCGACCTTAGAAACAAATTCGGCTAAAGGTTCGCCGCCACCATAAAAGTAGATTCGAAGATGTTCGGTTTCTAAGGTCTTGAAGTCGAAATCACGATATTGAACTTTGTTTTTGCCAAAATAGTCTTGCCCGAATGACGCAGTGAGCAAAAGGATAATAAACAAAGTGAAATTAAAAATTCCTAAACGTTTAATCATATTGATTTAGACGTAATTTTTGGGAAAAAGTTTAACCCCGTTTGCCAATAACAACTCCCGGCACGCGATAAAAGCCACCCCAGTAGAGAATAGCATCTTCTGGATTATACTTGTTATCAATTTGAGCGGCGACTACTTCGCCAATGAACCAAACATGGTCACCGGTTTCAACCTCTTTTATAACCTTACATTCAATATTGAATGTACACTCCTGAATTGATGGAGTTTTTATCTTTAATGATGTTTGTTTAGTTAGACCAGTTTTTTCAAACTTATCATAGTCCCGTCCGGATTTTTCACCGCAGAATGATACCTGAGACAACAGATTTTTAGGCGGAATGTTTATGACATATTCTTGGTTTTGCTTGAGAAGATTAAATGAGTAACGGCGTGGTGCAACACCGATGCCGACTAACGGTGGTGAAAAGGAAAAGATATGAACCATTCCAATGGTAATAATGTTGTTTTGGGTAGTAACTAAAACACAGGGAAAATTCGGAAATTTACGTAATGCTGCGGTTAGATCCGAGACACCAAATTTTTTCATACTCTATTGTAGAAGCAAACTACAATAGAGTCAAGATAAAGCCAATCTTCTTAGAAGCGTTGACAATAATTAGTCGTCCAAGCCCGTAAGAGATGAGAACAACTATTCTTATGACAGTTTTTCTCCGTAACCTCTTTGTCATCAAGCGGTCGAGCATATTTCGAACACCACCAAAATTGGGGTTGGTAGTCCTTAGAAATATTAAGATGTGAGGGAGTGCTTTTAACGATTGGCTTGACTATTAACTTGGCTTGATTTAGTTGGCGAATTCTATAATTGTTCACCAAAGTTTCCTCCAATTATTTTTATTGTTGGGGATTAATGACTGGATCGCCTTGTATTTAATTATAACCGAAAATTAAGGCTTTGTCGAGAATTATCTTACGATATGTAACCAGTCGTGAAGTAGAAAATAAACCCGACCGATTAGAAGGGAAATACGCGCCATCACGGTGTAACCGAATGAGGCACCAAAAGCGACCATAATAAAAATAATCCCTAAGCGTGAACTGACTCCTAAAAATCCCTTGTGTTCACGTGAGAAATAGAAATAAAATAGGGTAGTGATGAAACCAATAACGATAATAATATTATTGATTGTGGTTAAAGGCAAAAGGGTGGCTTGAATTTGCGGTAAGATGAAGCCTTGAATACTGGCGGTAATACCTAATCCGGCACCAATACCAACCGTAAAAGATATGGGGATGCGGGAAATCCAGCCGTATTTCGGAATCCAGCGGGAGAGCATAATTATTCCTAAGATTGCCGGTATGATAAGAATCCATTTTTCGACTCCGGTCGCTTGAACGAATCGGTCAATCAGCATCGGTTTCACATCAAAAGCCCAGGCATAGATAACCCAGAAACCGGCGGAAACACCGACATAGAGATGTTCGGCAAGCCGGTAAAGCGGATTGTCACGATAAAGAAAAGAGAAAATCGCAATCGTTAGGGTTGCGGCAATCCAGGTCCCAATAATGTTACCGATCATTTTTCCCCAAGCCCCTTTCAATAGGAATTATCACCCCTGTCACCCCGTTGGGGAAAAATCCTTCGGGGGGATATTGTATGATTATTAATTTACCGATCATTTCTTCTTCCTGGTTAAGAAATAACCAATGTTACCGATGATGATAAAGAGGAGTATTAAGCCGTGCACAACCGACTGTGCTGGCATTCCTAAAATTCCAGTTCCAGTTTGTTTAACTAAAGTTTCATATTCTGCCGCACCCTGCAATCCAGCAATCATCCCTTCAATCTGTTTGGCTTGCAGGTAAGGATAATAGTCAGGTGCCGATACACCGGTTGCCCCCAAAAACATCTTCTGACCAAACCTTGCTCCAACATATTGAACCCAGGCATCACCAGTAGCGCCGGCTTCTAAGCCAACGAGCATGTCAATATTATTATAATTATGAACCAAACGCATAAACGGAAAGCTATCTATATTTGTACCCTTATAGTCAACGGTAAAGAAATCCCTTATCTCTTTGCCGATTCCAACCATCTGTGCCACATAACCCGGACGATAACCGAGGTTTACATAATCTACGCCGTAAATCTTTTTATATTCTGGGGCAACCTGATTTAAGGCAATTTCACCCAATGGTAAACCTAATGCCCAATGTCCCATCAGTATCACTTTTAAGTCTCGGGAAAAGCATTGTCTTAAGATAGCAATAAGCATCGGTTGCAGTTCGGGTTCGGATGCGGCATCGTAATCAATCGAAATCATAACTATTGAGCCTTCGGGTAGTCGTTCAATTGCCTCAAAGCTCTTTTTCACCGGTTCGCTAATTCTAATCGGCAAAACCATTTTGAGAACCAAAGGAGTAGCCACGGCTAAGAGAATAAGGGCATAGATAATTCGGCGGTCAATGTTACCAATTTTTGAAAACCAGTTCATGATGATGAGATATAAGTCCTCTCGATTCCCAGGATGATACGAATTGACATCGCAATGCCGCCTAAGGTTGCGCCGATGAAAATACCCCTTTTTGCTGCCGTCTGGGGTATATCCATAATCCAGTCGTTAATACGGGCAAATAATTCGAGTTTGCCTAGTTCTACTCCGTTGACACCGGGAATAAAACCGATTACATGGGCGATTTGTCGCCACAGCCAACCACCTAAAGGAACCCGACCTAACATAATAAGACCAGCCGCAATTAGAAGTAAGGTTGCTTCAAGGGTGCGAGCCCGGAATGCCCGATAAGCAGCCGAAGCGATAAAAAAAGCAAGAAGCGCAAACATCGTCGCTTGTAGTGGAATAATTAAGTAGGTATAAATGTACATAAATGGACAACCCAAGGTGAACGGACTTTTGAATTTTGCCCAGGAATAAAATCCAAGAATTAGCGTTAATATCAAACCGAGAATTAGAATAATACTATAAAACCAACCTTCTCTTCGGTCACGAACCTTTACGAGATGATAACGGACCAAACTGTCTAAACCTAAAAGAGCAGCGAAACCAGCGACAATCGTGTACCAGATCAAAAATCTTTGCTCTAAACTACCTAAGGGCTCGTGGGGAATAAAAAATGTAACGACTAAGAGAACACCGGTCACAAAAGTAATTATTAAAGGAGCTTGGTGTTTCATCTATCGTCCAAAAATCATTCGCATTTGACCAAATAAATCATTAATATAATCGAAGATTTTACTGAACCCCGGTACTTTTAGAACCGCGAGTGTTCCAACGATTGCCGCGATCACGATAATTCCAACATTCACAATCTTGGCAAAATCCTCACCTTTAAGACTCCCCAGCATCTGAGGGTCGGGTTTAAGATAACAGGATGCCGCATACATTTCTTCCCCAATCAGCGTATAATCACAAGCAGCAATAAAGAAGGGTAATTGAGTTATTGCCGTGGTGCCGGCAATCTGAATCGCACCAATGGTATGTCCGGTTTCAGCCAGAATTAATGATTCAGCATAGAAGTATCCTTGCCAGAATACCGCGCCGGGTTTTTCCCGCATCATTATACCGTCAACCCCAGCGGCATAGCCAAACTGGTCAGTAGTTAAAAATGAGATATGAGATTCGTTGTACAGGTCGGGGCGCCCGGCTTCGGTGTAAGATTGTTTTACTGTTTCCTGGGCTGCCGTCATCACAATCGGGTCATAATTGGGAACTATCAAGGTAGTTTGATATTCAGCTGATTTCTTGGCAATTTTACCAAGAATCGAGAGTGCCGCAATGGTAACGATATCTGTAATACCGCCAAGTCCAAAACTAAAAAGGATTGGTCTGCCCATTTCAGTTGCTCGCCCTACTGCATCATCAATCGCTTCCAAGCCGGCGATTTTTCGAATAAAAAGCTTCTCGCCCTTTTTTGCCCGTTCGATGTACCAGATTATCAAAAACCCAAAAAGGACCGCCAGAATCAGTATATTGGTCCGATCGGTATTGAACCACTGAGGTTTAGAGCTAGCCGGACCAACAATTTCCGAATCAGCATAGCCAGTCGGTGATACCGCTCGGACATAATAATAGTATTTTTTGCCATCCTGAGTAGTATCGTCATAACTTGTCTTGCCAGTTAGAGCAAAACCGATGTTCTCAAACATTGTATCGGGTTTTTCCGAACGATAAATCTCATAGCCTCGTAAGACCGCAACGTCACTAACATCGGTGGTGGAGAGGGTCCATTTCACAGTAATACTTTTACCAGCGTCGTTGCGGGTGTCGCGAGCTTTTACTTGAGTTGGAGGAGTTGGATTTTGGGCAAAACTTAGCGCACAGGTCAGTAAGAGACAGGTAGCCGCAACCTTCAGGTTGCGTATCTTTTCGCTAATTCGCCCGAATCGGGCGGCTACCTTCTGTCTCATGCTTTGATATTCTACTTTGTTTGTTAATCGAATAGAATTTTGTAAAATCCCTTTCATCTTAAAATTCAGTCTTCCCGGAAAAATTGAATGATTCGATTCTTAATGCTGGAGATAGGCTACCGGTAGCAAATCTTCCTTCATAACCAGCCCCACCACCAATTAATGTCAGGTCTTGGGAAATCTCCAAAACCTTATTTAAAGCATTGATGATGCTTTCGGTGAAACGGAGATTTTTGATTGGCTTGGTTACAGCGCCATTTTCGATTAAGAATGTGCCATCCCGGGTCATTCCAGTAAAAATTGTCTTTTTCGGTTCAACCGTATTGGTGTAATGAAATCTTGTCACTAAAATCCCCTTTTTCGTATTGCGAATCATTTTATCCAGAGAAGAATCACCGGGTAGAAGAACCAGATTAGTCGGGACCGGTCCAAAGGTATTAGGTGCTGGAAGGGCATGACCGGTTGATTCTTTGTTCTCTTTTCCAGCAGTTAAACTATCATAGACCAGACCTTGGGCAATACCTTTTTCAATTAATTGAACTTTTTGCTTTGGTACGCCTTCAAAATCAAATGGGAAAGTAAATCCTTGTTCATTATAAGCATCATCGAGAATCGTAATATTATCACCCATAACCTTTTTACCCATATTATCACACATAAAGGACCGACCTTCCTGATAAGTCTTTGCGTTAAAACCAAGGTAGCCTAAGAAATCAAGTAGTTCCGAACTTGCCAGCGGCTCTAAAATTACTTCATAAAGACCAGGTTCGATTTCAGTTGGATTCTTGCCGTCCAATGCTTTTTTTATGGCTCGTTCGGCAATCTTTTCTGGCTTAATCTGATTTACATCGCGCGAACCGACTTGAGCATAGCCGGACGAATTCTCGCCCATTGCCGCAACATTACAATAAGCATCCGAACTGCTGGCATAGGCGCGAATCCCCAAAGAATTACCAATCCCATATTCCGAAGCACCATTAGTAAACGAACCAAATGCCCGTAATCCGGCGCCTTTAACTTTTTCAATTATTGTCTTCACCGCATTGGCACGGTCTTTAGGTGATAAGTCATGGGTTTTTTTATTGTAAATATTAATTGTTTTATAGCCAGCAGATGGTTTGGGTAGCGATTTAAAATCCGGATTTTCTGGTTGGAACTTGGCAATTTCCATTGCCTTGTTCAAGGTTTGGTCGATGGAATCAAGATCGAAAATATTGGTCGAAGCACTCCCGATTTTCTTGCCGATTATTACTCGAATTGATAACGAACCATTTCTTTCGGCTACGTTTTGGTGAATTGCCGAATTGGCAAAACGGGTAAGATAAGACTCGAAATAATTGACTAAGATTTCGGTTTGGTCAGCTGGTGATTTATTTAAGGCAAAATCGATTAATTCAGTTATTTTTTGTTTACCTAACAAACATTCTCCAATTTAATAACAATAGAGGTTATTGAAAATTTTCCAAGTGTCAAGGAATTATTTTTACCACGCATAAACACCGAAAAATTAACCGCAGAGATGGCAGAGGGGATTAAACCACAATGGACACCGATAAACACAGAGAAATCACAGAAGACAGATCCTTCTTAAAAACTCCTCTCCCCTTGCGGGAGAGGTGGGGTGAGGGGGAAACATAGAGATAGCAGAGATTTTAAAACTTTGGAACTTGGGATTTGGTGCTTGGAATTGGGGGTTTTGCAACAAATGGATTGTGCCTATTAGGCACATAAAAATTCGACCAAAATTTCTTCTAAGTCGAGCATCGTTAAACGCTTACCGTAATTTCGTGTAGGGGAGGGGGTACCACCTAGGGGGTGACCCCGTAGGTGGCTTGGGGAGTAGCCTCGGAGGTCGCTTCGGGAGTCGCCTCCTAAGTTGGTTAGGGGGTTGGTTAGGGAGCGGGTTGGGAGGCAGCTTCGGGGACAACTTGGGGAGTGGCTTCGGGAGTTGGTTGGGGAGTTACTTCGGGAGTTGACTCGGGGGTAGCCCCCTAAGTAACCTGGGGAGTCGCCTCCTAGACTGACTGTCATTTCTATGCACCTTCCGCTTCTATTACCAATTTCCACCAGTCGCTATGCACTACCCACTAGTCACTGCCTTTTCGGAGGTAACCTACGGGGTCGGTTAGGGGGCTGCCTTATTATTTATGCAAGGCTAAAGCCTTGCCCTACATCGCTGTGTCCTCGGTGGTTTTCTTCTGTGTTTATCTGTGTTCACCTCGCAAAATTGTCTCATTTTTTTTCGTGCTTTCTTAATTTCGTGCTTTTGCCTCAAGTTCAATATATTCTTTTTCGTGTTTTCGTGCTTTCTTTGTTTTTTCCTTTCCTCTTTCGGCACACGCTTTGCGTTGCGTGTTATTCCTTGTTTTTTTATTTCAGGTATGCTCGGTCGAATCGACCCTTCGTCGAGAAGACCCGACTCGGGTGGACTCTTCGAGTAGCATCCGTGGTTAAAGATTCTTTCTTTTGTCTGCGGTCTCAGCGGTTTAATTTCTGCTAAATAAAAAGGGGGGACATTTGTCCCCCCTTAATTGTTTGCGTCAGATTATTTCTGTAGCACGAGTTTGCGCGTGACGTTTACTGCACCCGCATTGAATCGCAAGATGTAGACGCCCGATGGTAATGCTTTCGCACCTGCCTGTGCGTTGCACGCAGACAGGTCAATCATCAGCACGCCGTCTTTAGTCGGATTCGTATTGGCATAGGTTCTTACTGCTGTACCGGTCACATCATAGAGTTTGAAGCTAACCGGTCCAGCTTTCGGTAGTGTATAGTGCACTGCAGTCAGATTAACCGCTGGGTTCGGCGCAATCGTCAGTCGGAAATTACCGGTTGCGATGTTATTACCCATCGCACCTTCGGCTTTGCTGTCGTTAGTCGATTTGAGGGTGATGGCGAAAGTCGGTAAACTATGATAGTAGAATTCTTGGGTGTTGGCACCCTTTGCCGCATACAAGCCGGCATAGGTTCCACTCGGTAGCATCGCTAAGGCGCCGCCCGCCTTGACCTTCTTCTTGCCAGTCGGTCCCAGCGGGACATCCCACAAGGAATCCATCTGAACGTAAGTGTCGCCTACTATCTGGTAGCGCCAGAATTCGTTAGTGTTGCCACCTTTGAGAATGAAGAGGTCGTTGTTGTAGTAAATCATACCCGAACCTTCACCAACCTTCTTCTTCTTACCCAGTCGGTTGATGAAAGACTTGTAGTTGAATTGTCTCAATTGAGTCCAGACATTCGTGTATAGGTTATACTTGAAGAGATCACCGTAAGAACCTTTTAGGACATACACCGAGCTATCACCGTCATAGGCAACACAAGAACCTTTCTTGTAGCCGAGTTTGGTGCTGGTGCCAGTGCCCGGTTTAGTCGGGGTCAGTGCCCAGGAATTAGTCGCAATGTTATAGAGATAGAACTCATCGGTCTTGGAACCCTTCATCGTGAAGAGATAGTCCGAGCCACTTATGTCGACGACTGCCATTCCGGATGCGTCTTTCGGATTCTTGGCGCCGGTTGTGATGTTAGTCAGTTTATGCCAGCCGAGGGTTTCACCTGGTCCAGCCGTGACTACATATTTCCAGTATCCAGGAGTGTTATTGCCACGCAGGACAAAGAGTTTACTGTCGGCGTAAGCTGCCATCGAGGCACCTTTCTTCGGTTTCTTGCCATCGCCGTCTGCTTTTATGCCTAAAGGCATCGTATCGCTGGTCCAGGAACCAATACTGGTATTGGGTGTAAAGATATGGAAGTCATTAGTATTGGATGCTTTCAAGAAATAAATCTTGCTATTTAACCCAGCCATACAACTGCCTGATTTCGGATTCTTCCCTGAGCCAACTGGAATCGGTGCCATTGCAATCCAGCCGGCTTGACCGGTTGGTGCTTCCATACCATACCAGAAACCAAAAGAACCTTCATAGTTTGTACTCTGTCCGGTTCCGATTGAGGATTGGGCGATAGAGCCATTCAATTTATAACTGGTCGCATTTCCAGGTAAGCCACCCGAATTTATCGTCCACCAGGGGATTTGGTAAGTTTGGGCAAAGAGTAAGGAGCAGAGGAAGACTAAACCAATAATTCTTTTCATTTTTTCCTCCGCGTCACTTTGTACCTTGCATCTTTAACCTTAAATCCTCAAACCCTTTCCTTTTCGCAACAACGCGATAAGTAAAAGTCGCATTACTTGTCCCACTTTGGAGTTCATAGACATCAAAACCGGTTTTATCTTTTCTCACATAGACCCCGTTGCAGTTATCTTCAAGTTGGATAAACACCTTCATCGGATACTGGTCGTTAATCGTTACGGTTTCAAGAAACAGCTTATCCAGTTCAATGCGGGTATGTCCGTTAATGAGTTTTCCTTCGCCGAAGTCTTCAAACCAGTTCTCTGGGCTTTCTTGGCAGTAGAGAGCAACATCTCCCTTTGTGGTCTTTACAACAGCACTCTTGGTGCCGGTAGCTATGAAATTTCCAATAACATGTAAGTTAGCCGTAGGTGTGGTTGTCCCGATGCCGACGTTGCCGTTGGATCGCAGCGACATTATTGTTGGGGTAACTTCATTGTTCAAATCACCGTGTCCCAAACGAACATCCAGTTGTGTTCTGGACACTAGCCCGGAGGCTTCCCATTTGCTTAAATCAAATCTGACAAGACCGGCCCAAGTAACGTAATTTATACCTGGTCTCTGCAACACTAATACAGTTGACCGCGATTGATCCTGGTCAATGCTACCGGCAATTGTAGCCCCGACCAGTGGTCGTTGAGCTCCCTCCGTGAACCAGTTTCCCTCTGCAGGTATCACACCGATTTGGAGAGGGCAAAACGGCGTCGTTATCCCGATGCCGACTTTGCCTGATACCGCTAACCCATTACTTGGTCCCGCAGTGCTCGCGCTGTATCCTATGACTGCATTGCCGTTGACCTGTAACTTTGAGCCTGGCGTAAGCGTCCCGATGCCGACGTTGCCAGAGATTGCCACATTGCCATCGCTCATCGCTGTCGATGCATACGCGTTCCCGAAGGTTGCGCCGCCGTTGACCGTTAGCCTGCTCGCGGGCGCGTTAAACCCGATGCCGACGTTGCCGACGGTTTGACCTATGAAAATTGCCTGATTATATGCTCCTGCACCTATGCTCAAATCCATACCTGAAAGACTTCGGACAAACCCCCCGGTTCTCGTTGCACCATTAGCAAGGTAACCTATTAGAATTCCTGCAGCATTTGAGCCTCCGATATATGAAGTCGGATGTTCTCCACCCAGCACCCCATCATCTTTGTAAACTTCCAATTTGTACGTAGGACCCGTCGTCCCGATGCCGATATTGCCGCCAGTTTCAAAAATTCCAGAATTGCCAAGAGTAGTTGGGGCAGTAAACTTAGGAATGTAATTGGCAGTACCACTGCCACCAATACCAGCCGAACCACTGGCTGCTGCACTTATTCTTCCTTGCGCATTTACGGTAATATTGGTATTGGTATAAACACCGGATGTTACACCAGTATTTGTAAGGTCTGCATCCGCAACTGTGCCATCCGCAATCTTTGCGCTATTAACCGCATCGCTGGCAATGGTCAATGTGCCAGTAACTGTTCCGGTAACATCACCACTTGCGGTATGGGTATGAGCAGCAGGTGTGGGATTACCCCAAGTCGGGTCAGCACCGGCTCCCTGGGAAATGATCGCAGCGCCTGCCGTAGTTCCGCGTTCAATTCGGCTTAAAGTAACATCATTCGCAGCAATCTTTGGAGTTGTAACCGCACCATCGGAAATGTCAGCCGTGGCTACTGAGGCATCAACAATCTTTGCCGAGTTCACTGAGTTGTCAGCATGTTTCGCCAGAGTGACTGCACCGTCGGCAATCTTCCCAGTTGTCACATTCAAATCAGCAATATCAGCAGTTTGAATTTGCCCATCCTGAATTTTTATTGAATTGACCGCATTATCAGCAATCTTTGCTGTTGTAACCGCACCATCGGCGATTTCACCAGTTGCCACACCCGGTGTTAAAGGTCGGGTTGCAGGCGTGAAATTAAGGTCAACCGTGCCAATTGAAGCGTCAACAATTTTAGCCGAGTTTACTGAGTTGTCCGCATGCTTTGCCAGAGTGACTGCACCATCAGCAATTTCTGCAGTTGCAACTGGAGGTGTTAAGGGTCTGGTTGCGGGTGTAAAACTAAGGTCGGCTTGCTGAATTGTCCCGTCCTGTATCTTATCGGTAGTTACGGCATTAGCCCCGATTTTGGCATTAGTCGCTGCACCATCCGCAATATCTGCAGTCTGAACTGGTCTTACTACATAATTAGAAGCCGGAATTCCACCAAGAGCTGCTGCATTGTCCGCCTCATCCGCATAATAACTATAACCATTACTCACAATCCGCTGCCTGGGTGATATAAGTTGTCCGTTTACCGTTATCTCTAAATAACAGTTCGGTCCTAATGGAAAATTCGTTATAAGAGTTACGCTGCCTAAGATGACATTGAACAGACCATTGGTCACCGTGACACCAGTTTGAGTTTCATTCCAATACTCAGTACCACCAATCGCTGCGTTATAGATTTTAAAGGTCATATCGAAGTTTCCGTTTTGCGGATTACCAGCATTATCGGTCAGTTTGCCCTGATAGTTTATCAGTTGGGGAATTGAGGGTTGTGGTGCATCTTTTTCGCCCTTCTGGGGCGTATCTTTTGCGGCAATCGCTATACTGAAGATTAAAACGATTGCCAGAGCTGAGATGATTATTTTTGACATCTCGACCTCCTTTTTCCCTCCCTTCATTCCTCCCCACTTGGGGGGAGGGTGTGGGTGAGGGATAGTTTTTATTTGGGCGGAATTTAATTAAGGTTTTCTTTCCACCACCCTAAAAAAGAAAAGATTGGATATTGTAACAGTTAAGTTTTTCCAAAATTATCTTCTTCTCGCTCGACTGACTCTACGAGTAGCGTGTACCGTCGTAAGAGGGACTTCTTAGTTCCGACAAGAATGGTCGAGGTCCATCTCGCTTCGCTCGATGGACTCTTCGAGCAAGGGAAGCCTCTCCTACTTCAGCTAGAGGCAGAAAAACTTAACCGATAATCCAAACTAACTCTAAACGCCTTTATCCGGCGAATAAAAAGAAACCAATTACCGGCAGAACCGGTTGAATGATAAATTTTGTAAAAAGAAATAGCCGCCCAAAAAACCAAACTACATAAATAGGGGATTTTTTAAATTCCTCGGCTACTAGACTCATGTTTGGAATATATCAAAAAATAGCAATTTGTCAAGTGGAATTTTGTTATTCACTTAGAAACAAAGATATTCAAATTTAAGAACCTATTTATATCATTATTTTGCTGGCAGAAATCAATCACTATTGAAACCGGGTTTCGATAATGACTCTATTTTTAAGTTTTCTGTATTAGTCCTTGACACTAATGATACGATAGTTAAAATTAAATTGGACCTGTCTGCGTGCGGATCTGCCAACCGCTCCCGCAGAGCAGGCAAGCACGCACAGGCAGGGTTGGTTTACACAAGCAAAGAAATTTTAACGAATGTTGTGAATGACAACGAATATAACCGCAGATGGGCGCAGATTGCTTTCCCACAGATTAGCACAGACGCCGTTGCGAGAGAGCGAAGCGACCAAAGCAATCTCTTAATTTATAAGGAGTTGAGATTGTTCGTCTCGCTTCGATCAACGGATGCTTCGCATAACGCTACCGCTCGCAATGACAGCTCGTGACTATTTCAATAGCCTGATTAGATTATTTCACAACGATAATTTTCCTATCCGTTTTATAGCCACCTGAACCTGATTCAAACCGAACGAGGTAAATGCCAGCCGGAAGTTTTTCTATCCTAAAGAATCCTTTGTCGCTCGTTGCCGAATAAACAATATTGCCCAGCACATTGTAGATTTTCAATTTCGCAATATCTTTGGTCGGTAAACTGTAGCGAATTGTAACGAAATTTTTTGCTGGATTGGGTATCAAGAGTTTATATTCACCCATTATCAGTTTCTTACCCATCGCACCTTCGGCTTTGCTGTCGTTAGTCGATTTGAGGGTGATGGCGAAAGTCGGTAAACTATGATAGTAGAATTCTTGGGTGTTGGCACCCTTTGCCGCATACAAGCCGGCATAGGTTCCACTCGGTAGCATCGCTAAGGCGCCGCCCGCCTTGACCTTTTTCTTGCCAGTCGGTCCGAGTGGAATATCATACAGTGAATCCATCTGAACGTAAGTGTCGCCTACTATCTCGTAGCGCCAGAATTCAGTAGTATTGCCGCCTTTCATGATATAGAGATTGTCGTTGTAGAAGACCATGCCCGAACCTTCACCAACCTTCTTCTTCTTACCCAGTCGGTTGATGAAAGACTTGTAGTTGAATTGTCTCAATTGAGTCCAGACATTCGTGTATAGGTTATACTTGAAGTGATCACCATAAGAACCTTTTAGGACATACACCGAGCTATCACCATCATAGGCAAGACAAGAACCTTTCTTGTAGCCGATTTTGGTGCTGGTGCCAGCCGTCGGTTTGGTCGGGGTCGGTGCCCAGGTATTAGCCGCAATGTTATAGAGATAGAATTCATCGGTCTTGGAACCTTTCATCGTGAAGAGATAGTCCGAGCCACTTATGTCGACGACGGCCATTCCGGATGCGTCTTTCGGATTCTTGGCGCCGGTTGTGATGTTAGCCAGTTTATGCCAGCCGAGGGTTTCACCCGCTGCCGGTGTAACAACATATTTCCAGAAGCCGGATGTGTTATTGCCACGCAGGACAAAGAGTTTACTGTCGGCGTAAGCTGCCATCGAGGCACCTTTCTTCGGTTTCTTGCCATCGCCATCGGCTTTCAAACCTTTCGGCATCGTATCCGGACTGGCGGTCCAGCCATCGGTGGCTGGGTCATAGATTGCTAAGTCTTGGGTATTGGATGCTTTTAAGAAGTAGATTTTGCCATCGAGTGGTGCCATGCAGCTACCCGATTTTGGTTTCTTGGTTGAAGGTTCGGCTGGAATATCAGCATCTTGGACCCAATTAGAAGGCATTTGTGGCGCAAGCTCAAAACCATACCAGAACCCAAAAGAACCTTTGTAACTGGTGCTTTGACCTAAGCCGATTGAGGATTGGGCGATTGAGCCGTTTAGTTTATAGCTGGTCGCATTTCCAGGCATACCGCCTGAATTTATCGTATACCAGGGGATTTGGAAGGTCTGGGCAAGAAGCAGAAAAGAAGGTAGAAGTATTATCACTAATCTTTTAAGGTTATTCATTTCATCCTCCTTTACATAACTCCTCCTTTATTCCTTTGTAGTCTTCGGTTCTGTCTTCAGTCTATCAATCTCTTTTTTCAGGGCATCGATTTCTTTCTGTTGTTCTTTCATCGCCTCAATCAAGAGTGCAACCAGTCTTGCATAATCGAGCGATTGGGCATCAATACCATTCTTTTCATAGGCAACTATTTCAGGAATCACTTCACCAACTTCCTCAGCAATCATTCCGATGTCTTTTTTCTTATTCTCTTTCCAATCAAAATAGACACCTTTCAGTTTCATCACCTTATCTAACGGATTATTGATTGGTCGGATATTTTCTTTCCATCTTTTTGAGCTATAAGTTGTCCAGGCATCAGCAATTGGGTCAGTTGGCGAAGCTTGTCTTACGGTCAGAATATTTGTTGGTGCGGTTACATCAATACCAACTCTAATTTCAGTGGCAGGCGCAGTTCTATTATAGAAAATCACCGCACCCGGTGTAGAAGTAGTGCAATCACGGCCGAAGGCAAAGGTATAGTCAGCAGTGCCTCTTATCCTAACCCTGTCTCCGGCTGCTAAAGAGTAAACACCAGCCGCAGTATCAGCATAACCACCCGGAACGGTCGCACCAGTGTCGCTGGCAGTGTTGAACTCTCCTCCACCTACGGTCGCAGCCCATCCACTGGCAGTGTTGGTATATCCTCCACCTACGGTCGAACGTTTTCCGCTGGCAGTGTTCCAGCCTCCTCCACCTACGGTCGCAGCCCGACGACTGGCAGTGTTATTACATCCTCCAGGTATGGTTGCCACTGTATCACTTGCATTGTTGGTAAATCCTCCACCTACAGCCGCATTTATGCCACTTGCTATATTGCGAGAGCCACCGCCGACTATAGAAGAGTCACCGCTGGCAATGTTACCAATTCCACCGCCGATTGTAGAATTTACTCCTATTGCGGAATTGGAATCAGCGAGAAATAAGCTGCCACCACCACTTACAACCGAATATGCTCCACGAGCCCTGTTATAACGACCTCCACCTATGGTCGCTATGTATCCGCTGGCAGTATTGTCATATCCTACGGTGGTCGCAAAGGCGCCGCTGGCAGTGTTCCACCTTCCTCCACCTACGGTCGCAGAAGCGCCGCTGGCATTGTTGTTATCTCCTCCACCTACGGTCGCAGAAGCGTTGCTGGCATTGTTGTTAGTTCCTCCAGCTACGGTCGCACCCCAGGCGGCAGTGTTGCCAGCTCCTCCACCGACGGTCGAATAGGTGCCGGGGGCAGCGTTGTGATCTCCTCCACCTACGGTCGCACACCAGTAAGTTGCTTTGTTTCCATATCCTCCGCCAACTGTGGCATAAGATTGGTTTTCCCCAAATGTCCCGGTTGTGCAGGCAACTCCTAAATTGGTATGGGTATAACGATAATCACCCCAGAGCGCATTATCCGCCCCGCCCCGGGCAATGCCTAACTGCCGGATAGTATAAAGAACACTGTCCGGTGTTCCGCGCACCCAAGCATTGTCACCTCCACTACTGTAAGCATAAGCTGCATAATCGGCATAATAACTGTAACCGTTGCTCACAATCCGCTGCCTTGGCACAATAACCTCGCCGGCTACGGTTATCTCTAAATAACAGTTAGGACCAAGAGGAAGTGAATCAATTGAATTAACACTGCCTAAAAGGACATTGAACAGACCATCAGTTACTGTAACACCAGTCTGAGTCTCAGTCCAATACAGAGTGGGACCAGTTATAGCATTAAAGATGCTGAAGACCATATTGAAACTGCCGTTCTGAGGAATACCGGCATTATTGGTCAGGTTACCTTGATAGTTTATCAGCCGTGGGATATTCGGCTGCGGTGTATCTTTTACGCCCACTTGGGGCGTATCTTTTGCGGCAATCGCTATACTGAAGATTAAGCCGATTGCCAGCGTTGAGATGATTAGTTTTGACATCTCGACCTCCTTTTCCCCTCCCTTCATCCCTCCCCACTTGGGGGGGAGGATGTGGGTGAGGGATAGTTTTTATTTGGGCGGAATTTAATAAAGGTATTCTTTCTTCCACCCCAAAAAAAGAAAACCTTGGGTTATAATTCTAACCCTGCTCCGATACTCAGAACAGGAGTAACCCAAACTAACTCAAAACGCCTTTATCCGGCGAATAAAAAGAAACCAATTATCGGCAGAACCGGTATGAATGATAAATTTTTTAAAAAGAAATAGCCGCCCAAAAAACCAAACAACATAAATAGGAGATTTTTTAAATTCCTCGGCTACCATACTCATGCTTGGAATATATCAAAAAATAGCAATTTGTCAAGTGGAACTTTGTATTCACTTAGAGACATAAGATATTCAAATTTAAGAACCTATTTATATCATTATTTTGCTGGCAGAAATCAATCACTATTGAAACCGGGTTTCGATAATGACTTTATTTTTAAGTTTTCTGTATTAGTTCTTGACACTATTGATATGGTGGGTAAAATTAATTTGGAGTTGGTTTACACAAGCGAAGAAATTTTAACGAATGAATCGAATATTTTTATTCGTATAATTCGCTGTCATTCGGGTAATTAGCGTACATGAAGAAACATCAAGCGATTGGTCTATTTTCGGGCGGTTTGGATAGTATCCTTGCCGTTAAGTTAATCCAAGAACTTGATATCGAAGTGTCTGCGATCCATTTTGTCACACCATTCTTTAGTAAAAAAGAAGATAAAGACCATATCAAAAAAGTTGCCGATGAGCTTGGTTTTAAACTTAAAATCATCCCTTTAGCGGAAGATTACGTTAATATGGTTAAGCAACCAAAGTTCGGCTACGGTAAAAATATTAACCCCTGCATTGATTGTAAAATCTTTATGTTTAAGAAGGCAAAGGCAATGATGGAGAAGATGAGCGCAGATTTTATCTTCACCGGCGAGGTCTTAGGAGAACGACCAATGTCTCAGACAACTAATTCTTTGAACTTGATTGAAAAAGAAGCCGGATTAACCGGCAAATTACTTAGACCGTTGTCTGGAAAGCTTTTAGAACCAACCGTTCCGGAGAAAGAAGGAATTTTTGACCGAATCCAACTTTTAGACATCAGAGGACGTTCCAGAAAACCGCAAATGAGTTTGGCGAAAAAGTTCGGTATTACTAACTACCCAAATCCAGCCGGTGGGTGTCTTTTGACTGATATTCATTATACTGAAAGGTTAAAAGATGCTTTTTCTTATGAAGAGGATAGTCTCAATGATATTGAATTGTTAAAACACGGCAGGCATTTTCGATTGCCGAGTAAAGCAAAAGTCGTAGTGGGCAGAAATGAACAAGAGAATAGAGCTTTAGAAGAACTGGTGACGAAAAACGATTTGATTTTTACTCCAACCAAAGTTATGGGACCATTGGTCATTTTGAGAAATTATCGAGATAACCAAGACATTGAAATAGCCGCCGGTATCTGTGCCCGCTACAGTGATGGACATAATGAAGAGTCAGTCGAAATTAAATGCGGCAAAAAGAAATTAAAAGTAAAGCCATCCGAACCGAGTGAAACCGATATTTGGCTGGTTCGTTGAAAATGTCTTTTTACATTTCCGAGTCCCTAAAGAAATTAGGAGGAAAAATATGGACGAGACCTTAAAAGAAAAAGTAATAAAAGTTTTAACCGAAAAGATACGACCTGCCTTACAAGCCGACGGTGGTGATGCCGAACTGGTTGAAATAACCGAAGACGGAACGGTAAAGCTAAGGCTTAAAGGAAGCTGCGTCGGTTGTCCTTTTGCCGCAATGACACTTGCGGTTGGTGTCGAACGAACCTTAAAAGCAGAAATTCCAGAAGTTCAAAAAGTCGTAGCGGCAGACTGATACATACTTAGGAAAACCGCGAAAAATCAAAAGATGATTCTATTGAAAGTGAAAATTTCCTCCCCTTTGACGGGGGAGGAAAAAGGTGAGGGTGAATTGAAGGATTTGGGCACCCTCCCCCAAACCCCTCCCATCAAGGGAGGGGAGAGATGGCTAATATGTTTCTATTGTTTTGGTTAATATTAAGTCAATCGGTTGGGCAAGAAAATACTGATTCGCTCTTGATGCAAGCCCGCTACCTTTACGACAATCGGCATTTGGCGGATTCAAATTTCATCAAGAGTAAAGAAATTTGGGGAGGAACCATGAGCATCAATCCGCATAACGAAGAAGCTTTAAGAGGACTTTCCGAAATGAATCAATACTTGGGAAGTCAAACCAAAAACAAGACGGAGAAGATTCGCTATTTTGAAAAAGGTATGGCGCTGGCTGATACTTTAATCAAGGTTAATGAAAAGAATCCCTATGGCAAAAGAACTTCTTAATCAATTACTGGAAATTAATGACCCAAAATACCCGGCTGACTATTTTTTAAACGATAAACCAAAAGCGGATAAACTAATTAACTGAGATTGAAGGGAAGTAGTAAATTCAGAATTAGTTGTGTGTTTTTTAGTGGTAGTAGCAGGGGGTTAGCCTGCGTGACGAGAAAAAACGCAACCTGAAGGTTGCGGCTACAAATTGTTTGTAACTGTTTTTACGAAACCGGATAAACCGAGACTCGTTTCTTGGTTCTACTTGCCCGCTCAAATTTCACAAAACCATCCGCCAGAGCAAATAGGGTATCGTCTTTAGCTCGCCCGACGTTCATTCCAGGGAAAATTTTCGTTCCCCGCTGCCGAATGATGATACTGCCGGCTTTAACCAATTCCTGAGCATAGCATTTTACACCCAGTCTTTGACCAGCACTATCTCGACCATTTCTTGACGATGCTTGACCTTTCTTATGTGCCATAAATTAACTCCTTGCGTTATTATAAGTAATTTCATTGAGAAGTCAAGGATAAAACAAAGAGTGACCTCAGTTTTTATTCGTGTTAATTAGCGGTTAAATTGATATTTATTTCAGTATTGACTTCTGTCTAAAATGGATTAGAGTTTAAACTTGTATGGCAAAAAAGATTGCCATTGCTAATCAAAAAGGCGGGATAAAATCCCGCCTTTAACTTAGGTATTTTTACTTACCGAGCAACGATAAGTTTCGTATTTTCCCTATATCCTTTTGCTTCATAGCGCACAATATAGACACCAACTGGTAATTTGCTTAGTAACGAAACCGCTTTTTCGTTTTTTCCAGAGCAAACTAATTCGCCCGAGATTTTATAGACTTTTAGGTTCGTAGCATTATTATTTGGCAGGATATAGTTGATACTTGCGACGATTCTTGAATTATGTCTTATATCGATACTACTAGCATTTTCCACATTCGTCTTTCCTTCAAGTTCCGGTTTATTTGAGTTAAGCGGTGCATCGGTGGTGTTGTAAAACCAAAATTCGTTCGTATTATTTCCGATGATACAGAAAAGCCCACCTGCTATTGCCGAGTAGGTAAGAGACCTTCCGGTTTTTATCCCTTTTGCTGGTGATGTGGAATCAACCCCGATGATTTCGCCAACGTATGTCCATTCAGATTCAGGGGGTTCATAATACCATAATCCTTTTGTATTTCCACCTTTGACGGCATAGATCTTTCCATCAGCATATTCAATGCAGCCGCCTTCTTTTACCTTTTTCTTTTTTAAGTTATCAGGTGGGTAAAAAGGCATATCATTCATTGCGATCCATTGCGGTAGTGATGTTCCTGAATTCAGGTCACAAGCATAGAAATCATTCTCTCTTCCGCCGCCGACAAGTAAGTAAATAATGCTGGTTCCATCATAAGTAAGACCACTTCCAAGTTTTATTTTACGAACCGGTAAAGTCTCTGGAGTTGGAGTTTCCCATCGGTTATCAATAATATTGAATCGTTTCCATTCATTAGTATTGGAACCACTTCCCGCATAGATAAATTTTTCACCTTGAAATTCCACAAAACAGGCAAATCCACCCTTAATACCCTTTCGGAAGTCCGGTGAAGGTAAAGAACCCCAAAGACCATCATCTGGATTATATTTAAAGAATTCGTTTTTGCCCCCACCTTTGAGAACATAGATATATTTTCCATCATTAACAATGTAGGCACCCTTTTTAACCTTCTTGTTATTCGAACCAACTGGTACACTGGAATCAACTGCCGACCATGTACTAGTTTCGTTATCATATTTCAGAAAGTCAAGGGTGTTATTACCAAGAATCAGGTATACTTGATTTCTAAATACTGTAATACCGCCACCGCCTTTGACTCTTTTCGTACTTGGTTGTCCTGAAACATCTGGTTTTTTTGTCCAAACGCTTTGACCGTAGGTTAACGAATTAAGAATGAAGACGCAGGAAAAAGAAATCAGGGTAATCCTGAGTAGTGATTTAAACTTCATATTCCCCCCTTGGCAGTTTGCACTCTGCCCTTTTTTTTAAGGCATTTGTATATGCCAGTCCTCTAAATGAACCAGGATGATTTAAAAAGCTTTATTAGGAATTTAACAGAAACCATCCGCAACTGTTAAATTTCCGTTTTTTTATTATGTTATTACAGTTAATCTTTACCCCAGTTAAGTAAATTATACCATAAGAATTTTATTTGTCAAGTCTTAAGTATTTTCTTAGCGGTTTACCTAGCGCCTATTCCATTAAATAACGATGTATTCGACCGGGTGATTTTCACTCGCATAGTTACTCTATTATCTATCTGGTTAGAATGATTATAATACCTGCGTTTAGCCGTGGTTTCGTTCTGGTTAAATTCGGTATTGACTTCAGTCTAAAATGGATTAGAGTTTTAACTTGTATGGCAAAAAAGATTGCCATTGCTAATCAAAAAGGCGGGGTAGGTAAAACTACTACCGCCATTAATCTGAGCGCGGCGCTGGCAATGCGTGCCACTAACGAAGCGCGTAAAGAACGCGTCTTATTAGTTGATATCGACCCGCAAGCCCACGCCACACTTGGTTTAGGTATTGATAAGAATAGTCTTAAAGTTACTAGTTACGATGCATTGATTGATGCGGCTAAAGCCAAAGAAGCGGTATGCCCTGATGTTTTCCCGAATCTCGACCTTTTGCCTTCTAATATCTCTTTAGTCGGCGGTGAAATCGAGTTTGTCGACTTACCACAAAGAGAAAGTCGGCTCAGTTTAGCGCTTAATACGATTGAAACCAATTATTCTTTTGTCGTTATCGACTGTCCGCCCGCCTTAGGTATTTTGACTTTAAATGGTTTGGTGGCGGCGGATTGCGTGCTTATTCCGGTTCAATGTGAATATTATTCATTGGAAGGGTTATCCCGACTTTTGGAAACGATACAAATGTTGCAGCAGGGATTGAACCCGAATCTTAAGATTGAAGGAGTATTGTTAACGATGTTTTCGACTCGTTTGACTTTAGCCCGACAGGTGCTGGAAGAAGTAAAAAATTTCTTTCAGGGGCGAGTTTTTAATTCGGTAATTCCAAGAAGTGTACGATTAGCTGAAGCGCCCAGTTTTGGTAAGACGATTTTTCAGTACGATATTACCTCAGCTGGTGCTCAAGCCTATTTAGCTTTAGCCAGTGAAATTCTCAGTTCTAATGAACCAACCATAGAACCGCCGCCGCCGGCTCTAATTAGTACTGGCATAGAAGGGGGGAATCAATCATGACCCGCAAAGCATTAGGTAGGGGTCTCTATGCACTGCTTTCCGAAGAGACCAAAACCGCCTTGGAGGTTGAAAAAAGAGACTTAAGGTATCTGAAATTGGAGGAGATTCGAGCTAATCCATTTCAACCGCGAACCGATACTCAGGAGAATCTTTCGGAACTGGCGGCTTCGGTTAAAGAGAATGGTATTTTACAACCAATTGTCGTTCGCCAAAGAAGTGACGGCTACGAATTGGTAGTTGGAGAAAGGAGACTGCGGGCGGCAAAAGAAGCCGGGTTAATTGTGATTCCCGCCATTATTAAAGATATTTCTGAACCCGAAATGCTTGAGTTAGCTTTGGTTGAGAACATTCAGCGCACTGACCTGAATGCGATTGATGAAGCCTTAGCTTACAAACGATTGGTTGATGAATTTAATTTAACTCATGACGAGATTGCGGAAAAGATGGGTAAAGAACGTTCGACCGTAACTAACTCCCTAAGACTTTTAACGCTGCCCCAACAGGTGCGTGATTACATATCACAACGGAAGATTAGTGCGGGTCATGCTCGGGCGCTTTTGGCAATGACTAACCGGAAAGTCCAGGAAACCATTTGCGAAAAAATCGTGACCGAAGGTCTTTCGGTGCGAGCGGTTGAGAAATTGTGCACACCGAAAAAGCGAAGAACGGTACCGATTCTGGAAAGAGATGTCCATATCGAGGCATTGGAAGATATGTTGCAACAATATTTAGGCAGTCGGGTTGATATTGAAAAGAGAAATGGTCGTGGTGATATTAGGATTCAATTCTTTTCAGATGAGGATTTAGACCGAATAATCAAAATCATCACCAAGCCCCAATAATAATAGATAATGAAATCACACGATTCCGTTTTTTATCTCGTTCTAATCTTGCAGTTTGAATCGGTTCGTTAATTTATTAGACGATGGTTCGAAAAGAAGTTACCTTAGTAGTTGTTCCCAATTATCAAAATAAAAGTTATTCCAAGACTTTATCGCTCACGACTTTAAGAATTTTATTAGGGATTCTTATTGTCTTAATTATTGGATTAGGGACGGCGATTTTTATGACGACGCGCTTCTATTATCAGATGCTGAGAATAAATTATCTAACCCGGCGCAATGCCCAGTTAGAAACCGAACATGCGAAGTTGCAGGTTCTAAAAGAGCGTTTGGTCAAATTAGAAGAGGAAAGTCAAAAAATTAAGAATATGTTAGGCGTAGATAAGTCACCGCCCAAGGTTGATTTTTTAAATCTAACGGAAAATGAGGTGCCAATTGCGGTAGAAACAACCAAAAGCACCAAAAATTTATTATCGCCTGAATTAGCCAACCAGTTAAAAAACGAGAAGATTCAGTATACACCAGCCCAAGCACCATTAGTTAATTATGTTATCTCAAAAGGTTTTAATCTGATTCACACCGGAGTTGATTTAGTCGCACCTTTGGGCACGCCGGTTTCGGCAACCGCCGACGGTTTGATAAAGGATGTGGGCGAAGACAGCATCTATGGTAAATATGTTTTAATTCAACACGGTCCAGATTATACCAGTTTTTATGGACATTTAAGTCGGACAATTAAAACTAAAGGCGATAAAGTTACCAAGGGAAACTTTATCGGTTATTTAGGTGCAACCGGGCAAGTTTCCGCCCCGCATCTTCATTTTGAGATCATCTATAAAGGAGAAAAAGTAGACCCGGCAAAAATATTACGTTTGAAATCACCCCGGTAATTGTGCGTAACCGAAACATCAAGTTTTAACCAAAATTTAAATTATGGCTGAATCTAAACGCAAGCCGAATAAGTCAGAAATTGGTTGGTTCTTGATTGTTGCCGGCGCAGGGCTGATTTTACGGATGGTCTATATATTACAAACCCGGACTCAAGACCCGTTATTTTACTCGCCCCAAATGGATGCGCTCTATCATCACCAATGGGCGATGGCAATTGCCAATGGTGTGGAATTCATTCACGACGCTTACTTCCGAGCGCCGCTTTACCCTTTTTTTCTTGGGCTGATTTATAAAATTTTTAGCGTTCACCTTTTCGCCGCTCGAGTCATTCAGATAATAATTGGCAGTATCAGTTGTGGCTTGCTCTATCTGGTGACGCGAAGGTTATTCGGCGAATCGACCGCTCGGATTGCTGGATTGATTCTGGCATTTTACCCGTTAGCGATATATTTTGATGGCGAATTGCTAATCGCCAATTTATTAATCTTTCTTTTGCTATTGGGATTCTTGCTTCTCTTACGTAGCCGTCAAATTAACCGTCAGTGGTATTTGCCTGGTTTAATTTTTGGTCTGGCGGCAATCGCCCGACCTAACGTTCTGGTTTTTATCGTTGTGGTAGTAGTCTGGTTAATTTTTGGATTCAAGGCTCGACGCTGGCAGCGGTTGGTTCAGTTTTTAGTTGCGGTTCTAATTATTATTGCACCGGTTACAATTAGAAATTATGTGAAAAGCAAAAGATTGGTTTTAATTGCCTGGCAGGGGGGTACTAACTTCTATATCGGGAACAACCCCAATTCGGATGGTGTTACCGCCATCGTGCCATGGACCCGTGGTAGTTGGTGGGAGGGGTATTATGATGCAAAAAGATTAGCCGAACAAGCGATGGGGCGACCGCTCCAAGGAACGGATATTGATGCCTTTTGGCTGAAGCAAGGATTTAAGTTCTGGCAGGAACAACCTTTCCAAGCGTTAAAACTCCTTTTGCGAAAGTTTTATTTATGGTTTTCTGGGTATGAGGTTTCTAACGACCGTGATATTTATTTTTTCAAACATTACACTTTTTTAAAATTCTTAATCTTTCGAACCGGCTGGCTGGTATTTCCTTTCGGCATTTTATTGCCGTTGGCATTGCTTGGAATCTACCGCTCACGACATAAATGGCGCCAGTTTATCCCGGTATACTTATTTATGATAAGTTACAGTCTTTCCTTCGTGCTGTTCTTTGTGACGGCACGATACCGGATGCCGGTCGTAGTTCTATTGATTCCTTTTGCTGGGTTCGGGATTCTAAGTTTTATGAAATTGCCACGCCGAGAAAAGTTGGTGAGTAGTGTGATATTTATCGTCTCATTCATTTTGTTCAATATCAACTTTGCTCGGATTTATGAAACCGATAAAGCGCAGAATCACTTCTTAGCTGCCCTGGGTTTTCATGAGACCGGTAGAATCGGCGAGACGGTTAAGGAATTAGAACAGGCATTGGCAAATGATTCAGCGGTTAATATCCTGGCTTTGGAGACAACCGTTAGATTGGAATTAGGTCAAACCGCCCGAGCCGAGCGAGTTGCGCAGGCGGCAGTTAGGCTTTGGTCCAATGTCTCAGATGCTTATGGTGTTGCCGGCAATGTCTATGCGGCATTAAGCCAACCGGATTCCGCGAAAATTTATTTTGAGCAAGCGGTTAAACTTGACCCCTATTCCTTGCAAGCGATTAATAACCTGGGTAATTTAGCTTTGACCCAAAATGACCTGCCAGCCGCGCGAAATTACTATGAACAAGCATTAACCATAGACCCCAATTTTACTCTTTCGTTATTTCATTTGGGGCTGGTCAACTATTATGAAGGGAAGAAGGCAGCGGCGCACAAACTTTGGGAGCGAGTGCTACAGCTCGACCCGAAAAATTATAAAGCACGCGAGGCACTTTTCCGGTTGCAATAGAACACAAAAGAAAAAAGGTCGTAAATTTAATTTTTCTATAAAAAAATCAATAGCCTTTTAGAATCATGCTAATAAAGAACAATACCTCAATTGAGATTGGAAACATTCCCAGCATAATCGCTAAACGGCTTATTAATGGTTAAGGCTGGCATGAGCCAACAATTAAAGAAAATCCGAAAGGCTTACGATTTGACCGTGGAGCAATACCAAAAAGGAATCAATCCGTTCGATAATATTCCAAAGGAAATTAGGAACTCACCTGGTTTCAAAGCGATTATAGCAGACAAAGATAAACTGAACAGCGGAGCACTCGATGTTAAAGATTATCTTAGTCCAAAACCAGGAATGCGGTTGCTTGATGCCGGATGTTGTGCCAATCTGGCAAACTATCGACTCGATAAATGGCAGTCAACCTATTATGGTGTAGATATAAGTTCAGCCTTAATCGATGCGATGAAGAATTTCGCCGAAAACGAAAATATTTCGGTTTGCGGCTTAAGGGTTGCCGATATATCAAAACTGCCATTTGATGACAATTTCTTTGATATCGCAACCGTCATCGGTGTTTTTGAATACTGCACCCTTGATTACAATAAGGATTCGCTGGCTGAATTAAATCGGGTATTAAAACCGCAGGCAAAGATGGTTTTAGATATACCTAATTTAGAGCATCCGGATGTTAATCTTATGTTTAAAATCGAGGAATTCTTAGGCAGACCCAACATCCCCAACTCAAGAGAGTCTTTTGAAGAAGTGCTCAAACCATTATTTTCGATAGAACGATTGGATGATTCACGGGTAATGATAAAATACTTTATTCACAACTTAAAATAGTTAAAAATCTGCTCTTGGATTGACAAGCGATAAAATTCATCTAATATCAAGAAATGAAAAGGAGGATTAATGTTTACAAAGAAACGCTACATAATATTTGGACTCATTTTATTTGTCGCCTTGGCTTGCTTGACCTGCGCCCCGGGGAATTACCGCTGGAATCAGGAAATTAATCCTGGTCACAAGGCGGGATTCTGGGCAGGAATCTGGCACGGCATCATCATCATCGTCACATTTATTATCAGCCTGTTCAATAAAAAAGTCGGTGTCTATGAAGTCAGTAACACCGGCTGGCATTATAATTTAGGTTTCCTGATTGGACTCTGCTTTTCGTTCTTAGCACCTTGGCGACTGAAATCCATGAAACGCAAGAAATAATCAAGCCAAAGACCGCAATTACAGTCTTGGTTCAACCTCCTGCTGGGAAGTGAAAGGGTAGGTGATAATAATCCCGCTGGTTTCCTTAACAACTCAAAAAATGCAGTATTGAGATGTTCCAATGATTAAAGTCGATTTAAAACGAAAACTCAACACTTTTGATGTAACCAGCCTGGTCGTCGGTTCGATTATTGGAGCTGATATTTATGTAGCGGCAGCGCTGGGCGCAAAACTGGTCGGACCGTTTTCTCTAATCCTTTGGGTTGCGGCAGGCGGAATCGCGATCGTTATCGCTTTATCCTTTGCTTATTGCGTTACTATCTTACCCAAAGTTGGTGGTCCCTATTCTTATATTAAAGAGGTGGCTGGACCATTCGATGGCTTTATGGTGGGTTGGGCACTTTTCCTTGCCGAGTGGTTATCATTAGCGGTTTTCCCGGTCGCCTTTACCAAATACTTTTTATCTTTCTTCCCTCATTTAGGACCACAATACCAGATATTATTAAAAGCAATTTTTATTGCCATAATCCTATTCACCAACCTAATCGGGATTAAGAAAGCCGGAAAATTTAATGATTCTTTGACCATTGGGAAATTGGCCCCGTTGTTATTATTGATGCTAGCCGGGCTTTTATTCATTGCCTGGAGACCAAACATTATGGTTAAAAATTTTCAGCCTTTCCTAAAAGGCAATTTCTTCGGTTTTGGTCAGGCATTGGTTTTAATCTTCTGGGCTTATGCCGGTTTTGAATTATCAACTTTACCGGCGGATGAAATTCAAAATCCATCCCGGACAATTCCCAAAGCGATAATCATCGGTATGTTTATCGTTACGGTCTTTTATCTTATCACTAATTTTGTGATACTGAGTGTTTTAAACCAGCAATCATTAGCTGCTTCACCCACTCCATTGATCGATGCGGCAGCAAGAATATTTAGTTTGACCCGAACTATCGCCATCGTCGGCAGTTTTATTATCGGTATCGGTGCCTTGATCTCAATTATGGGAGCGGATGAATCCGGCACCATCGGCACTTCAAGATTGGCTTATGCTATGGCACTCGATGGTTTGTTGCCCCATATCTTTAGTCGGTTACACCCTTCTTTTCAGACACCATATCTTGGCTTGATTTTGATATGTGTGACCGCTTTTATTGCCAGCGTATTTGGTTCTTTGACCTCGTTAATCAATGCTTCGGTTTTCCTTTTATCATTCAGTTATTTAGCGACCTGCATCGCAACCCTTTTGCTGGCAAGAAAATATCCGGACGCTTCGAAGAATCTAAAAGGGAAAAAGATAATACCGATATTAGGGATTATTTTCAGCGGATTGCTAATGACACAGGTTAAATTTCAGCAAATCTTGATTTCATTGATACTTCTTGCAATTGGGATTCCAATTTATATTTATTTTTCACCCAAACGAGAGTTGTACGAACTAAAAGCGGCGTTTCTTTCGCGAGAAGCTATTCTAAAACGTGCCTACGAGCAGGGCGAAAGATTTTTAGCCCATTTAGTCCGGCACATTAAATGGTTAATTTATCGTATCAAAAAGATAAATAAAGCCTGGCACATTTCCGATTGAATTGAAGAACCGGTACTTGGATGTTATGACCGAGCCAAAATGTCCCCCTTTTCAGGTTAAATTTTTCTTCTTATGTTATGACTATGGTCTCGGCGGTTAGATATTGCTTAGTTTTCTTGTGAGACTTTGTGAAATCTTGTGGTTATTCTAAATTTCCTCATTTTCCGATAAAAATTACGCCTTTCAATACCCAGCTTCTTTGCCGCCTCGGTTATGTTCCAATTTTTTTCAGCGAGGGTCTTGAGTATTAAGTTCTTCTCACTCATCTTTACCGAGTTGCTAAGAGTCTCTTCCTCAACTTCTTTTTCATTATGACCTTCTGGCATCTTCAATGCTTTAAGTAAATCTCCCGCTGTTATCTCGGTCGATTCGCTAACCACCAGTACTGCTCTTGCAATTAAAGCATCTAACTCTCGGACATTTCCCGGTAGTTCTTGGTTTATCAGAAAATTCTTAGCTCCGCCATTTAAAAGCTTCTTTGTATTCCCATCACAATATTTTTTAATAAGGCGTTCAGCAATCAGCAAAATGTCATCTTTTCTTTCCCTCAAGGGCGGGATATAAATATGCATTATCCCTAACCGATAATAAAGGTCTTCTCGAAATTTGCCCTTTTGAATTTCATTTTTCAGATTTTTGTTTGTAGTAGCGATAATCCTTACATTAACCTCAACTGGTTCGGTTCCGCCTAATCGCTCAAACCTTTGGTGCTCCACCAATCTTAATAATTTTGCTTGCGTAGTAAGGGTTAAATTATCGACTTCGTCTAAGAAAATTGTTCCTTCATCGGCGATTTCCAACAGTCCTTTCTTTTGGGATATTGCCCCAGTGAACGCACCTTTCTCATAACCGAAAAGTTCACTCTCAAATAGACCTTCCGGTATCATACAAGATATCACAACGAAAGGTTTATCGAACCGTTTACTTTTCAAGTGTATTTCCCTGGTCACAAGTTCTTTCCCGACGCCGCTTTCACCGGTTATCAAAATGGTTAAGTCGGTGCCGGCAATTTTTTTAATCAATTTACGAATTTCTCTTACCGGTTCCGAATTTCCGATAAATTCATAATCTTCCAATTCTCGAGCCGAATAAATTGCTTTCGGTTTATTAATTACGGTTTCGAAATAAGATATATTTTTTTCCAGTTCGACAATTCGCTTCTGCATTCTCTCTTTTTCAAGGGCGTTTCTTACCGTTAAAATGGTTTCTTCTCGGTCCAGGGGTTTTTTCAAGAAGTGATAAACCTCATTTAGGTTGGCAATGGAAGTGTATTTTGTGGTCCTATCATCGGTAATTATCACAACTGGTAAAGCCGGTTTTTCTTTAATCATTTCATTCAATATCTCTATTCTATTTAGATCCGGTAAATCAAGCAGGACAAGGTTCGGTTCATTCTCCCTTGTTTTCCCTATTGCTTCTTCCTGGTCACTTGTATCAAAAATCTCATAGTTTTCTGATGAAAGAATTTCCCTTAGCATCGATCGTAATTCTTTATCGTCACCGATAACAAGTATTTTTTCGCTCATTTCTTACTCAATATTGTTTATAATTACAAGACAATGCAACCATTATCAACGTTTAAGCTCCAATGGCTTGAAATCCTGCCCAGTAATAAGGGTGGGAAAACGGCTTTGATTTAGGGTCTTTCGAAGAAATTGCTACTTTTAAGGGTGAGATGTCTTTGACCGCCATCTTGACCGAGGACTCTAACTCTAATTCCTTGTCTTTTAATATTATTAATGCATCTTCCGCAGTTAACTCTTTTAGCCATAACTGAGCTTTTCTTAGCGCCTCGGACTTTTTTAATCCTTGTTTAAAGATGTATTCGTAAGTTTTAATCATAATAAAGGCGGTTGGGAAATCATTGATTGTCCAAAGGCTGGCAATTACCGTCGGTGCCCCGGCACACAAAAAACCGGTCTGCAGCCCGATATATTCATCCGCAATATCACGATAATCAGTCAACCCACTTTCACAAGCCGAAAGACAGACCAGCCAGCTTTTGTTTATCCTAACTTTTTCAAATATTTCCTCAAGCGTTAAATCCGAATCTTTGCCCAGACGCAGTCTTGAATTAAATGACGACCCTAAATCATAAATCCCATGGGTGGAAAGATGAATCACATCATAACTATCAGCGTTATTCACCAGGGCGCCTTTTGCTGCTTGTTTACAAAAGACTTCTTTACTATCAAATAATTTTGCTATCTCTTCTACTTCCCATTCCGAAAAGGCAAGTTCATAAGGCGGTGCCGGATTGGCGATGGCAAATAGACTGTCTTTTCTCCTGCCTGCTCTCTCCTCCCTACTCTCAGCCTCCCTTTTGTGACACAAATCAAGAATATTGCAATTGGGGGCATAATTTATGTCATAGTCTTCAATAAGATAATGTCTTTTAAATCGTTTTTCACCCTCTCCTCTATCCTCTCCCATCGATGGAGAGGAAATTTCCTTAAATCCCTCTCCCCTTGTGGGAGATGGATTGGGTGAGGGGTACTCTTCATAAAAACAGGCATGCAGTGGTAGAATATTAAGCGCTCGATTTGGAATTATTACAACCTTTTCACCTTTCTTTAATCTACTAAATACTTTACCCATCAATTCGTCGTATATGATTTTAAGCGTCTCATCCATTGTCTTAAACCAAGTTCCTTCTGCTTCCTTTATGGTTCTTCCTACTTCAACATATCCTTTTTCGGCACGGAGTCTATTCACATTCTCTTGCACCGATTTATAATTGGAATAGGCATGAATCCAGCCACTGACTGGTTTACTTGCCTGCCGAAGCCCATTGGGCGAAGGCAGGTCGCTTTCAAGTTTTAGAACCAGTTCTTCTAATCTTTTAGCATTAAACTCCGGAAATTCTAAAAGTTCAAAGCCATCCGTTCCCTCTCCTCTCCTCTCCCCATCAGTGGGAGAGGAAAAAGGTGAGGGACGGACAATAAACGCAAACGTTCCTTTTTCCGTAACCCTAAATAAGACCAAATTCTTTTGAATCCTTTCGACTAATTCTTGGATTTCCTTAAAATTCAAAGGTTCTGGTTTAAATCCTTTTTCTTCAATTCCTCTGCCCAGGATAAAATCAGAAACAGTTCTACCTTTCCCTCTTTCTGAATTTTCCAACGCCTCTTCTTTTTTCTCTAATTTCACATCACTTATAATCAGATTATCAAATATTGGTATATTATTTTTCCAATAACTTCTTTTATATTCGTTTGGGATATTCTCTCTTCTCATATTCTCCAAGATTTCAACCGCCTGTTTATAGTATCTCTCCGACTGCTCAAAATTCTCTCTATCTAAATAGGCTTCGCCCATATTACCGAGACAGATTTTCTTGTAATATATATTCCTGGTCTTTTCAAAGCCTTCTAATGCCTTATTATAATATTCAACCGACTTTTTAAAATCACCAAGCTTATCATAATCCGAGCCTAAAAACATATAGCATCTTGACTCGTTATCCCTATAACCATTCTCTATGTATATCTTTAATGATTTTTCCAGATATTCAATCGCCTTCTTACAATCACCAAGCGAATAATAAGCACAGCCTAAAGTTGCGTAGCATTTTGACTCTCCTGACTTATCACCAAGCTCTTTGAATATCTTCAATGATTTTTCACTATATTCAACCATTTTCTTAAAATCACCAAGCCCATAATAAGTACCGCCTAAATTTGCGTAGGAATCTGCCTCTCCTAACTTATCACCAATCTCTTTGAACATCTTTAATGATTTTTCATGATTCTCAATTGCCTTCTTACAATCACTAAGATTACGATAAGCTATCCCTAAATTATTATAGCATTTTGACTCTCCTGCCTTGTTATTAATCTCAATGAATATTCTTAATGCTTTGTTATGATACTCAATTGCCTTCTGAAAATCACCAAGACAATTATAAGTATTGCCAAATTCGCTATAACATTTGGCTTCTCCAGCTCTATTATTAAATTTAAGATAATATGCAAGTGCTTTGTCATAAATCTTTAAGGCTAATTTGAAATTAGAAATTTTGATAAGTCTATCACCAATCTCATAGAAATAATCGCCTTTATCTTTATCCGGCTTGTCGGTTTTCTCGATTTCCTTAATAAAATCATCCGGGTCGGGAAACTTTTGAACCATCTCCGAGACCCATTTAGCTAACTCGTCCATTTTATATCCTCTATCAAATCTTATAAATAACTTTCCAAATGTCAACCCCGTTAGAAATCTTGAGGCGATTATGGAATCCTTTATTCTCAAAGATAATTCCTCTCCGTTTTCCAAAATTTCTAACGGGGTCAAGGTTATAAAAAGGATAGCTAAAAACAGGGGGAAAAACACTGAATACACAGAGATTAAATTCTGTGACTTCAGTGCCCTCGGTGGTTGTTTTACACTCGTTATCTTGGGTAAATCAGTGAAATCTTGTGGTTTCATTCTTTTTTCGTGTTTATTTTGTTCTATGTTTACTTTTTCCTTCCATCCCTTCTCTCCTTCCTAATTAAGCGATTTGTCATAAAGGGGAAGGAGAAAAGGGTTAGTTTTAAATTATTTCTCAATAACTACCTTTTTTGTTAGCTCGTTCTTATTCATAATGATTCGTAAGATATAAATACCAGCCGGTAAATCATTAATCATAAATAATCCGGATTTGGTCGGATTCGAATTCGTCTGCGACTTTATCAACCCGCCGATAACATTGAACAGATTAATTGTTACTGATGCTGCGACTGGTAAGGTATAGCGAACTGTTGCTACTTTAATCACTGGGTTCGGTACAATCGTCAGATTGAATGAATTAGTCGTAACCGTTTTACTGGCGGTTCCTTCGCCGGTTGACTTAGGTAAGGTCAAGAAATCTGATAACGGTAAGCCGTGTCGGTAAAATTCGGGAGTGTTACTTCCCTTAGCAACATAGAAGTTATTACCCAGCATTGTAATACACCCGCCACCCTTCACTCGCTTACCACTACCGGTTGGAATATCCCAATCCGTTGCCGGTCCCATTTGCACAAATGTATCCTTCGCAATATCATACCGCCAGAATTCATCAGTATTACCACCTTTTATGAAGTAGATATTATTGTTACAGTAAACGAGTCCTGACCCTTCACCAATCTTTTTTCGCTTGCCATCCCGGTTAATAAAGAGTTTATAGTTATAACGTTTGAGTTCAGTCCAGATATTAGTTATCAGGTTATAGCGGAAAAGGTCGCCATAATTGCCTTTCATAACATAGACCAAAGAATCTCCGTCATAGCAAAGGCAAGAACCCTTCTTATAGCCGACCTTACCACTGGTGCCAGCAGTTGGTTTAGTCGGAGTGGGTGTCCAGGTATTAGTCAGAATATTGTAGAGATAGAACTCATCGGTTTTAGAACCTTTCATCGCAAAGATATAATCCGTGCCATTAATATTAACTCCAACCAGTCCAGAAGCATCTTTGGGATTCTTAGCTCCAGTAGTAATATTAGCCAGTTTATGCCAGCCGATACTTTCAGTTGGGAAGGTTTTATAAGCCCAGAAACCAGGGGTATTATTACCTCTCAGCATAAAAAGCGAATTGCCCGAACCAGCTATTGCAGCGCCTTTTTTTGGATTTTTGCCATCACCGGCTTCTTTGCTGCCTAAAGGCATGGAATCACTGGTCCAGGTCCCCAAACCAGCATCTGGCGTATAAATATTGAAATCCTTGGTATTAGATGCTTTCAGGAAATAGATTTTGTCATTAAGTCCAGCCATGCAGCTTCCGCCCTTCGGTTTCTTACCGGATGGTGCGGTTGAGATATCTGCCACTCGTAGCCACCCGGCTTCGGTTACGATGAAACTATTTAGGGCAGTGTCATTTTCCGGATTATTGTCGCCAGCAAGTTCAACCCGAACAACTGTATTGTAAGAGCCAGCGATTGCGCTCCAGAGATTAAATTCAATTACCGAATCTCGACTTGCTTCGACCGTGACCAGTGTATCATCATAATAGATTGTATCAGTGGCAGAAATAAAACGGCAATGGACCGGGAAAGTTTCGGTAGTAGTGCCATAATTTTCAACTCTGGCTCGGGGTGTTATAGTTGTTCCCGATATTATATTACCAACCGGTGCAAGGATTTCAGCTGCGCCGACATCTCTTACTTGAACCGTAACTGCACCGGAAAGTGTATCATTGTTATGTTTGGCATCACCTACCATATAAGTGCTGCAACGAGTAGTATAATTTCCTCGAACCGGGTTCCAAGCTGGGAAATTTACGGTATCCTCTATTCCTGCGTCAAGTGTTTTAGTCCGGGTCTGACTATAAACCGCGCCAATTTTAAAGGTAACAAAGAAGGAACGAGTATTGGTACCAAAATTCTTTGCTCGAGCTTGGGGAATGATTGGACTGATGGTATCAATAGTACCAGAGGGGGTATTAATCTGAGTAACCCCGATATCTTGCACTTGAACCGTAACCGAACCAGAAAGGGTATCATTGTTATGATTCACATCTCCGGCTAGATAAGTACTGCAACGGGTAGCATAGGTTCCTCGAACCGGATACCAGGCTGGAAAATTAACCGTATCTTCAATCCCAGAGCTCAGAGTCTTAGACCTGGTCTGGGTATAAGATGTGCCGATTCGGAATGTGACATTAAAAGTTTCCGTATTAGTACCGTAATTCTTCACCTGACCTTGAGGGATGATTGGACCGGTCGAATCAATCGTTCCAGTCGGAGCGATGATTTGAGTGACACCAACATCCAAGACCCTTACTAATACCGTTGTTGTCTTCTTATCATTAACAGGAAAACTATCACCGGTTAATTCGGTCGAACAGGAAACCGCAAAGGTCCCAGTATTATTAGCGGTCCAGTTTGGGTAAGTGAGATATTGATAAGTACCAGGGAGATGGTTGGTAACCGTTGCGGTATTATTATAGGAAGCACCGATTTTCATCCGCACTGAATAACTCTGGGTCACTGTGCCATAGTTATAAACCGAGCAGGCAGGAGTGACAACTGTGCCTGAATCAATTATGCCGGTTGGCGCAACAATCTTTGCGCACCCGACATCGTTCGGATATTGATGCTGATAATATTTTATTGTCGCATAGTCATAACCAGTACCAGAACCAGCACTATATCCGCTGATATAAACATTATTTGAATTATCTATTGCAATCGCAAGCGCATAATCAGAACCATTTCCCGGTCCATTATAACTTGTTAGCCACACCGTATCGCCGCTGGAATTATATTTGATGGTCTTATAGTCACCATCGCTGATTCCGGTCACATAAACATAACCGGAATTATCTACCGCAATGGAATACGCCCAATCTACACCATTTCCATCATATCTTCTTACCCAAACCGTATCACCACTGGAATTATACTTGATTGTCGCATAGTCATAATAACCATTTGAACCATCACTAGAACCGGTCACATAAACATTACCTGAATTATCAACTGTAATATCATACGCCACGTCTGAACCATTGTCCGGTCCGTTATATCTTCTTACCCAAACCGTATCACCACTGGAATTATATTTGATTGTTGCATAGTCTAAACCAGAACCTGAACCAGCACTACGACCGGTCACATAAATATTACCTGAATTATCAACTGTAATATCATACGCCGCGTCTAAACCATTTCCAGGTCCGTTATATCTTCTTATCCAAACCGTATCACCACTGGAATTATACTTGATTGTCGCAATATCGACGTCAGTGCCTGAACCAGTGCTATAACCGGTCACATAAACATTACCTGAATTATCTACCGCTATCGCATTACCATAATCCGTACTATTTCCCGGTCCGTTATATCTTCTCAGCCACGCTGTATCGCCATTAGAATTATATTTGATTGTCGCATAGTCATAACTAGTACCTGAGCCAGGACTTCGACCGGTAACATAAACATTACCTGAATTATCAACCGCCAACGCCAGTGCAACATCTGAACCATTTCCCGGTCCGTTATATCTTCTTACCCATGCGGTATCTACTTGCGAATATAAGAGAACAGGAAAAAGCGCACAGAAAGCGGTAAGAAGTAAAAATAAAGTTTTATTGCGTTTCATTTTAACCTCCTATCTGGTTAATGCCATTTAGAGTTTTTGTATAATTTCAAGGGTTATGGTGCGGGTCTCGTTTGTGATTTTTTACCACCCTTTGTATTTTCAAATTTAACAAAAAACCTCTAAATGTCAACTCCGTTAGATGAATTTTTATCATTAATTTATAACTCGTTCTTTTTCCATACGACAAATTATGCTGCACGAAATGTGCCAGAAACGGCATTAATGATTGATATGTAATTACCTATAAATCAATAGCTTATAACTATAAAAATTTATTAGAGTGCATGAAGCCCTATAAATGTGGTCTTTTTAACACTGTGAAAATTGACAAAATTGACACGTTCAATAATTCTGTAATTAAATTCTTAATCTGTTTCAAAATTCGAAATTCGGATTTCAGAATTTAAAGGGTAGGGGTCTGCCTACGAGCCAGCCTCCCCAGGTAGCTTAGGGGGCAGCCCCCCAGCCAACTCCCGAGCCAACTTCCCAGCCAGCCTACCAGTCAGCTTCCGAGCCGGCTTAGGAGCCAGCCTACCAGCCTGCCTACGAGCCGGCTTAGGAGCCAACCTACCAACCAGCCTGGGAGCCGGCTTAGGAACCAACCTGGGAGGCAACCTACGAGGCGACCTCCCAAGCCACCTACCAAGCCACCTCCTAGGCGATACCCCCCCTCTGAGCGATTTTTGACGTAATGTTTTCAGATTCCAAGATTTATAAGAAAAAATCGGTCAAAAAAAGGTTGATTTATATTACAACTTTCTCCTGACCTAAAATTATCAATTTTCAAATCCCAATTTTCAATTTATGTTCCCCTTCACCCTTTCCTCTCACACAAGGGGAGATGTTTTCTTTCTGTGTTCATCCGTGTTTATCTGTGGTTAAAATTCTTCTCTGCTGTCTCCGTTATCTCTGTGGTTAATTTCATCTTGTTTCAGTGTCCTCAGTGGGGAAATTTCTTTTTCTCTGGTTGACAAAGTAGAATTCCAGATTAAAATGATTTTTAAATAGAGAAGGAAAGAGTTGCTTTTGAAAATAAAACGGATTTATGACAAATCCGATAAGACTGATGGTTATCGGATATTAGTTGACCGGCTTTGGCCACGTGGATTAACCAAGGAAAAAGCTAAGGTTGATTTGTGGTTAAAAGATATTGCCCCAAGCAATGAATTGCGCAAATGGTATGCTCATGATCCCAGTAAATGGCGTGAATTCAAAAGACAATATTTTAAAGAATTGAAAAATAATCAAGAAGCGATTGATTTGATTCAGAAACAGAAGGGAATTGTAACCTTACTTTTTGGGTCAAAAGAGGAAAAATTTAATAATGCGATTGCCTTAAAAGAATATTTGGTAACTAAATGAATAACCACAAAAAGGAGATATAAAATGAAACAAAAAACAACCATCATCGGATTAACAGCTCTAACCGCTATCGTTATCGGTAGCTTGCTTCTAATCCCACGAATTGCCCGTGCCCATTGCGATACGATGGACGGTCCAATCGTAATAACCGCTATGAAAGCACTCGAAAAAGGTGATGTAACACCGGTTCTCAAATGGGTGAAGAAAGATAACGAAGAAGAGGTTCGAGCCCTATTTAAAAAAGCAGTAGCGACCAGAAAAAAGGGCAAAGAAGCAAAGGAACTGGCTGATATGTATTTCTTCGAAACCTTGGTGAGACTACACCGAGCCGGTGAGGGCGCTCTTTACGACGGTCTCAAACCGGCAGGAACTACTGCGCATATTGTAGCGAGGAGTGACAAAGCGTTGGAGACTGGTTCGGTTGATGAGCTTATTAACCATCTGTCAATTGTCATGGGGAATGGAATCCGTAAATATTTTGAAAATGTGGTTGAAAAAAAGAAGCATGCGGATGAAAGTGTTGAAGCGGGCAGAGAATATGTTGAAGCTTACGTCGAGTATGTTCATTATGTCGAACGGGTGCATGACGGCATTATCAGCATGGCTGGTCCTCATGAAGAACCAACCGAGAAAGAGTAAACCGAAAGCTACATAATTACCGAAAGGTATAATTTATTTGGTTGGTTACTTAGCTTCAAATAAAGGATGAAAGGAATGGATAAAACGGTTGAATGGCTTCTGACCGGTGACCCATGGGTGGTTTACCGGACCAGAATTGATTTATTAAACCAACCGGAAAAAGATTCGGAAGTACTCAAAGCCCGAAAAGAAATGATAGGTCATCCCAAAATTCAGAGGGTATTAAAAGAATTAACCAATTGGCCCGGGGTTGTTTTAGCCAGTCATCGAAGCGCCAATCAATCGTTCCATAAATTATCGTTTATGGCTGATTTGGGTTTAAGAAAAGGCGACGCTCAGATTAAACAGATAACCAAGAAGATATTGGCTCATCAATCCGAAGAAGGTCCGTTCCAATTGTCGATGAATATTTCAAAAAATTATGGCGGCACCGGCAAGGATATTTGGGCTTGGGCGTTATGTGATGCACCGGTAATTGTATATTCTTTAATCAAATTTGGCTGGGCAAAGGACAAAAAAGTCAAAAAGGCGATTGATTATCTCGCTGGTTTAATTCAAGATAATGGCTGGCGCTGTGTGGTGTCAAAAGAATTGGGTAAATTCCGCGGTCCGGGTAGAAAAGACGACCCGTGCCCGTATGCTACGCTGGTCATGCTAAAAATGCTTTCCCATTTACCGGAATATCAAAATAGTCCAGCCGTTCATACCGGGGCGGAAAGTCTTTTACACTTATTGCAAAAAAGTAAAGAGGTGCATCCCTATATGTTTTATATGGGAACCGATTTTAGAAAAATCAAAGCGCCGCTAATCTGGTATGACCTTTTGCACGTTTTGGATGTACTTACTATGCTCCCTTGGTTAAAAAAAGATGCTCGATTGAAAGAGATGATAAAAATTCTTAAATCAAAAGAGACTAAGGATGGCAGATTTATTCCGGAATCCGAATACAAGGTTTGGAAAGACTGGGACTTTGGTCAGAAAAAAGAACCATCGCGTTGGATTACGCTATTGGCAAAGCGAATAATCAAAAGAGTAGAGGCATAGAGCCACTTAATTATAGGGTCGTCAGCTATTCCTCGGTAAATAGATTGTTTTTAAAATTGTCTAAGTTATTGACAATCTGCCTAAAACTGAATATATTGCTTCAATGAAACGGGTAAGAGAGATTTCAGAATTGAATATGAGAAGTATCCCTCGGATTGTCCAAAATATTCTTCATTGGTGAATGGTGGGAATAAGCCTATAAAGAGAAAGTTATTTAGATAATGACTACGATGCAATCTTTTCTCCGCTTGGCGGCAAGGGCTATTTGCCGTAAAAGGTTGCTCTTTCTCAAGCAAACAAGTCTCATTCTTGGATCTTGTCTTTTTCTCGCCTGTGTAAGAACTACTACTATGGCAACGATTTCTGCCCAACAAAGAGATGCCATTCAAACCCGGGTATTCAAAGCGCCTTTTTATAAAGTTTTTAGAGCTGTTTTTGTCTCTTTAGAAGAAGCCGGTTATTCTGTTGAAAGCGCCACTTTGGAAAAGGGTATAATAACAACCGATTGGAAAAAAGGGATTGAAGAACCAAATGATGCATTCTTCTTACATGAATTCGGCTATGAAAATATCCGGCGTCGAATAACGGTCAACTTAACGAGTGTGAGTGAAAAATCAACCAGAGTTAAAATTCAGGGTTTAACTCAATTCGGTGATGATTATAATGGTTGGCAAGGGGGAGCAGAGGATATGCCGGTTGAGGCAGTCAACAAGAGCTGTCAAAAATACTTTAAAGCGATTCAACAGAAATTGAGTTCGAGTAAATCAAATTAATATTTAGGTAAAGTTATTTTTTATCTCTTACCAAATATCCCCTTTGCTTTTCAAGGAAAGTAAGTTGAGTTTGGATGTTTTTTATTTCATATTTTCGTAAATTTAGTTGGTATTTTTCTTAGAATAACTTTTTTATATCGGATAGTTTCATTTATGTCAACACTAGCCCCACATTCACGGCAAAAAATTCTATATTCTTCTTCTGTAAATTCTGATTTAATAACTTCAAAATTCCCATCTACAAATTTCAAAAGGTCGTAACGGTTGGGCATCGTTACAAACTCTTCTGAGTTACAACTTGGACATCTAATGTTTGGTGCTGGCTGCATATAACACCTCCCTTATCATATTTTATTTTGCTTACAAAATATCAGGGGAATTATTAATTATTCTTCTCCTGTTATTTTTTATACCGGCATTTTTCACGAGTTAGGACATTAATCCACCACCACCTTCATCAATTTGAGTTTTTGCGCTTTCCCAACCCGTTTGACCCAAAATACTTATGGATTTTGGTGGATTTAATTTTCTAAATATTTTACCTTTTGGCTGACAAACAATTTCAAATGGGCATTCTTTAATACCAGGAAGCAAAGGGTTGTCGCCTAAAACAAAGATGGATTGCTCTATTACGATATACCCCTCACTATCGGTGCAAGGAAGTATTTTGTCAATAACATGGGCTTTATTTTTAATCTTGTTTTTATAACATATTTGGCAGGTCTTATTTCTGCCAGAATGCCATTTGAAAGTATGCTTTTTGGTTTCACATTCAAAAATACATAAAGACTCTTTACAAAAATCCTTTCCTATTACTCTATAAACAAAATAGTCAATTAAACAAGGACTCTCAATGCACTCCTTAGGATATTTATGACTCCAAATTTTCCATACCTTTCGCCAAGCCAACGCATTCATCTGATCAATTAACCCATATTGATAGCAAAAAATATCCAAGAAACTACTAATCAAAACAATGTCTGTTTTTAGAATGCGACTTCTTAATGCGACTTTAGTAGTATTGATATCGCTGGCGACATCAATCTTATCAAATTTCTTTGGCTTCGTCCAAACTCCTAAAACAACCATGTCTCTTAGAAACATATCGGTCTTTTTATTCCCAAAACCAGACCCGCGGTTACCTATTAAAAGATTTCGTACCTTCTCAATATCATTATTGCAAAATGACAGAAAATCATAAGGTTCAATTTTGTTGTTTATTAGAATTTGTGATGCAGTGATTGCATATTTAACACGTTTATCGTTTTGTGATAATCCAGTAATTCCAATATTCTTTAGAAAATCTTCCGGGTTCTGATTGATATTTTTTATATCAAATATACTCGGGTCTTCTCTATATTTTTCAAATAGATTTTCAAAATCTCTGGTACCTCTAAAATCCTGATTTGCTGAAAAATATCTTATTAGGCAAATTTCTTTTGGGGTCAAAGAAAATGTATTATATAATTCATAAAAAGGCTTTGCTTTAAATTTGATAAATATATCGTGCAAAACATCTGCTACAAGAGCGCATTGATTTTCATCAATCTGTGGGTTTAATATTTCTTTATGGTATTGTTCCCAGAACTTATGAAATTCAGAAAAATACTCAAATTCATCATCTAAGATATTTGTATAGCCGATACCTTCATAGTTGGTGTAAAAATATTCGTTAATTTTTGAAATTATAAATTTGATTTCATTTATAGTTAAATCTCGTGATAATGAAATATTGGAGTTGTCTAACAATGTCTTAAAAAATGAATTAAAGGTATTCATAATGTGAACCCAAATATTCTTTCCATCTCTTTTTGATGCCTTTGCTCCATCTTTAATCGTTCCCTCATTCTTTGGGTTACTTTTGCATCCTTTTTCTTTTTCACTATTACATCAATATATTTAAATCCTGCTCTTTCGGCTAATGTTAATCTATGGCGTCCATCTAAAAGGTAATAATTCTCATCAACTACAATTGAGTCCCATGCGTCTTCATAAAAATTATTTATCATATATGTCACATCATTATCATTGGCTTCATTAGGAAAGTCCTTACCCACTTTAATTTTTCTAACAGAAATTTTATCCATAGGAATCCAGTCCCATAAATCATCTATTTTGGAAAGGTTAGAATATGTTTCTTTCCAGTTAGTAGTTGCAGGGATATAAACTTTTTCTAATAGATTCCTTAATTTCATTTTCATATCAACCCTACACCCTTTTATAAATTAAAAGATACTGATGAGCAATATTTAAATTTAATGCCTTACGTATTTTAAAATTATCCTTGTGGTTTTCAATGGTAACAACAACAATCTCTTTCAACAAAAAATCTGGAAAACTTATTGAATCAATTATACGCTTTGCCAAAGGTTCTATATATTCACATACTCTTATATCTTTAGTTTGAATAACGTAATAACCACTCTTATTTATAAAGGGTAATTCGTTTTGTATAATATCTCTTAATTGGTCTATATATAAATCTACATCCCTCATAGTGTATTCTTTGCCATTTAGACATGAAGATTTGATAAATAACAGGTTTCTCTTTTTTTGAGAGGAAATAGATAATGTTTTCCCCGGATCTGAATTAATATTAATTACTTTATAACCACCTTCTTCAGAATATCGGTCAATAACATTTTTATTTAACAATCTTTCTAAATTATTCTCTGAAAAGATCCATACAGTTGTAGTTTCTAACTCATCCAATTTTTTCTTAAGTAAAGGTCTTTCTGAATACGGATTGAATAATCCATATCCTGCAAATTCCTCTTTAACCTCCATTGCTTTTTCTTCTGGCTTTTCAAAGATAGGTAGGTATTCATGTCCAAGTAATAGAAAATTAAATTTAATGCTATTCGTATACCAAAAACCAGTTGTTTTGCAGTTATGCTGGCGTTTGATAATAAGTTCTTTTAATTTAAAACCCGCATTCAGATAAACATTTATTAATTTAAATCCCAGAGGTATTACATTCTTATGTCTTCTCATATCACCGATAAGTATTGCACATTGTCTCGCTGGTTTTAGTATCCTAAAACTCTCCTTTGCAACTTTTTCCATTTCTTTTAAGAATTGCTCAATCTCTAAAAAAGACAAATCGCCAATTTTGTTGTCAGTATAATGAATTATATTTGTATATGGTGGATGGGCACAGATTAAGTCAATAGAATTATCCTTTAGAAATGATAAATCTCTCGCATCGCCGACTAAAAACTCCGATTCAAAAGCATTATCATACCTAAAATTTATATTCTTTTTTGCTAATTTTATTGCTTCTTTATTTATATCAAGTGCAATACATTTTCTTTTTAACAACTTTGACTCAACAGCGGTTGTTCCTGCGCCACAGAAATAATCCAGCACGGTTTCACCGGGCTTGGAATATTTAAGGATAATATTGCGGGGAATATAAGGCGACCAATTGCCCCGATATTCTCCACTATGGGTTGCCCAATTTCCACGACTCTTAAAACTCCAAACCGTTGTTTGCTCTTCTTTAAAATTTTCAGGAGTTAAAGTTTTTATCTTTTTGGATATTTTTAGACGACTTATATTAACTCCTTGCTTTTGGGTAATTAATCGTTCAAGATATCGAAAAGTTATCCCGTATTTCTGACCGAGCTCTGTGTCAAGGATACCTTTATATTTATCAGCCAATATGGCGTTATCAAGTTCTGCTTTAGAGTGATTATTTTTAAAATGAGCCGCTAATGTGTTTTTACAAACAGTACTACACAACGGACAAGTAAAAGAATCGCTAACGGATAATTTCTTCGTAGAATACAAGGTAATATCTTCTTTAATATGATTAGTCATTTCGAACGATATCTCATAACCTTTGTGACATCAAAGGGATTGCCAAATTTATATTTTTTACTAAGTTGTTTTACTATGGTATTATCAAAGGTAAAATCTTTCTTATTTTGGCACATCTTAAAGATTTCTGCAATAACTTCTTGTTTAGTTCCCATATTTATTTCTCAATAATTTTAAATACTTTGCTATCCACCACCATTTTGGGATAAATCTCGAACACTAAATTCCTCCGGTTCACAATTTGGATTTTATTCATTTCCAATCTATTGTCAAGCATCTGACTTTTATATGAAATTATCGAGTCCAACTTTCTGCCTAAAGCGGATAGACAGTTCAATAAGTTTCCTCTTAAGTAATCTTCTAAGTTAAATTCTTATGTAGCTCCCCCAATAGAGGTCAGCACCCTAACTGACTCCGTAGATTGCCTCCGAAAAAGTCGTGCACAGTGGATAGTGCATAGCGGCTGGTGAAGATAGATAAGAGAGACGGTGCTGGGCTGAAAAATCCTCCTGAGGGAAAATTTCACTTAAATCACCGATTAGAAAGCAGCCCAGAGAGGGTCCCCAAAAGCTACCTCCTTGCCCACTCCCTAACCTACCTCCCAGCTAACTTCCTAATCAGCTTCCCAGCCCGCTCCCTAACCAACCTCCGAGCCGACTTATGAGGCAATCCCATAGGCTATTCCGTGAACCGTCCAAAGGGTTACCTACGAGGCTAGCCCGGAGGCTACCCCCTAAGCCGCTCCCTATACCGTATAGGAGGTAGCATAGGGCTAGGGTTAGGCTAGCCCCTACCGGCTTGTCAATACAACCTTTTAGCAGTAAAATCAATGGGTTACATAAAAGATTAAAAAAATTAAGGTTAAAGTGGCAAAATATTAATAATTTTAATGTCTCTCTTTGAGAGAAAGACTGCTCCCTTAATCACTACCCAAGGTGATAGCATCACCTGAAGCAATTTTTAATGTAAGATTTTAAATTTTCAAATACTTAGGAGAAATTTTGGCTTGATTTTTATTCTATTTATAAATAGAATCATTTACACTGTCTACTTTTACTGATTATTTAATAATGATAAATTCTTGTAACTAAACTTCAAAAAAAGCGTCTAATTAGTTATAGAAGTGATTCAAAAATATTTTGATTCGGGTTTTTACATAAAGTTGGGTTTTTTTATTATTTTTTAGTTGTGAGATAAAAAGGAGGAAAAATCATGAAGAAAATATCACTTCGCCTGGTTGGTGCAATCATCGCACCCGCCGTAATCATCGCCTTCCTGGTTGGACTTTTCATTGCCGGCGCGGCAATGTTTGGTCAGAAGGCAGAAATGCAAAAAACATCCGGTCCACCCGAATCGGGTCTCTCGACCCGAGAAGGGTCGATTCGACCAGTCCAAACCTCAAAATCTGAGGCATTATCGCTAGCCGGGTCAACCGAAGAGAGTCCTTTTGCTAAAGTAGCAAGCGTTGTCAGCCCGGCGGTCGTTAACATTTCAACTGAGAAAAAAATTACCGTTAACGCCCATGGCTCTGACTTTGGTCCATTTGAGAATTTGTTCCGTGATTTCTTTAGAAATGCACCCCAGCAAGAACCGATACAGCGTCGGACTTCAACTTTAGGCTCCGGCGTAATTGTCGATGCCCGAGGCTATATCTTAACCAATAACCATGTGATTGATAAATATGACAAAATCGTTGTGAAACTTTCCGACAATACCGAATTTACCAGTAATAAAGTTAAATTGATTGGTCGAGATTCCAAAACTGATTTAGCCGTGTTAAAAATCGAATCGGATAAATCTCTGCCGTTTGCCGAAATGGGTAATTCGGATGAAATAAGAATCGGTGACTGGGCAATTGCGATTGGTAATCCCTTTGGTTTACAAGGAACCGTAACGGTCGGTGTTATCAGCGCTAAAGGTCGTTCGGGCATTCCTTTGCCGGAAGGACCGAGCTACCAGGATTTTATCCAGACCGATGCTTCAATCAACCCGGGCAATTCGGGTGGACCATTGGTCGATATTAAAGGCGAAGTGATTGGTATCAACACGGCAATTCGTTCACCGGTGGGAGCCAATGTCGGAATCGGTTTTGCCACACCAATTAATTTAGCCAGACGCATTTTTGATGAACTGGTCACAAAAGGAAAAGTGACCAGAGGTTATTTAGGAGTAGCGCCGCAGGAGATTACGAATGAGATGAGAGATGCGATGAACTTATCGGAATCGGGTGGAGTTTTAATTCGCGATGTGGTGAGTGGAACACCGGCGGAAAAGGCGGGATTAAAGCCGGGCGATGTAATTACGAAATTTGATGGCAAGCCGATAACCGGGGTTGAGCAATTCCGGGAAATTGTGGCAGAAGTTAAGCCGGGAACAACCGTCTCAATCGAATTTATTCGGGATAGTGAACATAAAACAATAAACGTTAAATTGCAGGAATTACCCGAGGAAGTGGCAACTGCACCCGGAACAAAGAGCGAAGAGAAAAAGTGGTTGGGTCTTGGCGTGCGTGACTTGGAACGAACCGAAAAGAAAGAACTTGGTGTCGAACAAGGTGTTATGGTTGATGCAGTGGATGGAGGTAGCCCAGCTGAGGAAGCCGGAATTCAAGAAGGCGACGTGATTATCAAGGTTAGCCGGCAATCGGTCACCGACGAAAACGATTTTAATCGTATCGCACGCAAGCTTAGTAATACCAAGAAACCGGTACTTTTCCAAGTGAAACGGGATAAAAGCACTTACTTTATCGCGGTGAAACCGGATTAGAAATTGTAGCAAATTAAAGCCCTAATCAAGCGATAAGAAACCACCGATTAACCACAGAGGACACTGAAGTAACCGAATTTATTTCTTCGGTCTCTACGTCTTTCGTGGTTTTACAAAAATCTGTATTCACCTCACGAAGTAACGTTTCTTTCACTCTGTCCTTCTTTCGGTGTTTATCTGTGTTCACCTGTGGTTACATCTGGATTCAGGATTTATATCAATAAATCCCAACCAAAGATGAATTTTACGGCAATGGTAGTAGATGTCCTAAAAAGTATCCCTCATGGAAAAGTTGCGACCTATGGACAAATTGCGACGCTGGCAGGAAATCGTTTTGGTGCGCGGCAGGTGGTCTGGATATTGAATTCATTGTCCGAAAAAGAGAAGCTTCCCTGGCACCGGGTTATTAATAGTCAGGGTAGGATATCATTAAAACGAGGTGCTGGTTATGAACATCAAAAGAAATTATTGTTAGAAGAGGGGATTAAATTTGACAAAGCTGATAAAATTAATTTTAAATTATTCCTCTGGCAACCAAAATTATTTTCGCGGGCTTGAATAAATTTCTCTTTTCTTTACAATCTTAGCTGACAACTTACCTTAATTTTAGCCGCCCGTAAACGGATTAAATAAAAAGGAGTATTGATTTATGGAAAAGAGAATTGATTACACCAATATTCTTAACCAGTCATTAAAAGTTTTCTTTACCGACGCGTTAAAAGTCAGTTTAACCAATCCAGCTCAGGCATATTTCTTTTATAAAACCGTTCGCTGGCAGCAACGAGCCGCTAAAACAAGAACGAATTGGGAAGAACAAGGGGTTCATATCCCGCCGATTATTATTTTCAGTATTACCAATCGGTGTAATCTCAAATGTAAGGGTTGTTATCACTGGGCTTTGCGTGAAACATCAGAACCGGAAATGAGTTCCGAGAAAATGAGAAGTGTTATTGCCGAAGCAAAAGAACTCGGTATCTCATTTATGACGCTGGCAGGCGGTGAGCCATTCGTCCGGAAAGAGATTTTGGCTATTACCAAAGATTTCCCCGAAATTATTTTCTTGATATTCACTAATGGACTATTAATTAATGATGAATTGCTCGGAAAGTTAAAGAAGCAGAAGAACGTTGTGCCGGTAATCAGCCTCGAAGGTTACGAAGAAGATACCGATATGCGGAGAGGTAAAGGCGTTTTTGACCGTCTGGAAAAAATTATCAATAGTTTAAAGCAGAATAATATTTTCTATAGTGTTTCTATCACCGTAACTAAACAGACTTTTGATTTGGTGACCAGTGAGGAGTTTGTTAAAAATTTAGTTGATTTGGGATGTAAATTGTTATTCTTCGTCGAATATACGCCAATCAAAGAAGGCACTGAGAACTGGATAATTACCGATGAACAAAGGGATAATCTAATGAAGCTGGTAAAATCATTTCGTTCTAAATACCGGGCGCTTTTTATATCGGTTCCCGGCGACGAAGAGGAGATTGGCGGTTGCTTGTCAGCCGGTCGCGGTTTTGTCCATATCAGTGCTGATGGTAATGTCGAGCCCTGTCCATTCGCCCCTTATTCCGATACCAATTTAAGAGAGATGTCACTCAAAAATGCCCTGCAATCTAAGTTCTTAAAATCAATTCGGGAGAGCCGCGAGCATCTCAGCGAGACCGAAGGGGGCTGTGCTTTATGGGTGAAGCGGGAATGGGTTCGTTCAATGTTTAACCAAGAAAGATAACAATAATGAGTATCAAAAAGCTTTTAGCTGAAATCAGAAAGTTTTATACTGATAATGCTGATGAGGAAATTGTTAAAAAATATGCTAAGTTTTTTGTCGAAGGTTATGATCCTTACGGGGTTGACCCGAAATTGATGGTTCCCCAGCGAGAATTATGGCTAAATAAATATAAAGATGAATTAGGGTTTGAGGGATTTCTAAAATTAGGGGATATTTTACTAAAAAGTGGAAAATACGAAGAGGCATTTACCGCTTTCTTTTTCGCCAAATCCTTTGCTGACCAATTTAGCTCAAAGACTTTAGAAAAATTTGGCAAGTGGCTTGAATCTGACATTGAAAACTGGGCGCATACCGATAGTCTTTGCGGTGATGTTTTACCTAAATTTATTTTAAAGAATATTGTGTCTTTAGATGCTTTTTCTGACTGGCGAAAGTCGGATTCCAAGTGGAAAAGACGGGCGGTACCAGTGACAATGATAAAACTTCTTAAAACTCAAATGCCGATTAAGTCGCTGCTCGATTTTATTGACCCGCTAATGTTAGATGAAGAGAAAGTCGTTCATCAAGGGTGGGTTGGTTTCTGAGAGAAACCTGGAAGATATATCCGAAACCAGTAGAAGCGTTTCTGCTTAAATGGAAAGATAAATATGCTCGGTTGATAATTCAGTACGCCACCGAAAAAATGTCGGCAAAAGAGAAATTAAGATTCAGGAAAAGCAAGTAACTTATCAAAATTTCCCTCCCTTTTTGAACTTGTGCCAAAAGTAGCAGTGCGATTCACCCCGCCCCTTTATCAATAGGGCGAACAATGAGCAAGTCCATAAATTCCAAAAGAGGCGGGGTTCATCGCACACAATATATGGTGTCGGATAAATCCGACCACTACTATTGACTATCTCGGTAGTATAATTTATTTTCGGGGTTGATTTTTATTTTTATTTCATTACTGTGTTTATCCGTGTTCATCTATGGTTAACCTTGAAAGGAGTTTTTAATGAGCGAACAAGAAATACCGATACATTATGTTTGTACCCAGGAAAAAGCACAGGAATTGATAAATAAACATAATAAGTTTTGGGTTAGTAATTGTGGCTGTCGGGAAGGTAAGGGTAGTTGTAAGCGTTCTCGAATGGATATCTGTCTGTTTTGGGTAGAACACGACCAGGGAAGCGGCTCGGGTAAGAAAACTGCAACCAAGGCAGAGGTCGATGCGATAATGAAATTAGCTAAAGAGGCGAACTTAGTCACTCGTCCATTTCGGAATGAAGCACGGACCGATACTGATGGAGTCTGTTTTTGCTGTGATTGCTGCTGTGGTTACTTCGAGCCAGGCAATACTTATACCTGTGACAAAGGCGAACTTATTGAGAAAACCACTATGGATGATTGCACCCACTGCGGTCAATGTGAAACAGCCTGTTATTTCAAAGCCCGTATTATGAAGGATGACAAACTAGTCGTCGAACGTGATAATTGCTATGGCTGTGGTCTTTGTGTTGACGCCTGCCCGGTCGGGTGTATTGAATTGACTAAAAGAACCTGAACAAAAGAAGCCAGCGAAGTCATAGAATTTCAATAACCACAGATTGACACAAATGACACAGAAGAATTTAACCGCAGAGACCGTGTAGAAAGTTGAGAAAAGAAAGATATTTGACAACGGAGAACACCGAGGTCACTGAAATTGTAGGGCAACCCTTTAGGGTTGCATTAAGCAAGGCTAAAGCCTTGCCCTACTATTTAGCCGATAGCTTATTGTAGGAGTAATTATTATGAAAAATAACATGAGACCTTCGCAACACGGCGTGAAGGAAACAATTAAAGGCAAATACCCAAACGAAACCTTAAAGCTTCTGATTGAACGAGCCAGTTTACGGAATTTTTCGGATAAGAAAATTCCGCGGCGGGTTTTGCAATATATTCTAGAAGCCGGAATTCATTCACCAACCGGTGGTAATTTGCAACCCTATTCGATAATCAAAATCGAAAAAACCACTGCCAAAAAGAAGCTTGCTAAACTAGCCAATCAGGGTTTCATCGCTAAAGCTCCGGTTAACTTGATTTTTTGTATTGATTTGCATCGGTTGGAACGATGGGCAAAGCTGGAAATAGCACCGTTCACCGCCACCAGTGCTTTTCGCCATTTCTGGATATCATTTCAGGATACCATAATCTGTGCCCAGAATATTTGCACGGCAGCGGATTCATTAGGATTGGGTTCGGTTTATATTGGTACTTCACTTGAATTCGTTCCTCAACTGCGCAAAATGCTTAAACTTCCTAAAGGAGTATTTCCCGTAGTTCTACTTTGTTTGGGTTATCCCAAAAAGTCACCTCTACCTCGCAAGAAATTCGGAGTCGATGTAATGGTCCATAATGAAAGATATCGGGAATTGTCGGACAAGCAACTCCTGGGCGCATTTAATGAGAAATACCAGGGTATAAAAGTAGAGGCGGTTAAAGAACGGCTCAAGATGATTGAAAAGGTTTGTCGAGAGGTCGCGGGAGAAAAATTTGCCAAGAAATGTCTGGCTAAGATTAAAAAGAATGGTTTCATATCAATGGCACAACTATATTTCGGTCTGCACTATGTCGCCAATATGATGCCTAAAAATAACGAAACCTTTCTTAAACAAATGGAGCAATTAGGGTTCAACTGGTTCAAGAAATACCGTCCTTTAAAAGATAAAATAAAATAGTAATGAATAAAGGTAGGGGCTACCTTTTATATCTATTAATGTTGGTTGGGCACATTGCTCATATTTTTGAGGAGATATGGGGACGATTCTGGCTAATTAATTTGGTTGGCGGACTCGGTTGGTTTTTGTTATTAAACTGGGTGCTTTTCTGTATTCCAGTTGCTTTATTCTATTTTGTCTTGTTAGGCAAACGCTGGGCTTATTATCTGGGTATTTTATATACGAGCATAATGATTTTGAATGGCATCGGGCATAACATTGCTTCACTTGTAACCAGAAGGTATTTTAACGGCTTCGCGGGTGGTATTAGTGGTATCAGTTTCATCATCATTGGACCATTTTTAATATATTATCTATGGAAAGGAATGAAAAATGGATTTAGGTCGCTTTGAGCTTTGCCTTAAGGTCAAAGACCTTCAGCGGTCAATCGATTTTTATTCTAAGCTTGGTTTTCGGCTGGTTTCGAGTAATCTGAGTTCCGGCTGGGCAACGCTGGAATATAGCAATTTGGTTATTGCCTTGTATCAAGGTCATATTGACCAGAACCTTTTGAATTTCCGCGGTGGCGATGTATTTACGATTGCGGCTCAAATTAAACAAAAGGGGTTAAAATTCAAATCTGATGCGACAATCGAAGAAGACGGCAGCGCTGGGGCAATAATCGAAGACCCGGATGGCAATGTCATATACTTCAACACCCACCCGGAATAAATTGAATAATTTCTTGCCGTTCTATAAATCTTGAAAATTAAATTAGCGTTAATCCTATTCAGCTTCGTATTAGTTATGACCTTAAACGGTCAAACCGATACTTTAAAGGTATTATTCATTGGTAATAGTTATACCTATTATAATGAGATGCCCTCGATATTTACTTATCTTGCCCAATCGGCTGACCGACCGGTAGTTACTGGTCAGAGTACACCGGGTGGTTATACATTAGAACAGCACACCCAAAATGCTACAACCATCAGTTTGATAAATCAAGGCATCTGGCATTATGTGGTGCTGCAAGAGCAGAGCCAGATTCCAACCATTGAATATTGGCGTTATAACAGTATGTATCCGGCTGCCCGTTATCTTGATTCTTTGATTGTTGAGCATAACGAAAGCACCGCTTTCTTTATGACCTGGGGACGCAAATACGGCGGAATGCAAAATTATAATGGTTATTCCAGTCCGGATTTTCGCGATTTCTTTCATATGCAAGAAACCCTACGTTCAGCTTACACCGAAATTGCCAATGAACTGTCCGCCACCCTTTGTCCAGTTGGTATGGCTTGGGCACAAGCTAAAAGAATCGATTCGCTGGTTGATTTATGGGAAAGTGATAATAGCCATCCAACTTTGAAAGGGTCTTATCTGACGGCTTGTGTTTTCTATTGTGTATTTTTCGATACCAGTCCGGTTGGACTGCCTTATACCGGCGGTTTGAGTCAGGAAGATGCTTTATTTTGTCAGACCATCGCCTGGCAGACCGTTTCGCCAATCGTTGAACTGAGTAATGAGATGCAATCAAAAATCCATTTACAGATTTATCCCAGTCCCTTTTCACGAACGGTATTGATTAAATACAACTTTCCTATTGTCGCTGGTTCTAAATTAGTAATTTACGATATTAAAGGAAGGTTTGTCAAAGAATTTAAATCCTCTGGTTTGCTTATATGGAACGGAACCGATATGAAAGGTAAACTTGTACCAAGCGGTATTTATTTATTTAGGCTGGGTACGCCGAAGGATGATATTATCCAAAAAGTAATTTTTATAAATAAAGAAATTAGGTATAATCATCCTTGACTTATTTAAAGTTCGATTTATGATTTGGGAAAAAACTATTAACAAAAAGGAGGCAAATCATGCCACGGATAGTTCACTTTGACATTGCCGCCAATAATCCCGAAAAGGCAGTAGAATTTTATTCTAAAGTCTTTGGCTGGGAATTCAAGAAATGGAATGGACCGATGGAATACTGGTTAGTTATGACTGGTCCTGAGAATAAACCAGGTATTGATGGCGGGCTTTCAAGAGGCGAGCCGCTTAATAAAGTAGTGCTTACCATTGATGTTATTTCGTTGGATGAAATGATTGAGAAGATTGAAGCGAATGGCGGCAAGATTATTATGCCCAAGAGTCCAATTCCAGGCGTTGGCTGGATGGCGAATTTTCAAAGCCCGGACGGCAACGCATTCTGCATAATGCAGGAAGACCGAAACGCTAAGTAAAAGAATAACCACAGAGGACACGGAAATACTTATTTAACCGCGGAGAACGCAGAGAAAATAAAACCACGAAGGCAAAGACTAAATTGTATTTTCTGAGTTTTAGAGGATTTTCTATCTGTGGTCTCTGTGGTTGTGATTGAGAAAGTTTACTCAAGAATAAGGAGGCAAAAATGAAACGATTCCTATATACAATGGCTGCGCTACTTTTGGTTGTGACCGCTCTCAGCGCGGCTGAGAAAACGCCTCGGACTTTGACTGTTACCGGCACCGCCGAAGTGACCGTAAAGCCCGATATTTGCTACATGAGCTTCAGTATCAATACCGAGAACGTCAAAAAAGCTATTGAAGCTTATCGCATGAACAATGAGACTTCGGACAAGGTCCGCTCAGCCGTGAAGTCAGCCGGTATCGAAGACAAGGACATTCAAACTACCAATTACTCGATTGCACCACAATATCGTTGGGACGATAAAACCAAAAAGCGAATATTCGAAGGTTACACGGTTAATCATACTTTGTCGGTCAGCGTCCGCAATCTTGAGAAAGTCTCGGATATTCTCGACGCGGCGGTGACTTCCGGCGCGAGCGAAGTTAGCGGCATCAACTTCACGGTTGAGAACCCGAAGAAATACACCGCTGGTGCCCGGATTGATGCGATTAAAGCCGCTCGGGCAAAAACCGAAGTAATCGCTAAGGAAACCGGCGTAAAGCTCCTAAAACCGTTGTCAATCAAAGAAACCGAACCTCGCAGGGCACCGTATTTTGCACAGGCTAATGTGGAAGTAACCTATGCGACTTTGGGCGATGGGGAAGAGGCGACGCTCGAACCTGGACAGGCGAAACTGACGCACACCGTGACGATAACCTACGAAATCGAATAATAAATAGCAAGGAGTTCAATCGACAGAGTAAACCGAGATTGTAACTTCAGTAATAGGGTGAGCATATTGCTGTAATCATTCTCTGAAGTGAAAGAAAAATTTTACCGTAGAGAACGCCCGAGTCGGGTCTTATCGACGAAGGGTCGATTCGACAGAGATAACGGAGAGTAATTAAACACTGAATCATACTGAAATACACCGTAAACTCAAATTATTTTCCCTCCCTTGATGGGAGGGAATAAAAGGGAGGGTGCATCACCGTAATCGTTTCTTTTATCGCCGTAATCAACTCTTCGACAAATCTTGACAGCTCCAAAACTTTTCTTTATATTCGGATAATGAAAAGAGTTTTTTATGGAGCAGGCAAATGACGGGAATGCCGAACAATAAGAAGCCAATCCCAGCTGTTTTGAAAGTCGCAGCACTGGTTATGCTTATTGGTATCATCTTGATAGGATATGGTCACTTTCAGAATAAAAACATCGTTTTCTATGTCGGGCTAATTATGACCCTGGCAGGAGTACTAATAGGCATACTTCGTATCATAGTTCACGGCGAAAGGTAAAGCGAGCCGCCATAACGTCAAGTCCAATGAGATAGTTATGGCGGAGAGCCCGCTAACCACGCGTTGCAGCGGACTGCGTGCCCGCTGTCTTAATGGACATCGTTGAACGGAACGAATCAGAAGGGAGGTTCATTACGCAAACTCCTAAGCGTAAAGTAGTCAGGGTTTCAAAAGGTGTATTTAGCTTGAGGTTCCAATTTGTCACCTCAAGTTAGATGAAGCATTAGTTTTTCTCAAAACTTTCATCTGGTGTTAAGCGTCATGCGTCCAGCATTATGCTTTTATAGTCCAGCGCTTAGTGTTAAGCGTGAAGGTTTAATTATTTCTTGACATCTTAGTATTTCACTTTATCCTAACTTGATTATGGAAATCAGATTTACCTTGCATTCTCGCATGAGAATGAAACAAAGAGGAATTAATGAATCAGAAGTTATTCAAGTTTTAGCTAAAAGTGATAGTGTAGAATCCGGTAAAGAAGGGACTCTGATTGCGACAAAAAATTTAGAAGGTAAAGAACTTTGTATTGTCTATCTTCCCAAAATTGAGTATAATTCAGTAATAACCGTATATAAAAGGAGAAAGAAAAGGCGGTAAAAGTATGAAAATTACTTACGATAAAGAAGCGGATGCGCTATATGTCCAGTTAAAAGAAGATAAGATTGAAGAAAGTTTAGAAATAAGTGATGGTATCATCATTGATTTAGATAAGCTCAAAAATCCTTTAGGAATAGAAATTCTTTTTGTCAGTCGCCGATTTTCACCAGAAGACCTGGCTAAGATTAGCTTAGAGAATTTAGCCTTTGCGGCAAAGTAATCCGCTATATCAATAGCTACCACAGAGATAGCACGGTCAAAATAGTTTCTAAATCTGGCTTTATGCGTAAAGCGTTTAGCGTCAAGCGTCTAACTCTTGACATCTTCCTACCTTTTCTTTATATTCGGATAACGAAAAGGGTTTTATACTGCTGTGACACGAGAGAGGTTTATTATAAGTAATTCGTATAAACAATTGTTAGGTTTAGTCGCCATCAAGTTTCGAGATGAAAATTCAGCTTATGGATGAACCGCAGAGAACCGAGTGTCAATTCAGAATTTCGCTGGCCCTACCGTGGCTGCTCAAGTTACCCGATTCCACGTACGAAGGCAGGCACGGCCGCAATCAGTACCGGCTTGTCACGAAGGCGCACGTGACCAGCGTGGGTAATGCCGTCGGCGAAGGCGCCTCTGTGATGTTTCACGCGATGTCGGGTCAACTGACGAGAGCAACCGGCGCTCAAGTTCCCGGGGCGATGCTTCGTTACACTGAAGTCGTGATCGATTTTTTCAAGAAGATAGCTGGTTCGGCGGTTTCCCAAGATGATAGGAAGAGAGTCATCACGATAGCTTGCAGGTGCCTAAATCATTTCCTAGATGCTTACCGTTTCGTTGCCAAGGACTTTGAAGTACGACCACTCAGCCCTAAAGAGTTCCATGAGACTCGCGGCGGACGAGGGCTTAAGGTCCAGTCGAATATGAAGAGATCCAACGGCCACGGAACTTTGACTTCAGGCGTCTTCTTTGATGAGAAGAATCCAGTCATTCTAGGTGGGACTACTTCGATTGCCGATGCCGCTGTGGACGAACTCCGAGAACACCTTCGCGCAGGTCACACACCGCCTTTGAGTCCGTTGCTTCTCCTAAACGCAGAGATGTACCTACAAACTGGTCAGACTAGGATGGCCGTAATCGATGCGAGTGCCGCCCTTGACGTGATTGTAGAGCAGATAGCTCAAATGTGGCTTCTGCGAAATGGCGAGTTGTTGACCGACGTCGACAGGAAATTAGAAAAGATGAACACAGTCGTCATCATGAAAGATATTCTCCTTCCGAATCTGGAGATACCGGTTGACTCGGACTTTCCTTGGGAGAATTGGTGTAAGAAATATCGCGTTTTACGTAATCGCGTTGTCCACGATGCATACGAGCCAAGCCCCGATGAGACTCAGGAGTGCTTCGACAACATCTCGAGGCTATGCAAATTCATAGGTTCACTGCAGATCGGAACTAAGGACTAATTAACCATAAGCGAGTATGGGGTGGTGCTGGGGATATAATACATAACTATTGCAGAAAAAATAAAAGACATTTTGGGATAAACTTTATATTAGGAGACAGACCCCTAAGTAGCTCCCTATGTTACCCCCCAAGCCACTCACTAAGTGATTCGCTAAATTACTTCCTTAATAACTTTCTCTGCAACTCAAATATTCCCATTTTAGCCCCATTAATCCGTCTAAGGCACATAAACTTTTATGATTTTTTCCTCTAACATAATCATGTTACGACAGAGCCAAAATGTCCCCTTAACTGCAAAGCGATATGTCCCCTTTTCATGATAAATCTTTCCTTTTGAATGTCAATCATTTAATCCCATTATAACGAAATCTCTGAACCAATCGATCCTGATGATATACACTAATCTCTTTCTCGGGAATAATCCGAAGTACAATTTCTGTATTACCCCAATAAGCCCGATAATTAAAATTAGTTAATTGGAATGTCTGCCCTTGGTAGCTAAAAGTATTGTCTTTTTTTACTTTTCGGATTTCTCGTAAACAGAAGATATTAGCTAAATCCTGATCGGCTGGTAACGGCTTGAAACAAGAATTCTTAAATCGCTCATCAGGAATTATACCGGTAGTCCAATGCATCCATTGACTACTATGTTTATCTAAATACTTTTCTAAATGCCGATTAGCTGCTTCGACCGTAGTAATATCATGGAGTTGAAACTCGATTGGTAAACGTGCTTGCAAGAAACCAAAGAAACGCTCGATTTTTCCCTTCTCGTGTGGGGCGTGAGGATGGGTGTTAAGGATGATGATTCCTAATTCAGCTAACGCCTGACTAATCTGGGTATCTACTTCTTCCGGTGCTTTTTGATAGTTGAAGTATTGAGAAAAATTAGTTCTATAATATTTGAATTTGGCATCACAGTCGGTATAGAGGGTCTCAAAGATACCATATTTTTCCACCGTCTTTCGGAGGACACACATGTTTTCCCAGGTGGTATCGTGTTCGGCGATTCTTGCGGCGAGTGGCTTTCTTGAGTGGTCATCGAAAGTAAGGATTAATTTTAATTCTTTATCAATAGCTGTTATCCAATGATAAGGGGAGGTGTCCATCTGGACTAACTTGCCAGCTTTTTCGGCTTCAAACCGTTTACGGGGTCGCCGTTTTGGTTTGGGGCCCGGGGTGTGGAGACGGTTTTTTATGAGGATGGTGCGGATGGTTTCGTGCGAGATAGCGATGCCTTGTTCTTTTAAAAGGTCAGCCAAATGGCAGCAATTGATTGCTGGGAATTGTTCTTTAACGCTAATAATTTTCCGTTTCACTTCGGCGGTGGTTTTATTCCAAGGCGGTTTAGTGCGCTTTTTGGGTAAAAGTCCCATTACGCCAGCGGTTTTGAATATTTTGTATAGTCGTTTGGCATGGCGATAAGATATTTCAAGTAATTCGCTGGCTTGTTTAAGTGAGATGATACCTCTTTTAACATCAGTCAGTATCACAATTCTATCTCCAGTTTTAACATATAATTTTGAAGGTTTTTGCACTTTTGCTCCTTTAAGAAATTATATCTATTTAAAGGAAGAGGGGACATTTTTGGTTTGCAATTAAAGGTGACATTTTCGCTTTGCAGTGACACCTCTAACATAATCATTGACAAACTGAACCTTTTTGTTAAATATTTATTGAAATGACAAATGATAACAAGGAGGTCTAAAATGAAAAAGTCTAATTTATTGTTTTTAATCCTAATTTCCTTCTGCTCGCTATTCCCTGCTGTTCTATTAGCACAAAATATGGAATGGACTTGTGCAACCAACTCAGCTGGTTGGTCAGGAAGACGTGGTCATACTTCCGTTGTTTTTGACAATAAAATGTGGGTGCTTGGAGGATGGGATACAATATTCGGTAGTCGTGGTTGTAGAAATGATGTTTGGTATTCTACCGATGGTATAAACTGGACTCAAGCTACTGATTCCGCTGGATGGTCACCAAGATGGGGTCACACATCGGTTGTCTTTGATAATAAGATGTGGGTGCTGGGCGGTGGTTATAATGATGTCTGGTATTCATCAGATGGGGTAAATTGGATAGAAGCAACCGATTCAGCTGGATGGTCAGGTAGATATGGTCACACATCGGTTGTTTTTTACAATAAAATCTGGGTGATTGGTGGATGGAGCACCGTTAGTCCTTATTATAGAAATGATGTTTGGTTTTCTTCAGATGGAGTGAATTGGACTTGTGTAACTGCTTCAGCTAGATGGTCACCAAGAGCATGGCATACTTCAGTTGTCTTTGATAATAAGATATGGGTTCTTGGTGGTCTAGATTTATACGGTCTTTACAGCAACGATGTCTGGTATTCGACGGATGGTATAAACTGGACACAAGCTGGTTTGGCTGGATGGTCGGGAAGAGCATGGCACACTTCGGTTGTCTTTGACAATAAAATTTGGGTATTAGGTGGTGACGATGGTTATATTAATAGAAATGATGTCTGGTATTCTATGGCTGGAGTTAATTGGGTTCAGACGACTTCTTCGTCCAGATGGTCACCAAGAATTCGTCATACCTCAGTGGTCTTTGATAACAAGATATGGGTAATGGGAGGGATGGATACAATTAGGTTTAAAAATGATGTCTGGTATTCAGGTGGTTTTATTCATGATGTGGGCGTGGCACAAATAATATCTCCTAACAATTCAATAATTGACTCTGGGACTGTAATTATACCACAAGTAAAAATCAAAAATTTTGGAATATTTATGGAGTCTTTCCCGGTGATTTTTAAAATAAGCACATTTTATGCTGATACTTTAGCTATCACTAACCTTCGGTCTGGGGATTCAATGCTATTGGATTTTCATACTTGGGAAGCCTTACAAAGGGGAGTTAATATAGTAAAATGCACTACAGCTTTAGTAGCAGATTCTAATCCGAGTAATGATGCTATGAATGGTTCAGTTACGGTTCGAGTTAGAGATGCCGGTGCAGCTTCTATTTTATCACCTACAGGAATAATTGATTCTGGAACAGTGTTTATTCCACAAGCTACAGTTCAGAACTTTGGGACGGTATCCGGCACTTTTTGGACTAAATTTAGAATTGGAACTTCTTATGAAGATTTTAGCTTTGTAACTTTATTACCAGGGCAAATTGATACTGTTGAGTTTTTGCCTTGGACTGCAAATCGAATTGGAACTTTGGCTACAAAATGCACAACTTGTTTGGCAAATGATATGAACCCAAGCAATGATTTTGTTGAGGATTCGGTTATTGTTCAAGTTGTTGGCATGAATGAAACCAAGAATGGGGACTTACTAAAGAAGGTGATTTCTAATCAGGTTATGATTTATAACTTCTTAGGTGAAAAGGTTCAATCAAAATATTTACCTTCTGGTGTTTATTTTATAAGAGACTTAAAGAGCAATGTAGTTAAGAAGTTTGTAGTGGTAAAATAAGGAGGAAAATTGACTAAAAAAGTAACTTTTGTTAATAAAGGCGAACTGCTTAGTTCATATGTTCCAAGAGATAAAAATGTGATTCGGTCAGACTATGAGAATAAGTTTGGTTTTTCAGTAGTTGATGTTCCAGCTATTTTAGGCAAGGCAGATGAGTACTTTGTGATTAATGTTAAAATAGAAGAAGAATTGATAATTAATTGGCATTTGGATGGTCGTAGTCGTGAAGATTTAACCCAAATTTTATTTTGCCATGTTGTGGAATATATTCGTAATAAAATAGAAGAAGGAGAAATACCTGGGAAAGAGCTGTTTTTAACGGCAAAGGATCATCCTGAAGATTGTCCGGTGGATGTTTCAAAAATACAAATGGAGGGATATAGTTTTATTGTTGAAGTTAAAAGGCAAATTGGTTTCGTTAAATAGCTTTCTGGGTTATTTCTGAAGACACAATACATAACTGTTGCAGAAAAATAAGGGCCATTTTTGGGGCAAATTTTTAATAAGAAGTCAGCCCCCGAACCGACTCTCCAGGTTGCTTTGGGGGCTACCCCCGAGTCAACCCCCGAACCCACTCCCCAGCCAACTCCCGAAGCCGCTCCCCAAGTTGTCCCCGAAGCTGCCTCCCAACCAATCCCCGAAGCAGCCCCCGAACCAACTTAGGAAGCGACTCCCGAAGCGACCTCCGAGGTCACTCCCCAAGCCGCTTAGGGGGTCACCCCCTAGGTGGTACCCCTCCCAACGACGAAATTTACGATAAGCGACGGATGATTAAGAGGATAGACGAAATTTTGGGATGATTTTGAGTATACTGGCAGTATACTGACCTGGGAAGCAGGGGGTCAAATCTTGAAACTTGACAGCCATAATTTCATCAGAAGTACGAGTCAGGGAGCAGCCCCGTGGGTCGCATATTAATTGAGTTTTTAACCGTTCCTGCCGGTGGGTGCCTGCCTGCTCCGGTGGGGCGGTAGGCAGGTCCGCACCTGTCTGCCGTGCCAACGGCACAGGTAGACGCAGACAGGCAGTAAGTCGTTTTCCTTGACCAAGATGAAAAACAAGGTATACTCAATCAATGGCAACAATTCCAAATGGTCTGAAAAAATATTTTTGGGAAGTGGACTTTAAAACACTTAATCCTAAGAAGTATTGGTATTATATCATTGAGAGAATCTTAGAATATGGTGATATTAAGGCTTTACGTTGGTTATTCAGGTTTTACCCGGATAAAAACATTAAACAAACAGTAAAAAACACCCGTCTGCTTTCGTCACGCAGCATAAATTTTTGGGTTAACTATTTCAATCTTGATAAACGGAGGGTAAGTTGTTTGAGAAAAAACTATAGAAAAATCTGGAAACACTGAGCAAAGTACCGAGTAGTAGAGACCCAAAAAAGTGGTTAACAGTTTATTGAAGTAGGCAGATATTATAGCCCCCGAACCAACTTAGGAACCGACTCCGGAAGCGACATCCGAGGCTATTCCCCAAGCCACTTAGCCCGAATCGGGTAGGTGATACCCCCTCCCATAGCAAAATTAAATATAAAATATTAAATATCAAATAGATAGGAGAAATTTTGGGTCGATTTTGAGTAAGCCTTTAAGTATTACTTTTGACTACACTAAAAGGAACAATTTTAGTTCGCGTTTATTGCTGCCGCACGGGCAGCAATTATTATTTCCCTCAGCCCTGGCTCGTGCCCTGAGCTTCGAGATTTATCGAGCCGGTTGGTAGATTGAGTTGCTTCGCCAGCGATACGGCGACATCGGTCCAAACCGGTGAACCGCGGTAAATAACCTCACCCGCCTTATTGAGCAGCACGGTTAATGGCACAAACTGAACATTCCAGCACTGCTGGGTCTGCTTGCTCGTGTCATACACAACCGTTGCATTAGTTATGCCGGCACCGTATTGTTTTTTGACCGCAGCCGCTTGGTCACTGATATTAATGAGCACAGTTGTGATATTATGTTTGGCAAGTGCGGTTGCGACTACCGGCATCTCTTGGCTCGCCTTAGCTGAGAACGGACACTTGGTATCAACAAAGGTCAGGAGTAATCCATTCTCGCCGCGATATTCGGTAAGTGATTTAGTTGTGCCGGAGAGATTCGGTAGTTTCGTGTTAACTAAGAGAGCCGAGAAGTCCAAGGTAGTCGAGCCAAACACCGGTGCTTTTGAACCGGCATCGGTCTTCTCGTCCTGAAGCTGTCGGGTCCAGTCGGCTAAATCTTTCTCAGTAGGCTGATTGCCGCGGTAGCGGACACGACCGAACTTGTCGATTAAAGCGAAGCGTGGATAGATAGTTGTGCCTAAGGCATTAGCTATTTTCATATCAATATCACGCACGACTGGAAATGGTAAAGATTTCTTGGCATAATATTCATCAAAGGTTTGTTTATCGGCGGTGGGCTCGAGACGCAAGAAGGCAAGTCCAGGGATGGCATTACGGCGCTGCCAATCAGCCATTGCATCCAGACCTTGGTTGCTCATCTCGCAACCAATGGTGCCGAATTCGATAAGAACCACTTGGTCTTGAAGATTGTTTTCTTTGAGCATTGTTGTTACCGGTGATTTGTCGGTTCCGGCTTGGGCAGTAGTTTTATTGCCTGACCCGCAGGCGAGTATTAGCACAACCGCACTACAAGCAAATATTTGATTAAAATTTAACATGTAAACTCCTTCCATTGTTATTAGCTATTTTAAAAGTATGGTATAAGATGATACTCGAGGCCGTAGCGACTGTCAAGAATAGCAAATAAAATTTCATAACTCAAATGCCAAAATTTAACCACAGAAAACACTGAGGACACGGAGAAAATATCTTAAATATGAAAACACGAAAGAACTTTAGTCACAGATTCTTTGCTCCTGGTCAATCTAAGAAATCATAATTTGATACGGTAAATAGTCAAGATTGAGGTATTTTGGTTTTCGCGAAAGCTTTAGTCGCGGTAATTATAGGAATTGACAGAGAAGAAGAAATAAATAAGATAGTTTGGAGTTTGCAACAAAGATGAAGATTAAATTTTTGGCATTTATTTTAGCTGCCCTTAGTGCATTACTTTCAGTATCGGCTCAGCCTTTGCAGAATCGGATTCTGATTGCAACCTCATTAGATGGTTTGAACTGGCAGCGAATGAATATAATTCTGGTGGATTCAGGTGATGTGCCGGATGCAGTGATTGGTCCAGGTGGGAATGTCTATGCTTATTTCCAAGGGCTTTGGACCCATTATATCGATGGTATTATGGTTGGTATTTCTTCGGATGGAATTAATAATTGGGAGTTTCATCAAATATTAATTCCGGGAACGGAAACTTGGCCTGGGCGTCCGTGTGACCCAGATGTTATCGTTCGGGGTGACACATTTCGGCTCTATTTTACCGGTGACCCAATAAATGATACAAGACCAGAAACTTATTCAGCAATTTCTCAGGATGGGATAAATTTTACTTTGGAAAGCGGCATACGGTTTGAGGTTTCGGGTAGTCCAGTGCTCGACCCTTCTTTGCTCTGGACGGATGATACATTGCAGTATTTTGCCGGTGGTGCGCCAAGCGGTGAGAACTGGCATGGTCATTCAGTTGATGGTTTAATTTTCAATCGACAACCTAATTTTCAAGCGGATAGTGGTATGATGGCGAACGGTATTCAGTTGCCCCAATGCGGTTATCGTTTTTATACTTTCAGCAATAATCCAAATAATACCGGAATCCGTTCGATTTACTCTTTGGATGGCAGAGATTGGACAGCTGATTCCGGTTATAGACTTCAATTGGATACAACCAATGGTCTGGAAAGTCGATATGTCAAAGACCCGGCGGTCGTGTTTAAAGATAGTATTTATTTTATGTATTACGTTACGAGGAAAACACCAACCGCTACTGAAGAAACCCATGTCGATTTTATCGATGATAATGAGGAGTTGAAGATTTCACCAAATCCTTGTTATGGAGTTCTTAAGATTGAAATTCCGTATTCAGTAAAACTCGGTTCGCAGTCGGTAATACGAATTTATGATGTTTTGGGCAAGATGATTAAATCCTTGAAGCTAAATACTTATAATATAACGATGAATTTATCGGATATTCCGGATGGGGTATATTTTGTTTCTACCAGGTTGCCATCAAATGATGATTTAAAGAGAATTATAATCCTTAAATAATTCTTTTTAGAAAAGAGTTTATATTATTTGGCTTGGTTCGCTCAACTCTTACTTCTTCGGCATTATTAAAAACAGCCAGTGCTTTTAATTTTTTACCGATTGCTGGCAACGCTGTTTTTACTTTTTTCGAATCCGATTCGATAATTAGATTGCGCACGATTAACTCTTTATTTGCTCTATCGGCTTTGAGGTCGATTCTGCCGATGAATTCATCACCCCAGAGTATCGGTAGCACAAAATAACCGTGAATCCTTTGTTTGGGTGGTTTATAACACTCCAGTTGATAATCAAAATCGAATAGACGATTTATTCTATCACGCTGAATAATGAGATTGTCGAAAGGGGAGAGGATATGAAGCAAATCAATATTCTTGAAACGTTTAGTAATCGTCTCGGCGATTTTAGCAAAAGCATAACATTCGGTATCTAAACCCTCAATTTTTATCCGGATGATTTCACCGGAATCAATCAAGTCGGTTAAAGTATCATTAACCATCTTTTCCTTAACGATGTGAATATGGTTGATAATTTCCCGGGACGTGGCTAAACCATGGGCTTGCAATGCTCTCCGAATGGCGAATCGAGCGACTTCATCTTGGCTGGGTAGTTTAGTATTGATATTAGGCGGCAGCACTCGTTCGGACAAGTCGAGGATACGTTCGAATTTGCGGCGTGCAGTAACCATCAGTTCACCGGTGATGTGAAGCGTTTCAAGTGCGGTCTTGGCTGGTTTCCAGTCCCACCAGGCGCCTCGTTTCTTCTTGCGAGTATCAGCAAAATCACTTGTGCCAAGTGGACCTTCCTTCTGAATACGTTTTAGAACGTGGTTCAATAATTTCTTATTATTGTCTGCCCATTTTTGCCAGCTTGGATTGTTTGATAACATGGTTTTCATTTTCAGTAAATAGAAACGATAATCCTCCATTGGCAAATAGGAAGCGGCATGGCCCCAGTATTCAAAGACCCTACGGTCTTTTGCCTGAAGTTCATCCAGCATCGCCGGTTGATAGGAAGGCACTCTGGTCCAAATGGTATGATGATGAGCCCGCTCGATTACCGCAATCGTATCAACTTGAATATAACCCAAGTGTTCAATCACCTGGGCAGCACCTTCTTTACCCGGCTTTAGTTTGCTGATTCCATCGAGTAACTGACCGCTGATTGCCAGCCGACGAGCTTGGCGCAAGCTGAGTTGATGTGGATTTTTTTTCATCATTTTGCTAACAGTATAATTGTAGCAGTCAATTCGCATTGATTTACCATGCGCATCAGGATAGACTAAGCATTAAAGAGTCCTTACTTGAGGTCGTAAGAGCAGGACCAGAACAATACATAGTGTCATAGCTGCACTGCCGACGATTAAGGCAATCGGTGCGCCAAAATGCTGAGCGATCAGTCCAGCCTGGAAGCTGCCAATTGGAGCGAAACCGACGAACATGGTACTGAAGACCGCCATCACCCGACCCCGCAGGTTATCCGGCGACATTGTTTGTAACAAACTGTTGGTTGTGGCGGCTTGCATTACCATAGTAAAGCCGATAACCGTCAATACGGCTGAGGAGAGCGCGAAATTCCGCGATAGTGCGAACATATCAAGAAAAAATACGAATATGATACTGCTGGCAAGAATTAACCGTCCCCTGTGCCGAAAGTTGCCGAGTGAAGCAAGTGTAAGTGCGCCGGCTAATGCACCAATGCCAGTACAGGACATGAGGATACCATAACCCTTGGCTCCGGACATGAGTACCGTTTGTGCGAACACCGGCATGAGTACCAGGTAGGGCATACCGAAAACACTGTATACCCCGACTAAAATGATTAAAGTTAATACGTCGCGATTCTGGCGGATGTAATGAAGACCGTCGAGCATATCAATAAAGATAGAATCTTTTACCGGGGGTTTGGATTCATACTTAAGCTGCATCAGGGCAAGACCAGCAATGACGGCGATGAAACTGGCACCGTTGGCAAAGAAGCAACCTGCAACTCCAATCGTGCCAATCAAGAGACCGGCGATGGCTGGACCGAGGATACGGGCAGAGTTAAATATTGAAGAGTTGAGGGCTATGGCATTTACTAAATCATCTTTGCCCACCAGTTCGATAACGAATGACTGGCGAGCCGGCATATCAAATGCATTAACTATTCCAAGCAAAGAAGCGAGCGCAATAATATGCCAGACCCGAGTTAGCTTAGTCGCGGTCAGAATGGCAAGAATAAAGGCTAAGACCAGCATCATAATCTGGGTAATAATCAGCAAGTTGCGCTTGTTCACCCGGTCAACAATCGCGCCGGCTGGTAGCGTAAAGAGTAACACCGGTAAAGTGCCCATTGCACTGACCAGTCCAAGCATGAATGGCGACTTGGTCAAGTCAAGCACCAACCAGCTCTGTCCGATACTCTGCATCCAGGTGCCGATTAAAGAGATAAGTTGACCGAACCAGAAGAGCCGAAAGTTACGGTGGCGAAGCGCCGAAAAAGTACGGGGGAGGACTACCTGCTTATTGTTCACCGCGAGCCGATGAGGCAGAAATGTAATAACAGTTCGTTTTTATGGCAGGTAGTATAAATCCGATGTACCCAGTCGTTATCGACTGGCTGAGATGGTAACGGAGCAGATAAAAATTGAAATTGAGTATCATTTGAATTACGAGAGCCTTATTCTACATCGTTTAGGATAAAGTGTCAATATTAGGAAACAAAAATCATAGGAATAGTTTTATTTAGCGATTTCGGATATAGACAAACTTAGTATCGTTTTTTGTTAATTCTTAGAATAAGCCCAAAAAGCGAAATAAGCCAGATATATCAATTGATAAAATTCAAAAGCATTTGGCTTTGTTTTTAAAGATTACGCAATTGTTTTACTGCTTCCCTTTGAGTTTGCCAATTGGCATGATGTAAAGTGGTTCTTCCGACTGGGTCATCTGAATGACCAGCTTAACATTGTCATCAAGAAAGGCGCCGATAGCACAGGTGCCAAGTTTGAGCGAAGCACACTGAAGATAGACGTTTTCGGCGGAATGGCCAAGATCCATACAGACATACCGCTCTCTGCCCCGTTTGCCGTATTTACTCGTGTTTCTTTCATAGACTGCTGAATAGACAATTGAGGCGGGAGCTTCTCTTATCCAGGTTTGGTTCAGGGCGGCATCACATAGTTCTTTTCGTTTGTCACCTTCTGATATCTGTAGTAACTCATGAGTTTCAGGTTTGTACTTGTAGACACCAGGAGTAAGGTCCGTGACGTTTCCAGCGACGACATAAATTTCGAGGGGATAGAGCGCACCAGCCGATGGTGCGGTCTTGAGCCCGCCCCTTAAATCCGGCGCATCAGGTATAGGCTGCGTTACACCATAGGCAGACCAAACAAGCTGCGAGATATCTTTAATCGTCAGCGGTTCTGGCTGGAATTGTCGCACCGACCTTCGGGTTGCCAGAGCTTTTTCAACCGATACTAAACCATCCAGTACCGGCGGTGGTAGTTTTACGACTAACCGCGGTTCGTGGATTTCGGGTAGAGTTGCCAAAAGGCGGTTAAGTTTTTCCTCAATTCTTGTAATTAGTTTGCTCCAGCGCGGATCGGAGTGAAGACTCTCAAGGTCTTTGTCATCCTGCATTTCTTTAATGGCAAGCCAGCCATCATTGACTGCCCGGTCCAGATTACGAAAAGCAGCGTCTTTATCACCAGCCATTGCCCAGACACAAGCAGCACTATAATAATAGTCCCGTTTGCCAGCCCCACCTTTAAAGGCTTCCTCATATTTCTTTGCCGCCTCCAGGTATTTCTTTTCTTCGAGCAGAACTTGGGCACGTAGAATATCTAATTTTGGCTCTTCCAACAAACTTGAGATTGCATTTGCGGCAACCGCCAATTGTTTGTTATCAACTTCATTCGCCTCTTTGATCAGTTGTTCATAACGTTGCTTAAGTTCATCGGACAATTTCGAAAAAAACATCTTTCGGGAATCTTCGTCCGCGTATTTTAGGATAATTATTAGACTATCAGTTTTTCCGTTCTCGAAGATAACATACCGTAGGTACTTCAATTCTGGTTTGCTTAGCTGGGTTAACTTTTTCACAATTTGCGACACGTTCTTCTTGATGTTATTGGGAACGGCGACGGCTAAACTAGCCAGTAGAAATATTAGTGGCAAGCTAAGATATTTCATCGTGTTTCTCCATTATTATACTAATCCAAGTTCAAGGTCCATGGGTAATTGGACGGTTCGCCATAGTAATTATTTTCCCTCATTTTGAAATCGGGTTTGAAAAGGTTTCCTCGACCAATATTCCAACCTGGGCGATTGAACCTGCCATTCAAAGACCAATAAGGGTAGCCGCTTCCATAAGAACCGTCAAAGGGTGAAGAAATAACTTGCTTAGTTTTATTGGTACGAATTGGTCGTTTGCCGATTACAGTGATTTCTTTTGGAATCAGTTGAGGTCGCGGTGCGGTCACAACTATTTCTGGGAAAGTTATCTCGTTCTGTTTTGCGTTGGCTGCGGTATCAGTTGTCTTTTTCGGTCGTTCTGCAACAACCACAATTTCCTCTAACATTACGGTTGACGAATCGGCTGATGCTATATTCCGAGTTTCTCTTTTAAAGTTGGGTTTCTTTTCATTAGCTTTGTTCGCCAACCAGAATGTTACGGCTGCTAGTAATAGCAGAACAGTCAGACCTATTCGATATAACTTCATGTTTTCCTCCTTTATCTTTAAACTAATCATTACTTTCTTTTTTAGCAACTGCTGCCGGCTGGCTCTTCGCATGGGCAGAAGCAATAGTCCGTTTTTTCTTCATGTATTCTTTTAACCAGATTCCCTTCCATGAATCGGGGATGAGGTCAAAGGTGTCTTCACTATATTTTTTATCCAGCCGCTTGAGTTCTTGGGTTACTTCTTTTATATCTTTGCCAGCCCGCATCATCTGACCAACTCGAGTCAGAAATAATTCATTCAAAAAACCGCCATAAGCAAGAAAGGCGAGATAAGGATTACGACTCCATACCGCCTCATGAACACCGGCATTATTCTTCTTAAGATAGGATTGGACAAACTCACCGCAGTCGATAAAGATATTTAACCAATCTCCGTTCCATGCTTTAAGCATAACCGATTCCTTTTCGGGCGCTACGATGTCACATCCGGGAAAATTAACTGGTGCGTACGCTTTGATGAATATCTTGATTCCTCGTTTCGCTGCGTTTAACAATTCAGGGCGGATTTTTTCAAGGGGATAGGGGAAGGTGTCAACCAGTACAACACTTTTAGCTTCCTTGAGGATGTTCCGACAACGTTCGTATACTTGTTCAACACTGGTGAGCTGGAAGATTCCACCGTGCATCGGTGTGGCAACCATATCTTTGAGTTCGCGTTCGATTTCATCTTGCTTGGTTTCCAAATTTCTTTTGAGTCCATCTAAGTATTCATGAATTGATAATGCGGCATAGGTCCTTGTGCCGGAACTCTCATCAACCACGACCGCCCCCTTGACTCGCAATGAATCGAGTGCCTTATAAGTATTTGCCACCGGTTTGCCCACCATCTGAGATACTCGATAACCGGTGGCGCCGGGTTCCTGCCGCAGGGATAAATAGACCAAAGCTTCCAGTCCACTAAAACCAATTTCGGCTAAAAGACTTTGAACACGTTCTTTCATTTTTCGCTCCTTCTGTTAGTATCTTTATATAATATTAGTAGTTTCATATTACGTTAGTAGCAATATAATACTAATAATATGGGAATTGTCAAGCAAGAGGTTTGAGCGCTGTGCTTATTCCTAAGTGCATTAATGTAACTTATTAAAATTATTAAAGGTTATAGTAATTTATAATAATAAATCTATAGTTCGCCAATTAATGATTTTATCTCGATGTGTCGTTAATTAGTTGTTGTTGATGAAATCAGGCTATGGTTGACTGTAGGGTTTAAGTGATGGTTAGTTGAATTAGTTCAGATTAAATGAAAAGAATAGGTATTGCAGGCTAAACTTATTTGGATAGAATTGGTCTAAGATAAGGAGTGATTATGAAAATTGCTAATGTGTTAAAATCCAAGAAATTTCAGCTAACAATTATATTGTTAATATCAATTTCTCTTATTTATCCCTGCACGCCCGAACAGAGAATTCTAAAGTTTAAATACCGAAATGAAATGAAGACCGATGCGGGTCAGTTTCAAGTGATGTTAAAATTATCGGATTGGAATTTTCCGAAAAGTACCGAAGGGGTGAGCGGCTATAATCCGGATTGCCGTCCTTCTTTAACCGCTGACGGCAGATATTTAGTCTTCCATTCCCAGCCAATGAATGGACCAGCTTATGGTGGAGTCAGTTACGGCAACGGCTGGAATAGTTATATTGCGCGCTGGAACGGAAACGCCTGGGATTCGATCACCAATCTCGGACCAGTTGTAAATCCTGCTTCTTATCCTTATATATCAGCCGACGGCAATAAGATTTACTTTGACCGAGGCGGGTGATATCTGGGTCACGACGAAAAATGATACTGGTTGGGACACACCGGTTCGATTGCCGGCACCGGTGAATACTCCTGATAATGAAGAGGGTAGACCGGCAATTTCCGCCGACGGGAGAAGGCTTTATTTTGAATCGAATCGAACCGGCGGCTATGGTAATATGGATATCTGGGTAGCAAGATGGAATGGCAATACTTGGGACTCGATTACTAATTTAGGACCGAAGATTAATACCTCGGTCAATGAATCAAGACCATCATTATCGTTTGATGGTCAGAAACTTTACTTTTCCGATTTTGGCGGAGCAGCCCGTCCAGGCGGTTATGGCAGCAGTGATTTATGGGAATCGGTCTGGACTGATTCGGGCTGGAATTATCCGACCAATGTTGGTGCTCCGGTTAATACCGATTTAATCGTCTGCTCCTGTTTTCCGAAAGGCGATAGCCTGCTATACCTTGGCTCAGAATCTTTTGATGGTGCATTTGGCGACGAGGATATCTGGCAAACTAACAAGCGAACTGACAATAATGCGAATGATTTTTCATTCGATAACATTCGTGATATTCGAATCGCGAAGCAAGATGGTTGGTCGAATACCGGTGAACTGGCGGGCGCGATGTACGTCTATGATTTGCTCGAAGCCTATGACGGCACAATCTATGCCGCAACCGTGCCGAATGGTGATGTTTTTAAAACAACCGATGGCGGAGCAACCTGGCAAAATACTTCGGACCTGGCGGATGCAATTATGGCATTTGGTTTGATTCAGGCTCAAGACAGTGCGATATATTGTGGCACTTATCCTTATGGTGATGTATTCAAAACAACTGATGCCGGTAATACCTGGACCAATACCGCTGATATACCAAATGTCACCAGTGTTCGCTCATTACTTCAAACCCGAGATGGTAAAATCCTTGCCGGCGGTTATGATGGTAAAGCAAAGATTTATGCCACCACTAATGGTGGTCAAACCTGGGACTCTTTGGCAACAATCCCATTTATCGGTAACGGTGTCTTTTGTCTTTACCAAGCATTTAATGGTAATTTATACGCTGGTGCCTGGGGATTTCCCGGTGTATCAACCAATGGAGGAAGAACCTGGATACCGATGACCGATTTTCCATTTCCCGGTGAGCATCGCAGTATCAATTCAATTATTCAAACTTCAGACAGTATTCTCTGGTGCACGGGTTGGATTCATGGTCATGGAGGTTATGTTTTTAAAAGCACTGACCGCGGATTGACCTGGGATTCGACGGCAAGAATTATGCGCGGACCGGTTCATGTGGTTCGGGTTTATGACTTATTAGAAATGGATGACGGTTCTTTATTAATCGGATTTCAGCCGGCAAAAGATACGGTATGTTTTAGGACAACCGATAGAGGACAGACCTGGCAATATATTGGCACAATGCCGGACGCCTATAATGTCTTGTGTTTCTTGAAGACAAGGAGTGGCGAAATTTATGCTGGAACAACACCCGAAGGTGATGTGTTTAAATACACTTCAGTGGCAATAAATGAAAGCAATATTTCTATTTATGGCAACGAGCTGAAAATTTCGCCCAATCCAGCCAGAAAAAAGTTTACCATATCATCACCTTTATTAAAAACTACTGATGCGCGGCTGAAGATTTATAATGCTTTGGGCAATTTAATAAAAGAGATTAAGCCAATGAGAAAAGAAGAAATTATCATCTCGATAGAGGAGAAGGGCGTGATTTTTATTGTATTAGAATTTAATGGTAAAGCAATAAAGAAAAAGGTTATTAGTTCAGAGTAAAGTTCGTATCTAAATCTTTCGTATAATCTCACTCTCAAAAAGGGACATTAAAATTATTAATATTTTTCCGCTATAACCTTAATATTTTTAACCTTTAATCTAACTCATTGATTTTATTGCTGAAAAGTTATATTGACAAGCCGGTAGGGGCTAGCCTAAGTCTAGCCCTATGCTACCTCCCATACGGTATAGGGAGCGGTATAGGGGGTAGCCTACGGGCTAGCCCCAGTAGTAGCCTGCCGGGTAGCTTGGGGATTAGACTCAGGGGTAGGCTACTGGTTAGCATATGGGGTAGGATGGGAGGTAGCATAGGGGATAGGCTAAGGGGTAGACTGGGAAGTAGCCTAAGAGTTAGCCTATGGGGTAGCCTGGAGGGTAGGTTAGGGGGTAGCGACTTATTTAACGACGAGGAACTTTCTGACCTCGGTTCCAAGTTGCAAGAAGTAGATGCCCGGATTTATTCCTTTTAAAGATATTTCTATTTTCTCGTCATTGCGAGGCAACATAGTTGCCGAAGCAATCTCCTTTACCAATTTCCCTGACACATCAAAGATTTTAAGGTCAGCCTGTTCTTTCACGGACCACGGAATACGGACACGCATCACGGTTTTCGCTGGATTCGGATAAACTTCAAATAATTTTGCACTTTGCATTTTGACTTTTGAGTTTTCTTCTTCTATTCCTATGTCAGAAGAAAACTTACCCCAGATTCGCATCGTGTTTGCAGGACGATGGTTGATAAAATCAACAAAGCCTGTATAAGTGACGAGTAATTGATTTTCTTGGCCCTTTGCTAAAGCAGGGAAGTATTGATCCCCTGGTTGAATCGAAACCGCAAAGGAATCAATCACAACTCCAGATGTATTTACTCTGACACCATAGATATAAAAGTAGTCACGCCAGTCTTGCCATACCACAAGATAGTTTGTGCCATCGAAGGCGACTGCAGGATATCTCTGGCTATATTCGGCAGTAGAGATAGCGATGCCGTTCGTGTCAAGAACTATACCCGCCTGGTTCACTCGTGCACCATAAATGTCTGAAGGACCGCTACTACGCCAGTCTTGCCATACCAAAAGATAGTTTGTCCCATCAAAGGCAATTGCAGGATATTCCTGATAATCACCCGCAGTTGATATAGCAATACCTGCTGTGTCAAGCACAGTTCCATCAGGTGAGACTCGAGTACCATAAATGTCAGAATAAGAACCGTTTCTATCGTCATCCCAGACCACAAAGTAGTTTGTGCCATCAAAAGCTACTGAAGGAGAATATTGTTCATTTGCTGCGGTTGATATGGCAATGCCGGCTGGGTCCAGGACAATACCAGCCGCGCTCACCCTTGCACCATAAATATCATAATTAGAACCGCTACGATAGTCAATCCACACCACTAAATAGTTCGTGCCACCAAAGGCAATGGAAGGCTCCAATTGATAACCCGCTGCGGGTGATATAGCAATGCCGGCTGGGTCTAAGACAACACCACCTTGACTCACCCGGGTACCATAAATGTCAGAAGTATCGGGATTATTGCGATAGTCTTTCCATACCACCAGATAGTTTGTGCCATCAAAGGCTATGGAAGGAGACGATTGCCAATTTGCTGCGGTTGATACAGTAATGCCGGCTGGGTCTAGGATAATACCAGCCGTGCTCACCCTTGCACCATAAATGTCAGAATAAGAACCGCTTCGATCGTCATTCCAAACCACAAAATAGTTTGTACCATCAAAAGCTACTGAAGGGGAATTTTGGCTATATGCTGCAGTTGGTATGAAAATGCCGGCTGAGTCTAAGACAACACCAGACTGGCTCACTCTGGCGCCGTAGATATCATATCTAATTCCAGGGCGTATGTCTATGTCTTCCCTCACTACGAAATAGTTTGTGCCATCAAAGGCAACCGATGGAGACTTTTGCCAACCTTCAGCGGTTGAAATGGCAATACCATTTGAGTCTAAGACAATACCGGCTTGGTTCACCCTTGCGCCATAGATGTCAGAAGTATCAAGATTGCGACAGTCTTCCCAGACCACAAGATAGTTTGTGCCATCAAAGGCAATAGAAGGATACACTTGGTAATCGGCTGAGGTTGAGATTGGAATGCCACTTGTGTCTATCACGATTCCGGCTTGTGAGACCCGTGCACCATAAATGTCACGACCACTGCGTTCGTCTTGCCACACCACCAGATAGTTTGTCCCATCAAAGGCAATGGTAGGAGACGATTGGGAATTTGCCTCAGTTGAAATAGCAATTCCATTTGAATCAAGAACTGTTCCATTTGGATCAACTCGTGCTCCGTAAATATCAAAATAAGGAACACTGCGAAGGTCTTGCCACACCACCAGATAGTTAGTCCCATCAAAGGCAATAGCGGGGGATTCTTGGTAATACGCCGCAGTTGATATGGCAATACCATTTGGGTCAAGCACAGTTCCAGCTTGATTTACCCGTGAACCATAAATGTCATATTGATAAGGACCACTGGGGTCATCTTGCCAGACCACCAAATAGTTTGTGCCATCAAAGGCAATTGAAGGAGACTCTTGGTGATTTAATGCGGTTGAGATTGGAATACCATTTGGGTCTAAGACAGCACCGGCTTGATTTAACCGAGCGCCATAAATACCATTGTTACCATTGCGTAAATCTTGCCAAACAATTAGATAGGTTGAATCACCAACGGCAACGGAAGGAGACACTTGGTTATATGCTGCGGTTGATATGGCAATGCCGGCTGAGTCTAAGACAACACCAGCCGTGCTCACCCTTGCACCATAAATGTCAGAATACCCACTGCTTCGATTGTCCTCCCAGACCACAAGGTAATTTGTCCCATCAAAGGCAATAGCAGGGGATTCTTGGTAACTCGCTGCTGGAACATAAACGATACTCGTATCAATCAGAAACTCACCAGTCAAATCAGGGGTTAGGGATTGGTCGAATCGACCCTCGTCTGAGACCCGACTCGGGGAGTTATGTGATTGAGAATGATGAGGTGAAACTTGATTAATGACATCGTTCACATTGAATGGTGCATCTTTGACTTGATTCGGAGTAGTAATTCCAAAAGCCAGTGATATGACAAAAATGAAACTTATTATTTTAAGAGCCATTTTGCCCTCCTTACTAAATTTATAACAAAATAATTATCCATCAAATCGAGATACGGATTATCGTAAAAGTAGCCGAAATTCATCTCCTAATAGGTTTACCAAAATATCAGGACTTGTCAATAGTTGATTTTGAAGACCTTAGATTGCAACGATTAAAGAAGCGATTACGGCGATAAAATAGTTGTTAGTAATTAGTTTTTAGTTGTTAGACATTTCGTTTCCGAAATTGCTATCTTGTGTTTATCCATAAGCATCTGTGGTTAGATTTTTTCTTAACTTCGGCGGTTTACTCGATTCTTTTGCGGAAGCGAGTAGCACTAAAACTGATAAGCGCTAACCCGAAAAGGGCGAGAAGAATTAATTCTTTGTAAATATGACCTATCCCAACCCCTTTTAAAATGATGCCCCGAACGATAATCAAATAATAAGTCAAAGGATTAATATAGGCAATCCAACGTAAGACGATCGGTATCCCAGTAATTGGGAAAAATAGTCCAGACAATAAAAATGCCGGCATAAGGATTGGGAATACGGTAAACATTGCCTGAGTCTGAGTTTTAGATACCGACGCAGCAAGTAGTCCAAGTCCTAAAGTAGTAAAAATAAAGATGGTTGCAGTAAAGAATAATAATAAAAGACTTCCCCGTACCGGAATTTGAAAGAGTAATCGGGCGACAATTAAAACTAAAACTAATTCAATGAACCCAATCAGCACATAGGGTATCGTTTTGCCCAGGATGAACTCCCAACTGCGTAACGGTGAGACCGATATTTGTTCCAAAGTTCCGGCTTCGCGTTCCTTGGTGATGGCTAAGGCGGTTAAAAGAGCCGTGATAATCAAAAGAATCAAACCTAATATCCCGGGCACCATATAATGGGAACTCTTTAATTCGGGATTATACCAGATGCTGATATGCGGTGTTATCATCGGGAGGTTTATAACCGATTTGGTGGTCATCGAATTTAAAAGTTGCGTCATAGTATTTAATTGCTTTAAGCCAAAATTGCGCAGAATTTGCTCAATATAAACCTTGGTGATTAAAGCGGCATTGGCATCCGAACCATCAATCAGAATTTGAATTTTAGCTTCGTCATTTTTGCTCAGGGCTTGGGTGAAATCGGGCGGTATTAAAACGACCACTTTAGCTTTGCCATTTTTCAGAATTGTTTCGGGCGGAATTTTTAAGGTATTATCGGCGGCAATCTTTTTGAAATAACCGGAAGCGATTAAGGACGAAATTAATTCACGGGTGACTGAACTCGGGTCAAGGTTTTGTATATAAATAGATATATTCTTGACATCGGTTGTCACCACGTATCCGAATAAAATAAGCTGAATGATGGGGGCAACAAAAACAATGACGCGCATCCGCTTATCTCTTAAGGTCTGAATCAGTTCTTTCTTAATAAAAGCCAGGATTACTGACATTTTAGTCTAACCTTTTCCGAAAGATTTTTACGCTGACCGCAAAGGATATGGCAGAAAAGAGAAAAAGGGCAAGAAAGTTACTCCAAAGGGCAAAGAAGTCAGTGCCTTTTAAAAAAACGGCTCGAATAATGTTTAAGAAATATCTTGCCGGAATCAGATAAGATACGACTTGAAGCAGCTTCGGCATACTGCTAATCGGAAAGATGAAACCAGATAAGAGAAAAGCCGGGAGCATTGTCGTCAGGAAGGCAAGCATTGCGGCAACTTGCTGTTTTTTGGAAATTAGCGAGATGAATAAGCCAAACCCAAGTGCGGCAACGAGGAAAAGAGCCGAGGCAAAATAAAATAATAAGATACTCCCTTGAAATGGAACCCGGAAGATAAATATTCCGGTTAAAAGCACCAGCGTCATTTGAAATACACCAAGTCCAAAATAGGGGAGAAGCTTGCCCAGAATTAATTCGTAGGATTTGATTGGGGTGTAGAAAAGTTGTTCCATCGTACCGCGGTCCCATTCCCCGGCAATGGTTAAGGAGGTGAGAATGGTTCCGATAATCATCATGATGACCGCAATCAAACCGGGAATGATGAAATTTTGACTGCGTAAGGAAGGATTATATAAGAAACGGAAAGAATAAGTGATGGGGGAGGAGAAGTTCACGCCAAGCCGGTTAGATTCAGACATTACTTTAGTCTGATAATAATGCTCAGTCGCACCCTGTAGATAACCGAGTAAGATACGGGCGGTATTATTATCGCTGCCATCCACCAGAATCTGAAGGTCAGAATTTTCCGAGCGAAGTAATTTTTGGCTGAAGCCGCTTGGAATCAACAAGACTGCCTGATAGTTGCCTTGTTCCAGCCATTGCTTGATTGATTGCCAGGAAAAAGACGAGTAATAAGTAACTTGGAAGTATTTAGTATTTTCGAGTACCTGCAGAAGCGCACGACTTTCGCTGGTCTGGTCCAAGTCAATAAATCCAATTCGAATATTTTTGATATCCATATTTACCGTATAGCCAAAAATTAAAAGCAGGATAACGGGCCAGAAAAGAGCAAAATAAAGTGCCCTTGGGTCACGCCGTAAATGGAATATTTCTTTTTCGATGATTGCTCTAATACGCATTTTTCATGACCGAGATAAAGACGTCTTCCAATGCCGGCTCAATCGGCTCGTAACGGGAGATTTTAATGTCAGCTCGGGACAACTGACTCTTAACCGGTTCGCTATATTTTTCATCTTGGAAAAAGACATGAAATGATTTGCCAAAAGGGACAATATCTTCAATACCTTCGGCTTTTTCTAAAATCTCCTTGATCGTAAAGAAAGGATTGCCTTGCACAATAAATACCTTGGTTTTTAATGATTTTTTTAGTTCAACCGGTGAGCCGATTGCGGCAATTGTGCCGCTTTGGATTAAGCCAATACGCTCACAGTGTTCGGCTTCATCCATATAATGGGTGGTAACAAATACGGTCGTTTTTTCTTCTTGTTTGAGCCGATAGATTAAATCCCAGAAGTCACGGCGGGAAGCTGGGTCAACCCCAGCGGTTGGCTCATCCAGAAATATAATCGAAGGGGAATGGAGTAAAGCACAAACCAAACCAAGGCGTTGTTTGAACCCGGTTGGTAATTCCTGAGTTAAATGGTTTTTGAATTCAAGTAGCCCGGCGGTTTCGAGTGCCCAACTTTTTCGTTTCGGCTTTAAGAAATTGGTAATCCGATAGATGCCGGCAAAGAAATCGATATTTTCGGAAACGGTCAAATCCCGATATAAGGAAAATTTTTGTGACATATACCCGATACGGGTCTTGATTCTTTCGTTTTCTTTGATTATATCGAAACCGGCAACCGTTCCCGAACCGGCGGTTGGTTTGAGAATACCACATAACATCCGAATCGTCGTGGTCTTACCCGCACCATTAGGTCCAAGAAAACCGAAGATTTCGCCTTGCTCGACTGCAAAGGTTATATCATTGACCGCAATGAAATTACCAAAGGTTTTGGTAAGATTAGTAACTTCGATACTTTTCATCTTTGTTCCGAATTAGCGAAATAAAAACGTCTTCAAAGGTCGGGTCGATTCTTTGGGCAAATAATTGCAGCTTTGTGTTGTGAAGAAATTCCAATACTCGCTCAATCGCTATTTTTGCTGTAATCAGATGGATGGTATTGCCTAACGGGTAAATATCAATTATCGCCATTTCGGGTGGAAATAAAGCAGGGTTGATTTTGTTGGTGTCCGATCCGGTAATTGCCAAAATCGAATAACCATAATCACTCTTCATTTTATCCGGCTCATCAATCAGGAGTATTTCGCCGCGATGGATAAAAATTACTCTGGAACAACGTTCGGCTTCATCCATGTAAGGAGTGGAAATGATTATCGTGGTGCCGGCTTTAAGCAATTCGTAGAAGAAATCCCAGAGTTCGCGCCGGGACACCGGGTCAACGCCAGTGGTTGGTTCATCCAGTAAAAGTAAAAGAGGGTTGTGTAGAAGCGAAGAGATTACCGCCAGTTTTTTCTGCATACCACCCGATAAATGCTCGGCACGCCGATTGAGAAATGGTGTCAATCGCATAATATTAAGTAACTGTTCTTTTTTTTGAGCTGACTTATTCTCGCTTATCCCATACATTCGGGCAAAAAAGTTAAGATTTTCTTCAACCGTCAAGTCAGGGTAAAGTGAGAAATTCTGTGGCACTACCCCAATTTTGTCACGCAGTCCTTCGGGATTTTTTAGAACATCGACATTACAACTTTTAATCGTACCGGATTCGACCGATAGTATACCAGCCAGAATTCTTAGTAGCGTCGTTTTACCGGCACCATCCGGTCCAATGATGCCGAAGATTTCACCTGGATTGACCGAAAAGGTTAAATTTTTTAGGGCTGGATAATTTTTAAATTTTTTGTTAAGTCCAGCAACTTCAACGATGTCCATCTTTTCCAATTTGAACCACTCAAGATACTGAAAAGACATTTAACCATGAAATTAACACGAGATTATCACAAGATTCTTCTTTTCTCATCTTGTGTAAATCTGTGAAATCGCTTGGTTTCATTCTTCTTCTTTCATCTTCCTCTTCTGTGTATTCAGTGTACTCTGTGGTTTCATTGATGCCCAACTTTTATGATTTTGGCATCAGCCGGCATACCAGGGAGTAATTTCTGGTCAGGGTTGGGAATGGTTATCTTAACAGCATAGACCAAGCCGGTTCTTTCTTCTTTGGTTTGAATATTTTTCGGGGTGAATTCCGCTTCGCTGGTAATCCAGGTTATTTTTCCGGCAAAGACCTGTTTAGGATAGGCATCGACATAAACATTGGCATTAGCCCCGATTGCGATTTTGCCGATTTCTCGTTCCGACAGATAGATTTTCAACCAGGCAGTATTTAAATCCCCGATTTTTAACAACCGGGCGCCCGGCAAGATAATTTCGCCAACCTGAAAGTTCTTGGCTAAAATGACGCCGGCAATAGGACTAAGGATATAGGCGTTGTCAATTTGAGTTTGGATGAGATTCAACCCGGCTTTAGCGGCTTGTAGGTTAGCTTTTGCTTTGTCTACCTGTGAATTGATTACCGCCAGCTGAGTTTCGGCTTTTTCTTTTTCATTTTCGGAAACACCGTTCGTTGCATATAGGTTACGAATCCGCTTCACATTGTTTTCGATATCTTTTTTATTCAGTGCGATCTCGTTTAAAGTTTTCTCCGCTACTTGATAACCGGCAAGGGCGGCTTCTTGCTGAGCCAGCAATTCAGGATGTTCGAGAATAATCAGGGTGTCACCATTTTTTACTAAACTTCCTTCATCGATTCGGATTTCTTTAATTTGTCCGGTAATCTTCGAGGAGACTTGGACTTCTTGGACTTCAATCATTCCGGAACCGCTAATATCAGAATTTTTGCTACGAGTGACTAAGAGCGAAACCGTGATGACAATAGCTATAATTATAATAACTAATATAATGAATCGCTTTTTCACTTTTCTTCTTGATTTGGATTATATGGTAGCGTTGTTTGCTGTCAAGAGAACGGTGATGGTTGTTACTGAATCCAAAAGAAGCCCTCAAAAAGAATTATTGTCAATACAAAGGTTAAGTTCGCTAAGAATTTATGTTTAATGGTCCGAGCTGGCGGAGCTGGTCGGTAAATTCTTTTACCACTCTAACAAATTTATCGCCCTCGGAAGCTGATATCCACTCAAGCCTTAACCGTTCTGGTTCGATACCCAGTTGAGCTAATAGTTTTTTGATGAGTGGTACCCTTTTCATGGTCTTGAAGTTGCCATCCTGATAATGGCAATCATTGGGTGGATGGCATCCGCCAATAAATACCCCGTCGGCACCGTTCTTGAAAGCCCAAAGCACATACTGCGGGTCAACCCGGCTCGAACAAAAAACCGTTATCGGAATCATATTGGGCGGATAAATCTTTCTTGAAGTGCCCGCCAAATCAGCACCAGCCGATGTACACCACTTGCACAAAAAGCCAATAATCTTAGGTTCAAAATTTTCCATATTTACTCCAACCCTGCTTCTACCATTTCTTCAATCTGTTCATCGGTTAAATTCTTCTGCTGTGCGGCGCCGGATGGGCAAGCAGCAGAACAGGCACCACAACCTTCGCACAAAACTTCGACCACCTTAATCTTCTTGGTTTTGCCATCCTCTTTTACGACCAATTCGCGAGCTTTATATGGGCAGACATCAACGCAAAGCCCGCAGCCCGAGCAAATATCTTCATCCACGCCGGCAATAAGTGGTGCATGCTGCAGTTCTTTTTGTGAGAATAATGCAGCTACTTTGCTTGCCGATGCTGAAGCCTGAGCCACGGCTTCGGGAATATCTTTTGGTCCCTGTCCAGCTCCCGCCAGATAAAAACCAGCACTAAGAGTTTCAACTGGACGTAGTTTAGGATGGGCTTCGACAAACCAGCCGTTTTCATCCTGAGCGGTTTTGAGTAGAGTTGATAAAGCTTTTGATTCGGGAGTCGGCACCATCGCGCTTGCCAAAACCACCATATCACAATCAACCTCGACTTTCTTACCGGTTAGCGTATCCGCGCCCCAGACCGTAACTTTACCATTCTGCTCAAAGATTTTAGAAACCTTGCCTCGGATGTAGAGTACACCTTCGTCAGTTGTCCGTTTATAAAACTCTTCGAACCCCTTGCCACCGGTCCGAACATCGATATAAAATATTATCGCTTCGCCATCATGTACCCGGTGCTTATAAAGCATCGCATGTTTGGCGGTATACATACAGCAGACTTTGGAACAATAAGGCATATAATTTTCCGGGTCTCGGGAACCGGCACACTGGACAAAGACAACCCGTTTTGGAACCTTGCTGTCGGATGGACGTTTCACCTCGCCTGAAGTAGGACCCGAAGCGGATAGTATCCGCTCGAATTGCAATCCATCAATCACATCCGGATATTTACCTTTCCCGTAAGGACCGAGTATCTGTTTATCTAAGACATCATAACCGGTGGCGATAACGATTGCCCCGACCTGTGTTTCAACCAGCATCTCTTCCTGGTCATAGCGAATTGCCTTAAGCGGGCAGGCTTCGGAACAGATTGAACAGCGTCCGGTCTTAAAATGGACACAGACATTACGGTCGATTACCGGACGATTGGGCACGGCTTGGGGAAACGGTCGATAGATTGCCTTGCGTTTGGTAAGTCCCTGGTCAAATTCCGAAGGAGCGCGACCTGGGCATTTTACCAGACATTGTCCACAACCGTTGCAAACATCCCAGTCAATGTAAGGCGCCTTTTTTCTAACCTTTACTTTAAAATTACCAATATAACCGGAAATTTCGGCAACTTCACTATAAGCCAAGAGCATGATATTCGGATGTTGTTTCACCTCGACCATTTTAGGGGTGAGGATACACTGCGAGCAGTCAAGGGTTGGGAAGGTTTCGGAAAGCTGTGCCATACGTCCACCAATTGATGGATTCTTTTCGACCAGGACTACTTCGTAGCCAGAATTAGCAATATCCAATGCTGCCTGAATCCCCGCCACGCCACCACCAATTACCATTGCTCTTTTTGTTATCGGCACAGAAATCGGAGTCAGCGGTTCATCATGTTTAACTTTTCTAACCAGGGTTTTGATAATCCTTATCGCCTTTTCGGTTGCTTTATCTTTATCTTCGGTTACCCAGGAACACTGTTCGCGAATATTGGCAATTTCACATAGATATTGATTCACGCCAGTCGAAGCAGCCGCTTTTCGGAAGGTCGTTTCATGTAGAGTCGGTGAACAGCAAGCAACCACGATGCCGTCAAGCTTTTCCTGCTTTATCGTATCCTGAATCAGATTCTGTCCGGGGTCAGAGCAACAGTATTGGTGGTCTTTAACCACCGCGATGTCGGGGTCATTCTTCAATTTTTTCAAGACTTCATCAATCTTTACCGTTCCGGCAATATTAATGCCGCAATGGCAGACAAAAACACCAATTCTTTTTTTAGTTTTTCCGCTTTTTCTCTTATCCATTTACTAATCCTTTCTGAATCAGAAGCGGTTTTGGGTCAACGTAATGATTATTCAAGGCTAAAATTTCTCCCTCTAAACCTAAAGCCAGACCTAGAAGTTGAGTGAAATAAAAAACCGGTATTTTCTTAAACCCGGAATTTTTCTCAGCAATCAGCTTCTGTTGATTATCAATATTATACTGACACAATGGGCAGCTGGTTATTGCACAATCGGCGCCAGCTGCATTAAGACTATCCAGAATTGTCTTTGAACATTTTAATGCCACATCCTGGGCATTCACCAAGACATAACCGCCGCAACACTCACCCTTGAATGGAAAATCAACCGGCTCGGCGCCCAATGTCGCCATCAAATCATCCATCACTCTTGGATTGTCCGGGTCATCGAATTTCAATTCAGCCTGCGGTCTGAGCAGAAGGCAACCGTAATATGAACCAACTTTAAGACCTTTAAGATTCTTTTTAACTTTACTTTTAATATTATCCCAACCGATATCGTTCTTGAGCACTTCGAGATAATGTAGAACTTTCATATTCTCGTCGTATGGTTCATCAATAAAATCTAAAAAACGTTTTCGAGTTTTTTCATTGCCTGGCGCAAAAAGGAAGTTGTGACTGCGTAAAAGAACATTGTAACAGGCAGCGCACAGTGTAACCAGTGAATTACCCATCTTTTTCGCTTGAACCAAATTTCGGATTGGTCCGACCTGAGCGGCTAAATCATCGGTAACCGTGGAATAAATAGCACCGCAGCAATTCCAGGTTTCAAGTTCCTGTAATTCAAAACCAAGGATTTGAGCCGATTCACGGGCGCATTGGTCTAAATTTTTTGCCTTGGTATAAAGCGTACAGCCAGGGTAATAGGGATATTTCATATTCATGAATATAACGAATGATAACTAATGAAACGCAACTCGCAGAGTCCGCCGAATGCAATGAGGCGAATATTCGAGCAATTCGCTATCATTCGCGACATTCGCTTACCCCACAAATTTTCTGAACCCAGCAATAAATGCCTGCTGAGGAGCTTCGTAGATAAAGTCTTTATTTATCTTATCCGGTTCAACTCGGTTCTTTTTACTTCGTAGGACTAAAGCCCGCAAGGCATCGGAAATCTTCGCATAATCGACTCCTCGAGGACAACGGGTACCGCAGACATTGCAGGCGGCACATAGCCAGATACCAGATGAATCGAGAAGCTCTTTGACCATACCGAGTTGTAACATTCTAATCGCCTGGCTGGGTACCGGGTCCATGGCAAATGCCACCGGACATCCTGCGGTGCAGGAACCGCATTGAAAACAATCGGAAATTTTCTGATTGCTTAACTCTTCAATTAAGGAAATTATTTCATTGATTTCTTTATTCTTGATATTATCCAACATAATCTTTTTAATATACCATAAATAAATGACGGTGTCAATAAAATTTGGTTACGACCGGAAAAAGTTATGAAATGAAGAATATTTAACTACAGATTGACACAGAAGAATTCAACCACGGATGCGCACGGATACTACTCGAAGAGTTCATTGAGCGAAGCGATATGCTACTCGCAGAGTCCACCGACTGAATGGAGGTGAACACAAAATAGAACTTTCGGAAACAAACTGTCTAACAACTAAAAACTAACAACCAACAACTAATTTATCTCCGTAATCGCTCTTTTATCGCTGTAATCATAGTCTTAATGTTACTATTGACAATTTCTGATATTTTGGTAAACCTATTACTAAGATGAATCTCATCTTTGCTAATGATAATTCGGCTATCTATGATAATTATTTTACTATCAATTTTATAAGGAGGGTAAAACGACCCATAAAATAATAATTATAATTTTTCTGTTTCTTTCAATAGCGCTTAGCGGGAATGAGAGATGGGTTTATCGGTATAACGGACCAGTAAATGGCGCAGACTTTGCTCATTCTCTTATCTATGGTACAGACGGAAATATCTATGCCGTTGGGTCTAGTCCAAGTGGGGATAGTTTGAGCGAAATCACGGTTATCAGCTTAACCTCTAATAGAAATGAAAGATGGATTTATCATCATTATCGTATAGTACATTCTACCGAGGATACTCGTTCTATTATCTACAGTGCGGATGGAAATGTCTATATTGCTGGATTTACTGTAGATACTAACTGGGTTCAAAAGTTTTCAGTTATTAGTTTAACTTCAGGTGGTTCTGAAAGGTGGGTATATCGTTATAGTCCGCCAGACATTTGGGGTAGTGTTAATTCTCTCGTCAACGGTGCTGATGGAAATATCTATGCCGGAGGCACAACATATAATGACTTCACAGTTATAAGCTTAACTCCCAATGGAAATGAAAGGTGGGTCTATCAGTATAATCGCCCTGGAAACAACTGGGGTCAAGCTCTTTCTATTGTCTATGGAGCAGATGGGAATATTTATGCTGGCGGAGAAAGTTATGACAGTATAACCAAGTTGGACATCACGGTCATAAGTCTAACTTCAAATGGAGCACAGAGATGGATATATCGTCACAATGGTTCAGGAAACGATGACGACCGAGCTTATTCTCTTATCTACGGTGCTGATGGAAATATTTATGCCGGAGGATTGAGTTATGACAGCATCACCGGATCGGATTTCACGGTCATAAGTTTGACTCCAGATGGAACTCAAAGATGGATATATCAGTATAACGGTTCGGGAAACTGGAACGACGGCGCTATATCGCTTGTCTTTGGTTCAGACGGAAATATCTACGCCGGAGGATGGAGTTATGACAGTATAACTGGATCGGATTTCACCGTCATAAGTCTAACCCCCAATGGAACTGAAAGATGGGTCTATCGTTATAACGGTCCATCAAACCTGAGTGACGGCGCTCTTTCAATTGCCTACGGTGCGGATGGAAATATCTATGCTGGAGGAGAAAGTTATGACAACATAACCGGATCAGATTTCATCGTCATAAGTCTAACTGTAGATGGGATTGAAAGGTGGGTCTATCGTTATAATGGCCCAGGAAACGATTATGATGTCGCTAATTCTCTTGTCTACGGCACTGATGGTAATATCTACGCAGCAGGTGAGAGTTGGGGCGTCAGTAGTCACAACGATTTCATAGTCATCAGTATAAATCCAGCGATAGGGATTAATGAAAAATACACCTCTAACCGCAGTCCGCTAACTGCTTTCCGTATTTCAATCGGCACAATCCAGAGCAATAATCTTACTTATTCTTTATCGCTCTTTGAGCCGTCGACAGTCTCTTTATCACTTTATAACATTTCAGGTCAAATGATTATTTCCTGGAAAATATCTGCATACCATGGAACTTCTAAACATGTAAAAGATTTGCCGAATTTAGGTCTTGGTGTTTATTTCTTAAAAGCTGAAGTTTTAGGAAAAGAATATAAAGATAATAAGAAGCTAATTATTGTAAGGTAGTTTTAACAGCCCAGTCCCCGAACTAACTCCCCAAGTGGCTTAGGGAGCAACTTAGGAGTCCACTCCCGAAGCGACTTCCGATAAAGCAGTGGTTAGGGATTAGTTGTTAGTGGTTAGTGAAAAATAAAGTCTAATGGCACAAGCCTTAAGTCACAAGTTCAAAGTCGAAGTTAAAAAGTAATATAGGAACTAGCCTCCGAGCCAACTCCCCAGGTTGCTTAGGGGGCTACCCCCGAGCCCGCTCCCGAACCAACTCCCCAGCTTGCTCCCGAAGCCGCTCCCTAAGTTGTCCCTGAAGCTGCCTCCCAACCCGCTCCCCAATCAACCCCCGAATTAACTTAGGAACCGACTCCCGAAGCGACCTCAGAGGTCACTCCCGAAGCCACTTAGGGGGTCACCCCCTAGGTGATACCCCCACCCGAGTCCGAAATTACGGTAAACATCTAACGAAGCTCGACTTAGAAGAAATTTTGGGTCAATTAAAAGGTTAGTTATAACTAACCTTTTTCTGGCACAAAATTACCAAATTCCAAACACTAAATCCCAAATAATACCCCTCACCCTTAATTTTTCCCAAACCCCATTCAATAGGGACTACTCGCCCCTCTTGCGGTAAAAAATGCCGTGCATTTTTTACCTGTCACCCCGTTGGGAAAAATACCCTCTCCCACAAGGGGAGAGGGATTTTTTTTCTGTGCTCTCAGTGTTTTCTGTGGTTAAATTCTTCTCCGCTATCTCCGCTATCTCTGTGGTAAAATAAATTGATTGACTTAAGCAATTTTTGTTTTATCTTAAGCACTATATGGTAAAAGAAGAAAACCAAGACCGCGCTGATGAAATAATATTTTTAGGCAGCGGCGGTGCCCGAATCGTAGTTTTTAAACAGATTCGAGCATCGGGCGGTATCTGGTTTGCCATTGGCAACACTAATTTTCTAGTTGACCCTGGACCGGGTTCTCTGGTTCGTATTACCCAGAGTAAAGCCAGGCTCGACCCGACCCAGTTAGATGCAGTTTTATTATCGCATCGCCACTTAGACCATGCCGGTGATGTGAATAATATTATCGAAGCGATTACAACCGGCGGCACCAGGAAAAAAGGAATGCTTTTCTGTCCGGAAGATGCAATTGAGGGAGAAGACCCGATAGTTTATCGGTATTTACGGTCATTCTTGAATGAAATTATCGTTTTAAAAGAGAGCGGGGAATACAAAATCGGGGATATTAAATTTACTACCCCGAAAAGGCATGACCATCGCGCCGAAACCTTTGGTTTCTTGTTCGATACCGGTAAGGTTAAAATTTCTTATATTGCCGATACTCGGTTTTTCCCAGAATTGGCAAAGATTTATGCAGCGGACTTAACCATTATCAATGTAGTTCGAGCCAAAGAATCGGAATTAGACCACCTTTCAATTCCGGATGTAAAGAAAATAATTTTAGAGATGAAACCAAAGCGGGTAATTCTCAATCATTTTGGAATGACCATTATCAAAGCCAAACCCTGGGAAGTAGCCGCAAAACTGACCGAAGAGACCGGAATCAAAGTTTTAGCGGCGCATGATGGAATGCGATATCCTTTGGCTGAACTTAATGTGTAAGAATGGGTAAGGTTAAATTACTCTCAGAAGAAACAATTAGAAAGATTGCGGCGGGTGAGGTTATTACCCGACCAGCCTCGGTCGTGAAAGAGTTGGTTGAGAATTCAATCGATGCCGGCAGCACCAAGATTACGATTGAAATCAGGCAAGGTGGAAAAGACCTGATTCGGATCGTGGATGATGGAATCGGAATGGACCGGGAGGATTTAAGATTGTCGGTCAGCCAGCATGCCACCAGTAAACTCGATTCGATTGATGACCTATTACAACTTAAGACGATGGGGTTTCGGGGCGAAGCTTTAGCCAGTATTGCAGCTATTTCAAGACTGAAGGTTGAAACCAATGCCGATTTAACCCAAACCGGGAATTATCTTGAAGTCCATGGTGGGGTAATCAAAGAGATTAAAGAGATTGCCCGGGTGCGTGGGACAACGATAAGTGTCGAAAGTATATTTTATAACCTGCCGGTGCGAAGAGGGTTCCTTAAATCCGACAGCTATGAGTTGAAATTGATTGTCGAAACGATAAAAAGTTATGCGATAGCTTACCCAGCGATTCATTTCTCAGTCCGGAGTGATGGTAAGGAATTATTATTAGTGCCAAAATCGAATTCGGTCAAAGAACGGCTCGAATTATTTATGGATAAAAGGCAGGTTGATAGTTTAGTCGAACTGAAAGTTGATAATCCATTGATTTCGCTTTATGGTTTCCTTACTGAACCGAGTCAAACCCAGGCAGTTTATGAAATACAGCAGACCTTTTTTAATCTACGTCCCGTCCGCAATCGAACTGTGTTCAAGGCAATCTATGAAGGTTACGGCGGAACTCTGCGCGGCAACAACCCGAATTTTGTGATATTTATTACTACTGGTCCTGAGAATCTGGATGTTAATATCCATCCGACCAAGCAAGAAATTAAATTTGCTGATGAGCGGTTCCTTTTTGATTTTGTTTCGGAAGCTGTTCGTAAAGCACTGGGAATTAAGAAATCGGAAATGATTCCACAAAGTGATTTCCTGTTTCAGGGCAGTCTGATTGCCGACGAACAAATCATCCCGGGATTCTGGCAACTGCATAATTCTTTTATCTTTGCCCAAATTCAATCCGGTTATTGCATCGTTGACCAGCACGCTGCCCACGAAAGAATCATTTACGAAGAGGTATTGAAGAAAGAAGCATCTGGTGCGTTGCAGGGGTTACTATTCCCGATTATGATTGAGTTGAAACCAGAAGAATTTGCCGTTTTTGAAGAAGTTGCCGGATTATTGACGGCGATGAGAATTGACACTAAAGTCTTTAGCGGAAGAACGATTGTCGTGGAATCAATCCCAGCCGGCACTTATTTGGGCAAGCAAGAAATTGCCGAGTTGTTTCAAGACTTAAGTAAAATTGAGAAGAAGAACATTTCCAATCATGATGAGATTGCAAAGTTAATTGCCTGTAAGGGAGCGGTGAAAGCCGGTCAGAAACTTTCGCCGGCTGAGATGGAGTCGTTAATCAACCGACTGTTTGCTTGTCAGGAACCATATTTCTGCCCACACGGCAGACCGGTAATTTTAAAAATTACATTAGATGATTTAGAGAAAAGATTCGGGCGAACGTGAGCGATAAACAACCTAGTTATCAAAGATTTTTATCTCGGCTGGTTCTGCGGTCTCTGTGATTAAATTAGTTTTTGTTTAAATGCCTTTGCAAATCCTCACTTTAGTCGGTCCAACTGGGGTTGGGAAGACCGAAATCGCGTTTGAATTAGCTAAAAAATACAACCTTGAAATCATCTCGGCTGATTCGCGCCAAATCTATAAGTACTTAGATATCGGTACGGCTAAACCGAGTAAAGAACTAAGAAAGCAGATAAAGTTTCATATGATTGATGTCGTCAAACCGGATGTGCTTTATAGTGCGGCAGATTTTGTTCGTGATGTCACAAAGGTTATTGAAGATTTAAAACAGCAGGGAAATAAATTTATCCTGGTGGGCGGTTCCGGACTTTATCTTAAAGCGTTATTTCAACCCTTTTTTAAAGCGCCCAAAACCGACCCGGAACTTCGAGCCGAGTTGGCAAAGAAACCATTGGCTGAACTATATGAGAAACTGAAAGAGGTCGACCCGGAATCGGCAACAAAAATCCATACTAATGATTTTCAACGGATCTCTCGTGCTTTAGAAATATATTTATTAACTGGTAAAACTAAATCCGAAATGGTTAAGCAATCGAATCCAGATTTGAAATATGTACCTTTTTATATCGGGTTAGATATGCCAAGAAAATTGCTTTACGAAAAGATTGAGCAGCGTTTGGATATCATGATTGAACAGGGTCTGGTTCGCGAAGTAAAGAATTTGATGGATATGGGATTTGACGATGATTTGTATGCGTTCAATGCAATTGGTTATCGAGAAATATTCAGTTATTTGAAAAAGCGGATTTCTTTAGAACTGGCAATAACCGTGGCTAAGAAGAAATCCCGAGCTTATGCCAAACGACAATTCACCTGGTTCAAACACCAGCCCGGAATTATCTGGCTTGAATATAAGAATAGGGAAGAGGTGGTTAGAAAGATTGTTGAGCTATTCCCGGCAATTGCTGATTAGGTTTAACGAGGTAGCCGCAGGCTTTAGCCTGCGAAACATTACATACCAAAGTTTATATGAAGAACATAAGTGAAAGCAAACACAGATTACCCTTAGATTATTATAAAGGAAGAATACGAGCAACCTTTACGATTTGCGTAAAAGACAGAAGGCAACTTTTTACCACCAAAACAGTAGTCGACCAATTTTTGGCGACCCCAAAGAATATAGAAAATAAATATGAGTGTATAAATTGGGTATATTTGTTTATGCCTGACCATTTACACCTAATTATGGAAGGAAGAACAGATAGGTCAGATTTATGGAAGATGATTGTTTTATTTAAGCAGAAAACTGGATTTTGGTTAGCTCAAAAAATGCCGGAAATACAATGGCAGAAGAATTTTTATGACCATATTCACAGAACGGATGAAGATTTAAAGAAACAGATAAGGTACATTTTAGAAAATCCCTTAAGAAAAAAGTTAGTCAGTGATTGGATAATTTATCCTTTCAAAGGGTCTTTAGATTTTAATTTATTTGAGATTATGTAATTATAATAATGAAGTGAACGCAACCTAGAGTTTTTGGCAAATAATGAATGAATTGCAATTTTTGAAAGGTTTGGTAGGCGCAGACTTTAACCTGCGAACAGAGGAAACGCAACCTGAAGGTCGCGGCTACCCTAGAGGTTTATTATCATGCGTTATGCGGCATTAAGAACCTTAATCGCAATAACTTTTGGAATTATCTTAGCCGAACAGTTTAGAATTCCATTAATTTATCTTATAGCCGGGATTGTAATTGGCGTGGCTTTAGTCCGCTTTACTAAGGGTTATGCATTATACGCGGCGATAATTTTCGTCTCAACGTTGAATCACGATGTACAAAAACCTTCTTCCATTGAGCCTCTTTACCACAAAACGGTTAAAATTGTGGGCGTGATAATTGATGAGCCAGTGGCAAAAGAAAAAGTGCCTCGATATACGGTGGATTTAAAAAATGTTTATATCGGTGAGCATAAATATTCCATTTCCGGAAAAGTGTTTGCTGATATGGATAAGGAATCGAGGCGGCTACGTTATGGTGATTTAATATCCTACGAGGGTAAAATTGAGCCATTCAATTTTCCGCGTAATCCGAATCTATTTGACTTGAATAAATTCTATTTTCGGCGCGGGATTCTGGGAACAATTAAATTTTCGAGAGATAACCTAAATATTATTGGACACAATCGGGGTAATCCGATAGCGCAATATTTAATATTTCCTTTGCGGCGCTACTTTTTTAAAGTGATAAATCATTACCTAACCGGTTCAGCTCGTGCCTTATACGCTGGCATACTTTTAGGTGAGAAACAGGATTTGCCCAAAAAACTCATGCTGGCGTTTTCGAATACTGGTCTTACCCATATTTTGGCGGTTTCAGGGTTAAATGTAGCAATTTTGGTTGGAATGTGTATTTTATTATTTTCGGTGGTCGGTCTTTACCGGGGACGATGGTATACCTTGATTGTGCTGGGCATAATTGTGTTTTTGTACGTTGGTGTCACGGGATTCGAACCTTCGGCGGTGCGAGCCGGATTAATGGCGTTTCTTGCCAGTCTCGGTTTCTATTTAGAAAGGAAAGCTGAACCATTACAAGGGGTTTTTGTTGCTGGTATCATAATTCTTTTGTTGTCACCGTTTGCTCTATTTGAGATTGGTTTTCAGTTATCTTTTAGTGCAACCATCGCTTTAATCTTATTCGTTCCCAAAATCTATGAACTTTTAGGTAAAATTACTGCTCTTTCCTTTATTCGAAAATACTTATTCGCACCTTTGTCAGTAGTATTAGCGGCTCAACTGGGCGTTGGTCCGCTGCTGGTTTATTATTTCTTCAAACTTTCGGTCATTACTATTCTTGCCAATTTATTAGTCGTACCTTTAGTTGGATTTGCCACGCCTTTGGCATTCGTGGTCGCGCTTTTTCATCTTTTTGCTCCGTTCTTGGCAAAAATCTTTGCCGAAACCCTTTGGTTAACACTTTCTGCCATTCTATTCATTACCGACAAATTAGGCAGTCTTAGTTTTAGCAGTGTTGATTTGCCCAAGCCGTCAGTAGTTCTAATCATAGTTTTATACGGCTTAATTTTTATGCTTTTATATCTTAACCGACCGTTGGTCAGAAAAGCATTCGTTCTAATTCTATTAGTTAGTTTGAATATTTTTGCTTGGGCATCAGTTTTTCCGAAAAGGCAACTTACCATAACCTGTTTAGATATCTTTAACGGTGACGCCACAGTGATGCAATTACCCAATGGCAGAACGATAATCATAAACACGGGAAATCGTAAAAATGATATTCTTCCGACATTTCTTAAAAGCAAAGGAATAAAGATGATTGACCTTCTGATTATAACCAATACTCGTCCTGACTTTTATCAAGGTCTTGAATTGCTTAATAAAGATTTCCGAATTGAAAAAGCCATTGTCCCAAACGACCCGTATTCGAATATACCCAATTATTTGCCGGAAGATAAAATTATGGCGTTAAGTTCGGGCGAGGTTACTAAGGTTGAAGGCTTAGGGGTTAAACTGGAAGTAGCTTCAGCACTGGATATAAGGCGTTACACTAATTCTTTGGAGTCAAAAGTTGAATACAATAATTTCTCGATGTTATTTGCCGGAAACCTAAATGATTTATCGACACTTGATGAATCATTACCTGAACTTACTGTTTTGAAACCTTCATATTATAAATATGCTAATTGGGATAGAATATTAAACTCAGTTAAACCTAAAAATGTGATTATTTCAGATAGATGGGGGATTCCAAAATGGCTAAAAGGTTTAGCGGATAAATATAATACTAAGATTTATAATCTGAGAACTGATGGTGCATTAACCATAACAGTTAGAGATGGCAATGTTAAATTAAGCCCAATAGTTCAGAGCAAAATGCAGAATGCAAATTGAAAAATGTAAAAGGTAGCGCACGATTCGTGCGGAAAGAATTAACGCAACCTAAAGGTATATGCGGTAAGTGTCATTGCGAGGAGTGTAACGACGAAGCAATCTCGTAGCTATGATGTGAGATTGCCACGCTCCCGCTGGTCGCTCGCAATGACAATTTGAAACTCTTTTATGCTTTTGGAAAAATTTATTAAAGGGTTTTTATCAGCATCTCTATGCCAAACCATATAACTACCAAACCCAATACAAAAAGTATTATCCGATAAACCTTAGTTTGCACCCGACCGAGCGAAGAAAGTGCAGCAATCAGAGTTAACCAACCATAATCGAGCCAGACATGGAAGATATATAAAAGTCCAACTCCGATAAAACCAGCTTTGGCTACCGCTTCGGAAATTAATGGTGTTCCGATACCAAGCCACCAGATAATAAAATAGGGATTAAGTCCGGTTAAAGCAATCCCGATTAATATTGGTGGGGTAGTCTTTTGGTTAGTTGTTTGTTCTTTGGGGTTGGTTTGAAAAGAGTCTCGAATTGTTAATATGCCAAATAAGAAAAGAAAGATACTGCCTAAAATTCCAATGATAAAATTGGTTTTTGGGTTTTTGAAGATTGTTGTGACACCTAATGCGATTAGGATAACCAAAGGTAGTTCAATGATGGTATGACCAAGGCTTGCCTGAATACCGGCTTTCCATCCTTTCTTCAGTCCGGCTGACGCAATAGCCGCGGTCAAAGGACCCGGTGCTAAAGCACCAGAAGTGCTGATTACTACTACTTTGAGTAAGAGCTCAAACATTCTATATTAAAAATCTGAAGATCAAATTGGTAGTCGCAGGCTTTAGCCTGCGCGAAGAGAGAAAAAATCGCAACCTAAAGGTTGCGGCTACCTTGGTTATTTTTGTTATTGATTTCGTATTATGTTATAAACCCAGAAATTGTATTGCCACTCCGCACAAGCAGATTGTAACACCAGCTAAAGCGTGGGTATATCTTTCAAATTTATGCATGGGTAAAAGATTCACCCCTAAAGATGAAAGTAAGACAATTATCATCATTGTTCCAATCGTAACCGTCCCGAAAACTGCGGTTACCAGGATAATTCCAAAGATACTGCTTCTTGCGGCAGGATACATCAGAATCGGTATTAATGGCTCGCACGGTCCGAAAACGAAGATGGTGAATAAAATCCAGGGGGTGAGATTGGTTCGTTCTTCGACGTGCAGATGGGAGTGGGTTTTACGAAATGCTCGGCGTAATCCCCAGGCAAAATAGATTAAGCCAAAGGCAATTAGTAGCCATCCGGCAATATTACCACGGAAAGATTCTAATGCTTGTAGTCTTGTGACCGCAATTCCTAAAGCGATACCGATAATTCCTAACACGACTGAACTCAAGATATGACCAATACCGCAGAGGAAAGTAACCCAGCCGGTTTTAAACATTGACCATTTCCTTACCTTAGCGATAACGATAAATGGTATATAATGGTCAGGTCCGAGCACGGTATGAATAAAACCGATTGAAGCTGCCGTGGCAGTAAGAATTAATAATTCTCTTGGTATCAAATTAATATCCTTTTATTATCCAACGGCAACAATTTTTTGAACCACAGATTAACACAGGTAAACACAGTTCAAACTACCAATCTTTCATATTTTAATCTTGGCTAGGCAAAGTTTATTATCAATCCAACGCGCAGTCCCGAAATCCTGAGATAATTTAATAATTGGGCGCGATGAGCATCCATTATTTCTTCAACTGACTTAACCTCAATCACAACTTTATTCTCAACAATCAGATCAGCATAATATATACCTACTTCCTTGTCTCGATAGATTACTTTAAATTCCTTTTGGCTTGAGATTTTCTTTTTTCTCAATTCAAGTTCCCAGGCAAGAGCGTTTTCGTAAACTTTCTCAAGTAACCCACAGCCCAATTTATTATGAACATTACAGGCTGCTTCGATGATTTCACCGGTGAGGTCTTTATATAAAAATTCTCTTTCAGTGTTCATCTGTGTTCACCTGTGGTTTTATTGTCTTTTTTGTATCTATTTTGGCTAATTATAAAGAGTTTTTAATATGGGTCAAGAAAAGTATTGACACTTTCTGGTTTTTTAGTAAACCTATTACAAGATGAATCTCATCTCCGCTAATGATAATTTGGTTATTAATGATAATTATTTTAGGGAATTAGGCATATAAACGGACCAAAGTAGTTAAATATTTAGCTAAAATTTCAAATAAGTCAACACTCTTCTGATGATTAAATCGCCATTCCA
>Ga0315294_10000021_pt1 | contig 182629 bp, 200 predicted proteins | sample YL17G13_40_MG_FD_203626 | JGI IMG/M metagenome (GOLD analysis project Ga0315294, IMG submission 203626) | Sediment microbial communities from Yellowstone Lake, YNP, Wyoming, USA - YL17G13_40 | ecosystem: Environmental > Aquatic > Freshwater > Lake > Sediment | place: USA: Wyoming | collected...
CGGGCAAAAAGCCAGATAAAAAATCCGCTAAAAAATCCAAATAGTTTTTATATGATTTTTTCTAATAAACACTATGTGCAAACTATGTAAAACAAAACCAATATATGAATTTACCAATAAAAGGAAACTCTGCAAGAGATGTTTCATAAATTATTTTCAGAAGAAAGTTTTGTATACAATAAGAAAATTTAATATGATTAAAAGAGGGGATATTGTTGGTTATAAAAAAAATAACAGTCTCAAAGGAGTTGTCTTAGAAGATGTTTTAAATATGTTTTCTGAAAAAGCAGAGATTAAACTTGTTAAGCTTCCAAATAAAAAAACAAATAAGATTGCAATTGATTCTTCTATTGATTCAGAAGCAGAGAATGTTATTAAAACGCTGATTGAAGGAAATGTTTCTGAATTAAAAAGAGACTTGCCAGTTCAAGGAAACATCATAAAACCCCTTTATTTATTTTTAGATGAAGAAATTTTGCTTTATGCTAAACTTAAAAATCTTAGATTTAAAAAATCAAAAACAAAAAAAAATAAAATTAAAACTTTTGAAGATGAATTTGAAAGAAAACATCCGGAAGTTAAGCGGGCAATTGTGAATAGTATTTTAGAATTATATAAATAATTATTTCTTTTCCATCCTTTTCATAAAACCCTCAATGAACTTCTTTGCTTCCTCATTTTCCCTCTTAATTTCCTTTACACTAAAAACAGAAACTCCCTCTCTTACATGCTTCTCTGTTCTTATGTTTAGTCTTAGCAAGTCGTTCATTTTTTCTCCAATCAATACTTCTCCCCTTGAAAGAGAAGCTATTTTCTTTGCAAAGGTTATCAATGTTCCCATGCTCATGAATTTGAAAATCCCATTTTCGAGCTTAGCAACAATAGTCCCATAATTTAATGAAATTCCGAATTCCATTTTCTGATTGAACATTTTATTATGTTCTGTTAGAAGTCCCTGTATTTTTTCTGCTATTTCCAGCGCGGTTTTTTCGTTTTTGAATGTTCTTGTCTTTGTAGGAGCAAATATAAAGAAGAGATAATCTTGATTTTCATAACTGACTGCTTTGTTTTCTTCTGCCAAATCCATTGCTTTTTGTATAGACTCTGCAGGACTTCCTTTCCTTGATTTCATTTCTCTGAGATTTTTTATTTTAAGGCAGATTACACTCGCTTCCTGCTTTTCTCCTTTTATTGAAAGAGAAAGCTCTGCTTTATTTGTCGTTCTCATTATTGAATTGTCTCTTAGTATTGGCATTTCCTTTTTGTCTTTTTTTTTAGATGTTATATGTCCAAAGAATGGTTTTTTATATATTTTTCTGAAAATAGTGAAAGCAATAAATCCAAGAATTAAAATCATTAAAATCCAAGCCAAAACAGTATAATGCCCGATATGTACTTCTTTCACACCCACTGCACCCCCAGTTAAACTCATTGTATTGCTGATTTCTTCAGTATCTGTTTTTACATCTACTTTATACTCCCCATCTGGAGCACTTAAAATATATTTTTTGCTTTCTCCTACAGACAACATAACAAGTATATTTAATGGAGTGCCTCCAACTTTAACTAATAAGGTTTTATTGTATTGAACATTCCCAATGTTTGTTATCAAAATAGTTTTATTTACTACCTGGATGTCCACATTTTCATTTACTTTTATTTGAAATTCATCTTCTACTGTTAATTGATTTGAAACACCAAAAACTTTCCATTGTGCAGGAGGTTCATTAGTTCTTATCAAATATTCAAGAAATTGATTTGTCTGAACTTCATCCTGTTCAAGAATTTTGTCATTTTGGTCTTTTATTGTTATAAAAGCTTTTGAGTTTATTGATTCTCCTGTTTGGTCATGAAGAATAACTTTAACTTTTACAGAAGTTCCTGGCATGACATATTTATCTTCCATTATCAGCTCAAGATTTGTAGGAACCTGTCTTACAGAAATATTATAATCTGCAAAGCCATTATTTGTTATTATACCGTCACTATTTTTTTCATAAGCCCTTAATCGAAGTATGTAATTTCCCGCCTTTAGAGTAGAAGGCAGTGAAATATTCGTTGAAAAAGTTCCTAGGTTTATTGTCCCAAATTGTGTTATATTCTGATTTACATTATTTGTTAATAAACTTGCATCAATAAAACCATTGGAATTTTCCCCTGTTTCTCTTGTGACTTTTCCTGTTACTGAAATACTCTCTCCAGAATCAAATTCTTTTTTTGTTAAACTTCCGGATATAGCCAAAGAATCTGAAATCTTGAAATCGTTGCTTAATGCATAATTCGCGCCAAGTATTGCCTTTATTTTGCAGATTCCTTTATTACTTCCGATAATGCCTTTTATTAAGACAAGAGAAGAATCAAAATTTTTTTCCTCTCCAGAAATAAGATTTACCCCATTTTTATAGAAATTTATAGCTGTTCCGTTACAGATTAAGTCCATTTGGAATAAACCATTGACGTCTGTTAATGTCTTTATTGTTACAGGAACATGCACAGTATCCCCTAAATTGTATACTGACTTTGTCTGCTGCGTGAAAATTATATCTGCTGAAATAAAAGAGCTCAGACAGATAATCAAAATTAGTATAATTACTCCTCTTTTCATTTTATTTCCCTTTAAAAAAATAGCAAATTATTCTTTATAAATATTTAGACAATGTTTAAAAATAAAAACATCTTTAAGAGAGAATGAAAAAGAGCATGATGACCCCTTGGGAAGTTGAAGGAGATGTCGATTATGAAAAACTGATCAAAGAGTTTGGAACAAGTCCAATTTCAGAAAAGATACAAAAAAAGATTGAGAAATGTCATCCTTTGCTTAGGAGAGGAATTTATTTTTCGCATCGTGATTTTGACAAATGGCTTGAAGCGCATGAAAAAGGAAAAAAAGTTTCTGTGATTACAGGAAGAGGACCAAGCGAAAAAATGCATCTTGGGCATTTAGTTCCATTTTTAGTTGCGAAAAGTCTTCAGGAAAGATTCAACTGTGAAGTTTTTATTCCTATTTCAGATGATGAAAAATTTTATGTTAAAGACAAATTGAGTTTTAATGACGCAATAAAATTTTCAGAAGATAATATTTTAGATTTGATTGCTTTGGGATTTAAGCCTGGAAAAACGTTTATTTTTGAAGACTTTGTTTACACAAATATCTACAAATATGCTGCAAAAACCGCAAAAAGAATAACCTACTCAGAAGCGAAAGCGGTTTTTGGCTTAAAACCAGAAAATAACATTGGCTGGAGTTTTTATCCTGCTATGCAGGCAGCACATATTTTATTTCCGCAATTTATGAGAGGAAAACATATGTCTGTTGTTCCTGTTGGGATTGACCAAGATCCATTCATAAGGCTTACTAGAGACATCGCAACTGACAAAGATTTTGATTTTGAAAAGCCAGCTGCTTTGCATGCGAAATTTGTTCCTTCTTTAACAGGGGGAGTTAAAATGAGTTCTTCAGAAGGCAACCAGATTTTCCTGTCAGATACTGAAAAAGAAGTCGAGAATAAAATAAAGAAATATGCATTTTCAGGAGGGCAAAATACGATAGAAGAACATAGAAAGCATGGGGGCAATCCAGAAAAAGATGTTTCTTATCAGTATCTCAAATTTTTCTTTGAACCAAGCGACGAAAAACTAAAAAGAATTCATAATGATTACCAATCTGGAAAACTTTTAACGAGCGAATTGAAACAAATTTTAATTGATAAAATAAATGCTTTCTTAAAGGAACATCAGAAAAACAAGAAATGGGCAAAATCAACAATTAATAAATTTTTATTAAAAAATTAATTTTTTTCTTTGTAATATAAATGATCTCCTATTCTTCCTAAAAAAATCATATGCTTTATCCAATTTGGCGTTCCTTTAACTTTGTCGGGGTTATAATAATGAGTTGCGCCTCTCGTAGGATCGCGATATTTTCCATCCAAAAAATCTTTAGCTAATTGCAAATTTATAAGAAAATCTCTTTCATTATGTTCTAATGGGATTTTTAAAAAAATATTACTATCTGTGCCTTGATTAAAACAAGAATATTGATATGGTCTTAAGGCTTCTGTTTTAAGAGAAGAATTATATTTCCTTGCACGATTCAGAGCAGTAAATGCAACAGCTATCTTGTCTGTGTTAGGATAATCTTCTGTTTCCCCCATCATTAATCTTGCTACAAGAAGTTGTAGCGAATCCTCATCAAAACTGTCTGTTCTGTAATGTTTCAAATCATCTATCTTTTTTAATAATTTTCTGATATTTTCGTCATTCTCTTTTGCATATTTTTCTAAGACGCTTTCTGCTGGAATTACTTTTTCTTTAAATGGATGGGAATAATGTCTGTTTACGGTTGGAGCATGAGCTACATTTGCAGTTGCGAAAAACGCTGCAATTGCTCCTGCTAAAATATATTTTTTCATCATAAAATGCCACACAGAAAATATCTTTTAAACTTTTCTATAGTTTTTTGTGAGATGTGTTAATTTTATAAACTTTCTGTATCTATTCTATTTATGAAAATTTTATTGTTGCATACTGATTACATAAAATTTAAGCCATTGAAAAAAGCACTAAAAAATGTTGAAGCTCTTTCAGAAAAGGAAAAAGAAGGAAAAACAATTGAAGAAGCATTAGTTGTTTTGACTGCTGTTGAAAAATCAGACAAGGATTCAAAAAGGATTGTAGAAGAACTTGTTAAAAATGTAAAGGATGTTGCCAAGCAAGTAAAGGCAGAAAAAATTGTTCTTTATCCTTATGCTCATCTTTCAAGCGAACTGGCTGCTCCAGAATTAGCAACTAAGGTTTTAAATGAAGCAGAAAGAGAGCTGAAAAAAAGCTTTAATGTCGTTAAAGCGCCTTTTGGATATTACAAGGAATTTGAATTGAAAGTTAAAGGACATCCACTTTCAGAGTTGAGCAGAGAAATAAGAATAGAAAGCGCTGGAAAACAAGAGGAAGAATATAATGCTAAGCAATTATTAAATGAAATTTCAAAAACAAAACTGGATTCTTCAAAATTAAAAGAGAATGATCATAGAATTATCGGACAGCAGATGGATTTATTTTCTTTCAGCGAAACAGCTCCCGGCATGGTCTTTTGGCATAATCATGGGTTAATAATAAGAAATGAACTGATTAATTTCTGGAGAGAAATACATAGGAAAGCAGGATATCAGGAAATTTCTACTCCACAAATTTTAGACAAGAGACTTTGGCAGATTTCAGGACATTGGGAGAAATACAGGGAAAATATTTTCTTGACAGATTACGAAAAAAGAACCTTTGCAGTCAAACCGATGAATTGCCCTGGAGGAATGCTTGTTTATAAAAATCGTCCTAAGAGTTATAAGGAACTTCCATTGAGAGTTGCTGAACTTGGGATTGTTCATAGACAAGAGCTTTCTGGGGTATTAGGCGGATTGTTTCGTGTGATACAATTCACACAAGACGATGCACATATTTTTTGTACAGAAGAACAGATTGAAGAGGAAATAGTAAAAATTATTGAATTAATTGATTTTTACTATAAAAAATTTAATCTTCCTTATAGGGTTGAATTTTCTACAAGGCCAGAAAAGAGAATAGGAAGCGACAAAATATGGGATAAGGCAGAAAAAATTCTTGAAAAGGTTCTGAAAAAAAGAAAAATGATTTATAAAATAAATAAGGGAGACGGAGCTTTTTACGGACCGAAGATTGATTTTCACATGAAAGATTCTTTAGGCAGAGAATGGCAGGGAGGAACTATACAATTAGACTTTTCTATGCCAGAGAGATTTGAACTTGAATACGTTGATAAAGATAATAAAAGAAAGCGTCCAATAATGCTTCATAGAACAGTTATGGGTTCTTTGGAAAGGTTTATTGGAGTATTGATTGAACATCTGAATGGCAGATTTCCTGTGTGGCTTGCTCCAGTACAAGTGAGAGTTTTGAGCTTTACAGACAGGAATGTTGATTATGCAAAAGAAGTCATAAAGAAATTAGGGAATGAAATTCCTAATTTGAGAATTGATGCTGATTTTAGACAGACGACTGTTCCTTCAAAAGTGAAAGACGCAGAAATCATGAGAGTTCCTTACATAATTGTTGCAGGAGACAGAGAAGAAAAAGAGAAGACTCTTGCTGTAAGAATTAAGGGAAGTCAGAAGATAGAATCTATGAAAATAGAAGAATTTATTAAGAAGATTGGAAAAGAAATTTCAGAAAGGAAATGACAGAACTAACGTTCAGCACAAATAAAAATTCAGCTACGACGCTGAAAGCAACAGAAGTTGCGGACGGAGAATTTTCATAATGAACTCGCAATTTTTGCTGGAAAAACTGAAAGATTCTTCAGAGTATAAGACATTTGTAAAAGAAAATAAAGATTCTTATTTGTGTTCTGGTTTTTTTGTTATTGACATGGAAAATAAAGAGACAGGAAATCAGTATCATCTTGATTTTTTTGTTCCAGAAAGCAAAAAAACTTTCAGCTTTGAGTTAGAGAATGGAGTAAAGTTAGTCCCTTTAGAGAGAATTGATGAGAAGTTTTTGGAAAAAGTTTCCTTGAAAGAAAATTTTGATTTCAATGAGATTGAAAAAATCATTTCAAGGGAAATGGAATTCAAAAAAATAAATAATAAAATTCAAAAAATGATTTTTTCTCTGCAAAATATTAAAGGAAAAGATTTGCTTTTAGGCACGATTTTTGTTTCTGGATTTGGAATGATAAAAGCAAACATTGATTTGAAAGACAAAAGAATTGTTGATTTCGAAAAGAAATCTTTTTTTGATATGCTGAATATTATGAGGAAGAAGTAGATTTCTGAGCAACAAAAATAATATTCCTTTCTGGATTATATCTCGAAATTATTTTAAATCCAACTTTTTTGAATAGATTGTAAATTTCTTTTGCATCAAATAAATAATAATACCTTTCTCCTTTTTCTCTCCATTTGACATATCTCTCTTTTTTTGCATTCCTGAATTTTTTTGAATTTTTGTTCCATACAGCAATTAGTACTTTTGCTTTTGGCTTTAAAACTCTAAAAAGTTCTCTTACTGCCTTTTCTCTATTCTCTTCTCCTTTTATGCAGTGAAAAACAGCAATCGCAATAGCAGAATCAAAAAAATTGTTTTTGAAGGGAAGTTTTATCAAATCAGCAACACTAAATTCTGCTTCTATTTTCTTTTCTTTTGCTCTCTTTTTTGCAAGTTTAATCATGTTTTTTGAAAAGTCAACAAGATACATTTTTCCATCTTTAATCTTGACTAAATGCCTGCCTGCTCCTCCTCCCAAATCCAAGATTTTTCCTTTTTTCCCCTTTAAGAAATCGAGAACTTTTTCTGAAGGATTTATCTTGAATTCATACCATTCTTCTGCGATATTATTCCAAACTTTTCGCTGAGTCATATAATTAAACAAGAAAAAGAAGTTTATAAAATTAAATTATTCTTTATTCTCCTCGTAACCCTGCTCGTTTTGGATTAAATGTAGCCTCGCAAAGTTACTCTACTCTTGACTTCACCCAATAAATTTTTGAGGTTAATTCGTGAAATCACTCCCCCTCAAACTTTATCAGAGAAAAAACAGGATATTTTGAGAGTTTTTCTCTGCCTTTCAAATCAGGCAGCTCTATGGTGAAGCAGCATTCAACAACCTTTCCTTCAAGCTTTTCAATAAGTTTGCAGGATGCTAGAGCTGTTCCCCCTGTTGCAATCAAATCATCTATCAAGAGAACTTTCTGCCCCTTTGAAATTGCGTCTTTGTGAATTTCTATTCTGTCTGTTCCATATTCTAATTCATAATTCTCTGAGATAGTTTCTGCAGGAAGCTTTCCAGGTTTTCGAATTAAAACCAATCCTGAATTGAGCTTTTCAGCGAGAATTCCTGCAATTATAAATCCTCTTGATTCAATTCCTGCTACAATGTCTATATTATACTCTTTATATCTCTCATAGAGCATATCTATTAACTTTTTGAAACTTTCTTTGTCCTTTAATAAGGTAGTGATATCTCTAAACATAATTCCTGGCTTTGGAAAATCAGGAATTGTTCTTATATTGCTTTTTAATTTAAGAATTTCCTGTTCTTTTGAAAAGGATTCAATTAACTTCATAAGAATTTTTTTCATTCTTTCTGAGTTGTCTTTCATAATTTCTTTTATCATTTCCCATGAAACAGATTCTTCTCCTTCTTTCCAGCAATCATAATCTGTTGACATTGCAACTGCAGCGTATTCAATTTCTGCTTCATTGGCAAGAATAGCTTCTGGAGCAATTGACATATTAATTATATCTGCCCCCCATTGCCGAAATAAATTGCTTTCTGCAATAGTAGAAAATCTTGGACCCTCAATGGTTATTACTGTTCCTTTTTTATGATATGGAAATCCAAGTTCTTCACAAACTTCAATTAGTTTTTTTCTTAAATTTTCAGAAAATGGCTTTGCCATTGGAAAATGCATTGCTCCGAATTCAAATTTATCAAAGAAAGTTACATCTCTATGGCGAGTGAAATCTATGAATTGATCTAAAATAACAAAATCACCTCTTTTTATTTCCTCTTTTAGTGAGCCAACTGCAGTTGTCGCGATAATTTTTTTGCAGCCTTCATATTTTAATGCGAAAATGTTTGCACGATTATTTACATGTGTTGGGGGAATTTCATGCTTTTTTCCATGCCGTGAAATAATGACTATATCTATTCCGAATAAATTCCCACAGATTAATTTTGAAGAAGGTTTTCCGAAAGGAGTATCTACTTCTATTTCTTTATAATTTTCAAGAATTTCTGGATTCTCTAATCCACTGCCCCCAATAATGCCGATTTTTAGAGGTTTCATTTTCTCTCCAGGCATTCTCTCCAATCAGATTTTATTATGTTTAATAACGCCTCTCTTTGAAGTAATCTATATGTTGCAAAATCTCCCCAAGCTCCATATGCTCTTTGATATAGAATCAATCCAAAACCGCTTTCATCAGGAGTTTGCATCTCAATTGAGTCAGCTGTTTTTTCTAATCCCCCCTCCTTTAATTTTTCTTTTAATTCTTCAAAAGATTCAAAAAATCCAGCAAATATTTTTCTTAACTGAACATTTTTCTGGGTGTGTTTATAGTTCCTAAATCCCGTCATATAACTATAGAAAGTTTTTTTCCCTCCTTCTTCCCCCACATGACTTAAAATTACATCTATATAATCGTCTAATGTAGAAATCATAGAATATTCAACTGGAGGAATTAACCAAAAAGGCATTTTTTCAGATTCTTTTTTTCCTTCCATTTTATCGAAAAGAGTAAACAATTTAAAAGCATTTTTGCAATGAAAGACATATGTTACAGCCATTGAAAAACGAAGTAAGAAAGCCGACAAAGAGCATTTCAGGCATTGTTCCCGTGGCAGTTATGCTGCCCCCAAAAGCATGCAAACACGGAACTTGCTTGTATTGCCCAAGTTTGAATGTTCCCCAGAGTTATACTCCAAAATCTCCTGTTGTTATGAGGGCTGCAGAAGTAAATTATGATGCTTACGAACAAGTTAAAGCGAGAATAAAAGCATTCCAAGTTATGCATCATCCTACAGACAAGATAGAATTGATAATTATGGGTGGAACTTTCTTAGAATATGAAAAAAAGTTTCAATATGATTTCATAAAAAAATGTTATGATGCTCTGAATGAAAAAAATTCTGAAACACTCGAAGAATCTCAAAAACTAAATGAAACAGCAGAGCATAGATGTGTTGCTCTTTGCGTGGAAACTCGCCCAGACGAATGCATTCAGTATATCGACAGAATGAGAGATTTCGGAGTCACGAGAGTTGAATTGGGAGTTCAAATGCCTGATGATAATATTTACAAACTGGTTAAAAGAGGACACAGTGTTAAAGATGTCGTTGCCTCAACAAAAAGTTTGAAAGATGCTGGTTTTAAAGTAGGATATCATATTATGCCTGGACTTTTAGGAAGCGATATGAGAAAAGATTTGCAACTTTTCAAAAAACTTTTTTTAGATGATAGATTCAAGCCAGATCAATTGAAAATTTATCCTTGCCAAGTTATTAAAGGAGCAAAATTAGAAGAAGAATACTGGAAGAAAAATTACAAACCATACAGCAAGGAACAAATTGAAAAACTTTTAACAAAAATGCTGAAAATTGTTCCAAGATATTGCAGAGTTATGAGAGTTATGAGGGAAATCCCCCCAGAATATCTTATTTCTGGAACAACAAGAATTGATTTAAGAAAAGATGTTGAAAAGAAATTGAGAGATGAAAAAAGCCAAATTAAAGAAATAAGATTTAGGGAGGTTGGTTTTAATAAAGAGAAACTTGATTTAAATTTAGAACTTAAAATAACAAAATATTCTGCTTCAGAAGGCAAGGAATATTTTTTGGAAATTGTGAATAAAGAGGATATTTTGTTTGGATTGCTGAGATTGAGAATTACAAAAGATAAAACTCGCGAGCTCACTCGCTTCAAGGGCGACACAGAAACTCGTGAACATCGCTCGGCAATAATCAGAGAACTTCATATTTATGGACAATCGCTGGAACTAGGAAAGAAAAGTTCAGAAGCTAGCCAGCACAAGGGGTTTGGAAGAATGTTAATGAAAGAAGCAGAAAAAATCGCCAAGAAAGAAAAAATGAAAAGAATTTCTGTTATTTCTGGTATTGGTGTTAGGGAGTATTATAGAAAATTAGGTTATAATCTTGAGAATACATATATGGTTAAGGATTTGGAAAATTAGAAATAAAAGGAAGCATAACCCACAACACTATCTTTTTCTCCTGTGATGTCTCCAGAATTTTTGTATTCAACTAATTTTGGTTTTAGTTTTTTTAATTTGCATAAATGCATCATCACGAGCAGAGGATAAAATCCACAAGCATCAATCTTAAAAAAATTCTGCAAATCTAAATCTTCAATGAGTTTTATTGTTTCTCTGTCTTTTTTTTGCGCTTTTTCATAAGGAAAAAAATGACTCAGATCCGTTGAGAAAACATACAGTGCAGGAATTTTTGATAATTTTTCCGCAATTTCTTCTGCCTGTTCGTTTGTTATTTCTCCAATCATTAAAGGCATTATTTCTTTAATTCCTAATTTTTGCAAAAAAGGAATTTGGTTATCTATAGAATGCTCCTGTTCTATTTTAGCAGTTTTGAAGTCGATATTGAATAATTTAATATCTCCAAGAGAAGTTTCCCATTGTTTTTGATTGGAAGTTAAAGCTCCCGACAATGCAAGATAATGCGAAGGGCCTATAACAATTGCTTTGGTCATTTTATTATTTTTAATTAGCGAAAAAGCTTGTCCGGCAACTTTCCCACTGAATTCATATCCTGCGTGAGGAACAATCAATCCATTAATTTTCTCCTGTTTTTTGTCTATTTTTTTAACTAAGAACATATCCAATTCTCTTTCTAATTCTTCCTTTTTTTGTGGATACCACATGAAAAAGTTATGAAATTTGGCTTTATAGGTTTTGCTATTTCGATAATCTTATAAATTAGCAAATATATTTTCCTGTATGAAAAAGGGGAATTTAAAAAAATATCTTGAATCAGGAGCAGGAATTCCTTTAGTGCTAGATTCTTATAATGATATCTTTTCTAATTTTGATCCTCGTCCTTATACTCACAAAGCTTTGTCAGGAGATTTTTTGCTTGAATGCAAAAAAGCATCTGTCGAAAAAAATGACAAAATAAAATTGAGGCTTTTTGTTCCCAAGAATAAAAGAAATCCGCTTGAGGAAATAAAAATAAAAAAAAGACTTAAAGAACATTTTAATAAGCATTTTCAAAAGAAAAAGAAAGAAATAAGCGGGATAAAAGTTGAAGGAGCTTTTTGGATTGTGTTAGGCTCAATTATGATGATTGTATCTGCTATTTTCTTTGGGAAGCAGGACTTATCTTTTCCAGTTCATCTTTTAATTACATTAGTTCAACCAGCAGGATGGTTTTTTCTTTGGGAAGGATTAGGAAAAATATTAATTACTCCGCAGGAAAAAATGCCTGATTATAATTTTTATAAGAAGATGGCGGATTCAGAAATTTCTTTTGCAAGTATTTAACTAAAATGAAATTAGCAGAATTGTATGAAAGAGAGAAAAATAAAATCAGATGTCTTGCATGCAGTCATAAATGTCTGATTTCTGATGGAGAAACAGGAATTTGTGGGGTTAGGAAAAATATTAAGAACAAGCTTTATCTGTTGGTTTATGGAAAAGTTGTTGCAATGAACGTAGATCCAATTGAAAAAAAGCCATTGTATCATTTTCTTCCAGGGACAAAAAGTTTTTCTATCGGAACTGTTGGATGCAATTTCAAATGCGATTTCTGCCAGAACTTTGATATAAGCCAAGTATCAAAGCAAGGAATTATTTTTGGGAAAGAAGTTTCTCCTGGAGAAATAGTCAAGAAAGCAATTGAAACAAAATGCGATAGTATTTCTTATACTTACAATGAACCGGCTATTTTTATTGAATTTGTAAGAGATATCGCAAAAATTGCAAAAAGAAAAAAACTGAAGAATGTTTTAGTTACTAATGGATACTTTAGCAGAGAGTCTTTTGATTATATAAAAAATTATGTTGATGCGATGAATATTGATTTGAAATCTTTCAGCGAAAAATTTTATGAAAAATATTGCGGAGGAAAATTGAAACCGGTTTTGGAGACAATAAAAATGGCGCATGAAAAAGGAATTCATGTAGAATTAACTACTTTGATTATTCCTGGATTGAATGATTCTGAAAAAGAATTTGAAAAGATAGCAAAATTTATTGCTTCTGTTGACAAAAATATTCCATGGCATATTTCAAGATTTTTTCCAATGTATAAAATGCTGAACAAACAAGTTACTCCATTAGAAACTTTGAAACGTGCAGAAAAAATTGGGAAGAAATATTTAAAGTATGTTCACATCGGGAATATATGACAAGAAAATATGAAGAACTTTTAAAGTTAGCAAGAAGCGCAATTGAAAGCGAGCTTAATGGTGAAAAACTGGAAATAAGCAAGGAAATTAAAGAAAAATATTCTGAAAAGAAAGCGAGCTTTGTAACTCTGACAGAACACAGGGTGTTGAGAGGATGTATCGGAAGTTTATCTCCCCGCCAGGAATTGTATAAAGATGTTATTGAAAATGCACTTCATGCTGCTTTTGATGATTATAGGTTTCCTCAATTGAAAAAAAGCGAACTTTCTGAAGTTAAAATAGAAATTTCTGTATTATCTGTTCCAGAAAAAATTTCATTTAAAAATGAAAAAGAGCTTTTAAAAAAAATTAACAAAGATATGGGAATAGTATTAAAAAAAGGATTTAGTTCTGCTACTTTTCTTCCCCAAGTTTGGGAAGATCTTCCAGATAAAATTGATTTTTTGGAAAGTTTGAGTATTAAAGCCAGAATAAATAAAGATGCCTGGAAAAATGCAGAAGTTTATTCTTATGGAGTTGAAAAGATTAAGGAGAAATGAAATTTTTTAATTTTAAAAAATAAAAAGAAAGTTATTTTTCTGAAGATATAAATTTAAATAAACTCCTAAAAGTGATTGCTACTATGAATGCTATAATTCTTGCAGGAAAAGATGTTCATTCAAAGGATGAAATTGAAAAACAAAGGGCGGTATTAAACAGAGCATATTCTAAAGAACATTATTTTATTGGAGAAGAAGATTATAAATCTCTATTTAAGATTAATGACCAACCAATAATTCAATATATTATCGACGCTTGTAGAGATTCAGAATATGTTAATGGAATTTTTGTTGTTGGAATAAAATCTAAACTGGAAGGAAAATTGGAGAATTGTTCTATTATCGACTCTTGTGGTAGTCTTATTAATAATGCGATGAGAGGATATTCAGAATCCAACTCTGAAGGAGATGCTATTTTTTTGAGTTGTGATATTCCGTTAATCAGAAGCGAACACATAGATAAGTTTATCTCTGATTGCTCAAAGCATGATAATGGATTATTCGTTTCAATTATAGAACAAAGGTATCTTGTGGGACATGAGATGCAGGACCGTAAATATTTTTCTCTTAAAGAAGGGAATTACAGGTGGGCTAATGTTTTTTTGGGAAATCCGGCGAAACTCGATTTAAATAAATTGAATCGTATTGGAGACATGCTCTACAAAAACAGAAAATTATTGAGCCCTTCTGCGAGAAAAAATCTTGTAAGAGATTTAAGAAAAGAGATACCTCTTATGGAAATCTTTTCTAAATTAATGAGATATTTTGTTACTTCTCGTTTTCTGAAAAGCAAAAAGTTGGGTATAAATGAACTTGAAAAAATGGCTGCAGATTACCTGAATATTGACTTAAAGATAATTGAAACAAGGCATTACGAGCCTTCTTTGGACATAGATTCTCAAGAAGATTTAGATTATGTAAAAAGATTAATGTTAAAGAATTAAATGCCTGTGGGAGTGGGAAGTATTTCACTCTAACTTTTCATTTACAACATCTTCCACAATATTATTCTCTTCTTCACTTAATTCAATATTTCTAACAAGTTTGAATATTATTGTTTTTAAATTATCTTCATTTATTTCCATATGGAAATTTAAAAAATGAGAGTATATAAAAAGAATAGGTTTATTATTTGTTATATTACAAAGAATATTATCAGATTATTTTATTTAATATCTACTTCTGCATGTTTTGTTCCGCAAAGGTCAATCATTTTATTATAAAGGTCTACATTGGAGTTCTTTAATACACAATTTAGAGGTAAAGCAATTACTTCTTTTATAGAATAATAATCATTAAAATGCTTTATTTTTTTCTTTTCGTTTATAAATTTTTCTAGTTCTTCCATACTTTTAAATCCCGCTATGGATATGTGTTCTCCCTCCCCGTTTATTGTCTTTAAAAAAAACATAACTTCAGGTAATTTTTTAATTTCATTTTGAATTTCTTCAATAGTTTTATCTTTAGAATTATTACAATTAACTTTAATTATCGAAATTATATTAATTCCTAACATTTTTGAATCTAAGTTAACAGTATACTTTTGGATTATATCTTCCTCTAATCTTTCTCTGATTCTCCCTACTGCTTGACTTGAAATATTAAGTTCTTTGGATATAGAAGTGTCTGATAATTTTGCATTAGCTACAAGTAGTTTTAGAACCCCTTTTTCATTTTTTGTGAGCCACATATTACACCTCTTTGAAACTTGTGTTTCAAATTTAAATAATTAAGAATAATAAAGTTTAATTATTTAATGTTTAAATATTAAATTAAAATTCTCTAAAAAGGTTCAATTTTCAAGGCAAATTATATATTCGAGAAGATATTGTTATTCACAATATTGGTAATGATAATATGGATAAAATTGGTGATAAGGCTTTAAATAAAATTGTTTCTATTTTAAAAAATAATTCTGATGGATTAACAATTACTGATATTGTTGAGAAGGCGAATTTGAATAGATCTTCAGTAAGAACTGCACTTGCAAAGCTTGAAGGTGCAAATAAAATTTCAATAAGAAAAATTGGAATGGCTAAGGTTTATATTTGGACTAAAAAAGGAGGGGAAAATGAATAAAAAAATAATTTTACTTTTTTTTCTTGCAATTCTATTGATTGGAATGTTTAATTTTATTTCATCAGCAACTTGGAATTCAACATTCAATAATTCTCTTGTGGCTTATTATTCAATGGACGAAGGGGCAGGAACGACTACTGCTGAAAATGTTTTTGGTATTTTAAATATGAGTTTAGTTACAAGTCCAACTTGGGTTACTAATGGAAAACAATATAATGCTATTAATAATACACTTGAAGCTGGAAGTAATTGTTTGCAAAATACAATATTTGACGGATTAGATGGATTATCTGCTGGGACTATTTCTTTTTGGATTAATGTAACTGGAGTTCCAGATTTTGTTTGGTGTAATGAGGGGAACTGTGCTCCCCTTATAGTAGGACATATTAATCCCCCTGGATTTTTTATTGCAATTCTTCAAAATTTGTCTATTGCAGTAGATAAAGCAATTGCTAATTGGGAAGTTGAGGTAGTAACAGGAAGCCAACCAATTTCTCTTGGAATATGGTATCATATAGTTGCTGTTTATAATGGAACTGACACTAAAGTATATATTAATGGGACATTGTCTTCTTCTGGAACAGCATCAGCAAATACATTTTATCCAAGTGGGGGTTTGGATTTGTTAGGTTGGTCTGTTTATCCAATAGGAGCAACTGCAACTATGGATGAAGTTGCGATATGGAATAGGAGTTTGTCTGCCGAAGAAATAGCAAGTTTGTATGATGCAGGAGCAGGGACTTTTTATTCTTCAACCTCAAATATAATTCTAACTTCCCCAATAAATAATACAATAACAAATAATCCAAATCAAACATTTATTATCAATTGGATAGGGCTTGATAATTTAACATTTTTTCTCTGGGATGCAACGGGGGCAGAAGTATTAACACCATCAATTTTAGACTTAACAGGAGATTATTCAAACTCATCAAATTTTTCTTATAATTTTTCTTTTCCATACGTTGATGACGGCACTTATTATTGGAATAGTTTAGGAAATGATACTATCTGGGCAAATAATGGAAATTTTACATTTATCTTGGACACAACCTTCCCATTAATAGACATTACTTATCCAATAAACAATACAAATTTTACAGATGGGAGAATTGATGTTAATTACACTGTTTCAGACATATACCTAAGTAATTGTTGGTATTCAAATGATACTTATTTAGTTAATACTTCTCTTACTGATTGCGGAACTAATATTACAGAGATTATATGGGATGAAGGACAACACGATGTCACAATATGGGCGAATGACAGTGTTGGGAACGAAAATAGCTCTAAGATTAGTTTTACAATAGATTTCTTTCCAAATATATTAATTGTCTTTCCAACAAATAATACAAATTCTACAGATATTAATTTAGATATAAATTACACTTCGTCTGATAATATTGGATTAGATTCTTGTTGGTATTCAAATGATACTTATTTAGCTAATACTTCTCTTACTGATTGCGGGACTAATATTACAGAGATTATATGGGATGAAGGACAACACGATGTCACAATATGGGTGAATGATGGTGCTGGAAATGAAAATCATTCCAATATTTATTTTACAATTGATACTATAAACCCCGATATATTAATTGTCTTTCCGACAAACAATACAAATTTTACAACTGGGAGAATTGATGTCAATTACACTGTTTCAGACATATACCTAAGTAATTGTTGGTATTCAAATGATACTTATTTAGCTAATACTTCTCTTACTGATTGCGGGACTAATATTACAGAGATTATATGGGATGAAGGACAACACGATGTCACAATATGGGCGAATGACAGTGTTGGGAACGAAAATTATTCAGCTGTAACATTTTTTGTTGATACAATAGCTCCAAACATTCAAATAATAACACCAACAAATGGAACTAACACAACAAATGCAGAATTAAACATAAATTATACTGTAGAAAATGGATATATTTCTTGCTGGTATAGCAATGACAGCAATACAATAAATGTAACTCTTCCAGATTGCATAACAAACATAACTACTGTTACTTGGAGTGAAGGGCAGCACAACGTCACAATTTGGGTGAATGATACATATGGAAATGAAAATCATTCTGATATTTATTTTACTGTTGATACAACCTTCCCATTAATGAATATTACTTATCCGATAAACAATACAAATTTTACAACTGGGGGAATTGACGTCAATTACATTGCATCCGACAGTGTTGGATTAGATTCTTGCTGGTATTCAAATGATTCTTATTCAGTTAATGTAACTCTAGCAAACTGTTCAACGAACATAACGACAATTACATGGGCTTTGGGACAGCACAATGTTACAATATGGGTGAATGACAGTGCTGGAAATGAAAATTATTCAGCTGTAACATTCAATATTAGTGTTATTATTCCCCCTTCATCCACATCTACCACATCTGGTATGGGCGGAGGATGTGCTCCAGGATATAAACTTGAAAATGGAAAATGTCTAAAAGTTGAGAACAAAACTCAAATCCCATCCCAATTATTTGATATAAAATTAGAATTAGAAAATACTGCAATTAAAAATTCAAGTGAATTGACTTCTGTAATTCGGTTTGAAAGTTTTGGAAATGTTTCGACTCCTGTTGATTTAACCTACAAGATTTTAGATTCATCAGGAATAGAAGTTTATAGTGAAAAAGGAAACGTTGTTGTAACTACAGAACAAATTGTAAGAAAGAATTTTGAAAATCTGAATCTAAAACCAGGTAAATATACTCTTACATTAACTACTCTTTATAATAAAAATATTAGCGATATATTCAGACAGGAATTTGAGATAAAAGATACCGGAGTTTTCTCTTCTCTTGTAAATATGACTATGTCTACATTAATTGCAGTTATTACAATTGTTGTCTTCATTGTTTGCTTTCTTTCTTATAAAATTTATAGAAAAAAGATAACTGGACATTTGAGAAAAAAATGAATAAGATATTTTTAATTCTAATCGGTATGAAAGGGGGTGAAAAATGAAAAATATATCTGGAAAAAGCTTAATTTGCTTGGCTGTATTTGCTATGGTATTGTCTCTTTTTGGAGCCACATTTGTAATGGCAGAAGGAACAGCTACTGTTGATGTGGAAATAACTTCTGCAACAGAAGTAAGTTTTACAACTGCTGCTCTTGATTTTGGAGAGGGAACTCCTGCATCAGATGGGGCAATCTTGCAATCTAATGGGAGTGGAAGTGTAACAGGAGGAGATTGGACTCCCGTTTCTGGACAATTAGTTCTTCAAAATATTGCTGGAACAGATGTCTCTTTGGTGTTGAATAGTAGCGCGACTGCTGCACAATTTATTGGAGGAACCAGTCCTACATTTAAATGGATGGTCACTAATTCAAGTGGAGAAGATAGTTGTGAAGCAGCAAATGCAACATTCATTTACGAACAGGTAAATACTACAACAGGCTCAACTGTTTGTAGCAGATTTTATGCAAATGATGCCAAAGATTCAATTGACATTGACTTTGAATTAGGGATTCCATATGATGCAACAGATCTATCGGCTACTGCCACAATAACTGCAATTGCTACAGCAATTTAATTGGCCTAGGTTAATATATTTTTTATTTTTTATTTTTTATTCTAAAAGAAGAAACTAGCCGAGATTATACAAATGAATATTCAAGGAAAAACAATAGGGAGAAATAACTTCTTGTTTGAAATAAACAAAAAGTTGAAATTTATAGTGGCACTTACCACGGCATTAATTATTCTAAATTTTGTATTTATTTCAGCGGCAGAGGTAAGTTTTACTAGTTTTTCAGTTAGCTGGGGTAATGGAATGGTAAATTCTGGAGCAGATTATGCTATATTAGATTCAGAATCTAATCAGGTTATTAATGGTTCATGGACTCCTACTAATGATTTTTTTGTTTTAGAAAATATTGGTGAAGAAAATGTGACACTTAATTTAAAGAGTGATATTAATGCCTCCGACTTTATTGGAGGAACAAATTCTTCATTTAAATGGAAAGTAATAGATTCTGTTTCATCCTGTATTAATGCTTCCAATACTGAATTTACTGAAGTAAATACAACAGAAGATGGGGCAAGAATTTGTGATGTTTTTTATAATGAAGATTTAACAGACGAAATTAAAATTTATTTTAAATTAACTATTCCTTCAGATGCAACTAAAACAGGGGGGAGTTCAGCTACAATAACTGCACTTATTCGTGCTATTTAAAATGGAATTTAAAAAAAATAAATTAAAAAACTTTAGGAAGGGGATATTTATTAGTTTTATTTTGATTTTTATATTAATTTTTTCTGAAAATATTTTAGCTGTGGGAGTCGCTCCAGGGAAAGTTATTCTTAATTTTGAGCCTAATTTAGAAACCCAAGTTGAATTTAAGATTAGAAATATTCAAGAAGGAACAAAACTTGATATTTCTCTTCAAGGAGAATTAAAACAATACGCAAAGGTTAGTAATTTAACTGATGATACATTAATTGTTTATCTTAATCTTCCAGAAAAAATGGAAAAGCCTGGGGAAAATAAGGTTTTTTTAAGTGTAACCGAAGTTCCTATAGATTCTAAGGGAATTATGGGCGTTACTGCAGTGATGGTTCCTATTATTTTTAAAGTGCCCTACCCTGGAAAATATTTAGAAGTTAATTTAGAAGTTTTAGATTCAAGTGTTGGAAAAGATATTGATTTTAAAATTATAGCCGAGAATTTAGGAGAAGAGCCATTATATGATGTTAAGGGAGAAGTTAAAATTTATGGCCCTGATAAAGAGTTAGTAGACTCTATTCCAATTAAAGAAATGTTTATTGCAAGAGCTTCAAAAGAGGAAATTATTGTTCAAGGAAAAATAAAAAAAGAAGGAGTTTACAGGGCTGTTGTTGAAATTGATTATGGTGGGAAGATTGCAAGAGATGAAAAAGAGTTTAAGGTTGGTGTTTTATTTGTTGAGATTATTGAGTATAACAAAAAATTCAAAAGAGGAGAAATAAATCCTTTTAATATTAAAATTGAAAATAAATGGAATGATTTGATTTCTGGAGTTTATGCAGACATAATCATTAGTTATGAAAATAATAATTTTATTAGTGAAATTCAAACACCAAGCACAAATATTGGTGCTTGGGAAAAGAAAACAATTACAGGCCTTTTTGATGCAACAGACCTTGAATCTGGGGTTTACTTAGCAAACATAACACTTTATTATGCAGATAAAATCACAAATAAAGAAATTAAAATTAGTGTGGATGATGAAGAATTAATTTCAGGAGTTGAATTAGGATATTCTTTATTTTTAGTTATAGTTCTTGGGGGATATTTTTATGTTAGAAAAAGAAAAGTGAAATTAAAAGCGAGGATGTTTGAAAATGGACACTAAAAATAAAAGATTATTGGTTTTTGTTTTTATTTCAATGGCCTTAATAGGCTTTTCTGTAGTTATTACTATTCTTAGTTGGAATTATTTTAATGCTGAAGTGGAAGTTCCAGTTTATAATGGAAGTGTGCCTGTTGGGGGAGGAAAGGTTAATTTTGGAATTATTCCTGCAAACAAGTCAGGAATTTTGAATTCTACAGATTTAATTAATGAAAATGGTTAGAATTAATTTAAAGTACTGGAGGATTGGACTTTTGATTTGCCTAGTTGTTTTTAGTGTTATTCTTACAATTATAATTTTATCATATGATAGTGAAGAAGTATTTATTTCTAAAATGCATTTAACTGTTGGAGAAACTGTGGGATTTGATGTAACTACTAAATTGCTTGAATTTGGAAGAGCTCCCCCACTTGGAGCGGTTAAAAAAACTATGATTTTAAGAAATAGAAATACAACCAAGCTTGTTCATATAACTGCCTTTGGAAAATTAAAGGACTGGGTTATGGTCTCTGATAATAATTTTATTATGTATCCTGATGAAGACCAGGATCTTGGAGTTCGGATGACTGTTCCTGAAAATGCAAAAAAAGGAGAATATACTGGGAGACTAAAAATTAAATTTGAGGAGTATGAAAATGAATAGTTTGATAAAATTTCTTGCAGTTGGTTTGTTAGTGTTATTTTCTTTGCCATTGATGTTTGCTATAGATGTTAATTTTATATTAGATGGCAATACTTATGGTCCCAATGAAACAATCAGGGGGGCAGGAACATTTGATTTTATAGAAAATAAATCTTCTTTTCCATTAGAACTTGAATTAAATGCTTCATTAAATGGCAAGGTCTTTAATACTAGTGTAAGTTTTTCTGAGAATATTTCTTTTCGTTTTGGGTTATCTGATTATTTTGAAAATATAAAATCTCCTTTAGAAGAAGGAGATTATAGCTTTATTTTTACAGTTAGTGCTCCTGATGGCTTTTCTAAATCTTTTTATAATCCTATCAAGGTAATCCCTCTTGAAATTGTTTCTTATTCTCCTGAAGAAGATGTAATGGGGGATTCAGTTACATTAGAAGTAATAACTAGTAGAAATGCAACATGTAAATATTCTTTAGATTTTAGTTTAGATTACTTACCAATGAGCAGTAGTAATGGATTTAATCATTTAGTAATATTGGATACTAAAGATGAAAAAGCATATGAGATTTATGTTGAATGTCATGATTCTTATGGTATTGTAAACGAGAGCTTTAGTTTTAGGAAAATTATTCCTTTAACAATATCTAATCTTTGGCCTGAGGGATATATCTCAACTGAATCTCCAGAGATTTCATTTAGAACAAATAAAAATGCAACATGTAGATACTCGGATATTGATGAAGATTTTGAAAAAATGGATGGGTTAGATTCTTCAGAAGGGATTCTTCATTTTAAAAAATTAGAAGGGCTTGATACTAAAAGGTATAAATATTATATTGAATGTCATGATTCTTATGGCCAATCTTCAACTAATGAAATTTCTTTTAACATTGATAAAGAAAATCCGAGTATTTCTTTGCATGAACCTAATGGAGTAATAAATTATAATGATACTATTAATTTTACATATACGCCAAAAGATGATTATGGGTTAAGGTATTGTGAACTTTATATAAATTTGTCTGATGGATGGGAAAGAGAAGAATATGATTCAAGTATTTTAAATAATAAATTAAATAGTTTTATAATAAAAAATCTTAATTTAGCTCCTAAGCCACATTATTGGAAAGTTAAGTGTGTTGATTATGCCGGGAATAGTGTTGAGGGTAATAAACTTTCTTTTACAATGAGAGAGATTCCTAATAGTGGAAGTTCAAGTTGGGATTCAGCTGATTCCTCTGGTTCAGCAGGTTCTGCTAGTTTACCTAATTCTTCTACAAAACCCGTTGAAGTTGAAAATCCTAAAGATTTTAATGAATCAAAAATAATTGGGGGGTTTATTACAGGGGCAGCTATTTCGGATTTTGGAGGCAAAGTCAAGAATTTCTTTAGCCCATTTATATTTATTATTACTATCTTGGCTCTTTTTATGGTTGTGGGAATCCATCAATATACTAAGAAGGAGAAAATAGGGATACCAACCATGCCTACTTTTTTATATAAACTTTTCAACCATAAAAGAATTCAGCATCGGGGGATGGGAGAAGATAGGAAGGAGAATGGGAGAGGCTATGTGAAACAAAAATCTAATCTTTCTAGAGAAGATTTCCCTCGGGAAAACCAATCTCAAAGAATTAAATTAAAAAATGATAAAGTTCATAACCTTAATGAGTCTGGTTTGAGAAAAATTACTGATAAAGATAATCTTGTAGATCATTTTCATTGGAGAATTTTGATGACTCGAAGAAGGAAACATATTAGCAGAGATAAGTTTGCAAAAACATTAGGGATTTCTGAGATGAAGCTTAGAATGATTGAAGAGGGGTTTCTACCAGAAGATTCTAGTTATTTGATAACTAAAATTGAACATTATTTAAGGATTAATCTTAGAAAATGAGGAACAAACATATTTTTTTATTGATAAGTATGGGGATTATAATTGTAATTTCTGTATTTATTTTTTTAAAACTCAATCCAGGCATTACTGGCGATGCTACTAGTGGCGTGGTCTCATTTTCAATAGTAACACCTTCTGAAACTCCTTCGGGTGAAGAAAGTGGGAGGGGTATTGGTGGATGTATTTATAATACAAATTTTGACTGGGGGTGTGGTAATTGGAGTTCTTGTATAAATGGAAACCAAACAAGAACATGCAAGAAAATAAACAATTGCGGGAATTTTATTGGCAAACCAGAAGAAATAAGAAATTGTCAAACAAGAGCAACTGGAGAAGTTTCAAGAAATTATGCAAAACAATTATTTGATATAAAATTGGAATTAGAAGATGCTGCAATTAAAAATTCAAATGAATTATCTGCAGTAATTAGATTTGAAAGTTTTGGAAGCGTTCCTACTCCTGTTAATTTAACCTACAGGATTTTAAATTCATCTGGAACAGAAGTTTATAGTGAAAAAGGAAATGTTGTTGTAACTACAGAACAAATTGTAAGAAAGAATTTTGAAACTCTTAACTTGTCTGATGGAAAATACACTTTAATCTTAACTACAGTTTATGGTAATAATGTCACAGATGAATTTAAGCAGGAGTTTTTAGTAGGCGGAGTAGAATCTTTAAAGAACGAGAATAATTGGGTTTTATTTTTAGCAATAGGCGGGGGAGTAATAATACTAATCATTATTTTTATAATAATTTATAAATTGAAGAGAAAAAGGAAATATGGATATAAAAAAAGGAGAAAAATTTAATATGAAATATAAAAAAACAGTAATAACTTTCTCTTGTATCTTTGTTTTCATATTCGTTATTCTGTTTTTTTTGTTAATAAATTACCAAAAAGAATCTGTAATAAAAGCCAATGAAAAAAACCTGCAATTATTAGCAAATGAAAAAGCCTCGCAAATTAATCTGTTTCTTGAATCTCAAAAAGAGGAATTATTTATTATTGCTTCAACGAATGTCTTTAAGGAAGCTATTTTGTACCCAAGTGATGAATTGAAAATAAGTGCAGCAAAAAATAGAATAAATGAACTTAAAGATACGATTCCTGGAATAAGCTTAATGAATTCTGAGGGAATTGTATCTACCGGGGACATAGACCTTCCTGGGACAGATTATAGTCAGCACCCTTATTATCTTGCAAAGAGACAAGATATTATGTTTACGAGGTATTATGACCCATTAAGAAAAGGAGATTATTATGCTATTATAGGGCCAATTTATGATAATACAGACAAAAGTAAAATAATAGGAAGAATAGCTTTTGATATAGAACTAGAAAAGATAAGCGCTCTAATGAAAGAAACATTGGAAAGCAGCGAAGAAATTTATCTTATAGATGAAACTGGATTGCTTTTAAGTAGTTCTAAATTTATTGATGGAAATAATAAAAACGGAATATTAATTCAGGAAGTTAAAAGTGATGGGGCGAAAGCTTGTTTAGATAATTTAAGGAAATCCGGCAAAAATGATTTTGTGGAGCAACATAATGAAACTGTTTTTGAATACACAAATTATATGGGAGATGAAGTTTTTGGCGCCCATGCCTATGTTCCCAATATTATGGGATGTGTGATAGCTGAGAAAGGAGCTGATGAGCTTTTAAAATTTGATTTAGTAGGCTATATCACAAAAAATATATTCAAAAAGGAGGTAAAAGATGAAAACTGAAAAGAAAATTTTGATTGGGTTTTTATCAATCATTATCTTGATTTTTGCTCAGGTGGCAATTACTCACAAGTTGCAAAGTGATATTCTTGAAAATACTAGACAAATACAAAATGTTGAAGCACCCTTGGAAGTTATGGTTGAACAGGTAATTGGTTATAATGCTATGTTAACTGGAGCAGCTCATGCTGCATTACTTCATGCACAAAAAAACGAGTTGGATAAAGTTAAGGAATATAAGACAAAATACGATGAAATAGGAACTAAGCTAGACAACATTTTAAAACATGATGCTAAAATGCTTTTGGAACAAAGCGAAAGACCTCAAGAAATAAAGAATGAAATTGAAGTAGATTTGAAACGGCTGGATGAAGTTAATCTTGCATTGGTTGATTTAGAAACTAGAGCTTTTGATGCAATGCAAAAAGGAGATATTGAAACAGCTTATTCACTTATAGTTTGTAAAACTTATCAAGATTACAAGGAAGAATTATCTGCATTGTACCAAAATTGGGCCGGTATTGAAAAAGATCTAAATTTTGGTCTTCATAGGGATATAATTAAAGAATCTCAACAAATAATTTATCTTAATTTTGGAATTTCTATCGGAATCATGATAATGATAATTATGACTATGCTGATAATACGTTCTTTTTTTGAAGGAAAAGAAAAAGTAATTATTAAGAAAGAAAAAGAATTAAAACTAAGAGAAAAAATGGAGCAAAAGTATAGAACCTTATTTGAAAATACTATTGATGCAATTTTTATTGCAGATATTGGAACAAGACAGCTGGTAGACTGTAATAAAGCTGCTGAAAAACTTATGGGATATTCAAGAGATAAACTTCTTTCTATGAAAGCTGATGAGCTTCATCCAAAAGATAAGATAAAAGAGACAATGATCGGATTTAAAAAACAAGTAGAAGGCAAAATTAAATCAGTTTTAACAGAAGTTTTGACGAAAAATAATAAAAGAATTCCTGTGAAAATAAATGCCTCGGTTGTTAAGATAGGAAACGAGCGTTATAATCAAGGAATATTTAGAGAACTCAAATAAAAACTAATCAAAGAGGTAATGGGAAATTTATTAAAATGGGATTTTCCTTTCAGATTTATCTTTTAACTTATTCAACTAATAGAAAGAATTTAAATATATAAAATGAAATATACTAAAGAGAAAAAATGAAAGGAGTGATAAATATAATTATAATTTTGTTTGCTTTAATGTTATTTGTGAATTTGTTGTCTGCCATGACTGTTACAATAAATATTCCTGAGAAATATTCTGAGGTTCAGGCTGGAGAAAAAGTTTATTTTGAAACAGAAGTTAAATGGCCTGAAAATGATATAAGAAAAGATTTGAGAATAGAATATTCAATTAAAGACAAAAATGGGCAAGAGATTGCATATCTTAAAGTTTTGAAAGCAATTGAAACCCAAGCATCATTTATGGACTCCATTAGTATTCCTGAGAGTACAGAAGCAGGCATATATAAAATTTATCTTAATCTGAGTGATTATAATGAATTAAATCAAGAAGTTGCTGCTAGTTTTAAAATTGCAAGTAAAGGAAATTTATTTAATACTTATTTACCCTTAATCTTAGGAATTGTTGGCTTAATTGCTATCCTAGTTTTAATTGAACTATTTATATTGATTAAAAAGAAGAGTTGAGAAATTTAAAGAGGTGAGTGTTGAATTTGTGAAATGTCCTGCCCAAACATTGAGTTATAGAAAGAGGATTATTTTCATTTTAATATCCTTCATTTTCATCTTACTCCAAACATAATCCATAATACTAAGGAAAATGTCATTACAAAATTTAAAGCTAATAAAATAAGAACTAACCATTTCCAATTATGATCAGACTTTTTCCAATCTTTTCTTTCCCAGATATTTTTCATTTCTTCATTTACGAATATGTCCTATTTAAATGCCCCATCCGGGATTCGAACCCGGGTCGCAGCCTGTCTCCCAAGCCCGCTCGCATATGGATTACTCCGCGAACTTGCTCGTTGAAAGGGCTGAATCCTTGGCCTCTAGACTAATGGGGCAATATGCATATAAAAGAAAAAAATAGTTTTTAAAGCTTTAATTTTCTGGAATTACAATCCATGCGATTATGTAAGCAAGAATTCCAAAACCACCCCACAAAACTGAAATCGCCCAAATGAGCCTTACGAGCGTTGAATCTATCTTTGCATATTCTGCAATACCCCCACAAACTCCTGCGAGGATTCTATCTTTTTTGCTTCTATAAAGTTTTTTCATTTTACTAAATTGAATAAATGAACCTGCACGGATTTGAACCGTGGACCCCTGCCTTTCTTAGACAATCTAAACTCGGTGCAATCCTAACGAATTGTACTCATATAAGAGCAGTGCTCTAACCAAGCTGAGCTACAGGTTCATTGTTTTATTAACAATAAACCAACAGAATTAGCATATTTAAAATTTCTTATTGATATATTTATAAATATATTCTGTCTTATTTTAGTATGAAAAAGGGGTTAGGTTTTTTATTAATTATCATATCTATTTTTGTTATAAGTTTTGTTCTTTCTGCTTCTGTTGAAGACAGTTTGCATTTGAACATACAGGTAACAAATTCTTCTAATAATGACAGCATTCTTACAGGAACATTCAGTTTTACTTTTAATATTTCAACCTCGGCAAATTGTAATAATGTTGTTTATACAAATTCTTCTACCTTGACAACAGATTCAAGAGGGGTAATTTCCTATTATTTAGCAAACACTAATTTAAATTACTCTGACCAATACTGGCTTTGTTATTACAGAAATTCAATTTTAATTAATGCTTCGAAGATAGCACAAGTGCCTTATGCTTTCAGAGCGAAAAATGTCACTCTTTCTGGAGTTGATATAGATACAAATCTTGTAATGGGAATTTATAATATAACTGCGGGAATAGGAAATTTTGGAGCAGGATTGTCTGTTTCTGGTTATAGATTGAATGTTGTAGGAAGTGTGAATATTACAGAAAATGTGACATCTAGTAAATTAGTTTCCACACAAATCTGTTTGAATGGAGACTGCAGGGGTGCTTGGCCTACTGGGGGAACTGGCGGAAGCGGGATAATTGAATCAGGAAATAATTCAAATGGATATTATGTAAAGTTTGCTGATGGAACAATGATACAATGGGGTATTGGGATTTGGGCAGGGTCTATTTCTTCAACTACAGTTAATCAACCAGCACCAGCGACAGTAACATGGTATCATTCAGCAAGTCAAAATCAAACATTTCCAGTACCGTTTATTGATACAACTACATCTATCACATGGTCTTCAGGACAAGGAAGTTACCCTGTGACATATTATACCCATACAGTAACCACTACCCAATTTAGTTATTACATCTCCACCCTTTACCCTGGAGATTCAATGTCGACAGGAATAAAATGGCATGCAATAGGACGTTGGACAACTCTTACAAATATAACACAGAACACAACAAGCTGGGCAGTGAATTCCAATGGAGATACTGTTTTATTTGATACAACGAAAAAAGTCGGAATAGGAACAACAAGTCCAAGTACAGTTTTAGATGTGCAAGGAATAAATAATGCCGAACATTTAAGACTCTCGAACACAGGTTCTTCTCAAAACTTTATTTCTTTTTTAGACCAGAGTATAAATATGTCTCGTACTGACACAAGTACAGCGGTATTTAACATAATAACAAATAATTTTGGAGTATGGGGAAGTAATGGTGGAGCAATAGTTTTTTCTCCTAATAATACTGAAAGAATGAGGATAACCTCTGCAGGAAATGTTGGAATTGGGACAACGAGCCCGACTTCTCCTCTTACAATAACAACTGCAAGTGCGCATACTATTCCAACACTTAATATAACCTTTAATCCAAGTAATCCTGGCTGTTTTGCATGTACTAATATTGGGCAGAGAATTGATGTATTAGATGCTGCAGGTTCAGGAAAAATTAATATTGGATTATGGGTAAAATCTGCAAACGCAGCTACAAATTATGCTGCAATTTTTGAATCGGGTAATGTTGGCATCGGGACAAGTAGTCCAGTAGGAGTTTTACACATAAATACACCAGATACAACAAAGAATTTAGTTTTTTCAAGAACAGGACTTATCACTAATTTTTCATTCAGTATTTCAAATAATGGGGTTGTAGATATTCTACAATTATTAAATTCAAGTGCAACAGGGGGAATGTATATGGACGCAAATGGAAAAATTGGAATTGGGACGGCGAGCCCGACAAGTAAGTTAGATGTAGCGGGGGATGTAAATATTTCTGGGAGTTATTTAGTGGGGGGAATACATCTTACAACAACATATTATATAAGAAGTAATAATGCCTCAACAAAATGTCTTAGTACAGACTATGCTCCTGCAGGATATACAGATGCTGATTGCACTTGGATTTGGTCTCCTATGGGAATTTATCAGTCAGCAACTGACGACACTTTTCAATATTACACTACTTCAGCATGTACTACTCTTTCAGGAAGACCTTATGGTATGTCTGATTTGCAACATTGTGATAAAGTTGGAGGCAATAGCTGTTATGTTTATATTGCACCCAATTCAGGATTTGAGACTGTAATGCAATGTATAAAAGGAAATGTCGAAACAGATTTGACAGTTTAAAATGAAAATCAGATGAAATTAAGTTTATGCAGTATTGGAGCAAAGGAATGGTGTTAGAAACAGGAAGATGGAAATAATCTTATTTCCAGACACTTTCCTCTAAAGCATTTATAACTCTCTGAGAAGTTTCTGAATATTTTCCACCATCGTAAGCATATGCTCCTGGATAAACTTTGTCTATGGCCTCTCTTTCTGTTTCTGCATCTAAGAAATGAACATCATCATAATTTATTACATCATATCTTTTGTTTGGTTTTTTTATTATTGTTATAGCGTGTCCTACATAGGGGCCGAAAAGTACTTTTCCCCAACTTTGATATCCTTTGCTTCCTAAAACTCCATTGATAACTGTTGGAAGAAGTTTCCCATTTGTATCTTTGCATACCCCATATCCTAAATCATGTTCTTGTTCAGCAGTAAATGTTCCGTCATGGTCGTCTTCTTTCCACCGAAAATAAGAAGCGTATTTTGATACTTCAGACATAACAGAACTGTAATCATTAGTTCTGCTTTTTATGTAATTTACAACATCAGAAACATCTTCTCCATATATTCCATGTATTGTAGCAACATCTCCCACCAGGTTTGTTCCATCCCAGGGTGCTTGAGAAGATAAGTTTCTGGGCGAAAAAGCAATTTCTGCAAAAGGTTCTTTGGAATATCTTTCTAATTTATTTCCAAGATTTCTGCTGGAAAGAGTGATTCCAACCATTTTGCTTTTTAGATTACAAAATAATTCAATATTTGTTCCGTTTTTGTCTAAATAACCTAAAGCTGCGATTAGATTTGGATTTTCTGCAGTAGAATGATTCATATTCAATGTTCCTTTTATATATAATTCTGGAGTGAAATGAAATCTAAAATCTAAGTCTGACTGCAAGTCCAAGTTAGCAGGCCAATCAAGAAAATTGAATTGAGGATTTGCTGTGAAAGAATATGTCAAAAAGTTTTCCTTATCATGAAAACCAATCTTTGCTTTATGTTTTGTTCCTGACATAAAAGAATTGTAGTTTCCTTCCCAATGGTTTTCCAATCCAAATTCAAAATTTTTTGTTGAGAAATCTACTCCCAATCCAACATCAAAGTGATTAAAAGCCCATGCAAAAGAAGAATCATCATAAGTATCGTCAATGTCTTCTGTGTTTTGCGCTAAAGCACCATTCAAAATTATCTTTCCTGAAAGCCATGGAGAGATTGTAGAATTTTTTAATTCAAATTTTGGCTTTGCAATTCCATCAACACCAAAAGTATAAAGTTCGAATGGAGTATCGTAATAATCCTCAACATCTTCTCCTGAATCATTTTTATAAGTTCCCCATCTTGTTTTCATATTTGGAATTGAAGTATATGCTATAAAAGAAGACATATCCAAGAAATTGGCAATATCTCTTATTCCAGACTCGACTTTGAAAAGGTTTGCATCTTTAAGCAAAGTTGTTTCTCCCGAGAGATTTTCCCATTTTGCTCCGAGATACATATTTGGGTGCCCTGTTGCAAGAACTGCTTTTGTCGGCAATCCATTTTCTATTCTTAAATCTCCAAGAATTTTATATCCTGAATTGAACACATATTCCCCAGAAACGTTTAAGTCAGCATTAGGTATATTTTCTCCTAAATTGTCCATGCTTAGACTAGTTTCTAATGAAAATGGTTGTGTCTTTTTTTCAATTTTTATCTCTTCTGAATTAGCTTTTATTCCTCCCGCTAAAAAGGCAAGCAAGGCAGTTGCTAATATAGTATTTCTAAATCCTTTTTTTTTCATAATGGCCATTTTCCTTCAAGAAATAAAGATTTTTTAAGGCTTGTGTTCTTATATTTTCTATGAGGTGGTTGATAATTTTTCTGCTTGTTGTTTTTGTTTTATCATTTGTAAAAGCAGATAGTATTTCAGTAGACCCTATTGGGGATAATATCGTTATTAGTCCCAATCCTTATATTCAAACAGGAGGTTCTAGTCCTTTCGGTTGTATACCTCTTACTTGTTCTGGAACAGGAGCTAATTGTGATTCTTGGCAAGATGGTTGTGGGGGAATTATTAATTGCGGTGTTTGTAGTTCCGGATATTATTGCAGTAGCGGAATTTGTACACTTAGCGGTACTGGAACTCCTCCTCCTGGTGGAGGAATAACTCCCCCTGTTTCAAATGTTACAAATATTACACTTGTTCCTGAAATGGTTATTATTCCCGCACAAATAAATCTGAAAATGGCTATTAACACAAGTAGCAAGCAAATAATAAGAATAACTAACAATGGAAATACAACTCAGACATTAACTATCTCCCAAAATAATCTAAGTGATATGATTATTATAAGAAATGCTTCGCTGACACTCGTCCCAGGAGAAACAAGAAATTTGGAAGTGGTTTTTGTTGCCTCAGAAATTGGAGTTTTTATTGGAGAAATATTGGTTGGGAAATATAAAGTTCTTGTTAATTTAGATGTAAAAGAAAAGAATCTTTTATTTGACTTGAACATTATGGTTTTGAACAGAGATTATAAAATTTCACAAGGAAAACCACTAAAAACAAAAATCAGTTTAATTCCTATGGGAGACAAGGAAAGATTAGATGTAACTTTAGATTATGTTGTTAAAGATTATAATGGAAATGTTTATCTGACAAAGAGCGAAACAATTCTTGTTGAAGATAAAATTGATTTTTATCGTAATTTTGAAACAGGAGTTCTTCCTATTGGAAAATATATAATCGAACTTAAATTTGTTTATCCTGGGGGAACAGCATTATCAAGTGCACACTTTGAAGTACTCCAGACAACTGCACAGGATTTTCTTGGTTTTGTTATGTTTACTCTGATAACTGCTATGATAATTGTTTCAATCGTAATAATTGCGTTGTCAATAAGAGTGAAAATGCGTAAGAAAATTGAATAAGCTGCTTTGGAAATTGTTACAGGAAGATAAGGCTTAAAACATATAAAATTAACTTCTGCAGAGAAATTAATTGGACTATTTGGTATTGAATTTACACTCGTTTGACAACATTTAAATAATTACCCTACCTCAAAAAAATATAATAAAGGGGGCGAATGGCGTATAAGAAATATATAAAGAGAGGAGGAAAAACTTATGGCCCTTACATTTATCGTTCTAAGAAAATTAATGGTAGGGTAACATCAGAATATCTCGGAAAATATGAAGAAAAAAATAAGATTAATGTATTAATTCCTATTCTTATCGGTGTTATCTTGTTAGCTTCTTTTTTTGTTGTATTAAATGAAAAAAAGTTTTTAGAATCTTTTCAGAGCACAAGAAGTTTTTTATCAAGTGAATTTCATCTTACAGGTTTTGTTATTGATGAAAATTCAACAATCTCAAATGAAACATCCCCAATTGAAATATTAAACCAAAACCAAACTCAAGTATCTAATGAAACTGATATAACTTCTCCCGAAAACATTACAATAAACGAAACAACCAATATAACTTTTCCTGAAGATATTACAATAAATGAAACAACTGATATAACTTCTCCAGAAACAAATATTACAAGTCTAGAAAATATAACATCAAATGAGACAATTATAACTAATGTAACTCCGCAAAATGCAAGCATTAACACAATTCAGTACAAGGCAGTTCTTAATCAGAGAGTAAAATGGAAAAAAGAAATAAATCCAGAAACAACAGGAAATCTTACAATAATCATTCCTAAAGAAGCAGAAAACATCAGTGTAAAGCAGATAAAAAATAATGAAGAAACTCCGGCAAGTGTATCAATAACAGGAGCAGTAATGGGAACAAGTAATAGGGGATTTTTAGCAAGATTATTTGAAAAAATTTTAGGAACAATTACTGGAAAAGTAACTGCTGAACAGCAAATTGAAGATGAAAATAAAAAAGTTGAAATACAAATTGATGATAAAACTGCAAATTATGAAGTTGAATATGAGACTCCTGCACCCTATGCAATAGAACAAGAAATGAGTAATAAAAAAATTGTCCAAATTGTCGGTCCTGAGACAATTCATTACAAAGATGTTTTGTCTTTTACAAATCTTCCTGAAAGTTTTAATGTTAAGGATTCTTCAAAGATAAAAATTTACTGGGAAGAAAATCAATCATATATAATTCCTACATTAATACAAGATATAGATGGAAATGGAATTTATGATTATATTGAATGGCTCACTCCTCATTTAAGCAACCAGACATTTGATATTATCATAGAAATAACCAAAGCAGAACATCTGGATTCAGATAGACAATTTATTTCAGATATTTATGAACAAGTTAAGAAGTTAGATGATATATGGAGCGAAACAATTCCAGCTAATGATTATGTAAGAGTTACTTTTGAAAAAAATCTTACACCTACAAATGATATTACAATATACCCGAGAGTTATTTCTGGAGAGCCGACAATAGAAGTTTATGAAAAAGATAAAAAAGAAAAAATCGCTGAATTTGCTAATATAGTTTCAAATGAATATAATAAAGTTTATCTTACAAATCTTCAAGGGATTCAAGACACTTTTGATTTGAGAGTTGTTGGAGGAAATTTGCAGTTGGATTATATTGTTGATCCAACTTATTATAATAAAACTGATGGATTTTCAACATCTGCTATTGGAGCAGCAGATCCTTATGGAATTACAACAAATGGAAGTGATTTTTGGATTGTTGATCAAACAGATAAATTTGTTTATCATGTTAATAGAACGGGAGGAAACATTACAGATGGGTTTTCAACTTCTGCAATAGGTTCAGATTTACCCATGGAAATAGCAACCAATAATTCTGATTTTTGGATTATTGATTATAATGATGAATTTGTATATCATACTAGTAGAACAGGAACAAATTTAACAGGTGGATTTTCAACATTACCCTTGGGTGCAAATACTCCATGGAGTATAACAACCAATAATTCTGATTTTTGGATTATTGATCCTAATGATTTTTTTGTATATCATATCAATAGAACGGGAGGAAACATTACAGATGGGTTTTCAACTTCTGCAATTGGTTCAACAAGTCCTTATGGAATAACAACCAATAATTCTGATTTTTGGATAACTGATGCTAGTGATCTCTTTGTCTATCATGTCAACAGGACAGGAGGAAATATACCTGACGGATTTTCTACAGCATCTTTTGGTTTGGGTTCTCCTTTTAGTATGACTACAAATGTTACTGGGGGAGGACCTATAACTGACTTTTGGATAATTGATACTGTTGATGATTTTGTATATCATCTTAATTCACTTTCTACCTTAAATGTTTTTTTTATCTCTCCTCCGACTCCAGATAATGCAACTTCAACAACAAACACTTCTGTTTTGATAAATGTTTCAATTGTTTCAATTTCTAATTCAATCTTGAATGAAATCACTTGGAACTGGAATTCAACAAATTACACATTGTACAATGATTCTCTTGTTTTGATGATGAATTTTGAAAACAATTCTGTTCTTGGAGAAAATTCAACTTATTTTGTCGATGTTTCTAAATATGCAAATAATGGAAGCTGTACAGGAATAGCATGTCCTAAATTAAATACAACTGCAGGAAGATATGGAAATGCAATGACTTTTGATGGGGTGAATGATTATGTGAATATTTCTAGCTCAGCTAGTTTGAACATTATGAATACTATTACTGTTGAGGCATGGTATTATAGGAAATCTAATACTCAAGATAGTGCCATTGCTTATAAAGGTGGTGCATATGGATTCTTTGATGAGTTAGCAGGAGGAGGAGCTTTAAAATTTGTTTTGTTTATAGGTGGACAGCAATCATACACTTTTACGCAACCATCACTTAATAACTGGCATCATATAGTCGGGACTTATAATGGTTCTGTAGTAAATGTTTATGTAGACGGAATCGTAGTAAATACAACTAATAAGGCTGGGACTATAACTACAACATCCAACAATTTACAAATAGGAACTTTGAGTAATGCAGCTTATTTTAACGGCTCCATCGATGAAGTTCGTATCTATAATCGTTCTCTTACTGCAAATGAAATCTATGAACTCTATGCTTCTAACTTAATGAAGTTCAATCAAACCCAATGGTATTTAACTGTGAACCAATCAGGTCCAACAGGAAAAATTTTCACGGGCACTTACACTTATTCTGCATCAGCAAAGGACACTGCTGGAAATGAAAACAGGACAGAAGTAAGGACAATCGACATCAATAACAATCCACAGATTAATTTCACATATCCTACTCCTGAAAATGCAACCTCAACAACAAATATTTCTGTTTTGATAAATGTTTCAATTTCTGAATCTAATCTGAATGAAGTCAAATGGAATTGGAATGGAACAAACTATACTATTTACAATAATTCCCTTATTATGATATATAATTTTGAAAACAAAAGCGAATTAGGAGAAAATTCAACTTATTTTGTCGATGTTTCTAAATACGCAAATAATGGATTCTGTTTAGGAACAAATTGTCCTAAATTGAATACATCTGGAAGATATGGAAATGCAATGACTTTTGATGGAGTGGATGATTCTATTAGTGCAGGAAATGCTTCTTACTTAAACCCAACAAATGCAATTTCAGTTCAGGCATGGATAAAGCCAAATAGTTTAATAGGCACTGACTGGGGTTCAGCGATTGTCACAAAATATGGAGGAAACTATCAGGGATATATTTTGGATTTAGAAGCCTCATCTGGGGGGAGTCCAAAATTTGTAGTTTGCAGCCCAAGTTCATGTTATCAAGCTATAGGTTCTTTTACTTCAATATCTATTAATTCTTGGAACCATTTAGTGGGAGTGTGGAATGGTACAAATGTATTGATATATGTAAATGGTGTCCTTAAAAATACTGTAAGTGCTCCTGCATTAACTAATGATGCAAATCAACCTTTAACTATAGGGAAGGAATCTTGGTATGCTGGTGGTTATTTCAATGGAACAATAGACGAAGTTCGTATCTATAATTATTCGCTTTCAAATTTAGAAGTCTATGAACTCTATGCTTCCAACTTAATGAAATTCAATCAAACTCAATGGTATTTACAAGTAAATCAATCGGGTCCAACAGGAAAAATTGTCACTGGCACTTACCCTTATTCTGCATCTGTAAAAGACTCTGCTGGGAACGAAAACATGACAGAAGTAAGGACAATAACTATTAATAATAATCCAAGCATAAACTTTACTAATCCAACACCTACTAATCAAACATCAACAACAAACACTTCAATAAATATTAATTTTTCAATTTCTGATTCAAATTTGAATGAACTTAAATTCAACTGGAATGGAATAAACTATACTTTGTATAACGATTCCCTTGTTTTTATGATGAATTTTGAAAACAAAAGTGAATTAGGAGAAAATTCAACTTATTTTGTCGATGTTTCTAAATACGCAAATAATGGATTCTGTTTAGGAACAAATTGTCCTAAATTAAATACAACAGCAGGAAGATATGGAAATGCAATGACTTTTGATGGGGTGAATGATTTAATTAATGGAACTAATAGCCAGACATTAAGACCTAATTACGTTACTATAAGCGCATGGGCAAAGACAGGAGACAGCAAATCTACTCAATTTATTGCAGGTTATGGAAATACAGGATATATTGGTTATTGGCTTGGAGCTGATTCAATTGCTGGATTTACATTTTCTGCAGGAAATGGCACCAGTATGATACAGTTAGCTAATCCCTCAAACTATAATTATAGAGATAATGTCTGGCACCATGTTATCGGAACTTATAATGGTTCAGCAGTTTCTATTTATGTTGATGGTATATTAAAGAACCAAAATTTAACTGCAGTTAGTAGTAGCATAAACTATACTGGAATGACGCAATTTTTAATTGGAAACATAGAAACTGTTAATCCCGCAAGATACTGGAACGGCTCAATAGACGAAGTCCGTATTTATAACAGAAGTTTATCATCTGATGAAGTCTATGAACTTTATGTAAGCAACTTAATGAAATATAACACAACTCAGTGGTATTTACAGGTAAATCAGAGTAATTCAACTGGAAAATTCCTAAGTGGGACTTACACTTATTCTGCATCAGTAAAAGACATTGCTGGAAATGAAAACATGACAGAAGTAAGGACAATAAATATCAATAATAACCCAAACATAAATTTCATATTCCCTACACCCGATAATCAAACATCAACAACAAATACCTCAATAAATATTAATGTTTCAATTCCCGAATCTAATTTGAATGAAGTCAAATTCAACTGGAATGGGACAAATTACACATTGTATAATGATTCTCTTCTCTTGATGATGAATTTTGAAAACAATTCTATTCTTGGAGAAAATTCAACTTATTTTGTCGATGTTTCTAAATATAGAAATAATGGAAACTGTACAGGAATAAGTTGTCCTAAGTTGAATACAACTGTAGGAAGATACGGAAATGCTATGACTTTTGATGGGATGAATGATTATATTTCCACTGCACCAATCTCAATTCAAGCAGGTGGAAAAATGACAATGAGTGCTTGGGTTTATTCAAACAACTTTGTACATAACGGCTTCATTGTTTCAAAGGCGCCTGTTAATACCCAATGGGAAATATTCTTTAATAACGGTAATGGTATCTACTTAAGGGGTGGTGGTGCAACAAATTCAGTAAATACTGCTTCACATAATCCTGTGTATCCTACAAACAGTATGTGGCATCATGTTGCAGGAACAATAGACGGAACTGCAGGTAAAATTTATGTAGATGGAGTAGAATGGGCAAGCGGTACTGTGGATGCTATTGTCAATGGCATGACCTCTGGGACAAATGATATCCTTATAGGACTTTATGATAAAACAACAAATTATCCATATAACGGCTCAATAGATGAAGTTCGTGTCTATAATTATTCACTTTCAAATTTAGAAATCTATGAACTTTATGCTTCTAATTTAATGAAATTCAATCAAACCCAATGGTATTTACAGGTAAATCAATCAGGTCCAACAGGGAAAATTGTTACAGGCACTTACACTTATTCTGCATCTGCAAAAGACACTGCTGGAAATTATAATACAACAGAAGTAAGAACAATAGACATCAATAACAATCCACAGATTAATTTTACATATCCTACTCCTTCAAATGCGACTGTAACAACAAATACTTCAATAAATATTAATTTTTCAATTTCTGATTCAAATTTGAATGAACTTAAATTCAACTGGAATGGAATAAACTATACTTTGTATAACGATTCCCTTGTTTTTATGATGAATTTTGAAAACAAAAGTGAATTGGGGGAAAATTCAACTTATTTTGTTGATGTTAGCAAGTATGGGAATAATGGGTATTGTTCAGGAACAGGTTGTCCTAAGTTAAACACAACTGCAGGAAGATATGGAAATGCAATGACTTTTGATGGAATAAATGATAATATATCTGCTGGAAATAGTTACAGCTTGAATGTTTCTATTCCTATGACAATTACAGCATGGGTAAAAATCGCATCATATAATTCAGATGCAAACGTGGGCCACGTTATAGCAGGTAGTTACTGGACTCAGGGCTACATCTTTTATGTGAAGGGTCCAAAAGCACAATTTGGTTTTAGATATGGTGCTTGTGACCCATTCGACCCAGACAATTTGACAATAGACCAGTGGTATCATGTTGTAGGAACAATGAATGGTTCAGTAATTCAAGTTTATGTTAACGGTATCTTAAAAAATAGCACTTCTTGTACTAGTGCAACTGGGAGGAATACACTAATCATTGGAAAAGCTTCTTGGTCCGATACTAATTATTTTAATGGCTCTGTTGATGAAATAAGAATATACAATAGAAGCTTATCATCAAATGAAGTTAATGAATTATATATGAGCAATCTTCAGAAATTCAATCAAACCCAATGGTATTTAACTGTGAATCAAAGTGGATTGAACTATGGAACATACACTTATTCTGCGTCGGCAAAAGACATTGCGGGAAATTATAATACAACAGAAGTAAGAACTCTTACAGTTCCGTCAATTCTTAATTGTATGAATTTAAATTATAACAATACTATTTACACATTAGGGGGGGATATAATCAACAATCAGATAACAACAGTATGCATTAATATAACAGCACAAAATATAACTTTAGATTGTCAAGGACATTATATTTCATCAATACAAAATATCACAGGAATTTTCTCTAATCAGTTCAATTCAACAATACAAAATTGCAATATAACAATGGGAAGCGGGGGAAATAGCAATGCTTATGGTATTTTTTTAAGCAGTTCAAATTACAGTACTCTTTTCAATAATACTGCAGGAAGAGATGGTTCTACAGGAATTTCTCTTTCTTCATCTTCAAACAACACTTTAATTAACAACATTGGAAGAAGCATATCATATTCTGCATTTTACATTTTTTCCTCTTCAAACAACAATTTATTAATAAACAACACAGGAACAACCAGTGCGGGTACAGGATTTGTAATTCAAGATTCAAACAGCAACATCTTAATAAACAGTACAGGAACAAGCAATTCAAACCCCGGAATTTCTCTTTCTTCATCTTCAAACAACACATTAATGAGCAACACAGGAACAGGCAACTCAAGCTATGGAATTCTTCTTCAATCATCTCCAAATAACACATTAATGAGCAACACAGGAACAAGCAATTCCAGTTATGGTATTGCGCTTGGTGGTTCAGACAAAAATACTTTAACAAATAATACAGGAACAAGCAATTCAAATTATGGGTTTTATATTTTTTCTTCAGACGACAATATTTTAACAAACAACATCGGAACAAGCAATTCAAGTTCTGGAATTTATCTTTCTTCATCTCCAAATAACATTTTAATCAACAACAGAGGAACAAGCAATTCAAGCAGTCCTGGAATTGGATTTTATTCATCTTCAAACAACAACCTCTTAATCAACAACACCGGAGCAAGCGATTCAGGTGAAGGATTTCAGTTCTCTAGCTCTTCAAACAACACCTTAATCAACAACACCGGAACAAGCAATTCAGGTTATGGAATTTCTCTGTCTACATCTTCAAACAACACCTTAATAAACAACACCGGAACAAGCAACACAAGTTATGGAATCATAATTGCTACAAATTCACAAACTAATACAATTTATAACCAAAGGGCTATCGGTTACTTGGGAGGAAGCAAGGGTATTGGAGTACTTCAGTCAAATAACGTATTATTTCAGGATTGTGTAAATATAACGGGGGCAACAGATATTTATCTTACTTCAAATTCAATTAATGCAACATTTATCAACTGTTCTTACAGAACAAATGGAGGAAATGAAACAATTACGGCAGGAAGCACGCTGATAAGAAAATGGTATTACCAAACTTATGCAAATGATACTTCTGGAAATAATGTTGTCGCACAGGTAAATGCTACAAATAGGACAGGCGGATTTGAATTCTCAATTAACACAAACTCAAGTGGATGGACAAATATAACAAACATAACAGAGTATTGGAATGTAGGAGGAACAAGGTATTATTATTCAAATTATACAATAACAGCAAGAAATAGTTCATATCCAATAAATCCCATAAGTCATACATATAATTCAAGTTTGGGAAATAACTTAAATGATTATTTCATGTTTAATAGCCCATTCGTTTTAGTAAACTTTATTTCTCCTACGCCCGACAATGGGACATCAACAACAAATAATTCGTTTATTGCAAATGTATCTTTCTCTTTACTTTCTCTTAATGAGGTCAAATGGAATTGGAATGGAACAAACTATACTCTGTATAATGATTCCCTTGTTTTTATGATGAATTTTGAGAACAAGAGTGAGTTGGGGGAGAACAGCACTTATGTAAAAGATTTAAGCAAGTATGGGAATAATGGTATTGTATCCGGAGCAGTAATAAATTCAACAAGTGGAAAATACGGATGGGGTGCTTATTTTGACGGGGTGAATGACCATATAAATACCACATTTAATCCCTCAGCATCGCTTGGACAAATATTTACTGTAAGTGCGTGGGTTTATCCGATACAAGCAAATAATTACAGAGATGTTGCTGGGTATCACGGAGGAGCTATGCAAGGATTTTTCTTTCTTCAATATGAAAGCAGTCTTGGTGGCTGGAATAGTGGTTATGGAACTGGTGCTGCATGGTCTTCACGTAGTGTCATAAATTTAAATTTAAATACTTGGACTCATGTTCTCGTAGTTTATAACGCGGGAAATAATATAACTACTTATCTTAATGGTGTTTTAGCAAATTATACTTCTGTTAGCGGAGCTATATCTCATTTTAATAACTTTTCTATAGGATTAGCTTATTCTGGCGATGCTAGTAGATTCTTCAACGGCTCAATAGACGAAGTCCGAATTTACAATCGTTCATTGTCAGCAAATGAAGTCTATGAACTTTATGCTTCTAACTTAATGAAGTTCAATCAAACTCAGTGGTATTTGCAGGTAAATCAAAGTATGAATTTTGGAACATATACTTATTCTGCATCAGTAAAGGATAGTGCAGGAAATTACAATGCAACAGAAGTAAGAACAATAACAACATCTGGCATAAATGGCTGCACAAATTTAACCATTCCAAATTCAATATACTATTTAACAGCCAACTCCTCTTCAACAGGAACTTGCTTCAATGTGACCGTATTTAATGTAACTCTTGACTGCCAAGGATATAATATGAACTATTCTTATTCTGGAACTTTAGGGTATGGTTTTTATTCAAATCAAAATTTTACTACTATAAGAAATTGTAGTGTTATAGAAGGGAATTCTACAACAAGTAGTAAACATGCAGTTTATTTTGTTGGAGCAAATAATGGAACAATATTTAATAATCTAATAAAAACAATGAATTCTAATTCTCTTCCTATATATATAACAAGTTCAAATTTTAATACAATTTCAAATAACAATATTACTACAAATTCTGATGGTATTGATTTATCTTCAACTTCTAATATAAACATTTCAAATAACAATATTAATTCTGGAGGCTATGGTATCTGGATTATCATTTCTAATCTTAGTACAATTTCAAATAACAATATTACTGCAACTGCTCATGGTATTCTTTTATCTACAAATCTCAGTACAATTTCAAATAATCGCATTACTGCAGGAACTACTGGTATCTCTTTATCTTCGAGTTCTAATTCCAACATATCAAACAATAATATTAATTCTACTTCTTATGGAATCTATTTATCCACAAGTTCCAATTCAAATGTGTCAAATAATAACATCAATTCCAGTTCTTATGCTATTATGTTATATGATAATTCAAATTTCAATATTCTTTCAAATAATAATATTCTTTCTAGTTTGAATGGTATCTATTTATACACAACTACTAATTCCAACAATTTTTCAAAAATTAATATACGGTCTACAGGAGCTGGAATTTACATTTATGGTACAAATCATAATTTTACCATACAAGATAGTATAATAAATTCATCATCATATAATCAAGAGGTATATATTTCTAATGACGTAAGGGGGGGAATATGGAATTTTATCAATGTAACCCTGCCAAATGGTTCAAATATCAGAACCTCTTGGACAACAGGAGGGAATGGAACTCTTAATAATTTCTGGTATGTGAATGTAAATGTTACTAACAGCAGCAATAATGCTGTTCAAAATGCAAATGTCTCTTCCTCAGATAAAAATAATAATTATCGATTTTCACAATTAACAGGAGCAAATGGATTAATCCCAACCCAAGCACTTCAGGAATACAGCAATCAAAATAATACCCTTGTAACTTATTATTCAAATTATACTTTTACAATGGGAATGGCAGGATATATAACCAAGACTCAATCATTGAATATGTCGGCAAATAGATTATTGGAATTTACTCTTGGGAATAATATTTGTGGACTTCTTGACATACCCAATTCAACCTATATATTAATTAGCAATGTTAATTCAACAGGAACCTGTATGAATGTAACAGCGTTTAATGTAACTCTTGATTGCCGGGGTTATAATGTAAATTATTCTTATTCTGGAACTTCAGGATATGGTGTTTATTCCAACCAGAATTTAACTACTGTAAGAAATTGCAATATAATAGAAGGAAATCCAACAGCAAACGCCAAGTATGGAGTTTATTTTGCTGGAGCAAATAATGGAACAATTTATTATAATAATCTTACAAGTGCGGGGGCTAATACTTATAATATTTATCTGTCTTCAAGTCTTAATTCTAATATAACAAGTAATAATATCCCACTCGGTATCTCCGGCATTTATTTAACTTCAGGTTCTAATTACAGCACAATAATGAGTAATAATGTTAATTCAAGCAGTGTTGGTATTTATTTATACACAAGCCCCTATTCTAATATAACAAATAACAATGTCACTTCAAGTTCTAATAGTATCTTATTATATGCCAGTTCTTATTCTAATATAACAAATAACAATGTCACTTCAAGTTCCAACGGGATTTATTTAACCTCAAGTTCTAATTATAGCACAATAATGAGTAATAATGTTAATTCAAGCAGTGTGGGTATTTATTTGGATACAAATTCTAATTCCAATACAATAAAAAATAATAATGTTACTTCAAGTATTAATGGCGTTTATTTATCTTCAAGTTCAAATTCCAACATATCAAACAATAATATTAATTCATCTAATGGCATCTATTTAACTTTGAGTTTCAATCTTAATATATCAAACAACAATATTAATTCAAGTAATTGTGGTATTTATTTAGCGGGAAGTACTTCAAATATTTTCTCAAAAATGAATATAAAGTCCACAAATGCAGGAATTTATATTTATAACGGCAATAATAATTTTACTATACAAGACAGTGTGATAAATTCCTCTTTAGGGATAGAACTTAATATTTCCAATACAGTTACTGGGGGAACCTGGAATTTTACTAATGTAACTCTTGGAAATGGAAATGCATTCAGAACTAATTGGACAACAGGAGGAAATGGAACTCTTAATGTGTTTTGGTATTACAGAGTTTATGTGAATGATACAAGTGGAAATTTAGTAGTAGCTCAAGTAAATGCAACAAATAGAACGGGTGGATTAGAATTTAATATTAATTCAGATTCAACTGGTTGGACAAACATTACATCAATAACAGACTATGTAAGCAATGGAACTCAATATTATTATTCAAATTATACAATAAACGCTCTAAATAACTCCTATCCTATAAATTTGTTAAACCATACTTATAACGCAAGTTTGGGGAATAATCTGAATGATTTTTTTACTTTTTGTATTCCTACAACCTGTTCTGCATTAGGATATAGTTGTGAAAACTGGAGCGATAGTTGTGGAGGAACTTTGGATTGTGGGACATGTAGTTCTGGAACTTGTAATAGTGGAATATGTTCTGTTAGTGGAGCACCGGGAGGAACTGGGGGAGTAACTCCTACATTAAATATTACTGTTATCCCGACAAATATAAATCTTAATATAATAATAAATACAAATAAAAACCAAACTATACAAATAACGAACAATGAAGCGACAAGCAAATCATTTTCTATAACTCAAATTAATTTAAATAATATGATAATTTTAGGGAATACTTCTATGACTCTTGCTCCGGGAGAAACAAAAAATCTCGAAGTTATTTTTGTAGCTCCTAATAGTGCAGGAATCTTTACGGGAAAGATAATAATAGGAACAACAGAGATTCCTGTTACATTGAATGTTAAAGAAAAACTTCTACTCTTTGATTCAGGCATAACTGTGCTGAACAGAAATTACAAAGTTTCTCCAGGAGGAGAATTGAAGACAAAAGTCAGGCTTATTCCTATGGGAGACAAAGAAAGGATGGATATACAATTGGATTATTTTATAAAAGATTTTGATGGGAAAATTTATCTTACACAAACTGAAACTGTCTTAATTGAAGATGAAATGACATTGAATAGGAACTTTAAGATAGGAGATTTGCCTCTGGGGAAGTATATCCTTGGTTTGGAGCTCATTTATCCTGAAGGAAAAGCAGTATCAAGCGCACAATTTGAAGTAGTGAAACAGACTGTACAGGACTTTCTTAGTTCTTTGATGTTTACCTTAATAGTTGCTATGATAATTGTTTCAATCGTAATAATCGCATTGTCAATAAGAGTGAAAATGCGTAAGAAAATTGAATAGGGATAATTTTAAATAATATTCTTTTAATCTAATAAAATGTTAATAGGACTTGTTGGAAAACCCTCTGTTGGAAAGAGCACTTTTTTTAAGGCAGCTACTTTAGCAGAAGTTGAAATTGCTCCATATCCCTTCACTACAATAAAACCAAATCACGGAGTAGGATATGTTAAAGTAGATTGCATTGATAAAGAATTCAACGTGCAATGTATGCCAAATCACGGATTTTGTATAAATCATAAGAGATTTGTTCCTATTGATTTGATGGACGTGGCTGGACTTGTTCCAGGAGCGAGTGAAGGAAAAGGACTAGGAAACCAATTTTTAGATGATTTAAGGCAGGCAGATGTCTTTATTCATATTGTAGATACTTCTGGAATGATAGATGAAACTGGCAAACCTACAGAAAATTATGATGTTTCTAAAGATATTTTATTTTTGGAAGACGAGTTGGATAAGTGGTTTTTAGGAATTTTAATGAAAGTATGGAAAGGTTTTGCAAGAAAAGCAGAATTAGAAGAAGATAATTTCTCTCTTGCAGTAGCGAATCAGTTTTCAGGATTGAAGGTTAAAGAAGAGCATGTTAAATTGGCATTATCAAAATTGAATTTATCTTCAAGACCAAGCATGTGGAATGAGAAAGAACTTTTGAGATTTGCATCTGAATTAAGAAAACAGAGCAAGCCAATGATTATCGCTGCCAATAAAATAGACACTACTGAAGGAAAAAACAATTATGAGAAATTAAAAAAGAAATTTCCTGACAGAATAATGATTCCATGCTCTGCTGACTCAGAGCTTGCATTAAGAGAAGCTGCAAAGCATAATTTAATTGATTATGTTGCTGGAGAGAGAAGTTTTGAGATTAAAGAGAAGGTAAATGAAAAACAGAAACAGGCACTCGATAAAATAAAGAAAGATGTTTTAGATGAATTCGAAAATGGAACAGGAGTGCAGGAAATTCTAAATTATGCTGTACTCAATTTATTGAAATATATTGCAATATTTCCTGCAGGAGCTCACAAACTTGCAGACAGCAAGGGAAATGTTCTTCCAGATTGTTTTTTGCTTCCTCCAAATTCGACAGCATTGGATTTCGCATATTTTTTGCATACTGATTTTGGAAAGAATTTCATAAGAGCAATAGACGCAAGAACAAAAAAGATACTTGGAAGAGATTACAAATTGAAACACAGAGATGCCTTGGAAATTGTGACAGGAAGATAAAACATAAAAACTTAAAATGCGGGAAATCTTTTAATGTTTATGAAAAAAAGAAGAGTTTTGAAAAAAGGAAGAATCGTTGTGACAAGAAGAGGAAATGTTGTTATTCATCTTGCGAATAAGATTGTTAAATCTATCAAGCCTTTTTGTTCGAGAATTCAGATTGTTGGAAGCATAAGAAGAAAGGAAAAAAATCCTGTTGATATTGACATTGCTTTAATCCCTCAGAATAGAGAGAGACTAGAAGAATTTATGAAAAAGAAATGGAAATATATTCAGGGAGGAGAAAAAAGAGCCACTTTCAGAATTGAAGGAATTAAAGTTGAATTGTATTATACAAATAAAGAAGAATGGGGAGCTACGCTATTAGCTTATTCAAGCGAATTTGGAGCAGGAATTGGATTAAGAATGGTTGCAAAAAGAAAAGGAATGAAATTAAGCCAGCACGGGCTCTTTAGTAAAACTGGAAGAAGAATTGCAGGGAAAACAGAAGAAGAAATCTATCATGTATTAGGAAGGCCATGGAAGCCTCCTGAAAAGAGATAAAATTTTAAACAATTAGGATTTAATTCTAAAATGAAATACGAATTTGCAGAAGATTTGCAGAGAATAGCAGAAGAAATTTCTAAAATGCTTTTTCCTCATATAGATTTATCTCATGTAAAATGTTATAGAAGTTACGGAACTTCATCAAGAGGGACAATAGCGAGATGCCACGCATTGAATAAGATAATGCAAAAAGCAATTGGGATTAAAGCAGTTTATGTTCTTGAATTTTTATCAGAGAGATTTGATAAACTTGATGATGAAGAGAAAGTTAAAGTTGTAATTCACGAACTAATGCATATTCCAAAATCTTTTGGTGGCGGGTTTATACACCATAATTTTGTTACAGATAGGACAGTTAATAAAGTTTACAAAGAATATACTAGAATAAAAAATGAAAAAAGAGATTATTATTCATTATAAAAAAAAGAAGATAAAAGTAATTGCAAAAGATTGCAATGCTCTGCAAAAGTTTATTGGTTTGATGTTTTCTCGACGAGAAAAAGCTAAAATTCTCTTGTTTAGTTTCATAAGAAAGCAGAAAATAAAAATACATTCTTTCTTTGTCTTTTATTCTTTTATTGCTATCTGGATTGATAAAAAAAACAGAGTTGTTGATTTGAAAATTGTTAAGCCATTTACCCCTTGTGTTTCTCCTAAAAAATCCGTTTCTAATCTCGTGGAAATTCCAATTAATAAAAAAAATAAGAAAATATTGAAAAATGTAATCTCTCGACGAGAGTTAGAAACATTTAAATATTAAATTGTCTAAAGTATATTATTAAAGAGGCTAAAAGGAGGTGAAAAATGGGAACAATTGTTAAGAAAAATGTCATTCATAGAAAACCTGGATTTCTTTACTATGTAGACGGAAAGGGTAACGTTTGCGAAGCAAGGATGTCTAGAGGCGGAAAGAGAAAAAAGAAGAAGGCTAAAAAGCCTGTGAAGAGAAAGAGAAGAAGATAATCCTCTGAATATTTTTTATTTTTATTTAATTAATTTTATAAACTAATTCTAATTTTTTATTTCATGATAGTTTTAGGAATAGAATCGACAGCACATACTTTTGGAATTGGGATCGTGAAAGAAGGAAAAGTAATAGCCAATATTAAAAATACCTATACTACACAGAGTGGAGGAATAATTCCTAAAGAAGCTGCAAAACACCATAGAGAAATTAAAGAGCAGGTTTATCTTGATGCATTGAATAAATCAGAAATCGACGAAAAAGGTATTGATGCGATTGCTTTTTCTCAAGGTCCTGGTTTAGCTCCCTGCTTGTTAGAAGGATTGAGATTTGCAAAAGAGCTTTCAGAGAAATTAAGAAAACCAATTGTTTCTGTTAATCATTGTATCGCACATTTAGAAATAGGAAAAATAACAGGAGCAAAGGATGCTGTAATGCTCTATGTTTCAGGAGCAAACACACAAATAATTGCTTATGAAGCAGGCAAGTACAGAATCTTCGGAGAAACCTTGGATTTGGGTGTTGGAAATTTCATTGATACTTTTGCTCGACTTCTTGGAGCTGGTTTTCCTGGCGGCTTTGTTATACAAAAATTCGCAGAACAAGGAAAAAATTACATTGAACTTCCTTATGTTGTTAAAGGAATGGATATTTCACTTTCAGGAATTCTTACTAATTTGAAGCAAAAATTTGACAGCAAAAAATATTCAAAAGAAGATTTATCTTATTCAATGCAGGAAACTGTCTTTGCAATGCTGATTGAAACAGCAGAAAGAGCTTTAGCTCATACAGGAAAAAAAGAATTGCTTTTGGGAGGAGGAGTTGTATGCAATACAAGATTGCAGGAAATGGCAAGAATAATGTGTGCAGAAAGAAATGCAAAATTATTTGTTCCTGAAAATTCTCTTCTTGTTGATAATGGAGCAATGATTGCTTTTTTAGGAGAAGTAATGTTCAATAAAGGGATTAAAATTTCTCATGATAAAATAAATGATTTAGATATAAAACCTCGACAACGGACAGACGAAGTTAAAGTTGAGTGGAAATAACAATCTTTTTATAATGTGTCTTCTTAATCTTTTTATGAGTAAAAAGGGGGGCGATAAAAGGGGGAGAAATATTTCATTTTCTCTGATTATAATCTTATTTTCTTTTTGCATATTTTTAATATTCTTTGTTCCTTTTGTTACGAGTTATAGTGGTTCTGGGACAGGCCCTTTTAATTGTTCAGGTTGCCCCGATTGTAATTCTGCAATAGGAAATGCAAGTGCTGGAGCAGTTATTTACTTAAATATAAGCCTTTCCGGAACTAATATTACACTAGATTCAAATACAGCTTGTATTAGTCTTTACCCCCTTGGTAATAATAAAACTTTTGACTGCCAGGGAAATTCAATTACTGGAAATGGTTCCGGGTATGGGGTTCTTTTATTTTTAAATAATAATAATATTACAATAAGAAACTGCAATATTTCAAATTTTTCATATGGGTTTAATTTAAATGGCGTAGCAAATTCCACAATAATAAATAACACAATTAATTCAAATAGATACGGAATTTATTCTTATTCTTCAAACAATATAAATATCACTAATAACAGTTTTAATTTAAACAAGTATAATGGGATTTATTCTTATTCTTCTCCTTACACAACAATCTTCAAAAATTTTATTAATTCAAATGGAAATGGAAGCGTATCGCAAGGAGGAATTATTTTATATACTTCAGATAATTCCACTTTATCTAATAATACAATAGTAAATAATACTTATGGAATTTGGATAGGCTCTTCATCAAATTCTACATTAAAATTTAATAACTTTACCAATAATCAAAGAGCCATTTATATAGAATCTTTTTATAACCATGATATAGACAGAAATAATACTGTAAATAACAAGCCAGTCTATTACTGGGTAAATCACAATAACGACATAATAAGTTATTCATTAAATCCGGGCTATGTGGCTGTGATAAATTCGGCAAACGTAACAGTTAAAGATATAAATATCTCTTATAGCGGACAGGGGATTTTATTCTATAATATGACTAATTCGTCAATGATAAATGTAACAACATCTTCTAATTATTATGGTATACAAATAATTGGAGCCAGTTCTAATATTGCAAATAATAATTCTGTAATAAATAGTTCTTCAAGTTATAATGATCTAGCGGGGATTTATGTCTCTTACTCTGATAATATAACTCTGACAAATAATACTGCATATTCCAACGGGCTTAATTCTTCTTCAGCATTTGCAACAGGCATATTTTTACGTTGGGATAATAAAATTATAATGAGAAATAATACCATGAACGGTAATAAATATAACCTTCTTCTTCTCAATTCTGTTTTTTCTCTTATGGATATAGATATTAGTAATAAGATGGACGGAAAATCTGTGTATTTTTTGGTAAATCAAATGAATACAGAAATTAATACATCTCATAATCCTGGATTTGTTGGGCTTGTTAATTGCACAAACATAACAGTGAGGGATTTAAATATGTCAAATAATGGGGAAAATTTCTTATTTGAGGGTTTAAATAATTCAAGAATTTTTAATATAACTTCTGTAACTACACTTTATAATTTTTTAATAAATGGTTCTCATAACAATGTATTTTCTGATATATTTTCAAACAATTCTCTACAAAGCATTCTTTATTTCACATATTCAACAAATAATACTATGGTAAGAATTAGTTCCACTGAGCAATATGCTGATGCAATTTATCTCGGTTATTCTGATTGGAACAAGATATATAATTCTAGTTTCAGTAATAATCATGTTGGCAGAGGAATATATATACAATATACCAATAATACTTTAGTTGATAGTGTTCAAACATATAATATTTCTTATGGAATTACTATCTCTAATGGATATAATAATATTGTGAGAAATTCCGTCTTTATTAATGCTACAGATGGAAGTGCGAATGGGGTAGGAATTATACTAAGCTATTCGGATAATAATACTCTTATAAATGTTAAAACAAATGGGAGTTTATTTGACGGAGTTCAGTTGTTTATTGCTAACAATAATACTTTTATTAATCTTACCTCTATTGAAAACAACAGATCGGGTGTTGTTTTTTACAAATCTAATTATAATATAATAAACAATTCTCACATTGAAAATAATACAGTAGGATTATCCTTTGGCCTTCCTTCTTTTACAAGCGACAGTAATTATAACTTAATTTATAACAATTATATAAGAAATGGGGTTGCTAATTATCAAAATTATGGTGTTGTAACAAATTTTTTCAATACAACTTTAACTCTTGGGACAAATATTGTTGGGGGGAGTTATTTGGGAGGAAATTTCTGGGCGACTATGAATAATACAGGTTTTTCACAATTGTGTAATGATTCAGATGCAGATGGAATTTGTGATACCAATTACAGTTTAGATGGAACAAATTATGACTATCTCCCCTTATATAGTGTGGCGTTAGTATGTATACCTTATTGGACATGTAATTCTTGGAGCACATGTTCTGGGGGAGTTCAGAACAGAACCTGCACTGATTTCTATTCTTGTAATTCAACTCTTAACAAGCCAGCAGAATCACAGTTCTGTACTACTGGTGGCGGAGCTCCTGCTACACAACAATCTTCAACAACAACTGTAGGAACAATTACTTCTGGAGAACCAGCAACTGTAACTATAACAAATACGCAAGTAGAAATAACCAGTATAACCATAACTACTACAGAAACAGTACCTAATGTTGCTATAAAAGTTACAGAAGTAAAAAGCGCAAGAAGGGCTGATTTAGAAATAGGACTGCCAACAGGGCAGATTTATCAAGCGTTTAATATTACTACTATTGGATTAAATAACAGCCAGATATCAAATGCTACAATTGCATTTAGAGTAAATAAAACTTGGATTCAGCAGCGTGGAGCTGCATTAACTGATATATTATTATACAGAAAAAATGACACTACAGGCAAATGGAATTCCTTAAATACTGCTTACCTTGCTAATGATTCGTTATATTATTATTTTTCTTCCCTTTCCTCTGGATTTTCAACTTTCCTTATATATTTTGGGAAATATGAATGTAACCCCGGAGATAGAAGATGTTATAATAGAGAATCACAACTTTGCCTAGGAAATGCGACATGGCTTATAACAGAAAAGTGTGGTTATAATTGTAATGAAAAAGGAGAATGCATAGAAAATCCATTCCCATTAACAAATGTAATCTATACTGGAATAATTATTGGGATAGTTGCTGCGATGATAGTAACTTTTTATCTTGTGATAAGAAGAATCTCTAGAAGAGGAAAGTCCAAAACCTCAAGAAAAACTCTTTCAAGATTTTATTATAATCAATCTCTTCATAAATCTAAATAAATTTTTAAAGTAGGATATATTCTCTTTTTTATGGAAAGGGGAGATGGAAAATGGTTGTGGATATTATGCTTTATGTTTCTATTAGTAATTTTTTTATTATCTTTTACAAGCGCAGCAACAAGAAGTTGCTGGTCATGCGGGAACTGCACTGCAGAAATTTCTTTTGCTCTTGCTGGAGATGTTGTGCAGTTAAATCAATCTGTTTCATTTCCTGGTGGTGATTGCGTCTCATTTTCAGGAAAAGATAACATAACCTTTGACTGCCAAAGTTATTCTAACTTTATAGAGGGTGCGGTTTACGGAATTTTTCTTAATGACTCTGGAACAAATAAGGCTATTAATAACACAATAAGAAACTGTAATATTACTGCCTCTTTTTACGGAATTTTTCTAAATTATTCAAATGGGAATAATCTCACAAATATAATAACATCAAGTAATACACAAGGAGGCATTTATTTATATTCTTCAAATAACAATGTCTTAAGAAATATCCAATCCTCAAATAATAGTTATTCTGGGATTTTTTTCCGAAATAGTTCTTATAATAATAATACTAATCTTATAATAAATGGTAATTATGAAGGCCTTTGGTTTTATGGCAATTCTGGTAATAATATCCTTAGAAATATTACCACTAATGAGAATCAAGTAGGCATTGATATTTCAGAAGGGTCGGAGAGTAATAATAATGAATTAATTAATGTCACTTCTAATAATAATTTAATGAATGGATTATTAATAAAGAATGGTTCTAATAATCTCTTTACTAACGTCGTTGTGCAGGAAAATGGAGAGTCTGATATTTATTTTTCTTTTTTAAAATGTGATCAGAATTTTACAAATATAACCGGTTCAGGGGGAAGAGCAATAGAATATTATAATTATACAACAACAATACAAAATAAAGAGTTGGCAGGACTCATTTTGTGTAATGCCAATAATTCAATAATTAATAATGTTACAATAAGAGGCTCTGATACGCTTCAAAATAATTTTTTCGGGCTGAGTAAAACAAGTAATGTTAGTGTATCAAATTTAAATTCCAGTGGAAATTATTACGGAATTCTTCTTTACGAAAGTTCAAATGATACCTTAATTAATGTCACAACCAATAATAACAGATGGAGTGGAATATATGTGCTTTCTTCTTTCAGCAACACCCTAACAAACATAATAGGAAGTTATAATAGTTATGGAGTGTTTTTTCTTAATTCTAATAATTCTATTCTAACAAACATAACAGTAAATAGTAATTCTTATTATGGAATTCGTCTTGCTAGTAGTTCATATAATAATACAATAAAAAATTCTTTTATACAATATAGTAATTTATCTGGACTTTTTTTTGCAATTTCGCAATACAATCTTTTCTACAACAACTACTTCAATAATTCAGCGCAGTATTCTAATACTACTGGGAATTTGACAAACTTCTTCAACACAACAAAAACAGCCGGAACAAACATTGTTGGGGGAAGCTACATTGGGGGGAATTATTGGGCATCTCCAAATGGAATGGGATTTTCACAGACATGCGCATCAAGCACAGATGGGATATGTGATACTGCTTATAGCTTAGATGGATTGAATTATGATTATCTTCCATTGACATGCACAGAAAACTGGAGTTGTAGTACAACATGGAGCGCATGTTCTGGAAATATTCAGACAAAAATATGCATAGATGCTAACCTTTGTCAGACTTACAAATACAAACCAATTGAAGCCCAACAATCATGCACATCTGGGGGTGGTGGCTCTTCAACTACAACATCAACAACAACTGTGGGTACAATAACTCAAGGAGAGCCAACAACTGTAACTATAACAAATCCCAACATAGAAGTGAGCAGTGTAACTATAAGCACTACAGAAAACGTGTCCAGTGTTTCTATAACTGTTACAGAAGTTCCAAGAGCGAGAGTTGCTGATTTTGAAATAGGAATTTCAACGAGAGTGATTTATCAAGCGCTTAACATTTCGGTTTCAGGATTGAACAACAACCAGATAGCAAATGCAACAGTAAATTTTAGAGTGAATATATCCTGGGTTGAATATCAAAGAACGGCAACAGAAGAAGACGTGTTATTGTTTAGAAGAAATGAGGTAACAAGAAGATGGGAAGCATTGAATACTACTTATCTTTACAATGATTCACAATTTTACTATTATACTGCTATTACTCCCGGATTTTCAACTTTCCTTATATATTTCGGGAAATATGAATGTAACCCCGGAGATAGAAGATGTTATAATAGAGAATCACAACTTTGCCTAGGAAATGCGACATGGCTTATCACAGAAAAGTGTGGTTATAATTGTAATGAAAAAGGAGAATGCATAGAAAATCCATTCCCCTTAACAAAAGTAATCTATATTGGAGTAATTATCGGGGTAGTTGCTGCAATGATAGTAACTTTTTATCTCGTAATAAAAAAAATCTCTAGAAAAGGAAAGTCCAAAACCTCAAGAAAAACTCTTTCTAGATTCTATTATAATCAATCTCTTCATAAATCTAAATAAATTTTTAAAGTAGGATATATTCTCTTTTTTATGAAAAGGGGAGATGGAAAATGGTTGTGGATATTTTCTTTATTTATAGTATTGTTATTTATTTTTGTTATTCAGTTTAGTTCTTTTGTTAAAGCAGAAAATTCAGAGAATGCTACAGAATGGCGGATGTTTATGAAAAATCTTAATCACACGGCTTGGGATGGAGTTTCTTATACAATAATTTCTGGGTTAAATATAGCAAATTTTACAACAGGAGCTTATATTCAATCTTCTCCTGCTGTTGCCAATGGATATGTTTATTTTGGAGGTGATGATAATAAGACTTATCAATTAAATGCCTCAAATGTCTCACAGAAGATTGCAAATTTTGTGGTAGGAGCTGCTGTTAATTTCCGTTCTTCTCCAGCAGTTGCAAATGGCTATGTTTACATAGGAAGTACGGATAGCAACGTTTATCAGCTGAATGCCTCTAATATTTCAATACACGTTGCAAATTTTACAACAGGGATGGCTGTTTATTCTTCTCCTGCTGTTGCCAATGGATATGTTTACATAGGAAGTGAGGATAATTATCTTTATCAACTAAATGCTTCAAACATTTCACAGCAGATTGCAAATTTCCAAGCAGGCATAAAATTTATTGATTCTTCTCCTGCTGTTGCCAATGGATATGTTTATATTTTAGGTGTGAGTCATATAGTTTATCAGCTGAATGCATCCAATATCTCACAGCAGATTGCAAGTTTTACAACAGGAGCATCAGGTTTTTCTGATTCTTCTTCTCCTGCTGTTGCCAATGGATATGTTTATATTGGAAGTAATAATGGTAATGTTTATCAATTAAATGCTTCTAATATATCAATACATGTTGCTAATTTTACAACAGGGACGGCTGTTTATTCTTCTCCTGCTGTTGCCAATGGATATGTTTATATTGGAAGTAGAGATAATAATCTTTATCAACTGAATGCTTCTAATATATCAATACATGTTGCTAATTTTACAACAGGGGGTGATATTGATTCTTCTCCTGCTGTTGCCAATGGATATGTTTATATTGGAAGTAATGATAATAGTCTTTATCAGTTGAATGCTTCTAATGTTTCTCAGAAAATTGCAAATTTTACAGTAGGAGCTTTTATTCTTTCTTCTCCTGCTGTTGCCAATGGATATGTTTATTTTGGAGGTGATGATTATAGATTTTATCAGTTAAATGCCACAAATATTAGTTTAGGGGGATTATCATCTATATGCACAGAATCTTGGAGTTGTACTGCTTGGAGCAGTTGTTCAGGAGGAATACAAACAAGAACATGCACAGAATCAAATTCCTGTGGAACAGGGATATATAATCCAGGAGAAAGACAATCATGCACCTCTGGCGGCGGGCTTCCTCCAACTCCTCCTCCCCCAACTACCACAGAGACAATAACATCTGCTTCTCCAGGCCAGCCAGCTGTAATAACTGTGAGTAATCCAAAGATAGATGTAACGAATATAACAATTAATGTAAACCAAAATGTTTCAAATGCTTCTTTAACAGTAACAAAATTAAACAATACAGTAGGAGCAGATTTTAGAGTGAGTTTGCGTCGTGGTGCATTATATCAAGCATATGAAATAAATGTCACTGGGATGAATAATTCAGAGATAACAAATGTAACAGTTTACTTCAAGGTAAATATAACTTGGTTAGCAAATCAAAACGGAACAACAAATAACATATATCTTTATAGGTATTATAATAATAAATGGAATCGTCTTCCAACGACTTTTTTAAGTCAAGATACTAAATATTATTACTTCAAGTCAATTTCTCCCGGATTTTCTACATTTGTTGTTTTCTTTGGAGAATATGAATGTGCCCCCGGAGATAAAAGATGTTTCAATAACGAGGTTCAGTTATGTTTAGGAAATTCAACATGGCTTATAACAGAAAAATGTGCATATAATTGTAATGATAAAGGAGAATGTATAGAAGAACCACTTTTATCAAAAATGATTTATCCATTATTGATTGCTCTTGTAAGTGTTGCAATAATACTTATTCTTTACTTTAATTTGAGAAAATTATCTAATAGGAAAAAGAGGAAATAAGATTTGTTGACTAAATAAAAAACTTTATAAACCATTTTTGTCTGACTAATTTATCCGATGAACTATTGGGAGGATAATCTAACTCTTAATGGTATCATATTTATTAAAATGACAGACTTATATAAAATAATTGAAAAAGCAAAGAAAACTGGAAAAGTGGAAAAAGGCACAAACGAAGTTACAAAAGCAATTGAGAGAGGAACTGCAAAACTCGTTGTTTATGCTACTGATGTAGAACCAAAAGAAATTGTTCAGCATCTTCCTGTTTTATGTAAAGAGAAAAAGATTCTATGCAAGGAGGTTGACAGCAGGCAAAAATTAGGAATTGCTGTTGGTATTTCTGTTCCAGCATCTTCTGTTGTTGTTATAAATGCAGGAGAAGCTGAATCTGATATTAAATCGTTGAAGTAAGAACATGGCAAAAACACAGAAAACACAGAAGCAAAAAGAAGAAAACAAGCCGAGTTCTAAAGGAAGCGATAGAATTTATTTAGGAGAAGTTGTATCTGCTGTTGTAGAAGAAGTCATAGGAAGAACAGGATTCAGAGGAGAGATAACACAGGTTAAAGTTTTAGTTCAGGAAGGAAAAGATAAAGGAAGAAGCATGAGAAGAAATGTTAAGGGACCTATAAGACTAGGAGATATTTTAATGTTAAGAGAAACCGAGATTGAAGCAAGAAAAATCAAGTCTAAAGTAAGTAAGGGGGTTTATACCTAAATGACCCCACAATTGTCTTGCAAGCAATCCAATTGGAAGGGGGTTTATACATAATGCCCAAATGTGTTTATTGTGGAAAAGTGTATGAATTTCCAAGAGGATTGACTCTTGTTACAAAAGATGGAACTGTAAAGTATTTATGTTCTGGAAAATGCAGGAAAAATATGAAGATGAAAAGGCGAAGAGTAGAGTGGATTAGAAAAGCCAAGAAGTCAAAAGAAGATGGCAAACAGGAAGTTAGCCATTCGTTCGTCAAAGCCGAATGAGAGATAAAAGAGGAAATAAAAGAAGAGAAATAAAAAAGAGATAATTTTTCTTAAAATTTAATTTTATCGACGACAAATAGCATTTTTAGTGCAGAAAAGTTTATAAATAAACTCGGCTTTTTTCTGGTATAAATTAGCAGAAATCTGGCAAGATTTTAGGGGAAAATTGATGGGTTTAGCCAGACTTCTCGAAAACACAAAAACAAGGAAAAAACCAAAAAATGACAGAAACAGGAGTTTCAGCACAAACACAAAACCAAGGAGGTTTTGCGTAATGTCAGAAAAATACACAGCAGAAAACATAAAAGTGCTTGAAGGATTGGAAGGAGTTAGAAAAAGGCCATCAATGTATATAGGAAGCACTGGAAAAGATGGATTGCATCATTTGATTTATGAGGTTGTTGACAATTCTGTTGATGAAGCTCTTGCCGGAGTTTGCAAAGAAATCAAAGTTTTCATAAACAAAGACGGAAGCGCGACAATAGAAGATGACGGAAGAGGTATCCCTGTTGATACACACCCCATTTACAAAGTGCCTGCTCTTGAAATTGCTTTAACAAAACTACATGCCGGAGGAAAATTCGACAAAAAATCCTATATGATTTCTGGAGGTTTGCATGGGGTTGGAGTTAGTGTTGTTAATGCTCTTTCAAAGAAAATGGTTGTACAAGTTAAAAGGGATGGAAATATCTATGAACAGGAATATTCGAGAGGAGATGTTAAAACAAAACTGAAAATTGTTGGAAAATGTTCACAAAGCGAGACAGGAACCAAAGTTACTTTCTGGCCTGATGAAGAAATTTTTTCAACTGTCGAATTCGATTACAAGGTTTTGGAAACCAGATTTAGGGAACTAGCTTTTTTGAATTCTGGTTTGAAGATTATATTGTATGATAATACAAAAGACAAGAAAGAAGAATTTTTAGCAACTGGAGGTTTGATGGAGTTTGTAAAATGGCTTAATAAATCAAAAGAGCCGTTACACAAGCCGGTTTATTTCAAAAGAGAGATGGACCATACTGTTATAGAAGTTGCAATCCAATATAATTCAGGATATCAGGAAAATATTTTTGGTTTTGTTAACACCATAAACACTGTTGAAGGAGGAACTCATGTCTTTGGTTTGAAAACCGCTTTGACAAGAGTTATTAATGATTATGCTAAGAAAAAGGGAATTCTTAAGAATGAAAATTTTTCTGGAGAAGATGTAAGAGAAGGACTTACTGCAATCATAAGCATAAAAATTCCAGAACCGCAGTTTGAAGGACAGACAAAAACAAAGCTTGGAAACAGTGAGGTTAAGGGATTTGTCGATTCTATTGTAACATCTGCTTTAAGCGAATTTTTTGAAGAGAATCCAAATGTAGCAAGAAAAATAGTTTCAAAGGCAGAGGCTGCTTCAAGGGCAAGAATGGCGGCTAAAAAAGCAAAGGATTTAGTTAGAAGAAAAAATGCGTTTTCTTTAGGCGGGCTTCCAGGAAAGCTGGCTGATTGTTCAAATAAAAAATCAGATGACACCGAATTATATCTTGTAGAAGGAGAGAGTGCTGGTGGAAGCGCAAAGATGGCGAGAGATAAAGAAACACAGGCAATACTTCCATTAAGAGGAAAGATTCTGAATGTTGAAAAAGCAAATCCTATAAAAAGTCTTTCAAGCGAGGAAATAGCAAACATGATAACTGCGATTGGAACAGGTGTTGGAGAACAATTCAACATAGATAATTTAAGATATAACAGAATAGTTATAATGAGCGATGCTGATGTTGATGGTGAGCACATTAAATGCCTGCTTTTAACTTTCTTCTTCAGATTTATGCCTAAGTTGATTGAAAACGGAAATATCTATGTTGCTAATCCTCCTTTGTTCAGAATAAGAAAAAACAAAGACCACTATGTTTACTCAGAAGAAGAATTGAAAAGAGCTCTTGAGAAACTCGGAACAGCGAATGTTACAAGATTTAAGGGTTTGGGAGAAATGAGCGTTAATCAATTATGGGATACTACCATGAATCCAAAGACAAGAAAAATAAAAAAAGTTTTTATAGAAGACGCTGTTGAAGCTGACAGAACTTTTTCAATGCTTATGGGAGATGATGTTCAAGCAAGAAAAACATTCATATCAGAAAATGCACACGAGGCGAACCTTGACATATAAAATGACAGACTTAATGAAAATCCAACCACTTAAACATGTAGAAAAAGAATGGGGTTATGAAGATTGGCTTACTAATAGCCCTGAATATTGCACAAAAGTATTGAGTTTGAATAAAGGATTTAGATGTAGCCTGCATCATCATGAAATTAAAGATGAAACTTTTTATATTGTTAAGGGAAGAGTTTTAATTGAAAAAGAACTTGATATAATTCAAGAAGCAATTTTACTGCCTGGAGATGCTGTAAGAATTTTTCCTGGAATGAAACATAGATTTTCAGGATTAGAAGATTCTGTTATATTAGAAGCATCAACACACCATGAAGATTCTGACAGTTACAGAGTTGAAGGACAGCTTAGCGGAAGAGTTCCTGAAAAAATAATGTGGAGGTATTCAAAATAAAATTAAAAATGAAAAACAGAACATTTTTCAAAGTCCTCGTAAACTGTGGATACAAAATAGGAGATTTTGCATAATGGGAAAATTATCAACACCAGATTGGATTTTGAAAGGAAAGGAAAAGCCAAGGGAAAGGAAAAAAGAAGAAAAAACTTTTAACATTAGAAAATGCCCGAAATGCGGAAGCGACAAGGTTAATGTCATGCTTACAGAAGGACTGGAATCAGAGATTCAGTCTGACTCGTCTGAAGAAAGCCAAGTCAAAGAAGGAAAAGGAACAGGAGAGTGGGAATGCAAAAAATGCAGATGGCACGGAAAAAACATAGAAGAAGAGGAACTTAACGAAGATGAATTCATGAAATACTTAGATGAAAATGGAGTAGAAGTTGCATAAAATGTCAGACGAAAAAGAAAACAAACCAGAAGAAAAACCAAAGGAAGAGAACAACAAGAGAGTAATTCCTGTAGAAGTATCTGAAGAAATGAAGAAGTCATACTTAGATTATGCTATGTCTGTTATTGTTTCTCGAGCAATTCCCGCTATTGAAGACGGAATGAAACCTGTTCAGAGAAGAATCTTATATTCAATGTACTTAATGGGGCTAAAACCCGGAACCCAGACAAAAAAATCAGCGAGAGTTGTCGGAGATGTTATAGGTAAGTTCCATCCTCATGGAGATGTTGCTGTTTATGACGCATTGGTAAGAATGGCGCAGAATTTCTCTTTGAGATATCCTCTTGTTTTTGGACAGGGTAATTTCGGAAGCATTGACGGAGACCCTCCTGCTGCTTATCGTTATACAGAAGCAAGGTTAATGCCCATATCAATTGAACTTTTAGAAGACATTGAGAAAGAGACAGTTAAATTTACTCCTAATTTTGATAATTCTCTTAAAGAACCGGATTTGCTGCCAGGAAAACTTCCAGGTTTAATGCTCAATGGAGCAACAGGAATTGCAGTTGGAATGGCTACAAACATACCTCCACACAATTTGACAGAAGTTTGCGATGCTATTATTGCTTATATTAAAAAACCAGAAATAACAATAAAAGAACTCTGCGAGATTGTGACTGCTCCTGATTTTCCTACTGGTGGTTCTGTAAGTGGAAATATGCTTGAATTATACAGCACCGGGAAAGGAAAATTAATCATCAGAGGAAAAGTTGCTGTAGAAAAAACAAAGAATAAAGAGATTGTTATTATAACAGAAATTCCTTATATGCTGAATAAAACTTCTTTAGTTGAGCAGATTGCAGATTTAATTCAAAACAAAAAATTAAAAGATATTTCTGACTTAAGAGACGAGAGTTCAAGAGGAAAGATAAGAATTGTAATTGAATTAAGAAAAGGAGCAAGTCCTGATTTTGTGATTAATTCTCTATATAAATATACAAGACTGCAGGATTCATTCAATGTGAATTTTCTTGCGTTAGTCGGAGGACAGCCGAGAATTTTGAATTTGAAACAAGTTGTTGAAGAATATGTCAAGCACAGAAAGATAATAATCACAAACAGAACCAAGTTTGAACTGAAAAAAGCTAAAGATAGACTGGAAATTGTTGATGGTTTGCTTATTGCCCTGAAAAATATAGACACAGTTATTGATTTAATCAAAAAGTCAAAGAATGCGACAGAAGCTCTTGAAGGATTAATGAAGAAATTTGAACTGAGCAAGAAACAGGCACAGGCTGTTTTAGAGACAAAACTTCAGCAATTGACTTCTTTGGAGAGAGATAAATTAAAGAAAGAACAAGAAGAGTTGAAAAAGAAAATAGAAGAGCTAGAAAAAATATTGGCTGATATAAAAGAGGTTTTGAAGATAATTGTTAAGGAAGTTAATGAACTTAAGAATAAATATGGAGATAATAGAAAAACAAATGTTCTCAAGAGAATCTCTGAGATTTCTGAGAAAGATTTAGTTCAGGAAAAAGAAGTTGTTGTCACAATCACCGACAAGGGATATTGCAAAAGAATGGATACAAAAACTTACAAGGAACAAAGGAGAGGAGGACAAGGAGTTATTGGAAGCAATTTAGCAACAGGAGATTTTGTAAAACAACTGATTATCTGCTCTACGCATGATTATTTGATGTTCTTTACTTCGAGAGGAAGAGTGCTTTGGCTTAAGGCTTATGATATTCCTGAAGCAGAAAGATACAGCAAAGGAAAAGCACTGATAAATCTGCTTGGCTTGAAGGACGAAAACATAGCGAATGTTATTTCAGTTAAGACTTTTGAAGATGATTTATTCATGGCGACAAAGAAAGGAATTGTAAAGAAAATTTCTCTTGAAAATTTCTCAAAGCCAAGGCAATCTGGAATTAGAGCAATTAATCTGCCCCCAGATAATTCTGATTTTTTAATCGGAGTTGAACTTGTGAAAAAAGGACAAGAAGTTTCACTTGCTACAAAGAAGGGGAAAGCAATAAGATTCAACAGCAATGATGTGAGAGAAATGGGAAGAACTAGTTATGGAGTTACAGGAATAAAGCTTGAATCTAATGACGAAGTTGTAAGCCTTGGAAATTTAAATACAGAAGCAATATTAACAATAACAAAAAATGGATTTGGAAAAAGGACAGCTGTTGCAGATTACAGAAAAACCGCGAGAGCAGGAAAAGGAGTTATTAATTTGAAAGTCAGCGACAAAACAGGAAATGTTGTCGCCACAATTTCTGTTGATAACAAGGACAGCATAATATTTACAACTGCAAAAGGAATGGTGATAAGAACTTCACTGAAGAACATAAGAATAATGGGGAGAGCTGCACAGGGAGTCAAGATTGTAAAATTGCAGGAAGGAGATTATGTTACTGATTTGATAAGAGTTCAAGAAAACGGGAATGGAGAGGAATAATTACAACTCTTCCAACTTCTTTTCAATTTGTTCTTCATCTAATTTTAGCTCTTCCTGTCTTTCTCTTTTGTATGCTTTATTCCAGACAGTGCAGATATTCATATATTCACACCAATAGCACAGCTGGGATTTTGTCGGAGGGAAATCTCTTGTCCTTTCTATTTCTTCTATAATTTCTATTATTTCTTTTCTAAGTCTTTCCAACTCTTCGTTTGTTTTCCTCAGACAGATTTTCATATCGTGAGCAAGAAAATGCCAAACCATGCAGATGTTTTTATCTTTTCCAAACATTTCTTTTATTGCTAGAGAATATATTGAAAGTTGCCTGCTGTTCTCTGCCTTTTCTTTAGACATAACGCTGTTGCTTGTTTTGTAATCATGTATTTCTATCTCATTAGTTTCCAAATTATGTGCTAATCTGTCAATATATCCTATTAATTTTTTCCCGCCTTCTTTGTCCAAATCTATCTCAATTCTCTTCTCTGTTGCAATTGTGTTATCCTGGAAGGGATGATATTTCATATAATAATTTACTAAAAATTCAACTCCGCGATTGAAATAATCTTTTGCTGTAAGGGTTTTATTAACAATAGGCATATTTTCAGAATAATTTTCCTGCCACTCATTTGAATAAAAAGAAATTACATCATTTATTGAAGGTATTATGTTTTTCAAAACCTGAATATAAAGCCACTCTAAGGTTTTGTGGACAACTGTTCCCAAATGCGCTTCAATGCTTTTCGCAATTTCAGGAATTATTTTATCTATATACCTGTATTTAAATTTTAATCTGCATTGTTCAAAAGTTTCTATTTTCGAATTAGAATAAACTGGCATTGAAATCTAAAAAATAAGGGGATTATAAACTTTATTGAGCAGAAGCTAATGCTAGAGTTTGAACTGGTTCTGGAGCTTGAGAAATTTTCTTTTTTTGGAAAAGACTTATAATCAAGTAAATTATAATTATTTCAATAATAAAAAGAGCTATGTTTCCAAATGCGAATATATTACTAAAGTTATGTATTGCTAAAAAGCTTCTTATTGCGTCAATATTGCCCAGTGATTGTCCAAATATTATCACTGATGCCCAAATCAAGGCAGGAATAACAATACTTGTAATTATTTTTCCTTTTGTTAATTTAAAGTTCATTTTTTATTGAGAAAATTCACACTGGTTTGTTGCACTGTTCCATACATCAAATCCCTTATTCTGACAACAAGCATCGTTGCTTCCTGGGCTGACTGTTCCACAACTTGCTCCGACAATCTGTTGGCTTTCTTCTCTTGCTAAAAAGAACCACCAAGGATTTTTGCTTATCTTTATTATATTCCCTGTTTCAGGGTCTATTTCTGCACGAACCATTACTGTTACTGGGATAAATGCAAATAATCTTGCCTTTCTGTCTGCCTGATACTGATAAGTTCCATTATCATCCAAAGAAATATTTTCATTTTCAAGCTGTCTCTCTAATCTTTCTCTTATTCTCTCTTTTACTTGGTCTGGAAGAGCTTTTATTTCTCTTGTTTCATTATTTCTGAAGACACCATAAAGTTTTTTATTTAACTTATACAATGTTACATTTGTTGTCATATTTTCTCCTTTGACTTGAACTATTACATTCCCAGAATTTCCTGCATATATTGTTAACTCTCTTCCGTTTGCTAATAAACATTTAACTGTGCTTCCTGTACATGTGCATCCTAAAAGACATTCCCAAACTTTGGCATTTGTTTTTATCCTATTTTCTGCTCTGATTATTTTCTTGATTTGTTGTGCTGTTAGACTACTTTTTTTCGCAGTTTCAGAGTTATCATTTGTAGTTGATGCCCCCTCTTCGTTTTCATTATCAGAATTCACTAATCCAACTTGATTTTGATTTGTCAATCCAGTTGTATTATCCACTGCACTGCTTGTTATTCTTATATCTATTGCAGTGATAAACCCAACTAAAAGAAAACTTATTGCAAGAAACATCACCACCCTTTTCATAAATTATATAATAGAAACTTCTTTTTAAATATTTTCTTTACAGAAAATTAGACAATTTCCCCGAATCCAATAAGTCTCCAGTGTCCGCCAACATTTCTCGCAATTCCGACATTACTTCCTCTAAGGAGAACTATCGGGATATTTAGAAACAATTCAATTTCATTCTTGTTTATCTTTTCAACTGTTCCAACACTGATTGTTGTATTAACGCTCAGCATTAACATTTCTTTTGTTTTTAATGGAGCAACTTCTTTGTGTTCTGAAATTCCAAGAACTTCTTTGAATAATTGTGTTTTTATCTTTGTTTTATAGCTTATTTCTGGAAGTTTATTTTTCAATCCAACAATACAACCAGAAACAGAATCTGCTTTTGTTAAGAAAGGATCTAGTTCTGTTTCAATTGCTATGCTGACTCCTGGAAGAACTTCTTCAACAGGCTTATTTCCTTTATATAAAGAAAGAATTTTCGTTGTTAAAGTTTGGTAAGTCTGCTGATTGGCTTTTTTTATGCTTAATCCTGGTTTGATTTCAATTTCGTCTCCAATATGCAGTTTTCCTTTTTTTAGAATTCCTCCCAAAACTCCGCCATGAAGTTTTTCCACAGAACTTCCCGGTTTGTTAATATCAAAACTTCTTGCAACTAAGAATATTGGTTCTGTTTCAGTGTCTCTTTTTGGTATTTCAAGTTTAAATAGTTCTTCTATCAATTTATCTAAATTTATCTCCTGCTGACTAGATATGGGAATTATCGGAGCATTTTCTGCTATTGTTCCTTTGACAAAATCTTTTATTTCCTTATAATTTTTCAATGCTTCTTCTTTGCTTACTAAATCTATTTTATTCTGAACTATTATAATTTCTTTTATTTTTTTTGCTTGAAGGGCAATAAAATGCTCTCGTGTTTGAGGTTTTATTCCTTCATTTGCAGCAATAACAAGAATTGCAGCATCAATTATCGCAGCTCCAGAAAGCATTGTTGCCATAAGCATTTCATGTCCTGGTGCGTCAATGAAACTTACATACCTAATTGCTTGCCCCTTTCCTTTGTTATTATAATTATTTCCATCTTTGTAAATAGTCATATCTGCGTATCCAAGTTTGATTGTAATTCCCCTTTTCAATTCCTCTGAATGAGTGTCAGGGAACTTTCCAGTAAGTTTGCTTAATAAAGTGGTTTTGCCATGGTCAATATGCCCAACAACACCAACATTCAATTCAGGAAGATTTTCTGATTTATTCATAAAATTAAATTGAAGAATTAGTTTTTAAGGGTTTGGTTTTAAAATAAAAATAAAGAAATAAAAAAATTAAGAATTAAATTCCATACATTTTTTGCAAGCCAGTTATATCCGCTTTTTCTAAGGTTCTTTTTATGAGTTCTCCGACAGAAGCATAGCCATACATAGTTACTGCTGAACATGTACTAGTGTATAAGTCAGCCAAGCCTATTCCATGTCCTGTTTCATGAGTTGCGATATTTTGCAAATCCATATCTCTTGTATCAACTGAGCATGTCTCTATAGAACAATCTTTCCAAGTATAGTATGTATTGAACAATACATCATAATCTACTATCTGCATGCCATATCTCGTATACCAAATAACTGTTACTGCTATGACATTATTGTTAGAATAACTGCCGAACACATATTCATTCTTATAATCGACAGGATTTGTTATTCCGTCATCCCACATTGCTAAGGGATCTGTTGTATAAATAGTAAATAAATTTTTTGATGTTGCCTTATCCCATGTTGTTGTTGCAGTTGAAATTGCACTTATAACAAATGAGTCAGTACTACCTATCACATAACTCACTGGAAGTAAGTTCCATTTTACTCCAAGAAGTTTATAACAAACCGCTAATTTGTTCTGATTTCCATACTGATTTCCTGAAGCCGCTCTACCCATTTCTTTTACTGTTCCATCCTTATAATGGATAAAAGTTATTTTATCTAGTGGCTCATTTGCCTTATTTCTCTCTAATTTTGCTTTATTATCTTCCTTGTTTGATGCTTCAGCAGAAACAAAGGATAAAACCAACACAATTACTGTTAACAGAACCAAAATCTTAGAATATTTATTTTTCATATTTTTTTACCTCCTTTCATTTATCTATAAGGATTAGAAAGATTTAGAATATAAATATTTTACTATATTCTGATGTTACCTTACCTATTTAGATTTTTTATTACCTCTTCGATTAATTGAATGTGGCTTAGTCCTGCCTTTTCTGCTGCAGCAGTCAATCCCGCATCAGGAGATATGCATGGGTTTGTATTTATTTCAAGAACATAAGGGATTTGTTTTCTAACTCTAAAATCAACTCTTGCGTATCCATTTAAATTGAAAAGATTCCAGCATTTAATACAAATCTCTTTCAGTTTTTTTAATAAGAGTTCATCTTTTCTTTCAAAATCAAAATTTCTTATTGTGTTTTTGTATTCGTATGAATCTTCGTCCCATTTTGCTCTATAACCAACAATTTTTGGTTTTCCATTAAGATAATTATTGAATTTCATCTCTGCAACTGGGAGAATTCTAATAGGACTTCCAAGAAGAGATATGTTAAATTCTCTGCCGTCTATATATTCTTCTGCGAAGTATTTTTCATCTTTATTTTTCAATGCTTTAATGATATCTTTTTTATTATCAAGCAAAGAAAAATTTTTCTCATTTAACCCAAAAGAAGAATGTTCTTTTGAATTTTTTATGAGAAATTTTTCATTTTTGGCAACAGGAATTTTTTTATAATTATTCAAATTCAGATATTTTGGAGTTTTTATCTTATTTTTTTTGAGAATTTCTTTTGCTATTAATTTGTCAGATGTTTGAAAGAGAGATTTAGCAGAACAGCCTGTATATGGAATTTTCAAGCTTTCAAATAGGAAAACAGCCAAATGGGCTAAACTATCTGTCCCATTTATACTTTCTACAAGATTAAAAATAAATTCTGGATTTATTTTTTCAATTTCAGATTTTATTTTTTCTTTGTTATAAATAAATTGCAGGACTCTTGGTGAATATCCTAACTCTTTCAAATTCTTTGAGACGAATTCTGCTTCTTGTAGGACGTCTAAATTATCGGGAGAAGAATCTTCATTAATTTCAGTGTGATATATAATTACCTCTTTAGACATTTGTTATAATAAAATTTAGAAGTATATTAATATTTTTATTCTGAATCGATTTTTTTCTCAACTTTCTTTTCCTTTGGCTGATTTTGTTCAGGAAAGATTTCAGAAAGTTTTTTGCTTCCTTCTTTTAAAATCTTAAGATTAATCTGAACAATTGAAGGAGAGATAACTCTTCCCCTTACTGTCTTTCGCATTCTAAGTCCCTTTGGTTTTGGGTTTGAGACTTTCTTTTTTCCTTCTCTTCTTGGTCTTTTGTGCATGCCTTTCCCATAACTTAAAAGAACTTTTTTTAATTCTGTTCCTTCCACGCTTTCCAATGCTGTGAAACCGGCACTATCACTTGCTCCTGCTATTTCAAATTCATATCCGCTTAAATCATTAGAAATCTCTTTGCCACTTATTTTCTCGTGAAGTTCTTTTCCCATTAATTCTTCACTTTCTGCTTCCAAATGGTAAGTCTTTCCACTTTTATCTGATATATTTATTTTGAACATGATAATTTATTACAAAATGGATTTTTAAAGGTGTTGGTTCAATATAGAAATCCTTAATTATTTGTTTTTATATGGCAGTTTATGATTCCATGGACTGCATCAAGAATAGACATAGCGAATTACTGCAGGATGAGATATTATTTGAAATATGTAGAGAAAGAAAGTTCTTTGAGATTGTCTGCTTATGCTAAAGGAACTTTGTTGCATGATTTAATAGAAAACTTCTGGAATAAACTTGGAAGTGAAGAAGAAGTTGCAAAAAAATCTTCAGGGAAAAAATATTCAAATGGAGAACAATTCACTAAATATAGCCAAGGTTTATGGATGAAAACAGTTATTGCATCAAAAAACTCCAAAAACCCGATTCATTGGAGTTATGAGAATGAGCAATGGGTTATGAATTCAGAGTTAGCAGATATATGCCCTTCTCTTTATCAAATTTTGCTGAAAGAAGACAAGCCAATATTAAGCGAAGTTGGATTTGATTTTTTAATTAAAGGGAAAAGATTCAGGGGAAGAATAGATGATGTTAGAATTAGGGAAGGAAAAATTGTAATACGAGATTACAAATCCGGAAAGCCATGGATGGGGGAAATGAAACTAAACAATGACCCTCAGTTAACTTTTTACAATATCGGTTTATGCTCTTTATGCTCTCAAGATGAAATAGCAGAAAAACTTGGATTAAAAGAAGAAAGAAAAAGATTCATGGGAAATCCGATTTATATCTCACCAAACTTTATAGAAGAATTCTTTATGATTGAAGCTCCTGCTTTTAATCTGAAGAAAAATCATTCTGTTAATGTATTAAATCAAACAACGAGGAGAGACGAACATTTTTTTGAATTGCTAAATATGATTAATGGAATTGAGAAAGCAGTTAGTGAAGGAGAAATTTATCCGGAGAGGGGGAGAAAATGTGATTATTGCGATATGAAAAATACCTGTGAAAAGAGATTGGAAAAAACCCTAGCAGGACATTTGGAGGACAAAACAGGACAGGGATTTTTTAGTTTTGCTATTCCTGCTTATGCGAGAAAAGATGAGCAGCAAGGATATTTCAAGCAGAAAAAATTCAGATTTAGATTTAAGTAAATTTTTTTATATTTGCAATTTCCTGAAGCAGAGAAAGTTCTTTTCCTGAAAGCAAATCCTTGTTCTTCTTGAAATTCTTAAACTGATTTTCTGTTATCTCTGAATATAAAAATTCCTTATCTTTCAGCTGTCTTTCAAAGTTAACTCCTGGCAGGGAAATGGCAACTTCCATTCCTTCTATAGCTTCTTCAACAGAATGATTTTCTGACTGGACTTTTTTTATTCTCCCAATTTTTTCTCCTTCATTATTAATTATGTTTATTTCTGGGATTAATTTTCCTACTTCAACTCTAACTCCAAAAATTGCAGGTTTTGTATTTCTGAAAACGTAGTTTGGGAGAATTCTCAGTTTACATAAAGCAGTTAACTGCATTAGTTTATTTTTTTCTATTTCTTTCTTTTTTTCTTCTCTGAATTCTACAACGTTATCAATTAGTTTGTAAATTACTTCTTCTGTTAAAACTTTTATTAGTTTATTTTCTTTTAGAATCTCTTTTGCATCTTCATTTATTGAAACATTAAAACCTACGATTATCGCATCTAATTCATTTATTTCTAAGTTTGCTTTAGCATTTGAAACATCTATTTTATTTATGTTTCCTATTCCCGCTTTTAGAACAGGGATATTAGCCTGTTTTAACAAAACTAACAAAGCTTCCAAACTTCCTAAAGAATCTGCCTTTGCGATTATTCCTTTTTTATCTGTCTTAATATTTTCAGTTAATTCTTTTTTGAATATTTCTTTTACTTTTTCCTTGTCTCCTTTGTATGCTAAGAAAGGCATGCCTGGAAGAATATCTGTCTTTTCGCTGAACTGCATTCTCAGTCCAGTAGCTGCCTGCACCTCTTCTTTTGCTTTGAATTTGTTACTCAGTGGCTGAATTTCTTCGAGTGTTCTTATTTTTAGGATTATAGGATTTCCTTCAATGTTTGCAATAGCAATCTCGTCATTTTTGCTTAACTTTCCATCATACAAAATTGCTTCTGCATAATCGTTTGATTTTTCTTTTTTAACTTCTAAAATAACTCCTTTTGCCTCTTCGCCTAATTTTAACTTGGTTGTCAAATACTTTTGACTTATCCCGCATAAAGCCATCATTAATTCCTGAATTCCCTCTCCTGTTCTTGCAGAGCAAGGGATGAGAGCAATTTTCTTTGTGAAATCCTGAATATTGTAAAATAAATCTGCCTCAAATCCATAACTGCTTAAACTTCCGATTATTGTTAAGTATCTTTCATCAAATACCTGCTTGACATTTGTCGGCTGAGATTCTATATTTTTCTGCAGTTCTATTCCACTGTTCTTGTGAAGAGTTCTCCAGCCAGAAATATTATCTATCTTGTTTAAGGCGATTAAGAAAGGGGTTTTATTGAATTTTAATATCTGAATTACTTCTGCTGTCTGGGGTTTTATTCCTTCGTTTATATCTATGACAAGAATTGCCAAATCAGCAAGACTCCCCCCCCTTTTTCTTAGATTAGTGAAAGCAACATGTCCTGGAGTATCAATGAATAAGAAACCCGGAATTTCTAATTTTATTCCTTTTTTGTCTATCAAAGGACAAGTCATTCTTGCCTGGTTTGATGGGTATGACGTAAAAGAAATTTTTTGTGTTATTCCTCCTGCTTCTTGTTCCTGAAGAGAGCTCCCTCTAAAATAATCCAGAATACTAGTTTTTCCATGATCTACATGTCCGCATACTGTCACTATTGGCTGACGAATTTTTTGTGTTTTCATAGAACTAAATGATAAAATCAGATTAAAAGGCTTTTGATTTTATTCCTTCACTCTTTAACAATTCAATTTTCTTTCGGATATTTTTAGGATTGTTTCCTGAATAGCCCCCAATTCTTCCATCTGAACAGATTACTCTATGACAAGGAACTCGCGGAGCGTATGGATTTACTTTTAGCGCTTGTCCAACTGCTCTTGGAGAACTTTTTAATTTGAGAGCAATTGCTTTGTAGGTTGTTGTTTTTCCTTTTGGGATTTTCTTTACAATTTCATAAACCTTTTTTTGAAATGCAGTTACCATATTAAAGAATACCCTATCAGGAAAAGGGGCGCCAAAAGCAGTAAAGTTGAATCCGAAGATTACTTTAAACTGATTCTTTCGCCTCTTTTTCTTGAATTACTAAAGATTTTGAAATATTTAAGTTTTTCTAAATAATCTTTTTTAGTTTACTAAGAACTGCTTTCTACAAATTTATATACATCTGTAGATATTTTACGGATTAATCCTGCGCTTTGTTCAAGTTCTAAATCTATTGTCATTACACATATATAGTAAGGATTTTTTTGGTGATATACTATTCCACAATCGTGAAGCAATCCTGTTTCAAAATTCCCAAACTTATGCGCAACCTGAATTTCAGGAGGCACTCCCTTTGAAATTAAGTTTTCTTGTTGAGTATCTGTTGTTAAATCAAGTGCCAATTCAGAAAGATCAGGAGACAGGAATGTAGAATAATAAAGAGCCTTGAAAAGACGCATGTAATCTCTTGGGGATACAATTTGTCCGTTAGTTTCTAAGTAAGGGTCTGGGATTCCAACGTGTTTGAAAACCGTGTCTAATTCTTCTAAAGATAATTGTCTCTTTAACGCATTTTTAGCAGTATTATCTGAAGTAACAATCATTTTTTTTAAAAGCTCTTCTATAGTTAATTGGACTCCAGCGCCTTTTTTATACAAGTCACCATAAAAAGAGTCAAGGTCTTCTTGAATTAGAGTTACTTTATCTTTTAGAGTTATTTCTCCACGATCAACTTTTTTTAAAATTGCCATCATGACAGGAACTTTAAGCAAACTTGCCGGCCAAAAACCAAGCTTTTCATTTACTCCCATCCAAGCACCAGTTTTTGCATCCTGAACAAAAACCCCAACATTTCCTGTTGAATTATATTCCTTTATTTCTTCTTCTATTAGAACTTTAAGTCCGTTATAATGTAAAATGCTTTTTCCGTCCTGTACATTTGAGTCTATTGGTACTTTTTCCAGTGGTTTGACTAAATGAAAATATGCTCCAGAGATCCCATTAAGAGAATTTAATTTTAAAAATAGAAATATGTTAAAGGCAAAAGATAGAACAATTAAAAAAACAAATATATGTATAACTTTGATTTTTTTATGTTCTTTTTCTGGGGGTTGAATATTTGTATTTGCTTCTTCCATTTATGGCAGAGGTTTTTGGAATATTTAAGTTTTTCTAAATAATCTTTTTTAGATATAGTAAGATATAAAAATGCTTTTTTGATTGCTTTTTTATGAGAAACACGGTTGAAAAAATTCAGGAAAAATATGACTTGGAGTTGAATAATGTTGTGAATGAAGTAAAAAAATGCAAGGCAAAATTAGTTTTGCTTCAGTTTCCCGATGGCTTAAAACCTTATGCAACAAGTGTTGTTGATTTTCTTGAAAATAAAACAAAAGCTAAATTTTTAATTTGGTTTGGAAGCTGTTACGGCGCTTGTGATTTGCCTGTTGGTTTGGAAAAAATCAAGCCGAAGGTTGATTTAGTTATTCAGTTTGGACATAATGAATTACAACCATCCTATTAACAAAGCCAATCCAACGCTTAGAAGCAAAATTCCCGCAATAAGATGAAGAATTCTTACATTTCTTTCTTTCCAATCAGAAATACTTTCTGCTGTTTTGATTCCTTTGTAGACAATTAATGTGATTATTATCAAAGGAAGAACGACTATTAAATTAAAATACAATAGCCAAGGAAGAGCTCCAATCAATCCTAATTGAGAAAGGGCTTCTGTTACAACTAGCAATGGTGCCATTGTACAAGGGCCCAGGAAAAGCGTTATGATAAATCCTGTAAGGAATGCTCCTAATGGAGATGTTATTTTCTGGATAATTCTTTTTGCTTTTGGACGCATCCAGATTGGCATTTCTGTAGCAAAACTTCCTTTTTTATAAAAGAAAAAATCTTTAATTTGCAGTCCTCCAATCAGCATCGACAAAGTTGCAATGACATACTTGAGATAAATTGAACCTTGCTTTAGTGTTTCTGCAAATGTTTGGAACAATCTAACTAAAATCACACCATAAAATAAATATCCAATATAGACTGAAATAATAAATGCTAATCCAGAAAGCAGGACTTTTCTTCTCTTTTCTGGATTTTGCATTAAAATTGTAATCAATACTAAGACAAGCATGGCTATTTGGCATGGATTAACAGAATTAACAATTGCCAGAGAAGTTATTTTTCCTAATGTTAAAATATCTGCCATTGGTAAGACACCTACGGTTTCTTTAACTCGCAACCTCGCTCATTTAATTTTTGAGGCGAATTCGCAAAATTGCTCGCCGTCAATTTCCCTTTATTTATATGAATCATATTTTTATTATTTAGCTTGATAACCAGTCAGTTCCTTGAGTTCTTCTATTGTCTTTTTCCCCTCATATTTTACTCCGTTAATTATCCATGTCGGGAATCTTCCCCCAATTCCTAAGGCATCAATGCATTTTTGCCTGTTTTCAATCTTACTACAATCGACTATATTGAGATATTTTACATTCGCTCCGAATAAATCTTCCTGGTCTTTACAATGCGAGCATGTTGGCAGCACATACAAAACAGAATGCTCTCCTATATATTTAGCAACTTCTTCTGAAGGAAAGTCTTTGACTGTGAAGCTTGTATTCTTGAAAAAAATCACTCCGCTAGCTATGAGTAAGATAAGAACAACAACACCTGTTGTAATTAGTTTTTCTTTTCCCATAAATTATAAAATAGAAATTGACTTTTAAACGTTTTGGAGAAACTGATTTAATTCTTAATAATCAGGCATCTCTTCACTTTTTATCTGTTCTTTAATATCTTCCTCTATTTCATCTAAACTTTCTTCTTCTACTTCTTTTTTTGTCTCTGTCATATCTTCGCTTTTTACAGAATTAATCATTTCCTTGAATCTTGGAAAGTTTTCTGCGGAAATTCTGACTCCTGCTTTTGTGAATCCAGTATATCTGTCTCCTGTCACAAACTCTCTTATTGTCAATCCTATTCTTCCGCCAAAGTCATCGACTCTTACAATTATGTCTGTATTGTCGTTCTTTTTTATTTTTCCAATATCCTTTTCCATGAAATAAATAAAATTATTGATTATTTAAAGATTTATGGTTTATATGCTGGAGTATAATTAACATTAAAAATGCAAAGAAGGTATAATTTTATGGATGAAGAGTGTCCGAAGTGCCATGGAACCGGGGTTGTAAGGGAGAAAGACGGACAAATACACACTTGCTGGGATTGTTTGCAAAAAGGAAAGCTCGAAGTTCATTCAAAACAAGTTCCTGATTCTAAAGTTAAGATTTAAAATCAGTCTTTCATCTCTATTTTTATGTTCACGTTCTTAGGAATATACATTCTCATAATGTTATGAAGAACTTTTTCGTTTGCAGGCAGGTCAATCAATCTCTTGTGAATTCTCATCTCAAATCTATCAAATGTTGCTGTGCCGTTTCCACAAGGAGATTTTCTTGTTGTTATTTTGAGTTTCTTTGTAGGCAATGGAACAGGACCAGAGATAGCTATTCCTGATTTTTTTGCGATATCTTTGATAGATTCACAAATAGTATTGAGTGCTTCTATATCGGTGCTGCTTAATTTTATTCTTACCTTAACCATTGTAATATTAGAAATTAAAAAATAGTTTATAAATCTTATGACGCTAAATTTAAATACAACTTTTTGTTAAGATAATCATGATTGACATAAAAGATTTGAGAGAGAGACCAGAGATTTATATTATAAATATAAAAAAGAAAGGAAGATCTGATTCAGTTATAAAAGAGGTTTTGAAGATAGATAAAGAATGGAGAAAACTGAAAAAAGAAGATGATGATTTAAGAGGAGAAAGGAATAAGGTTTCCAAGCAGATTAGTGAAGCTAAGAAGCAAAAGAAAAATGTTTCTTTATTATTGCAACATGCAAAACAAATTCCAGAAAAGTTAAAGAAAAACGAAGAAGAGGAAAACAAAATTTATAAAAAATTGCAGGAGAAATTATATGATATCCCTAATCTTATGCATGAAGATGTTCCAAAAGGGAAAGATAATAAAGATAATGTTGTCAGGAAAAAGATTGGGAAAATTTCAAAATTTTCATTTAAAGTTAGAAATCATGTTGAAATAATAGAAACATTGGATTTGGCCGATTTCGACGCTTCTGCAAGAACTTCTGGAAATGGATTTTATTACCTCAAGGGGGATTTGGCTTTGTTAAACAGAGCTTTAATTAATTTTACAATTGATTTTATGGAGAAAAAGGAATACAAATATATTGAACCCCCATTGATGATGAAAGAAAAGGTTGCAATTGCAAAAGGAGATTTTTTTGCTTTCAAAAATGCTTTATATAAAATAGAAGGAGAGGATTTATATATGATTCCTACAGCAGAAGATGTAATTTTAGGGATGCTCTCTGAACAGACAATTAAGGAAGAGGATTTACCTTTGAAATTCTTTGGATATAGTATGTGTCTTAGAAAAGAGATTGGAAGTCATGGTATCAATGAGAAAGGACTTTGGAGAACCCATCAATTTAACAAAGTTGAACAATTTATATTTTGTAAGCCAAAGGATTCTTGGAAATTTTATGAAGAATTGAAAAAAAATTCAGAGGAAATTATGAAAAAACTTGATTTACCTTATAGAATTATTGAATGTTGTTCTGGAGATTTAGGGGATTGGAAAGCTAAGAGCGAAGATATTGAAGTATACAGACCGACAATTAAAGATTATGGGGAGGTTATGTCCCTATCTAATTGTACTGATTTCCAAGCAAGAGCATTGAACATTCGTGGTGTTAATAAAAAAGGAGAAAGATATGTGCTCCATACTCTAAATAATACTGCTTTAGCAACTTCAAGAGTAATGGTTGCAATTATTGAAAATTATCAGCAGAAAGACGGAAGCATAAAAATTCCAACAGTTTTACAACCTTATATGCATGGCAAGAAATTTATTGGTAAGATTGAGAAGAAATGAAAACATAGACAGTGTTTATGAGTTAGTAGAAGATTTTATTATTGGAGGATTAACTTTGGATTTGTTAGAAACAGTAAGAGAAAAATATCAAAGTGTAAAGCAAAAAATCTATCACTTGTTTTACAAATAAAATCCATAGAATATAAGAACTGAAAAGATTTTGAAATGATACTTAAAAGAGGGTTAAAAAGGAGGTGAAAAATGAAGAAAATAAAATGCAAATGCAAATGTTGCAAGCCTGCTTTGGTTGGGGGTTTGGTTTTGGCAATTGTTCATGCTGTTTGGGCTTTGATGGTTGCAGTAATTCCTCAGACATTTCAGAACTTTTTAAACTGGATTTTCGATATCCATTTCTTAGCGCCAATATACCAGTTAACTACATTTAACTTTGGAAAAGCATTGCTGTTGACAGTAATAACTTTTGTTTGTGGTTATGTTGTTACATGGCTTGGTGTGGCTCTTTGGAAAAAAGTGAAGAAATAAATAGACAATTTTTATTTTTTATTTTGTGTTTTTAGTAATCTTTAAAAATGATTTTTATCTGTAGATAATATCAATAGTATCTGCCCACGTGGTCTAACGGCTATGACATATCCCTGTCACGGATATAACCCGGGTTCGACTCTCGGCGTGGGCGTAATTATTATATAGTTACTACAGAAGAATCATATTTATAAATAACTTTACTAAGATATCCTGATGAATAAACTAATGAGAATGCTTGGTGTCGGCCTGATTTCTGGAGCAGTTGCATTGGGTTTTGGGGGTTGTAATGCCAAGTTAGAGTACTCTGAAAATATAAAAAATCAGAGAGTTGAATATTATGAGAGTTTTTTTAATAATCATGAAATAGATGTAACAAAAGAAAATGGTGTGCAAATTAGATATATTTGTCAACTTCATGAAAAACTAGAACTTCTCCATATGCAAGTTGTTAGAGGTGAAACAAGCAAAGATTATTATAATGTAGGAACAGTTCAAAGTGCTATAATTGTTGAAGGGCAAGAAAAAGTGGACGATTATTTTAGAATGATTGATTCCTCAAAATCAGAAAGGGCAAAAGTTAAAAGAGAAACAGTGACAAAAAAAATTAACACAATAAAAGTCCCCCCAAAATTTAATCGTTCTTTAAGTATAAATGGAGAAAAGATTGAATACTCTGAACCCCCTGGATGGATTAATCCCGCCCATGGAACTTCCAATCCTGCTTATGTAATATCTGTGAGAAAGAGCGATGGAGCAGGAATGATATACTTATGTAGGTATGATAAGGGAGCATTACTTCTTGACAGGATGTCTATTAGTGATAAAGAAGGAATCAGAACTTACAAGCTGACTGATATGACATGGAATTTTCTTGAATGGCAACAGCAAAAAGTAAATGATTATATTAAAGAAATTACTTCTGCAGAATTAAAAAGTTTAGACGACTTTATAAATAATTGATGTCATTAACTCCCGAAACACTATCGGCGTGGGAAATTAAAAATGTGACAACATTAAACGATGTCTGCCGTGGGCGCTTTATATTGAACAAAGGGAAATATAATTTTCCGAGAGTTCTTAACAAAATTTTGTAAATTTTTCGAAGATGTTCGATTAGCGATTTCCTTTGAGTTGCAAAAAGAAATCGCCCAACCGCATCGAGAGGGAAATTAAGTGCTAGAGTTTTCACGAACATAATCCACGAAGCAAGTAGAGTTGCAAATTAGGTGTGGGCGTGAATAAAAAAAGTGAACAATTTATAAATTATATTTTCTAGTTCTTTTTTATGATAAGTGTTATAATCCCTGTATATCACGCTGAAAAAACGATTGGAATGGTTCTGGAAGCTTTATTGTCACAGGATATTAAAGAGGATTATGAGATTATCTGTGTTGATGATGAAAGTAGTGATGATAGTTGCAATATTATAAAAAAATACCCAGTCAAATTAATTAAATTAGAAAAAAACCAAGGTCCGGCCGTAGCAAGGAACCAAGGTGTAAAAAAAGCCAAAGGTGAATTAATCTGTTTTATCGACGCTGATTGCGTTCCGGAACCAAATTGGTTAAGAAAGATTTCTGAAGGAATGGAGAATATTAAAAATGATAAAATTGGAATAATCTATGGCTCAATTAGTTTTCATTCTAATTTTTTGGGGGATGTTGATAATTTTTCTCATTTCTGGGAACAACATCCAAAAATGCCTTCAGGATTAAAAAACGGTTTTACTTCAAGCAATATATGTATTAATAAAAAAGTCTTTGAAGAAGTTGGAGGTTTTGACCCAACTTTAAGGTTAGGTGAAGATTTTGATCTTTCTTATAGACTAATTTTGAAAGGATACAACAATTTTTTTTTACCGGAAGCAAATATTCATCATTTTCATGATAGAACAAAGTTGAATCAAGTAATTAAAAGAGCTTTCAAAACAGGTAAAACTGGGGGAGTGAATAGAGTTAAGTATAGAGATTATTTTTCTAAATTATTCCCAAGAAATCCTTATTTGTTATGGTTATTATCTGTTCCTTTTGCTTTTTTGACTACTTGCAAGATTATTTTCAAATGTTTTAAATACAGGAAAAATGTTTTGTTATGTGCGCCTTTTATATTTTTAGCAAAAATGAGTTGGCTTTTAGGAGCATTTAAAGGAATAAGAAAATATCAAGATACTAAAAAATGAGCATTATAAATATATTCAAATCGGTTATTATGAAAAATTTTTTGAAAGTTCCAAAAAATTTAATATTTCATGTTACTTTTAGATGCAATTCTCACTGTGTTACTTGTTTTAATTGGAAAAAAATAGCAAAACAAGAAAAGGAGAAAGAATTAAAATTGGACGAGATAAAAAAAATTGCTTTGTCGTTAGGCAAGCTAGATTCTCTTGGCATCTCTGGGGGAGAACCATTTTTAAGAGAAGACCTGCCCGAGATTTGCAAGATTTTTTATGAGACAAATAAAATAAACAGCTTAATTATTCCAACCAATGGGAGTATGCCCGAGATTGTTGAGAAACAAATCAAAAAAATATTAAAGTATTGTAATTGCAATGTCTCGTTAATATTATCCTTAGATGGAACTAAAGAAATTCATAATAAGATTAGGGGCATTGATTGTTTTGATAGTGTTTTAAAAACATATAAATTAGTTGAACAGATAAAGGATAAAAGATTTAGTATCAGGGTAGCTTCTACTGTCTTTGAGGAGAATTATAAGGATTTATTAGTTTTAGATGAGTTTATTAGAAAAGAAATGCCTAGTGTAAGATTTCATAATTTTGAATTAATGAGGGGGGACCAAAAAGAAAAATTAATTTTACCAAATATTAAAGAATTAGAATGGTTTAAAGAACAAATATTTGAAATTTGGGAACATTATTCTTTCTATAAAAATAAAACAGAGAGCAGACTTGTTTTAGGCATAAAGAAATTTTTGTTTGATTTTTATATAAAAACATTAAAAGAAAAAAGACAAATCATACCTTGTTATGCAGGGCAAGTTTGGGGTGTTTTGGAAGCTTATGGAGATGTTTATTTTTGTGAATTATTAGGCAGCATCGGTAATATCAAAGAATATAATTATGATTTTGGAAAAATATGGAACAACGAAAAAGCGAGTAAAATGAGAGAATTCATTAAAAATAAAAAATGTTATTGCACACATTCATGCTTTCAAATATCTAACGTATTAAACAATCCTCTGCTATGGCCAAAGGTTTTTTCATCTTAACAAGGGACTTCTCACAAATATGCATTCTCATCGAAAAATAACCAAATTAAATTCTGTCCCCCCTGCAAACAAAATATAACCATAACAAACAAGGGTGGAGGTTAGGGAAGATGAAAAAACAAAGTTTAACTTCATTACAAGAGACGAAGCCCTTTCGGAAATCTTGAAAACAATAAGGGACATAAAAAAGGGAATAACAGGTTAAAAGGTAAAAATACTCCCCCTTCATAAATGAACTAAATGTATCCTCTCTCGGCGTGGGCGTTTATTCTAATTAAATTTAAATAGACAAAACTCTTTATTGATTTTAGCAAAAATGGGGAAAATATTTACATTCATAAAAGAAAAATCATTAATAATCATAGTTGTTTTATTATTGACAGTTACTGTATTATCTTATTCTACTATTAAATTAAAAACGGGTTATGCAGTATTAACAGAAAGAGAGAGTAAATTTGAATTGTTGTCTCCTTCTATAGCTTGGATGGAAACAGAAGATTTTTTAGTTCAACAAGAGAAATATAATATTAATTACGTGGAGTTAAAGAAACAAGTACTTAATGAGTTGCAGAAAAAACCCGATGAAATTTATGGATTTTATTTTGAAGATTTGACTACAGGAGCTTGGATAGGTATTAATGAAAAAGAAAAATTTATACCCATGAGCTTATTTAAGGTTCCGTTAATGATTGCAATATTAAAAAAGGTTGAACAAGGAGAGATTTCATTAGACCAAAAAGTAATGGTTGATTCAGAAGATTTAGATGCGAGATCGGGACTTCTTGCATTAAATGGGGCAGGTTATGAAACGACAATAAAGCAATTGATTACACAAATGGTTCAAGAATCAGATAATACTGCCATGAATGCTCTAATTGGGTTTGCAACAGATGAGGACTATATGAGGGTAGTGACTATGATAGGATTGCCTAAGCAGTATGAAGGGAACGCAGTATCGCCTAAAGAATATGCTAATATATTCAGATTATTATATTTTTCAACTTATTTAAGAAGACCCTTTTCTGAAATAGCTCTTACAGTTATGATGGATACAAAATTTAATTCCCAATTACCTGCTGGCTTGCCTGCTGATGTTAAGATTTCTCATAAGGTAGGATTTGATACAACAAGGGGATTTTATCATGATTGTGGAATTGTTTATCTTAAAGATCATAATTATTTAATCTGTGTTATGAGCAAAAATACCGTCCAAGAAAAAGCGGATAAAATGATAAGCCAACTTTCAAAAATAGTTTATGATTATAATAAAAATATGTTACTCTAAATTGAATAATCTCCTAAGATCTGTTAATTTTAGTTGTTGAAATTCTTAACCTTAACCTTAGGTTAAATTAATGGCGTGGGCGTTTTTATAAACTCTTTTTTCTTTGATTATTTATGAAAGCTAATCAAAGATTACTACAATTCCTAACCTCGCTATTATGGATTACACGCGAAGTTACTCACATTCGCCACAGGAGTGTCAAATGAAAGTAAGATACAGCTTTTCTTCAAGAAGAACAGGGCATCTTGAAAATATAAGAAAACAAAGAGCAAAATATCCCCTACTTGCAGAGAAAGTAGTAAAAATGTCTGATATTATTCTTGAAATCCTTGATTCAAGATTTATCAAGGAAACAAGAAATCCTGAATTAGAAAAGCAGATTAAAAAAGAAAACAAAAAGATAATTTATGTTTTTAACAAATCAGATTTAATTGACATTAAGAAAGTAAGCGAGGAAGATAGAATGTTAAATCCTAAAAGTTTTGTTTCGTGCACTGAAAGAAGAGGAATAAAAGAATTGAGGAATAAAATCAAGGTTCTATCCAAACAAGTTGAAAAACCTGTTGATAGAGAATTAAACAGGGTAACTGTGGGAGTTATTGGATATCCAAACACAGGAAAAAGTTCAGTTATCAATCTTCTTACAGGAAAAAGTTCAGCAGGAATAGGAGCAGATGCTGGCTTCACAAAATCAATCCAAAAAGTGAGGCTTACTTCCGAAATAGTTTTATTAGATAGTCCTGGAGTTATACCCGGCAAAGAATATTCGACCTCAGACAACAAAACTTGGTCTAGGAATACAAAAGTAGGTGCAAGGTCTTATGGACAAGTGAAAAATCCAGAAGTGGTTGTATCTGATTTGATGAAAGAATATCCAATGGTTTTTGAGAATTTTTATAATATCTCTGCAGAAGGGAATCCAGAAACACTAATAGAAAAACTTGGAAGAAAAAAAGGTTTTTTGAATAAAGGAAATATAGTTGATGAAGACAAGACAGCGAGGTTAATATTGAAAGACTGGCAAGCGGGAAAAATTAAACTCATTTAAGAGACAGAGAAAAATCACTATCCAAAACTTTAAAAAAGGACTTTTCTTTTCAATTTGACTTAATTAAACTTGAGGTAATTTTATCCATATGATAAAAAAAGGATACGAACACGGCAAAGAATCTGATGATAAGGTAGAAAAAGATTCAGATTCTGAAGGCGAAGAATTCGATGAAGATGAAAATTTTGAAGAAGAGGAAGAGAAAGAAACAAAAAGCGACGAATTTGAAGAGTGGTAGATAGGGCTGATTTAATCTATTTCTTTTTTATTTTTTATTAATAAACAAATTTATATAATGCAAAAAATAATTTAATTAATGACTATGAAAACAATTTTATTCATTCTTTTTGCTTTATTTGCAATTTCATTAATGATATTTTATTTTATCCCGTTCAATACAATTAATTTCGGAATAAAATCGGGGAATTATAATTTTAGTGTTATTGAAGGAAATAAATCCATGCAATTCTATCCAAATATGAGATTTCCTAACTTTGAAATATCCTATCAAATCTCTGACTGTCCTCTGCAAAAGGAAAATGATATGGAATATGCTTTTAATATAATTGAAAATATTACTCCTCTTTCCTTCTATCCTGTAAATAATAACGAAGATATTTCTGTAACATGCCAGGAAAAAAACATAATTCATAACGGCTTATTTACTGCAGGAGAAGGTGGGCCTACAAATGTAACTGTTGCGGGTGAGTTTAATGTTATCACCCATGGAGATATTTTACTTATACGAGAATCGAGCTGTCCAAAGCCAAATGTAGCTATACATGAACTTTTTCATGTTTTGGGATTTGGGCATTCTACAAATTCAGAAAATATAATGTATAATATATCGAAATGCGACCAAACAATAGGACAAGATATGATACAGTTAATAAATAATCTTTATTCAATTCAAAGCAAACCCGATTTAATTTTTGAAGATGTGTCTGCAAAAATGTCTGGAAGATTTCTTAATATTAATACAACTGTTACAAATGCCGGATTAAGCAATGCAGATTCGTCCACAGTTACAATTTATGCAGATGGAAATGTTGTAAAAGAAATTGATTTAGAACCTCTCGCAATTGGGCATGGGAGAATTATAACAATGGAAAATATTTTTATTACACAAATAAGTGTTAAAGAGTTGGAACTGGTTATCAATAATAATTTTGGTGAATTGAGCAAAGATAATAATAAAATAAAATTAGAAATAAAATAAAAAGAAAAAATTAATCGTCAAGGTCTAATTCATCTATGATCTCGTCGAATGGTTCTTCTTCGTCAGAATCTTCCTCCATTTTTCCCCCTCATTTTTTGTTAATTTTAAATGTGTCGACGTGTTTATAAATATTTCGTTAGTGAAGATTTGTGATTTATTTTTTAGAAAGTCCCTTACCACAACTCGAGAAAAGTCCCCCCACCACAACTCGAGACTTCACTCAATATTCTTTGAGGTTAGTTTGTGAAATCTCTCGGAATCGAACTTTTCAATTCTGGAAATACAGACTTGCAGTCTGTAAAGTCCCCCCACCCAGAATCGAACTGGGGCAAGCCGGTCTACAGCCGACCGCTCTACCACTGAGCTATGGGAGGCTAAAGCCAATCATTCATTGAAATGAATGCTTAGAGGCTAAAATAGAAAAGAAATAACTGCTTTTAAAAGTTCTTGTTAGTTATATAAAATAGATTTTGTTATAAATAAAAAGTTTAGATAAATATAATCCTATCTGTGCTGAAGATGATTAATCCTATAATCTATTTCTTCTGTTAATCCCCTAATTCTTGGTTCATATTTATCACGAATATGTTTTCTGATATTCTCCTCGCTTGAATAAGGAGAACCTTGTCCATCTAGAGAATTCAGTTCATATCTACAACTTATTTCATTACGGATTATTGCTCTAATTAAAGATCCAAAACTCATTTTATCAATTTCTTCTTTAGTGTAGGGTTTTACATCCATGTATCTCAGAATAGACTGATATTTATAAGAATTATTATCTTAAGTCATATATTTAATCCTCAATCGGCTTTCGTGCCTGTTCTGCAATAAAAAAAGCTCTGTTAGATTCTGCTTCATGAACCTCGCCGTCTTTTTCATATATTGCAGTTGTTGTTGGAAGAACGAACTTTCCAAGAACTCCAACTTTTGAATAAATTATATATGATATTACTCTTGATTCTCCTGCCTGCAATCTGTCAAAATACCACTCTATTCTTTTGTTCTTTGCATCAATTTTCTTGGGCATTTCTCCACCAAATCTCTCGTGAAGTTTAGTTATAGGGGGAAGCCTGTCTATTACATTGACTCTTTCTACAAACTTTCTTGCACTCACCAATATAGAGACTTTCAACGCAAATTCTCCGCCCTTTGCTCTTACAAAAGTAACCTTCTTCTTCAAAGCTAAATTTGTTCTTGAAAACTGCTTTGTTAGAATTACTATAACTACTATTAACAAAATTATTAGTAATGGAAGAAGCCAATTTGTTTTGACTGTTACATTAAGGTTCTCTCCTGGTTTTAATTCTTTTTCCCAAGTATAATATATTACCAACCCCTTTCTTTCTACTAAATCAGGCTCTGGATTAAAACTAGTGAAGAGTCTTGAGAGAACGTTTTTCTTTAAGACAGTAACTGTTTTAGAAACTACATTTCCTTCATTAGATTTTATTATCTTTTTTGTATTGACAATTACCCCATATTGATTCTCTGTCGAGGTTACAATATCTTTCTCAGAAAACTTTATTGTTCCTTCCACATTTGCTTTCTGGTTGTCTATAACAACTTCAACATTCATTGTGTAAAATCCGGCCATTAAATCTCTAAAATCCTCTTTGTTTAATGTTATTTCAATAGATTTTTTCTCGTGCGGACTTACAGAAATAACTTTTTCAAAATTAAAGAATGGAGACTTGAACTTCATAGCGACATTGTTAAAATTAAAATTCAATAAATTTTTTACATAAACAGTTATATTATTTGAATCTGGTTTAAACTCTTCTGCGCCAACTTCAAAAGCATCTTTTAGTCTCACTATCTTAACCATTAAAGGATAACTCATTTCGTCTTTATTCTGCCCCTTTATGAAAATGTCAAATCTTACCCATCCCTCCTGTCTTAAATCTGCTCTTGGATAAACTCCAACCTGAACGAGTTTTGTTTCCATGCCATTAATTGTTACAGTTCCTTTTGGAAACATATCAGAACCAAAAAAGTTGTAAAACATAAAATTGTCTCCTGCGCCATTATTTGTTATTTTTAAATCAAAAACCGCGGGCTGGCTTAATCCGTAAATCATTGCAACATCATCTGCCTGTTTTTCAATGCTTAAACTCACTGCAGAAACTAAAGAGAAAGCGAAAATAGAAATAATCATCACGAAAAATATCTTTTTCATATACAAATTGAGAATAAAATGTATTTAAATATTTCTGTGTGATGTTCTTATTTTAGAATTAATAAAATTAATTTATCTCTTTCCGATCAAATCCAAATAGGCTTTTGCCTGTGCAAGAAACTCGTCACAATCGCTGATTATTTTTTCCTGAAACTGCTCTACTCTTGCCGCGATTACAAATTTTTCATAGATTCCTCTTGAAAATTTCTGAAATGCGCTTTTTTCAAATTTGCCGTCGTAATCTCTTACTAAATTTCCTTTAATTCCAACTTCAACGCTTCCTTTGTTTGTTTTTGTTTTTTTAGCGCCCTCTGTTATTTCTACATTTGTTAATCCTATAACTCTGAATACTACTTTCGCTTCAAATCTGAAGTAATCTGTTAAGTTCCTATAGCCAGTCCATTCTACATCAATGTTTTTTGAATCTCCAATTATCTTTTCTGCATACTTGTCTTCAGAGAGTAACAAGCCAGTTTCATCCCTGAGCCATTCATAACAAAACTTGTAGAAATCTGCGAAATTTACTACTCCGTTATATTTTATCTTGCTTGAAAAAAGTTTATCCTTTTCTGCCATATTCTCTTTTTATAGATATAGAATATTGTTTAAATATTTAACTAAGAAGATAGTTATTGATAAATTGTGGCTGTAATTTATATCGCGTCCCTGCAGGATTCGCATACTAGCATGCCGTTATAGTGCATTAATATTCCCTGATTGCCGCATTCTTCACAGATTCCCTCTCTTTTCCTTCCTGCTTCTTTTATTCTTTTCAATTTTTCGGATTCTTCTCTGATTTTTGCGAATTCTTCTATTTCCGGATAGACTTCAGGATGAAAATTTAAGATGTCTTTTGCAGTTATCACACCTACAAGATTATTTTCATGGACGACAGGCAATCTTTCAAATTTTAATTTATTCATTTTTTCTATCGCGTCTTTTATTGTTGAGTCCGGCTTGATTATGGCGATTTTCTTTGGAGAGATTTCAATTGCTTTTATTTTTGTCAAGTCCCCCTTAGGACTTTTTGTCAATGCCCACAGAATATCTTTCTGGGAAATAAAACCAACGAGCCTCTTTTTATCTACAATAATAAGGCTTCCTACATTCTTTTTAACCATTGTTTTGGCGCAATCAAGCAAATTTGTGTTTGGAGAAACAATTACTGGCTCTCGCGTCATTATGTCTGCGACGAGAATAATTTTCATAAAATATTAAGTAGTCTTTTACTTATAAATTTTTGTCACTTTTTTCAAAAAGAAAATTATTCCTGTTAGTATAATAATCTTTAAATACGAATTTTGAGAGGATACTTTTATGTCTGATAAACCAGTTGTTCTAATGCCTGAAGACATTCAAAGAATTATGGGAAAAGATGCACAAAGAAATAATATTCTCGCTGCACGAATGGTTGCAGAAATGATTAAAACTACTCTGGGTCCAAAGGGAATGGACAAAATGCTGGTTTCTCCAACTAATGATATTATTGTCACAAACGACGGAGTTACAATTCTTGAAGAAATGCAGATTGAACACCCTGCCGCAAAGATGATGGTTGATATCGCAAAAACACAGGATATGGAAGTTGGCGATGGAACAACAACAGTTGTAATGATTGCAGGGAAATTGTTGGAGAATGCAGAGAAGCTTTTAGACCAAAAAATACATCCGACAATAATTGTAAAAGGATACAAGATTGCTGCTGAAAAATGCCAGGAAATATTGAATGAGATTGCTTTAAGAATTTCTCCTGATGACGAGACTATTTTAAAGCAGATTGCTATGACAGCAATGACAGGAAAAGGGGCAGAAGGAAGCAAGGAAAAATTTGCAGACATGGTTGTTAAGGCAGTCAAACAAATTCAAAACGGAGAGAAAATAGATTTGAATGATATCAAGATAGAAAAATCAAAAGGAGATGGGATAGCTGATACAGAGCTAATTTCAGGAATTGTCCTCGATAAAGAAAAAGTTTCAAGCGACATGCCTTCTATTGTTAATAACGCAAGGATTGTTTTGATTGATTTTCCTCTTGAATTGAAAAACCCGGAGATTGATACTAAGATTTCTATTTCTTCTCCTGATCAGCTTCAAGGTTTCTTGAATCAGGAAGAAAAAGTTATAAGAGAAATGATTGAAAAAGTTAAAGAAACAAACGCAAATGTTGTTTTCTGCCAAAAAGGGATTGATGATTTTGCCCAATATTTATTGTCAAAAGCAGGAATTTATGCATGCAGGAGAGTTGCGAGAAGCGATATGGAAAAGTTGGCAAAGGCAACTAACGGAAAGATTGTAAGCAATCTAAATGAACTTTCTTCTGCCGAATTAGGAAATGCGGAAATTGTTGAAGAAGTCAAGCATGGAAATGATTCTTTAACTTATGTAAGAGGATGCAAAAATCCGAAGGCATTGACAATATTAATCCATGGAGGAACAGACCATATTATTGATGAAATAGAAAGGGCATTGAAAGATGGACTTGGGGTAGTAGCGTCTTCATTAAAGACGAGGCTGGTTGTACCTGGGGGAGGTGCGATAGAGATTGAATTGGCAAGAAGGTTGCGGCATTTCGGGCAGACTTTGGCTGGAAGAGAGCAGCTTGCAGTTGAAGAATTTGCATCTGCTCTTGAGTTCATTCCTGTTACTCTTGCTGAAAACGCAGGCCTCGACCCTATCGACGTTCTTACAGAATTGAAAGCAAAGCACGATGCAGGAGACAAAAATGCCGGCTTGAATTTATTCAACAACAAGATTGAAAATGTTTTAAATGCAAAAATAATCGAGCCATACAAAATAAAGACACAGGCAATAAATTCTGCGAGTGAAGTTGCCAATATGATTTTAAGAATTGACGATGTCATTGCTGCTGGCGGAAAGAGTAAACATTCTGGTATGAGAATGCACCCCGAAATGAACGAGGAATATTAAAGTGAAACAGGAAGTTACACTTTGCGTCACTTTTGCAAAATCCCCGAAAGCAACAGAAGTTACGGACAGGCAAAAGATGCCGGAGGAATATTAAAATGTTAGAAGAAAGAAAAACACATTACAGTGACACGAAGTATTGTGATAGACTTGGAGAGAACGTTCTTGTTAAACAAATCAGAGCTCCAGGAGACACTGTTATTGTAGAATGCAAATATGCTAATCTTGGTAGTTGTGATATGGATACTCTAAATCCAAGAGCCTGTTTGCTTAATAGTAAACTTGTGAATGTAATAAGAAGTTAAAATGGATGAGAAAAAATATAGTGAAGAAGAGAAAGAAAAAACTATTGAAACTGATAATCCTTATAGTTATCAGAAATTTCCTCGTTTAATTAGTGGGCTTAAAGAGAGTTGTTTAGTCAGATTAATTAGACCAGGGGATTTTCTTGAGTTAAGAATTGTTCCTGCACGAAGAGAATAAAAATGAAAAATAGGAAATTTTCCAATGTCCTCGGTTCTTATAAACCTGTGGATACAAAATCAGGAGATTTTATATAATGACAGAACAAAGTTCAGCACAAATACAAAACAGGAGTTTTGCATAATGAGCAAACAGGAAATTTGCCACAAAGCGATTACGCATACGCATCGCGAAACCAAACAACACAAAACAGGAGTTTTGCATAATGGATGATATGAGGACTTATTACTGTCAAAGAATAAAAAAAAATGTTGCTGCTGAAAGCATGAATGATTTAACAGGAAGAGTTTTTGCTGTCTGCAAATATTACACTGAGGGCATTTCAGGGAGTAGTAGATTTCCTTGCATTAAAGATTCAACAAATAGAAAATGTTTAGTTAAGTTAGCAGTTCAGAAAGAAATCAAAGTAAAATTATCTTCTTGATTTAAATTCCTATTGGTCTCCACTTAAAAGAGCGCCATTTGTCAAAACAATAATAGTCTGGTTTGTAATTTCCCGATACTGCTAAAGAGAAAGTGCATGCAGATTTTCCTGTTTTATCTTTTATTTTTCTTTTCCATGTTTCAAGAGTTCTTCCTGTCTGAGTATTATCATCAACTAATAAAATTAAACCCCTATCGTAAAATCTTTTGTCTAATTCAAAATCTTTAGGGGGTATTCTTTCCATAGAATAAATAGTCTTGTACATCTGCGAAATAATTTTCAACATACCTGCCGGAAGATGATTGTAGAGAGGATTAATCATTTTTGCAATGCTTTTGTTTCTTTTTTTTCTAAGCGATGGCAAAAAACAGGTTTCACATCTGAAGAACTTTGCGAAAAATTCTCCTATTTCTTTTGGAGTATTTCCAATATAAGCAATTAATTCTGGTTTTAAACCACCATCACTTATATATTCAGAAATTTTTAATAAATCTTTTTCAATGTTACTGTAACCTAATTTCATTTTCTTAAATTTCTTCCTAACAAGAAAACAACAATTATTATTCCTAAACTTATTATAGCTAATAAAATATAAAAGAAAACTAAGATTGAAAGATTGTAAGTCTTTATTGTCTTGTTTGTGTAAGCAACTTTGTCTGAATTGAACTGGTCGTAGTATTTATTTTGATAATAAAAATCGTCAGGAGTTGTGATTGTGGTTGCTCCTCCGTCATCTCCCCCATGTGATTCATGTATTTCAATAGAAAATCTCGCATATTCTCTTGCTGTATTTCCTGAATTGTCTTCAGCATAGAAGGTGATTATATGGTCTCCATCATTGTCAACAGTTAAAGTATAAGTGAATAAATTATCTGATGGGTTGTTCATTTCAATTAATGTTCCTTCATCTAATCTGAATGTTACATCTGCTGGCTCGTCTGTTAAAACTCTGAGAGTTATTGTGTGAGTATCATATTCCCTGTCTTCTGGAGAAACTACTGTTATTTCAGGAGGCGTTATGTCCGAACTCGGGAGAACATTTGATACAGTTAAAGTATAACTCTGTGTGTCTGTATCTGTTCCGTCTGAAACTTCTACTGTTATGTCATAATCTGAATCTGAACTAACTAAAGGAGCCACTCCAGAAATTAGTCCTGTTGCAGAATTTATTGAAAGCCAAGAAGGAGATTGAGTTAGTGAATATGTTAAAGTATTCCCATCGCTGTCTGTTGCGGAAACATCATAATTGTAAGTTGCTCCCTCATTAACATTTGTGATTGCAGTTGAGGTTATTACAGGAGCATGATTTGCTGGCGGCTGTGGTGAAACTGAATTGACTACTAATGTCAAATATTCACTGTCAGTATTTACGCTGTCTGAACCTATGGCTCTTATTTTGAAAGTTCCAGCAGTGTTTGCAGTATAAGTATAAGTGTTAGAATATGTTTTGCTATTTGTATTGCTGTCTAAGAAACTCTGAATCAAGTTATCTCCAGAATATAATCCAACTTTCATCGATGTTATTGGTGGATTCATTGAAAAGAAATCAACATTAAAGCTTACACTTTGTCCTGTGTTTATTGTCTTGATTTGTGTTGAGTCTGAAAAATCTGAATAAACACTAATTGCGGAAATTCCACTAAGCAAAAATATTCCTAAAACCAAAAATGATAATATTTTGAAATTCATTTTATTTTTTTCCTTCTATTCTTTTAGCGTGATAAACATATCCTTCTGATTTGCTGTTAAAAATATAATCGTCTCCGACTTTCTGCAGATGATAAAGAACTCTTTCTTCTATATGTCCTCTCATTCTTCTAGTGAATAAATCTCCTTTTTCTTTGTCTACTACCATAACGGTTTCGTCTAATCTTTTGCTATTTGGGAAATATAGAACATCTCGTTTAACTAATTCTCGCAATTTTCTGTTTGCTTCACTAACTTTTAGTCTTATTGCCATTTTATTTTATCTTCACGCCCCCTCTGATCCCGAAATATGCACCATCTTTTCCATTGTATCCACCAATCACTCCAACTTTAACATTATCTCCTAATGGCACTTCAACTCCACCATAAACTTTTCCAAATACTTGCCTGTCTGGTGTTGAATTTGTGTTTGATTTTACAACGCTTCCTGATGAATCTAGGATTTGTTCTACAACATTTCTTACCCATGTCTTATAATCAATTCCTCCACCTAATACGAATGGACCTAATTGCGCTTCTAATGAACCTCCAATTGATAGCTTGTTTGCGTCTGTGATTGTTCCCGAAGCAGTTCTTCCTGCTGAAAGCTGTCCAGCGTAAGAATCTACTAAATTATCTAAACCAAAGCCAAGGTCTAAGTTAGCACCAAAACCAATATCTGTATTTTTGAAAGGATTTAATCTTGCTCCAATACTTGTTATGTAAGAATTAAAATCACCATTGGCTGTTTGCTGTGCTAAAAGATAAACGCTTCTGTAATCTTTTTCTTCTTTAGGTTTTTCTTTTATTGGTGTTTCTGTTTTAGCTTGTTCTATTAATTTTTTTTCTAAATCATTTAATCTTTTTTCATAATCATCCAAAACTTGTCTGTTTAGTTTTAATGCATCTCCTCTGATGCCCTTGAATTCTTTTAATTGTTTAATGTACTCAAGTAATTTTTCTTTATCCCGCTTTCTATATGCGTCAAGAAACTTTTGGGTAAAATCATCACTCATATATACCGGAATTCCTGCTTTTTGCATTGCTTCTTCCATTGGTCCGAATTTTCCATCATTATCTATATCATAAAAGAATCTTGGAAGAAATTTTGTTTGAGGTTCATCTGTTCTTCTTGCATAAAAATCCAAGACATCATATGTAAAAGGAATTCCTTCATATCCTTTTCTTTGACTTGGAACAGTTATAGTTGTAGTTTTTCCAGAATCCTCTGCAGGTTTATTTTCTTGAGCTGAAACAACACCGGCTAAGCCCCCTATTAATGCTGTACTTAGTAATGCAACCTTTCCCAATCCAGAATGATTATTTTTCATATTTTCTTTAGAAATAAACTATTTATAAACTTTTCTTATGTTATTATTTTATAGTTACAAATTAAGTAAGAATTGCGTAGATTACACACGCAATTATTATCAAAGAAGAGAGAATATTTTTCCAGTTCAATTTTTCTTTAAGAAATCTGTTTGCTATGAAATAAATGAACACAGGGGAGAGCATTATTATGAGAGTTGTGAATGTTACGCCATATTGAGCATAGCCAAAATAAATTGCCATTCTATAAGCGACCCATATAGCTCCTGTTGTGAAAATTAAAACAGGAATTTTTTTGTCCTTTAACGGCTTTAATTTTGGTTTGAATACTATTAAACTTATGAAGAAAATTGAAGCACATCTCAGAAAATAAAAAGTTATTAGGGAATAAAATTGCAGAATAAAATTAGATAGAACGAGTTCTAATGCAAAAAAGAAGCTTCCGAAAATTGCAGCAATAAAATATTTGTTAAAATTTAGATGGTGTTTTTTGATGTGCGGAAAAACAAGAGCAACAGAAGCGATTATTGCAGGAATTATCATATTCAAATCTCTGTCAAAATTATTGCAGAAAAAACTGAGGATTAATGCGAGAAGCACGACAAACAAAGGCTCTAAAATTCTTGCCGGTTCGAGATTAGTTACCTTTTCCCATTTTAGAGAATAAAAAACCAGAAGATTTGCTATTATTGAAAAGAGGACTATGCCAGCAAAGATAAGAATATTTTTTAATTGAAATGCTCCTGAATCAATTCTCCAGAAAAAATAAACGAAAGGCAGGGTTGCAAGAATAATTGAAAAGAAGCTTGCAGTTTGGTAGAATTTTATGTCTATTTTTTTAATCTTTAGAATTGTTCTTTCTAAGATTGTTCCTAAACTTAGTGCTAATGCTCCTAAAATTGGAATGTACATTTTTCCCTCTTTTATTATATAACATTTAGAATGTTTAAAAGAATTGTGAAATGCTAATTTTTTTAAATGATGCTTCTGTATCTAATTTATGCGCGGGTAGTTTAGCGGTAGAATACGAGATTGCCAATCTTGTGACCCGAGTCCGACTCTCGGCCTGCGCATTCATAACCTTTAAAAGTTAATCCTTATATATTAAAATAAGGTCCTATAGTCCAACGGCCAAGATATCTCGTTTACACCGAGAAGACCGAGGTTCGATTCCTCGTAGGACCACTCTTTTATCTATTACAATAATCCTTAAAAACATCTTTCTGTTTTTGGTGACATGAAAAAATTGGGGGAAGTGATATTAGCGCCCAATGATTTTGGTGTGTTATTCTCTTTAGAGAGAATGAGAGTTTCTGTTGAGGGGATGAATCATATAATTGAGAGAGATTGTTATTCTGAATTAATGAGAGGAAGAGAAAATGAAGGAGTTTTAGTTTATATTCCTAAAAAAGAATACGAAGAATTGAAGAAACAAGGAAAGGTTGATTAATTATTCTGCTTTTTGCATTAATCTCTTATCAGAAGAATATCTATAAACCATATTCAAATACATAGTAGCTTCTTGTTCAAGATATTTTCTTGCTTGTTCTGGTTTCATAATTTTTACTACTTCCTCCAATCTTCTTTCTTCATCATCCCTTGCAAAGGCCTCTATTCTTGTTGTCATTTTAATTCTATAAAAAATAAACTTTTAAATGTGTCGTTTAAACAAGTAGTAATCTTTATATATTCACTATCTTTTTTTTCAATATGAGTAATGAAGAAAGGAAGCATGAAGAACATGATATCCCTGAAATGAATTTGGATAATAAGTATTCTAACAGAAAGGATATAATCCCCGAAACTTCTGATAAAATGAAGAAAGAATTGGACAAGACAAAGAAAGAACTTGAAAAATTGAAGGCATTTATTCTGAAAAAATATCCTTTCACACAGATGCTCAGCATTCTTCCCCCAATGTCAATAAAGAATTTTGTTGAAGAGGAAGAGGTTCCTAAAGAAACAGAAAAATATATTCATTTGTATATGATTATTCCTGAAGAGCATTTTAAGGAACTTCCTAAAATAAAAGAAGATATTGTGAAGCAAATCGAGGAAATGAAACAAAAAATCTGGCTTCATTTGAAAACTCCTGTTGATTTATGGGAGATATGTCTTGACAGCAAGTTTGAATTAACTGCTGCTGTTGCAATGTCTTTTCCATTGCATGACACAGGAATTTTAGGAGCTTTGAGAGTTGCAGAAATTCACAAATCTCTTGTCCTTCAGAAATTTGAAAAGTATGTTGTGAGTTATGTTATTGGCGGGAGCTTAGTAAGAGGGGAAGCAATTCCTACTTCAGATGTTGATGTTTTTATTATAATTAATGATACAGATGTCAAGAGAATGCCGAGACTGGAATTGAAAGAAAGATTAAGAGCAATAATCTACCAGTATGTTGGAGAAGCTTCTAGCTTGGCTGGAGTTAAGAACAAACTATCTCCGCAGATTTATCTTTTGACTGACTTTTGGGAGAGTGTTAAAGATGCTCATCCTGTTATCTTTACATTTATCAGAGATGGAATTCCTATTTATGACAGAGGAACATTCATGCCCTGGAAATCTTTGCTTAGAATGGGAAAATTAAAACCCTCTCCAGAAGCAATTGATATGTTCATGTCTATGGGAGACAAAACAGTCAAGAGAGTCAAGAACGCATTGTTAGACGTTGTTGTTAATGAAATTTTCTGGGGAATTACAACTCCTTCACAGGCTTTATTGATGCTTTACGGATTGCCTCCACCAACACCAAAACATGTTGCAAGTGATATGAAAAAGATTTTTGTTGACAAGGAAAAAATGCTCGAGAAAAAATACATAACTATTCTTGAAAAGGTCATTGAAATTTACAAAGATTACGAGCATGAGAAGATAAAAGAAATTTCAGGAAAGCAGGTAGACAAGCTCGTTAAAGACACAGAAGATTATCTGAAGAGACTAAAAGAATTAAGAGAGCAGATTGAAAAGAGAAGCCAGGAGAAAACAGTGGAGCAGATTTACAAAGATGTTTTCACACTTTTGAAAGCTATGTTCGGAAACAAATCACAGGATGCAATAATTGAAGAATTTGAAAATCAGATGGTTAAGAAAGCGAAATTCTCTCCTCAGCATTTGAGAATCCTGAAAGACATTGTTCATGCAAGAGCAGAATTTAAAAAGGGGAAATCCGATATACATAAAGTTGATGAAGCAAGAAAAAACGCATCTATTTTGATAAACGATATAATTGAATATAACCAAAGATGCGATTTGGCTTCCAGAAATAAAGAGGAATAAATAACATGTTTGAAGAAATTTTGATGTACCTTAAGCTTTTGAGTAAGATTTTTAATTTTAATCATATTTTTTTGAATTTATCACAGTTAGCAATAAACAGAGTTAATTCTCCTTCTGGAATTTTTAATTAATTATTATAAATACTTTTTTAAGTTATGAAGATTTGTTCTTATTGTGAAATACTTATTTGTTTTGGGAAGAAATATTGAATTGTCAGTAGCAGAGATAAAATCTTTTTTGGAAAGAGAGGAGATTAAATTTAAAGTAATTTCGATAGTTAAAAACGGAATTTTAATTGAAACAGAGAGAATTTTGAGAGGAATTGTTGACCAACTTGGTGGCGTGATTTCTATCGGAGAAGTTTTGGCAGAAGGAGATGCTAAAGAAATTATGGAAAAATTAGACAACAAATCTCTTTATAATGTGAAAGGAAACAAATTAAATTACGCAGTTTTTGATTTCAATGGGAAAGATTCAGAGCGTATTTTATTCTATTTAAAGAACAGATTCAGAAAAGAAGGATTAAAGGCTACAGAAAAGAAACTTACAGGAAGAATAAGTTTGCAAAGTGGAGAAAAGGTTTCAAAAGTTTCTTCCAATTTAATTAATGAGCAATATTTTCTTTTTGAAAAGAGTTTTGGCAGAATAATAGAAGAAACAGATTACGAAAAGATTGAAAAAAGAGATATGGGAAAACCAGTTAGGAGGAGCGAACTTTCTATTTCTCCACGATTGGCAAAGATTTTGATAAATTTGTCTAAAGTAAAGCAAGGAGAAATTCTTTTGGATCCTTTTTGCGGTATAGGGACAATTTTACAGGAAGCACTTTTGCAAAACGTAAAAGTTATTGGTGTTGATAAGGACAGGAAAGCAATTGACTGCAGTGAATTAAATTTAAAATGGTTTAATTTCAACAAAGAGAATTATACTCTTATTAACGGAGATTCATCGATAATTAAAATTCTGGAAGTCGATGGAATTGCTACTGAGCCCGATTTAGGAGAATTACAGAAAAGAATGCCTTCTGAAGAAAAGGCAAAAGAGATTACGAAGAACTTTGAAAAACTTATGAGTAATGTTCTTAAAAATCTGAAAAAATATGTTAAAGGAAGAATTGTTTTTACTGCACCATTAATCCAAACAGAAAATAAGAGAATCCCCTGCAATTTTGATTCAATAAGATTACGAGCAGGATTAAGAATTGTTAAGGGGTTTCCTATAAATGAATTCAGGGAAAATTCTATTGTCGGAAGAACCATTGTTGTGATGGAAAAATGAACAGAAGCTTTTTAAACTAATTTTCTTGATGTTATATTATGGTAAAGATGAAATCAGGAAATTTCACATTACCATTTTTATCAAAATGGTAGAAGGAAAAATCATACAATTCAGACGAGGAAGAAAAACTATTATTGAAAAGCATTTTTTAATAGAAGTAAAAGGAATTTCAAACAGAAAAGAAGCTGAGAAGATGGTTGGAAAAGAAGTCACATGGACAAGCCCAGCAGGCAAAAAAATAACCGGAAAAATCTCTGCACCTCACGGAGGCAAAGGACTTGTTAGAGCAATATTCGAAATAGGATTGCCCGGACAGGCAGTTACAACTAAAGTGGAGATAAAATGATAACAAAATTAAATAAGAGGGAAATTGACGGTCAAGAACTGAGGAGTTTACCATGGCAACATTAAGAAGAGCAACAGCATATTCAAAGAAACACGTTGTTCCTTATACAAGAACAAGCAAGCAGAAAAACAAGGCTTATATAAAAGCAATTCCACCTTCTAAAATTGTAAAATTCAGCATGGGTAACTTAGACCTTTACGAAGCGGGTAAATTTCCCCATGTTTTGACTTTGGTTACTACTGAACCAATTCAGATTAGACAAAACGCTCTTGAAGCATGCAGACAGTTCATAAATAAAAAACTCGATGAAGGATTTAGCGGACAGTATTTTTACAAAATTATTCCATTCACACATCATATTCAAAGAGAAAATAAGATGCTTACAGGGGCAGGGGCAGACAGAACACAAAAAGGAATGCAGTTGTCTTTCGGAAGAACTATCGCAAAAGCAGCTATTCTCAGAAAAAATGAAGGAATAATGATGGTTGCTGTAGCAACTCCCAAGGCTGTTTCTATTGTCAGGCACGTTTTGAAGCAGATAAAATCAAAGCTTCCCTGCAAGACAAAGATAAATTACGAGTTCAAGCAATAAATCTAATTTAACTATTGAGTAGTAACAATATAGAAATCTTTATAAAGTCCGAATTTGTTGAATTATTATGGTAGAAGGAACATCAAAGAACCTTGAGAACTTAGCATTATATCAGTATGCTAATGTAGCTGGAAGATTAGCTTCTAGTAAAGAAACTGTCCCATTTGCTAAAGGTGCTTTGGAAAGATTAGCTTCTGATTTTGAAAAGATTCTTGGAGAAAATAAAGAGCTATTGGATGGATTTAAAGCAGGAGCGCTTGCTTCTCCAGAGGGAATTGCTGGCACAATAAATATTTATAACGGAAAATATCAAAAAGCTTTGGATGGATTAGACTTTAATGAATTCTATGATGTTAGAGCAGGGATTTTAAAATCAATATTAGGAGAAAAGAAAGCAGAAGAGGCTAAGGCTGTTTTTGAAAAATATAACGGACAGACAATTGGTTCAATAAGAAAGAAAATGGAACAAGCAGAATATATATTAAATCCAGAAGCTCCAGAAGGAATGTTTGATGAAGAAAAGAAAAAGGCAGCTAAAAAAACAAAAGAAAAATTAGAGCCCATATACAAGTTATTCACATTGCTTGAACAAAGAAATTACGAAGAGTTGAAAAATGGCGCTACAAAGAGCACTTACAAAGAATTGCTTACAGAAGCATTAGAGAAAGCTTAATTTTAAAATGAAAACTCTTACAAAAATTCTTGGTGTTATTACAATTGCAGGAGCTTTAGCAGGAATAGCAGGATATGCAAATAAAAATGAGACAATATTTGCTGTTGGTGCAGCAGGATTAACTGTTGGCGGAGTTGGATATATTCTTGCTAAGAGCAAAGAAAATGAATTAAATTATAAATAAAATATTAAGAAAACAGAAATAATTTATTCTCCGATTAAATCTTATTTATCCTACACTCTGATTAACTAAATCAGCCATAATACTCATGAACTCCTGAGTTTTTGCCTGCCATTCATCTATTTCCACACCCTTCAAGTCAGTAATTTCTCCATGCGCGATTTTTTTATGAAGCATTAACAAATCTCTGTACCATATTACATATTTTATTTTTAACACCCCTTTGTTTACAAAAACTTCTTTCAAATCACTTGGAACATGTTCCGGGGAAGCAGGAGGAATTCCTGCAGCAATCAAAGCTGCGTGAGAAGAATCAACCATTGCCCAATATAACCCTTCAATAGAATTTAATTCAGCTGCTTTGCTTCTTAGAAAATGTGTCGGAGCTCTTTGGAGACAATTGTAAATTGCTTCTGGAGTTGATTTTATCTTGCCATTTAACAATAAGAACTTTAATGGTTCGAAGAATCCTGCAAAATCAATCATCGCCTCTCCATATCTTAAAATGTTCAGTATTACTGGGTCGCCACGCATTAAATCTTCCCACCAGCTACTTAGTTTTATCGTGTTGATGTGCAGGCTTTTTTCATAAGGATTATGCCTTAAGAGTTTGTCTAATTCTTCTCTGTACCAAGCAATTAATTCCTGGTCCCATATAATTGAAACATCATCGATTACAATTATAATATCTATGTCAGAGCCGGCAACAGCGTTTTGCTTGACAGAAGAGCCAAAGAGCACGATTGATTTTATTATCTTGTTAAATTTTTCATAAGCCTTTGTTGCAAAATCCATTGCAATCTCTGATTCTAATTTCAACTGCAATGTCGGATAATTCTTTTTCCTTGCAGAAAGTTTCTTCCCTTTTTTTGCTTGCTTTTTCTTCACCATTATGCAAAAATTCCTCTTTTTGTATTTGTGCTGAAACTTTTGTTTCAGTCATCTTTTTTATTAATAAGTTATTTCAGTTTTTAAATATTAGTTATTCCATTCCTTTTCCAGACATTCTGCTTCCTTCTGCTCCCTGCCTTTGCCCCCCGAGTTCAATAGGAAGACGAGAAAAACCTGCTCCGAATGTTTCGTAATTGACCTGCGGAAGCACTTGTCCAAATCCGGGATAATAATCCTGCTGTCCTCCAAGATTTTGATTCCAGTAAGGAGCCATCTGCATAGAGTAAATAGGTGAACCAAAAGCTTCTAAAGATTCTTTGAAAGGGGGGGTACGAAAATGCTGCCACCAGTTTCCTGCTTCAATAATTTTTTTTGCATTAAATCCTTCTTTTCCGAGTTTCTCAAGAATTTCTTTTATAGGGACATTTCCCATTCCCATTGGAAGTTCTGTATGCTCAAATCCGAAATTGTCTGAAAGATGAACATGCTTTACAAGCTTGGCAACTTTTTCTGATTCTTTTACAATATCTTCTTTACTATATCCGTATTTTCTCAGCATGTTGATATGTCCAACATCCCATGTTACTCCTATGAGCTTTGTAGCCACTTCTCTTGCCTCACTTTCACCAATTCCTTCTTTTTTTGCTTTCTCAACAAATTTTTCTCTTGCTTTCTCAACAATTTCTTTTAATTCTCCCCCTCTGCTAAATGCTCCTCCTGCAGGAGGATTTTCAATGCTGATTATCGGAGTTTTATTCACATTCCCATTTCCTACCTTTTTATCCGTGAATGCCTTAAAGGCAACATTTGCGAATGTTTCTGTTGTTTTTTCCTTGGAGAATTCATTCAAGTCCTTGTACAATTCGGGAGCAGGCAGCTCTTTCAGAGTTTCAATTCCTTCGTTGATAATATCTTTCATTAGAAGCGCGCTTTCACTGCCTTGCGGATTTGCTTTTATCTTTTCTGCTTTTGATTGTATAGTTTTATAAAAATCATTTATTCTTTCTTTATTGCTTTCAGAAGCCTTTGCATAAGCCAAATCAAAAACTTGTTTTAAATCATTATAAGAGCTGTTCAGGAAAGTTGTTCCACGATTATAGACAGAACGCATTGCTTTTTCTTCTTGTGTTAAATCTCTTCCTGCTTTTTTTTCTGCTTCTGACAATAAATTTGTAGCTATCGATTTACTTACAGCATCTTCTCCTATGCCTGCATAATATTCTAATTGCCTTAACTGATTGTTCCATTGCTCTTCATTTATCCTTTGTAATTCCCTGTTGACGTCTTTTTTTCTTTCCTCTCCTGGAAATTTGCTTTCTTTCAGAGGAATTTTTGCAATAGAGCCAGAATCTGTGTTAATCACAAGGGTTTCTTCTATCTCTTTTCCTTTTGATGGAATCTCTCCAGGAAGTATTACTGACGAATGGAAAGTAACAGGAACATTTCCATTTGGATTTATTCCGTAACTTCTTTCAACTGCAGAGAACATTTGTCTTTCTGCGGCTTCTCTGTTTGCATTCGAGAATCCTTCTCTTGTTAATCCAGAAGGTTCTATTATCGGGCCATGCACAGAGACTTCAACTCCTGTTAATTTTGCTAATCTGTTAATTTCTTTTAACTGTTGATTTGGAATTGATTCAAAAACTTCTGGCTGAACTGCAGAAATTTCTATTTGTCTTGCTCCTGTGTTCAATTTTGTTGAAGCATCTTGGAGAACATTCGCTGTTCTTGGGTCTGTTGTCAAACCGAGCGAACTTGGATTTATTCTGTATCCTGTAAAAACATCTCCATATCGCGGTTTGAAAGTAGAATATCCCCCCTGATAAATATCTCCAATAGTATAATCTCTTTTTTCAGCCATTTTTTATTGAATTAGAGTAGTAAAATTAATTTATTAATTTATCTAAGTTTGAATCTTTTGTATTTTTTCTGCTCCTCAAAAGGAAGTCTTGTTTCTTCTTCTACAATGTCTATATCTATAGATTGCCAGTTTTCATTTATTTTGTTTCCCAAAGTTTCATTTTGTGGCTTGAGAAATTCCTGTCTCATTTCGTTTCCTGAAATTTCCATTCTTGTTAATACCGGAGGAACAAAAGTGCTCTCATATTTTTTTTCTTCATCCTCTGTATTTCTCGCAAAACCATAATTAGGCTCGTTTGATACAGGAGAATAATCTATTCTTCTTTCCCCTCTTGTTTCTCTTTGCTGTTCTATCTCAACTGGATTTTCTATTGGCATCTGTCTTTGAATAATTCTTTCAAGAACAGGCGCCTTGGTTTCTGTAGAGATTGAAATTTGCCTTACTGGTTCTTCAAAAAAATCCTGTTCAATTTCTTCTTTATCATTCAGTGCCTCGCGAAGCCTTCCACGACTTCTGTCGTTTTCAGGGACGATGCTATGCGTAATGGCTTTTTCTGCCTGTTTAATTTCTTCTACTAATTTTTCTTCTTTCTTATCTTCAGATTTTTTTGTCTTTTTCTTAGAATCTTTTTTTGTCTTTTTCATTAGAATTATGTAAAACTTGCCATATTATGGGCTTTTTTGTATACATCAAACATATCAAAAATTCTTACCTTTGCAGCTTCTGCTGCCAATGGACGCAAGAGGGTTTCTTCAATCCAGTCATCTCTACCAACTATTATTTCCTTTGGCTTGTTTTCTTTTTTGGATTTTGGCTGCTTTGTCCCAGAACTTTCATATTTTCCAATTAATGCGAGAAAAGGATTTGACTGGTCTGAACTGCCTGCTTTTTTTTCATCTTCTGATTTTTCTTCCAGGAAAAAATTAATTTCTTCTTCTAATTGTCCTAAACTTGCTGTGCTTGTTCCTTCAATTAAATTCAAAACATCGCCGATTTCTGATTTTTTTAATTCCTCATCGAGTTTATTTATTTCATCATCATTTAATGCATATGCTTTGAAAGTTACTTCTGCTCTCCCCCCAAATACATAATGCGCCTGTTGGCTTACTTTCTGAGGAATCCCCCTAAAAGTAAAATCAACAAGAATACAACTATAATAATTTCTTTTTATTTTATTTAAAAATCTTGGTTTTGAAAAATCTTTTGGGAGGTTTCCTTTCAAAGCTTCGTCAGCAACATCAATTTTATTTTTTCCCAAAAGTGTCAATTCAAGCAGGATTGTATTAAAGGTTTTTACCAATGCAGGCTCACGTTCTTTCTCTTTTGCTTCCAAATCCTGAGCAGCCTTCAAATAAGGTCTTACCCAACGAGAATATAGTTTTAAACTGTTAACTTGACTTCTTAGATAAGTTTTTTCAAGTTCATACCTTTTTCTTAATTCTTTTTCTGATTCTTTAAGCCAGATAAGAAATTCCTGTATTCTTGGTTTTAGTATTCTTTTTACTCTGTCATTTAAATCTATTTTATCTACAGCTTTCTCATCATTTGCTATAAGGAAAGCGTCAATTAATGTTTGATATCCTGCCTGTCCAAGAGCCATTGCTTTGATGCTGGAATTTCCTTTTGCGATATCTACTTTATCCATCCAGATTTGTTTTAGTGCCAATACAGAAGCTTCTTGCTCTTCTCTTTTCTTTGATTTTAGAAAGTCATAGTGTTGCAGTCTCATTTTGAAATCTTTTAAGTCATAAATGATGTTTAACACACTTCGCAATACTGTGTTTACATCTCCTAAAATTTTTGTTGCTTGCTGCTGCATAATTGTTGCTCTCTGTCCTAATTCAGCAAAATGTCCGCTTCCAGGGGTTGAACTGAAATTATCGATAAGCTTTTGCGGAGCTAAACCAAAATCGTTCATTAAATCAAGAATAAAAAAATAAACAGGTTCTAGTGTTTCTGATGAAGAATCGTAGACAAGAGTGTGAGAAGCCTCTGGCCTTTTTTTCTTTTTATAATATAGGCTTATTTCCTCTATCATCTGAGAGATTGATTTTATTTCTGCCATCTTATTAAAAATAAAGATAATCTGTTTAAAAAAGGTTTCCCCTTTTCACTAAGTTTAAAAGTAACCGAGACTTTTGTAAATCATGGGTTTGTTTAGGAAAAGACAGGATAAGGTTGTAGATTGGAGTGAGAGGTATAAAGTACAGGAAAAAAGAGCAACATCTTCAGCAGGGAAGAAAAGTAATTCTTCAGACTTAGGCTTTGTAGGTGATATGGCTAATGGAAGTTCAAAGAATGTCTCATGGGATAATGACTCTCCGAGTTCTCAGAATTATGTTCAGGAGAAGAGACAAAAACTTACCAAAAGATTATTGGATATGACTAACAAAATGGAAGATTTAAGCAATCAGATTTATCATCTAAAGCAGAGAATTGAAGTTTTAGAAAAAAAATTAAGAATTAATTTTGAATAGGCTAGTTTAAGTAAACCCAGAAGAGATTTAGATTTTCTAATTTTTTCTCTTTCCATTTTTCATACCAATGGTTTCTTGTTTTTATAACTCCGAAAATTTCACCACATCCGCAGTAATCAACATGCTCTTCTATTTCAATCAATCTATCTTTTTCGCGCAATCTTAATGTACGAAAACTATTATCTCCGCTATTATCCTCATCCCATCTTGAATAAAAAGTTCCATTCGGGTTTTTTCCTCCTTCAAGATTAACCTTCCCATCTAATGAAGTAAGAGATTCTAATCTTCCTCTTTCTATACTTCTTCTTTTATTTTCTATTGGTTTCTTTGTAGTTACTCTAACTTGGTAATTTATCCCTGTTGCTCTGATAGTTAATTCACTTTGGCTCATCTGCTTTCATTATAATTATTATTTAAAAGATTATCTGTGTTATATGATAACTTTTATTAATCCTTTTTCTTTTTAGATAATATGGATAACATAGAGAAAAAAACTAAGGCGTATGCCTTGAAAAACGCATTGGCCCATGAAGGAAAAGCAATGCAAGGGCCTGTAATTTCCTCTTTGTTCAACGAAGGATTGAAAAAAAGTGAGGTTGGAAAATATGCGAAAAAGATTTCTGAAATAATTCTTAAAGTGAATTCCCTTTCAATTGAGGAACAGGAAAAAGATTTCGAGAAACTGGAGAAGCAGACGAGTCATAGGGAAGTTAGAGAAGGATTAGAAGAATTGCCGGATGCGAAGAAAGGAGTTGTTATGAGATTTGCACCTTCGCCATCAGGGCCATATCATGTAGGACATGCAATGACAGCATGCATTTCTTTTTTGTATGTAAAAAAATACAAGGGAAAATTTTATGTGAGAATTGAAGATACTAATCCAGAGAACATTTACCCTCCTGCTTATAAGATGATTAAACAGGAATCTGACTGGCTTTTTGATAAAATTGCAAAAGTGATTATTCAATCAGAAAGAATGGAAATTTATTATGAATATTTAGAAAAATTGATTAAAAAAAATGCAGTTTATGTGTGCACTTGCAGCCAAGAAAAGTTCAAGGAATTTATTGATAAGAAAAAAGATTGTCCTTGCAGAAAAAATACTCTGAAAGAAAATATGGAGAAATGGAAAAAAATGCTGGACAAAAATGGTTTCAGAGAAGGAGAAGCTGTTGTGAGATTCAAATCTTCAATGAAACACAAAAATCCCGCAATGAGAGATTTTCCTTTGGCAAGAATTAATCTGACAAAACATCCTCTTCAGGGAAACAAATACCGGGTTTGGCCTTTGATGAATCTTTGCGTAACAGTTGATGATATTGAAATGAAAATGACGCACATAATAAGAGCGAAAGATCACAGAGACAATGCAGAAAGGCAGAAAATGATTTATGAGGTTTTAGGAAAGAAATTTCCATGGACAGCATTTTTGGGAAAAATTCATTTTAAAGATATGGAACTTTCAACAACAAAAATGCGGCAGGCAATCGAGAAACATGAATACAAAGGATGGGACGATAAACGGCTTCCCACTATCGCATCATTAAGAAAGCAAGGATATAAGCCACAAGCATTCTGGAAATTTGCAGAGCAAGTCGGCTTGTCTGAAAGCGACAAGGTTATGGATAGGGAAGAATATTTCAAATTGCTGGACAATTTTAATAAATAAGGAAATCTTTTTAAACTAAGTCTGCTATAAATATTATTATAAGAGGTTAAAATGTTTGGAGATAAAAAGGCACTTTCTACAATTGTTGTTACCCTAATTATAATTCTAATATCTTTGGTTGCAGTTGGTATTGTGTGGGCTGTTGTAAGAAATCTTATTAATTCAGGAACCCAGGGAATTGATCTTCGTTCAAAATGTCTGAGTATAAATCTTGAAGCGACAGCAGTAAACTGCAGCAGTGTTGGAAGCAGCAGAATGTGTGATGTAGCCTTAAAGAGAACAGGAACAGGAAGCGATGCAATTGCTGGAGTTAAATTAGTATTCAAAAATACAACTGCTGGAATAAGTTCCCCCTTGATTGTTGTTGCAGGAAACATAGAACCTTTGGTTGGGAAAGCACAAACAGGAATAAATACTACTCTTAGTGGAGCAAACAGAGTAGAAGTTACTGCATTCTTTAAAGATGCATCGGGCAATGACCAAAATTGCGAGCAGCAGACAAATTCGCTTGGTTTTTAATTATTCTTTTTAATAACGTAAACTTCATCATTTTTTCTTACTAATTGTGGAACAGGTATTCCTATTTCTTGATTTCTTTCTGCTTTCTTAATTGGTTTGTTTTTTATCTGAATAGAATTGATTGTTGAATTGACGATTCCTGTTGTCTTTCCTATTATGACAATTTCGTCTCCTAACTTTAATTCCTGAACTAATTTAACTGCAGCAACTTTTGCTTTATCAAAATAATGTGTGACTTTTCCTACAAAATGCTTTTTTTCCTGAGAGGCATTGTGTTCTATCTTTGCGAAATCGTCAGCAGTAGGCATTTTCAAATAGAAACCAGAAGAATATCCTTTATTGTAAATTTTTTCAAGTTCCTTAATCCCTGAAACAATTTCTTCTTTGCTTAATTTTTTATCGAGCGCTTTTCTGTAAATTCTTACTACTGTATCAACATACCTTGCATCACGATTTCTTCCTTCTATCTTGAAGGCTTTAATTCCTGATTGTTTCATTTTTTCAATAAAAGGCAGAGTGCACAAATCTTTTGCAGAGAGAATTCTGGAATTTTCTAGTTTCAATTCGTTTCCTTCATCATCTTTTACAGTGTAAGTTCTCCTGCAAGGATGAAGGCATTCTCCACGATTTGCAGATTTGTTAAACAGAAATTGGCTTGTAAAACACCTTCCAGAAATTGCGACACACATTGCTCCATGTATAAAACATTCTACATCAATTACTTTTGAAATTTCCTTGATTTGTTTTAAGTTCAATTCTCTTGCTAAAATAATTCTTTTTGCTCCTAATTTCTTGTAGAATTTTGCTGCCTTAACATTTGCAACAGACGCCTGAGTTGAAATGAAAAAAGGAATTTTGTGCTTTCTGCATAATTCAATGACAGAAGCATCCCAGCAGATTATTGCATCTATTTTCTTTCTGACCTTTTTTATTGTTTCTTCTATCTGCTTTAATTCTGAATTGTAAATTATTGTGTTTAATGTGAGATATCTTTTGATTTTTTTTGGTTTGCAAATTTGCTCTATCTGGTTTAAATCTTTTATTGTGAAGTTTCCTGCATTTGCTCTCATTGAAAATTCTTTTAATCCAAAATATACTGCATCTGCTCCTGCATTTACTGCTGCAGACAGCATAGAGAAATCTCCTGCTGGTGCTAATAATTCATATTGCGATTTCATATTACTTTAATCTAAATACTTTTTTGGGTTATTAAAGAATTCTAAAAGCAAACCAGCATATAAAACTAAATCTTGATTTTTGATATCTTCTGCTTTCACCCATCTATAATCTGAATGCTCTGAAGAAAGTTTAACATCCATTGAAGCAGCATCAATCAAATAAACATCACAATGGCTGTCATATTCTTTGTCTTTCATTGTTATTGTTGGAAGTTGCTTAACAATTCTGAATGCTAAACCAGTTTCTTCTTTTACTTCTTTTTCTATTGCCTGCCTAGAAGTTTCTCCTGGGTCTATCAAACCTCCAGAGCACTCCCACCTTCCAATATTTTCGGGAAAGAACATGTCGTCTGATTTTTGCAATAAGAGATACCTAGTTGAATCCTCTTTATTCCTTGTGCCATGCACGAATTTTTGATTCCAAGTAGCAGAACTTCTGTATCTAACAATTGCCTTAACTAAATTTATTTTTTGCATATTGCCTCCATTCTTCTTCTGCATTCATCTTCTTTGTTTAACTCTGCTAATCTTGTAGTATTCCACAAATCGAGTTCTTCATTATAACAGGCATCTTCCTGCCTTCTTCTCTCTTCATAATTAGCTTCTCTTAATCTAAGAATTCTCATTTCTTCTAGAGTAACCTGATATTCTGTCATGCCTCTTTCAATTAGAAAAACTTTAAAAACTTTCCTTATCTCGGATTTTTATGACAGCTGAAGTTTGGAGTTTACTCGCAACCTCACTCGGATTGGATTACACTGAAACTCGTGAAGTTGCTTGTCGGCATCACTCGGAATTCTAATTTGTTTAGCTGTGCCTTTCTTGACAAGATTTTTATACCTTTTTCTCTTAAATTATATAATGGCGGTTGTAGTTCAGTGGCAGAACGTGCGACTGTGGCTCGCATAACGGGAGTTCGATTCTCCCCTTCCGCCCTCGAACAAAGTGAGAGGAGCGCAACGAGGAATTTTATTCCGAGTTCCGCCCTTTTGCGTAGCAAGGACAAAAAAGAGGAAATGAAAATGAAAATACTATTCATATGCAAATATAACAGATTTAGAAGTCAGATTGCAGAAACATATTTCAGAAAAATAAACAGAGATAAGACAATAAAGTCCTATAGTGCAGGAATTATAATTGGGACTCCTATAGCTAAGAATGTGAAAGATATTGGGAAAAAGTTTGGATTAAAAATAAATGGAAAGCCGAAAAGCATAAGAGAAAAGTTATTGAAGGAGATTGACTTGCTTATAATCGTAGCAAATAATGTTCCTGAGCAGCTTTTTGAGACGAAAACCAGAAAGCTGATAAAATGGAATATTCCAGACACAAGTCAAGGAGACTTGTGCGATATAGAAAGAATATCCAAAATGATAATGAAAAAAGTGGATGAATTAAATAAGCAATTAGAGGATAAAAAATAATGACAGAACTTGTAAAAGGATTTAGAGATTATATTGGAGAAGAAGCAGAGAAAAGGCAGAGGATAAAAGGCATCTTAGCTGAGACTTTCAAGAAATACGGGTTTGAACTTGCAGAAACTCCTATAATAGAGACAGAGAAATTTGTGAGAGGAGAAAATGTGAGAGACGAGGCTGTCAGCGATGTTTACAAACTTAAAGACAAGGGCGAGAGAGAACTGGCTTTGAGATATGAATTTACATTTCAATTGAAAAGAATTTCTAGAAATCAGAAGCTTCCTTACAAGAGATTTCAGATTGGAGAAGTTTTCAGAGACGAGCCGACAAGTTCAGCGAGATTTCGGCAATTTACTCAATGCGATATTGATGTTATAGGAAGCAGTATTAAGGACGAGGCAGAAATTCTTGCAATTACAGAAGAAAGTTTGAACAATCTTGGAATTAAAGGAATTATTTATGTTGGAAACAGGAAATTGATTAATGAAATTCTTGAAAGCGAAGGAATGAAAAACAAAGAGCAGATTCTTAGAGAAATTGACAAACTTGACAAATTAGGCGAGAAAGAAATTAAAATAAATTTAAAGAAATTCGGAGCAGAAAAATTAATTAATATTTTCAAACAGCCAGAGAGTTTTTTCAAAAAATATAAGGCATATGAAGAAATATCTGAATTAAAGAAGTTCTGCAAATATTATAATCTGAAAATAAATTTTCTTCCGAGCTTAGTGAGAGGATTGAGTTACTACAATGCAAATGTTTTTGAGATAAGAAGCAAGGACATGCAGGAAACAATCTGTGCAGGAGGAAGTTATTTCATCAATGAAACTCAGGCAACAGGAATTTCTTTTGGAGTTGACAGATTAATGCTGATTGCAAAGATAGAAAGAAAAAGAAACAAAATGCTTGTATTGTCTATTGGAGAAGACGAAAAGGCGATTGAGATTGCAGGAAAGTTAAGGAAAAAAGGAGAGAGTGTCACAATGTTTTATGGCAAGCCAAGCAGAGCCCTGGAATACGCAAATTCTTATGGAATTGACAAGGTTATATTTGTAGGAAAAGAGGAAATTAAAAAAGGAAAATACAAGATTAAAGATATGACTACCGGAAAAGAAACTATGCAGAAACTTTAATCTCTCTTTCTCGAGAACTCACTCAGAATCATGGGCTATTTAATTTTACTTCGTGACTATCTCTCGTCTCCACCCATTCTCACTTTCCCTAACATCTTTGAAACTCTTAACTTTCAATTCGTTTTTGAATAAAGGACAATCAAGAACAAAAGTTTCAAACTCTCCGCCTTCTCCAGCAGCATGAATTTTGTATTTGGCTTTGAGTTGTGCGACTTCTCCGATGAATTTATCGTCAATTATTCTACCTAACCAGGATTGATTGAGGGAGTATGCAAATACTCCTGTTATGATTATTTTAAAATTATTAGAGACTAACTCTTGTAAATATTCAATTTCGTCTTTGTGCCAGAGAGGATTAAAGCATTTCAAATTCAATTTGTCACAAATTTTCTGAATTCTGCTTGCTTGATATTCAGAGTGAAGAGCCCCTGTAACAAGAGTATCAAACCCATATTTTTCCTTTGCAAGTTTTATTGCGTCTTCTAAGTCTTTTAATTCCAATTCTTTTTCTCCATTTGTTTTATCAATTAAAATTGGAATGTCCATAACTTCTGCCTGTTTTTTTACTTGCTCTATTGAAGGAGTGTGAAACATATAACTCGCTTTGTTCTTTGAGAAGATTGAAATCAAGCAAATTAATTCATATCCTGCCTTTTTTGCGAGATATGCTGCATAAGTAGAATCTTTTCCTCCTGAAAAGAGAATTGCGGCTTTCATGAGGAATTTTATTTCCAATCCTCTTTTCTAATCTCAATTCCTTCTAAACCTTCTTCTAATCTGCTTCTCAAAGCCAAGAATACTCTTCTTTCAATATCAGACATCAAATCAAAATCTTCTCTGCTTAAGATAAGTCTTTTTCTTTTTCCCTCTTTAACAAAGATTCCTAAGATTTGTCTTCTTGGATTATAACCAAAAGAAGGTTTATTATTTTCAAATTCTGCCATCTCTTTTGTAGTAACTTTTTCTACGTATTTTAAATCCATTTTAACTTCTTCCAGAATGTGTGATTCTCTTTCTTTCAAAAAAGAATAATCTTCTTCTGAAACATTTCTGAACAAATATGGGTGATAATTGTTTCTCATAATAAAAACAGATAAATTGAGTTATTTAAATTTATCTTTAATGATTTTATTTGATGCTATTTCAATACTTTTATAAATTTCAAATAAATAAATTGATTTATGTTAGAATACCTATTAATTTTAATTATTTTATTGGTAACTACATTAATTCTTGAAAAAACATACCATATTCATCTTTATCACAACCGAAAAGAGAGATTGGAAATAATTGGCTTATTCTTTATTGTTGGTGTATTGTGGGATACTTTTTCCATCTGGAGAGGTTATTGGATATTTCCTCAAGGCAAAAATCTCGGAATTATTATCGGATTAATGCCTTTAGAAGAATATTTATTTATTCTTATACTTCCTTATTTTATTCTTACAGTTTACAAAATAATTGATTCCAAATTTAGGGACATTCTGAAGAGGTAGTTAGCCCAGAAAAACTAAAAGGTTTACTTGCTTTATCTTAATCCGCAAAGCCCTTTAATTATTCTCTTCAAACTTTTTTATTGCTCCTTCTAAATCTCTTCCAACAGCTTCCCAATCTCCCATTAAACTTTTACAATCTTTTTCATAACCCTCTTGCTCAGAAGGAATTTTTATAGGAGTATTATATCCAAAAAAACTTGCCATTCCTTCTCCGATTGAATATAATCCTTCACCGATGGAATATAGCCCATTTAATAATGAACTCCTGATTGTTGTTAATTTAATCTTCATCTTCTTCTATATATTTTTCAAATTCTTCATCACTCATTTCACTTTCTGTTTCTTCAAGTTTACTCTTCAAATCAGCAAAAGGATCTGGATTGTGCTTGAGAAAAATTTCTTTCAGCCAGATGTAAATCTCTTCAAATGGCTTTTCCTGTTCAAGCCAGACTTTTTTTTGTTCTTCTAAATATAACAAGGGGAGAAAAGAGATTATTTTTTCTTCTTTGCTGTTATTCACAAATTCGTTATAAGAAATCTTGTTTTTTTCTTTGTCTTGTTTGAATTTGTCTGTCAAGATTCTATATACCTCTATTATCTTGTCTTTTATGCTGAATTTTCTTTTTGGAAGAGAGAAAGCAGTTTCTCTAAGAGTATTTCTTGTGATAATTTCTTTTCTTATTCTCCTGTTTTCTGTGATTATTGCTTTATTTAGAGAGTCCATTAATTCCTGCAATGTAACTTTTCTGAATCTTGGCAATGGGCTTCTTGGAATTAATTCTGGAATATTTTCGTCTAATTCTATTCTCTCCAATGAATATTTTGACTGTTCTTTCTTTCCAAAGAGAATTTCGTCGATGCTTTTTATATATTGATTCAGTAAAATCTCTGATTTTATTCTCAAAAGAAGACTCGCTGCGAGAAGAACTTTGCTGGAAACAAAAAAATCTGCTTCTTCAATTGTGCTTATTTTCTCCAAATACTTCTCAGAAAGAACAATTATATCAATGTCCCAGGGGTCTAATTGCTCTGTGTTTATCAAATCGTAGATTATTTCCTGCCAGCCAAGCTCTCGATTGAACAATAAATCGTGAATTTGCTCTTGTTTAATCGCCCTTTTTTCTTCTTTATCCATCTTTTATATAAGAAAAAAGGTTTTATAATTGTTTGTAGTGCCTAAAAATATTTATTGTAGTGGTTAATAAATTATGTTGTAGTGCCTAAATCTCCTGTTTTTTTGAGTTTTTTGGAAAAAGATTTTACTACTCTTCTGTTTACAATGCCTGTCATTTTCTAAGGGTAACATTATCGAAACATTTAAATAGTAAATAGCACTCTAATTCTTATCACCTCTTTTTCCCCAGGAGAGGCTTCAAGTTATCTTTTTGATCAGCTTGAAGAACCTCCTAGGGTTTGTAATAATAATTTAATGTTAATAAAAAGAGATTTTAGGTGGATTTAGAAACTAACTTTTTTTAGAGTTTGTCCCACCTTTTTATATTAATTATTTCTTGCTCTCGAATTCACTATAGTGACATTTACCACAGTAGTATCTTCCATTAGAATGCATTAAGAAGATACCAGGACCACAACGAGGGCAATTTCTTTCTCTTTTGATAGTATTTCCATCTATTTTGTATTTTGTATATTTCTTGCTAGTAGGCTTGTTCCTGTGTGGTTTTTTTCCTTTCTTTTCTTTTTTTGGCATGGTAATTATTCTTTCTTTTCCTCTGTTTTATTCTCTGTTGCTTTCTTTTCTTTCTTAGACTTTGGCTCTATCTTATCTTTGTCTTCTTTTGAATGATAGATGTTTGCAGTTATTATAAAATTATTTGAACCAAATCTTCCTTTTATTTTTTTAATTTTTACATTGTCTGCATGAGATGAAAATTCTTTTGCAATAAATTCTTCTGTATCTTTCATCTTTGGGGCTATATTTGCCTCTATGATTATCTCTATCTCTTTTCTATTGAAGAGAGGATTTTCTCGTTGTTTTAATGTTTTCATATTTTTCATTTTAGAAATTACCTTGCTTTAATTGCGAAATTTCCTTTATCTTTTAATTTTAACTTAGGAGCGATTTCTGACTTTTCTGGGTTGAACAATATGATTCTTCCCTTGAAGCTCTCTGTAGATTCTCTTGAATCACATTTAGGACATTTCTCTCCTTCATATATTGTATTGCAGATTTTGCATGCTTTTTGTTTTGTCATTTTTGATATTTTGAACTTTTAACGAATTGAATTAATTGCATACTTAATTTATTTTCTAAACATTTATGTGCGTTTTGTATGTCTTCTCGTTCTCCAATTATTGATACAGTATCTTTACTAACAACAGCAGTTGTCTTAGAGATGCTATAAAGACTCTCTCCTTTATCAGTTTCTCCAAAATAAAAAACCTCTTGTGAATAACCAATCTTTCTTGCTATTAACTCTTTAAAATCAACATTTTCTTCTGTTGTAAAAGTATCTCTTTCTATCATTTTATTTCTTTTTCTTCTTGCCTCCCTTTGTTCCCTTTGCTGCTTTTTCCTCGTCTCTTAATTCTTTTTGTGCAGCTTTGTTCTTCTTGACTTCATCTTCTTTAATCCATTCTAATTTTCCCAAGCCAGGCTGCCGCATTGTCAATCCTATTTTTAATTCTCCGCCTTTGTGAGATATTGCAACAACTCTTGCTAAACATAAATCTCCTGTCTTTAATGTTCTCTTAGAAGCTTTTCCGACAAGAGTATTTGACTTGCTGAAACTGACATAATCGTCCATTGTCTGAGAGATGTGAATCATTCCTTTCATAACTCCCAAATCTATGAACGCTCCGAAGCTCGTTATCTCTGAAACTACTCCATAAGTTAATTCCTGCAATTCAGATTTCCATACAAGCAATTTAAATCTCGAACGATAGTAAGCAGCGCCGTCTCCAGGAATTATAACTCCCTCGCCAACTTCAAGAACATCTATTATTGCTATGACTCTTCCGATTTCCTTTTCATAATAATCCGCGTAAGTTTCTTTGAGCTGTTGTTCGACAGACTCTATAGTAGGCAATCCGAATAATTTCGGTTCTACTCGAATGTAATCCTCTACTTCAATTAAATAGAACATTTTATTAAATTTTATAGCAAAAATTGGTTTAAAAAGGTTTCTTGCTAAATAACTTCCAGTTCTTTCTCCCCCCTTATTACAAGATTTGGATTTTTTGTTTTGTTTTTTATCTGCTTGTCGAGTGTCGCGATTATGTAATTCGTGTTTTTCTCAGCCAATCTTATCAGTCCATTGTCAACATTCTTGTTGTATAAGTCAACTCTCTTGAATTCCTGATTTTCCAAGACAACTAATGCTAGTTTTGCCTCTTGTTTGATATTTCCTCTTCCCTGTCTTGAAAATTTCCTGATTTCATCTATAACCTGAAGAGGAATAATAATCTTCATTCCCATCAAAGGAATATCTGTAAAAAAATCTATTTTCTTTCTTATGCAGGAAAGAATGAAGTTGGTATCTAAGACTGCGTATTTCATGTTATTACCATCCTCCCCCAGCTAAAATTTCGGCTATCCCGTCTGCTATTTTTTTAAAAAATTTAGCTATTTTTTTATTTTTAGATAAAGCCCAAATAAAAAGACTAACAAAACAGATAACGAATATAGATAGGAATATAATCGTTAGAATTATATCTATTTCCATAATTAAAATAGGAAAAAGGAATATAAAAACTTAACATTTCAAAACAATAATAGTTATAAGTTCTTGATTTATCAATAAATAATGGGAAGAAATTTCTTTGATTTATTTAATGCTGAAAAACCGATTATCGGAATGATTCATTTAGCAGGAAACAATGAAAAAGAAAAAATTAACAGAGCATTGGAAGAGATTTCAATTTTTGAAGAAGAGGGGGTTGCTGGAGCTATTGTCGAAGATTATCATGGAAGTGTAGATGATGTTTTTAATGCTTTAAAGGCAATTTCGAAAAGGAAAACTAAGTTAGTTATTGGAGTAAATACCTTGAGATATCCTTATTTTGCATTCAAACTTGCAGGTGAATTTATGGCTAAATTTATTCAGTTTGATAGCGTTCAAACACCAGATTTGAATTTGGATTATTATGATAAGTTAAGAAAAGAATATGAGAATTTATGTGTTCTTGGAGGAATCAGGTTTAAATACAAGCGCGAAACCGGAAATCCTTTGGAGCAGGATTTAACTGAAGGCATGTCAAGATGCGAAGCTATAGTAACCACAGGAGAGGGGACAGGTATAGAAACCCCAACAGAAAAACTAATAGAATTTAAGAGAATCTTGGGTGATTTCCCCTTAATCGTGGGGACAGGAGTCAACTTAAATAATGTCTATGAACAATTGAGTATTACAAATGGGGCAATTGTTGGTAGTTATTTTAAGGATTATGATACTAGTCAAAAAATAATAAGAGAACGTGTAAGTGGGCTTATGTCAAAGATAAAAAATAAGTTCTAAAAATCTGGAAAACATTTATTAATCATAATTTCTTATTTGTGATATGCAAGAGAAAGAGAATGTGCTGAGAATTCTTCAGGAAGCAAAGATAGCTATCAGAGATAATGATTCTATTAAATTAAAAGAATTGAGCAATCAGACAATTCATACTGCTTCAATAGCGCAAGACCCGGACAATATTACTGTAGCAGTCGCAGTTTATTCTTTAAGCAAAATAGTTGAGAGGAAAGAATATCAAACTTTTGGAGGGTGGAAGGATTTTTATAAAATAGTTTTATCCTGTATTGATGATTCTATAAATGCAATTAAAAAAAATGACGATAAGAAACTTAAAGATAGTCTTATGTGCATTAGGAAAGCAGTTTCAAAGCTTTCAGGAAAATTGAAGAATTATATTCAGGATGTTTTCAGAAAAGCAGAAATAAACAAGGCTTCCAAGATTTATGAGCATGGTATTTCTATGGAAAAAACCGCGAGCCTGCTTGGAATTACCATGTTTGAACTCGCGAGTTTTGCAGGACAAAGACCAGACGAGAATGTATCTTTGACAAAAACAATAGACGTCAAATCCAGAATTAAAACTGCTCTTGACATGTTCAAATGACTTCCAGAGCAATAATTTTTGATTCAAGCACTTTGATAAATTTTGCAATAAACGGCTTGTTGCAGGAATTCAGGGAATTAAAGAAATTATTTGACGGAAAATTTCTGATAACAAAAGAGATTGTCGGGGAAATTATCGATAAGCCAATGAAAATAAAAAGGTTTGAACTTGAAGCACTGAAACTTCAAGAGCTTATTACTGATAAAATTATTGAAATGCCTTCTTCATTAGGAATTGATGAAAGCAAAATATCAAGAATGACTACTGAAATAATGAATATTACTAACAACACTTTTTTCGGACAGGGAAACGCAATGCATATTATTGATGTTGGAGAAGCATCTTGTTTGGCGTTAAGCAAATTACTAGATGAAAAAGAAATAAGAAACGTCCTTTCTGTTGATGAAAGAACAATGAGACTTTTATGCGAGAAGCCGGAAAATTTGTTCGCAATTTTTCAGAAAAAATTGCACACTGATTTAAAATTCAAGAAAGAAAATCTCAAATCTTTTCAGAATTTTAAATTTATACGTTCTACTGAATTGATTTTTATTGCATACAAAAAAGGAATTGTCAAATTGAGAAATCATGGCAATGTTCTTGATGCTTTGCTATACGCAATGAAACTGAATGGATGCTCTATCTCTGATGAGGAAATTAATGAAATGAAGAAGTTGTAAGACGCTCGTGCTTTGCACTCGCTTAGAACTCTTGTTGCTCATTTCATTCGCAAAAATTAGTTTAATTGTTAATGAAGAAACACATTCAAAAATTATGTTATTAATTAGGGTATATCAATCTGTGAACTCGTAAGAGTGAGCCAAATATGGGCACGGAGGGAATCGAACCCCCATCTCCTGGGCTGGAGCCAGGTAGTCTGCCATTGGCCTACGCACCCTTCCGATGTATTTCATTAGAAACCATCGCAGGAAGTATCTTTAAGATACGCACCTATTGATTAAAGAAATAACTGATTTTTAATTGTTTTTATCCTCTCGCATGATTGATTTTTTCAATAATCTCGTTGGTTTTTTGCTCTCCGAATATTGGAATCAATTCCTCTTTTTTTGCAGACAAAATAGAATTCAGATTTTTGAAATTCTTAATTAAAATACCAATGTCTTTTTCATGAATTCCTGTTTTCTCCAAAACCCTGTGTCCTTTGGGAAGTATGTTTTCTGACTCTTCTGATAATCCCAAACACTGCTTTATGTTTTCCAGTTCAAGAAGTTCATCGTAACTTAAAGTAGAAAGAATTCTTTTTGATTTGGCAAATCCTATTTTTGAATAATCTTTTATTACTTCGTCGACGTCTTTTTCCACTCTCTGAAGGAGTTCCTTTAATCTTGCTTTTACTATTGTTCCTTCAGCTCCAAGTTCAATAACATATCCTTTCAATGTTTCTGAAAGCTTCAATATAATCATTCCTCTCTGAATGACTAATAATGCCTTGCTGATTCTTGGCTTTTGTTTTAATTCCTCTTCATCCAATTCTGTTTTGTCTTTTTCAAAAAGTTCCCTGTGCTTTTCAAGAATTTGCAGTACAGATGTTGCTCTTCTTATTATTTCGTTGGTATCTCTGAGGACATATTTTATATTTTTGTAAAAAAGAGTAATCTCGTCTCTTCTCTGCGAAATTGCAATCACCATTGTGTTTGCCTGCTTTGCTGTTCTTTCTGCTGCTTTATGCCTTGTCCCTGTTTCATTGGAAGGAATCGAGTTGTTTGGAGTAAGAAGAACATTAGAATACAGAATTTTTTTCAAATCTTTTGAAAGAATTATTGCTCCGTCCATTTTTCCCAATTCAATAAGCCTCTGAGGAGTGAATCTCGCATTAATTTTAAAACCACCCTCAAAAATATTTTCAACAAACTCGTTATATGCAACAATCAGCCCGCCTGTTTTTGTTTTTTTAGCGCCTTCTATTCCTGTTCTTAGCAAGGTTCCTGGCGCAATAGTTTTCAGTATTTCTGTAATTTCTTCTTTTTTTAAAACACTTTTTCCCTCGACAAGTCTCGCCTGAATCTCTTTTTTTTCTTCTTCCATTATGTAAAATTTCTTATTTTATATCCGCAGTTTATTAGGACGTTATGTAAAATTTCTTATTTTATATCCGCAGTTTTTTGATTTAAAAAAAACACATTAGTAGTCTTTAAATATCTTTATGTGTTTATTTTTATTAAGAAAATTTAAAAATTAGAGGATATATTTAATAGAAATGGAACAAGAAGAGGTAGCAACAGTAGAGGTTAAACAGGAAACAGAAGTTAAAAAGGAAGTTGACAAGCAACCAAGCGAGTCTGAACTAAGGGAAAGAACTAAAAAATTCAGCATGAGGGAGGCTGCTGCTGGAAGCGTGATGGATGGTTCTGGTTCTAGATATATTACTCCTTATGCTCTTGCTCTCGGAGCAAATAATACTCAAATAAGTCTCCTGACTTCTATACCTTCTTTGCTTGGAAATCTCCTTCAGCTTCTTACTTCAAAGGCGATTGAAAGATATTCAAGGAAAAAAATTATTGCTATTGGTGTTTTTCTGCAGGCATTGATGTGGCTTCCTATGTTGGGAGTAGGCTACTTCTTTTTTTATAAAGGACTTGATCATGGAGTTAGTGCAAGTTTAATGATTGTATTTTACACTCTCTTTATAATTTTTGGAGCATTTTTGTCTCCTGCTTGGAACTCACTGATGAAAGATGTTGTTACTAAAGACATTGGAGCATATTTCGGCAAGAGAAACAAACTAGGCGGAGCAGTATCTTTGGGAGTGATGCTCGTCTCTGGATTTGCCCTTAATTATTTCCAAGGAACAAGCAATTTATTTGTTGGATTTTTAATCCTGTTTGGAGTGGCTTTTGTATCAAGAATAGCATCAGGATATTTAATCACAAAACATTACGACCCAGAATTAAAACTCGAAAAAGGCTATTATTTTAGTTTTTGGCAGTTCGTAAAAAAAATTCCTCAGAGCAATTTTGGAAAATTTTCTGTGTTTATCTCTCTTATTTCTCTTGCTACAGCAATAGCTTCTCCTTTCTTTTCTGTTTATATGCTGAGAGATTTAAAATTCAATTATTGGGTTTGGACTTTGATTTCTATTTCTGGATCGGTAAGCGCGCTTCTTTTTATGCCAATATGGGGAAAGTTCGCAGACAGATTTGGAACAATGAAAGTTTTGCGTTTAACAGGAGCATTTATTCCATTAGTTCCTTTGCTTTGGCTTCCAACAGTTTTTCTTGCAAAGATGGGTTTGGGTGTTGTGGTAGCTTATATTTTTGCAGAAGAATTTATTTCTAATCTCATATGGGCAGGATTCAACTTGTGTTATGTAAATTTCATATACGACGCAGTAACAAGGCAGAGGCTCGCTTTATGCATAGCTTATTTTAACATACTCAACGGAATAGGTGTTTTTATAGGAGCGACTCTCGGAGGAGTTTTGTCTTCTGTTCATTTTAACTTCTGGGGGCTTAATCCATTATTGCTCGTATTTGTATTAAGCGGGATTGTGAGGTTTGTTGTGTATGTAACAATGATGCCAATGATAAAAGAAGTGAGGGAAGTTCAGAAATATGAGAAAGGAGAAATCAGAAAAGAGATAGCAAAAGTGTTTACTCCTTTCAGATTCATGAGACTCAGCCATCATCAGAGTAACCCTGCACCAATAACATCTGTTGCTGTAACAAGCTCTGCTCCTGCAAGTACAGGACCATCAACTACTGCTGGAACATAACTAATCAAGCAGTTTCTTTATCTTTCCAAAATCGTAAACTTCTTTTTCTCCAACAACATAAACTTCAAAAGTCATCAGAGTTTTTCTTGGAATTATTGAAAAGCAATCTTCGTATTCATATTCAAGAGAATTTATTGTTGTTCCTTCTATTGTCCCTAAAAAGGAAGGCATGATGATTATTTCTTTTTGCTTGAATTTTCCTATAAGAAAGCATTTGTATTTCTCTCTTTTAATATTCTGCTTGTCTGAAATAATAATTGAGGGATGCAAATGTCCCATTATGATTGTTTTTATTTTTTTATCCAGAACCTCCATAAATAACTCGTGTCCATGGCAGAAAGCAATATCTCCGCTAATGTAATAATCCTGAAGCTTATCACTGAATGAATAATCAATTGTGTCGTGATTTCCCTTTATGAGAATTATGTCCTTGTCTTTCACATAATCTTTTAAAAAATTGATAACTTCATTGAAATAATTCTTCTCTTTCCACTCGTAAGAAAAAGAATGCTTTATATCTCCGATAAATACAATTTTCTTTAATTTGAATTTTTTTTCTTTTATTTCATTGAAAATTGCTTTCAACTCTTCAATAACTTCCTTAACTTGCTGTTCTGGAATTAAAACTCCTGACTGCTGAAGCTGATATTCAAAACCTAAATGCAAATCTCCTACCACAAGAATGCCTTTTTCAGGAAAGAAGAGGCATTTGTTGAGAAAGATGTAATCTTTTGCAGTTATCATATAGCGGAAAGAAATAGTAAATTTAAAATACTTTTCATGCTTATAAATAACATGATTGGAGAATTACTTTTGGGGCTAAAAAAGGATTATATATTTTTGAAAAGCCTGAATCCAAAACACGAATTGTTAAAATATTTTAGTGTAGATGAGGAAGGATTAAATATAAATCCCAGAGATGAAATTATTGAGGAGTTTTTAGAAAAGTTCAGGGGAAATGTGCCTCCAGCAGAGGTAGCAAGAATGATGAAAATACCTTTTGGATTATATGAAGCCATGCTAACTTCAAGTGCATTTAGGAATTATATAAATAATCTAGAAGGTGCGATACAATTCATTGAAATGATGAATTAAAAAAAGATTTAAAAAAGTTGAGATTATCTATTCATCTGTGTTGCATTTAAATTACAACTAGAATCACAAAAACAAACATGTGAAGGATTGCTGCTTGCTTCATCTCCAACATTATTGCAATACCAGCTAACATTTGGAAACCTGCCTTTGCATGCGTTTTCTTTCATGCAGGTTTTGTAGATTTTTGCGACATCCTGTTCTAACAAATCATATTTTCCCTGAAGAATATTTAACTGCGCTGTCAAATCGTTCTTGTCGGCATTAAGGGAATTTATTATTGCTCTCGCCCTTAATCCATTATAAACTTCATAACCCAGAACAGCTAACAAAACAACTATTATTGAAATTAGAATTATTGTTGTTGTATTCCTCTTTTTCATAACAATATAATTCAACTAACATATATAAATTTAAGGTTTCGAAGAAAAAATAAGATTTAAAAATCCAAATATCTTAAATAAAATAAAGAGGAAAAAAGAGAAAAATGAAGCCATACATTAATTCTATAGAGAAGCAGACTTTGAAGAATAATTATTTTAGAAAAGTTTTGTTCACTGGAAAGCACGCACAGCTTGTTTTAATGTGCTTAAAGCCAAAAGAAGAAATTGGAAATGAGATGCATAAGCATGTGGACCAATTCTTCAGACTTGAGAGTGGGGAAGCCAAGTTTGTTTTTAATGGAAAAACAAAACATATTGTAAAGAATGGAGACGCTGTTATTGTACCAGCAGGAACTTATCACAATGTAATAAACAATTCAAAAACAAAGAAGCTGAAATTATACACTATATACTCTCCTCCAAATCATCCTCCAAATACCATTCACAAGACAAAAGCTGATGCTGAGAGAGCAGAGATGAGGAAGCATCATTAAAATAATTGGATTCTAAAAGTATTATGGGAAAGAAATAAAAGAGAGAATAATGTTAGAATTGCATGAGGCAATTTGAGATTGATGTTTCTGGAGAAGATTTACTAAGCAAGAATTATACTATCTGTGTAGCTGATAGAAATGGATTGATTAAAGGTTTTAAATTTGGTGAAGAATTTATTAAAATATTGAGTTCAAAATATGGGCAGGGTTTATATAAATATCCAAAATCCCAAAGAGGAAAAGCATTGTTTAAAGTAAGAGTTTATTCAATTGTGATTTATTACTTATTCAAATCAATCAAAATAAGAGAAGATATTTCACTTACTATTTGCAGGGATTTTCAGGGAAAAGAAAATGATATAAAAGAAAATTTAAAATTTTTTCTGGATAAATTGTTAAACTTGAATGTAGATAATAAAATTGATTTTACTCGATTGGACAATGATTCTAATGCTCATAAGTATGCTTATTTAATGAGAAAAGATAGTAAAAATCAGCTCCCAAATTATATTAAACTATCTTTAAAAGAAATAGAACAATATTTACAAAAATAAAAATGTACCAAGGGGCACTACAAAAGTGTCGCAACCCTAGATTGCCCTTCCGAATTTACGGACGAACTTCCTAGCAATTGGTACATATACACAGAGACACACACAAATATAAATGTTTCGTTTTTGTTTTCTTAATCCAATAAATAACATTTAAATATCAAATAAATTTATTATAATAAAAGAGAAGGAGGTGAAAGATGAGAAAAAAAGTTATTGTTATTGGGCTGGTATTATTTCTTTTAGGATTTATTTTTGAATTTCTTTCAGGAGCAATATTACCTGGAGGCATTACAATTCCCCTACTATATGGCTCTAACCAGATTCTTTGGTTATTTGTTGCTGTAGTCGGGTTTATTACAGGAATTGTTGGATTATTTCTAAAGAAAAAGAATAAGAAATAAGATTTAAATATCCTGAATATTTATTATAATAAAAGAGGAGATAAAAGAAAATGCACGAAGAAATGTGGCATAAATACAAGGGAGTTGGAATGCTTGTACTCGGTTTGCTTATTTGGGCAAATGCCTACTGGAGTTATTTCAAGTGGGGAGTATTTTTCGGAGCAGTTCTTGCTTTAGCTGGATTCCTGAAATTAGTTATGCCTCACAAAAAAGGAAGAAGATAGGAAGAGGAAGAATTCTGGGAAGAAAGTAATTAATTGGAAATGGGGAAAAAATGCACAAAAGAGCAAAAAGAGAAGATTTCTAAATCAAAGAAGAAATATTTTTCAAATCCCTTAGCAAGAAGAAGATGGTCTAGGCTCATGAGAAAGAGGTATATAGAACATCCTTCTCTTGCCAGTCAAATTGACAGGACAATGACTAAGTGGTGGAAAGAGCATCCGAACATAAAGAAAGAGATGAGCATAAGAGCTAAAAATCTTTTCATTAACCATCCTGACAAGTTTAAGAAATTCATAAAATACGGAAACAATCCTGCTTCTCCAATATTCAAAACAAAACAAGGATTCAAAGTCAGAAACAGAGGAGAACAGGAAATAGCAAATTTCCTTTTCAAGAATAAGATAAGCTCCCAATACGAAAGCAAAACTCTCATATTCAAAGAGGAAGGGCAAATCTGTGTTCCTGATTTCTACCTTCCACAATATAAAATATACATTGAGTTCTACGGCGGACATCCAAAGGCTTGGAAAAAGAAAGTAATGAAAAACATGTTATATAAGAAACATAAGATTTCGTGTATATTTATAACGCCAAGCGAGTTGAGGGATTTGGATAAGTATTTGCTGGGGGAATTGGGGGAGGGAAGCGAGGGAAAGGCGTAAAAAGGGGAGGAATGTTGCTAAGGTTATAAAATGACAACCTATTCGCATTCAAAGGTTTCTGCATTTGAAAACTGCCCGCATCAGTATAAGTTAAGGTATGTTGAAAAGATAGAACCGGATATTCAGGAAACAATAGAGATTTTTATGGGAAAGAAAGTTCATGAAACTCTGGAAAAACTCTATAAGGATAAAAAATTCAAAAAACTCGTTTCTAAAGCAACTTTGCTTAAATTCTATAAAGACAATTGGGAAAGAGAATTCTCTCCAGACATTTTAGTAGTAAAAGAAGGATTAACTGCTGAAAATTACAGGAAAATGGGCATGAAGTTTATAGAAGACTATTATAACAAATACAAGCCATTTGACCAGTTAACTATTTTGGGGCTTGAAACTCAGGATAGAATGACTTTAAAGAATGGAAGCCAGTGGCATGTCAGGATAGACAAATTTGCATGTGATGACAAAGGAAATTATTATGTTTGCGATTATAAGACGAATTCCGGGATGAAGGATCAGGAAGAAGCTGATTCTGACAGGCAATTAGCCATGTATTCTATCTGGGTTAAAGATAAATTTCCCGATGCAAAATCTGTAAGGTTGCTCTGGCATATGCTTGCTTTTAATAAAGAGGTAATTTCCCAAAGGAGTGAAGAGCAATTAAAGAAATTAGAAGAAGAGACAATTGAATTAATCAATAAAATAGAACTTGCTGAAAAAAATGATAATTTTCCGACAAAAGTTACTGCTTTATGCAGTTACTGCGGGTATAAATCGCAATGCCCTTCTTTCAAGCATCAAATTGAAGTTGAGGAAAAGGCAGAAAAATCAGTGCAGGAATTTAAGGAAGATGACGGAGTTAAATTCGTTGATGAGTTCTCTGAGGTTAGAATAAGGAAAAAAGAACTTGAAGTACAAGAGGAAGAATTAAGAAAGAATTTAATTGAATTTTCCATGCAAAAAGGAATTGACATAATTTATGGAAGCAATAATAAATGCTCTGTTAAAGAATATGAAAAAATGATTCTTCCTGAAGAAAAAGAAGAGCTGATTGCCCTGATGAAAGAAAAAGAGCTGTGGGAAGATTTGGCAATGATTAACTTTATGAAACTTCAGTCTAAATTTACGAAAGGGGGCCTAGACAACAACCCCGAAATCAAAGATCTCATAAGGCAGGAGAAAGATTTCAGGTTAACCCTGAGCAAGAGGAAGGATGTGGGGGAGGAATGAGGAAGGGAAATTAATCTTTTTTAACAATATGCATAATTTCCTTTATTTTTTTCACTTCTTCTTGACAGAAATCTTTTAATAAAATAACATGTGCTGAATCATTAAAATTATTGGACAATTTATGCATGGCTCCGGCATAGATTTGATCTTTTTTATCTAAATTTTCAAATTTCCATCCCTGTTTTAATTTATTTTTACTCATATCCCAAGCAATTATTAAATCTACTTCCTTTATATCTTTAGTTTTATCTTTGATAAAATCTTCAACATCCAACTTAAATTCTGTGGTTAAAGTTTGTTTAAATTTAGTGGGTTTATCTTTTACAGATCTAAAAGATTTAAAAAATTCTTCTCTCTTTTCTTTTCCCAACTCAGATAACTCTGATTCATATTTTATGATTGCGTCATATTTTGACTCTTGAGAAGAAAATAAACAACTATAATTTCCTAATTTTCCACAACTAACCAATTCATGAAAAATTGCTATAACTGATTGTTCTTTTGCCGGTTTTTTTAAAAATTTAATATTTGGAATATTTAAATCTTCATAAGATAAAACCTCTTCTTTTAATGCATCAATTGCAATTCCCTGTAATTCTGAACTACTCTCTACAGCAATAAATAGGTTTGCTCTTTTTATTAATTTATTAAAAGTTTCTTTTGCAAGATCTCTTATTTTATTTTCATCATTTTTAGATATAGTTTTTCTACCTAAATCTATTTGAGCATCTTCAACATTTATTAACATAAATATATTTTTCCAATATCCAGAAAAACCCGTTCTTGGAAGAGTTATTCTAACATTCTGTGGAATTCCTCTAATTGATACATAAATTCCAGGTTCGATTTCATTGTTAGCTAAAATTTTTGGATTAGAGAGTGTTGCCCAAACCATCTTTTTATCGTCTTTATAAGAAAGTAAGCTATTTGAATAATTTTCGTCTGTAGAAACATCCTCATAATCTATACTGCTTACACCATCAATTTCTGCTAAATGAATATATCTAAAGGGAGTTTTTTCTGTTTTTTTCTTTTTTGATCCCCCAGAGTCCCAATCAATAAAATTAATTTCAACATCAACATTATATTCTTCGCTTTTATTGAATAGTACCTTGGTATAACCTACTGCAGTTTTAGTTCTTAACATTCTAATAAATTCGTCAATAGTTTTATACTCATTAAAAGAAAAATTTTCCCCCAAAATTGTAATTTCTGTATAATTTTTTTCTTTAGTTGCTTCTTCAAGATCTATCTCAAATTCAGCCTCTTCGTGATTTTTTGTTTTTTTATAAGCGTCATCACAATGAACGATTATTTTTTCTCCATTTTTTACAGATTCTATCTTAATTTTATCTGAATTATAAAGTAAATAAGATGCTCCTACACCCAATCCCCCGGATAATCTTTTACCGGTTTTATGAGTTCTACCTAATGCAAAGCCCAAAAGATCCCCTGAACTCATACCCAAACCATTATCCTTAATCTTAAAAAAATTCTCTGTTTTATCAAGGGTTATAATTAATTGGGGATTTTTCACCTTTGATTCAAAAATAGAATCAACCGCATTTTGAATTGCTTCTGAATAAACATCTGTTTCATTATGATAACTCTCTATTATCCCCTCTGCAATCTTTTCATAATCCATTCCTTTCTTGATGGGAATTATCTTTTTTTCCACGAATAATACAAGATTACAGAATCTATAAACTTTTTCATTTAGAATAATCATCCAAAACTAAATACCAGTAGAGGTTTAATCGGAAGAGGGGAAAGACGTAAAAAGGTAGGGAAAGTGGTTTTGGTATGAGCGAGGTATTACAAAAGTTTAAAGAAGATTTTGAGAAAGTAAAGAAAGCTGGATTTATTGAATCACATCGAACACATAATACTGGAATAGGTAAGACTTTTGAAGATCTTGTCAATGTTGTGGAAAATAATAAACAAGAAGTAGACTATCTAAACGAATTAGAATTGAAATCTTCAAGAGAGCTTTCTAATAGTATGATAACCTTATTCACAAAATCTCCTTCTCATCCTCCACAGGCCAATACTCTATTAAGATTAAGATTTGGTAAGGATGAAAATGGTTCGAAAATATTGCATACTACTATACCAGGAGATAAATTTAACACTTTTCTTGGGAAATATGGATTTAAATTAGAGATAAACGAAAAAGAAAAGAGAATTTATATTTTAATTAAAGATCTAAGAAGTAATATTCTTATAGATTTTGTTTGTTATTACACTTTTGAAGATTTAAAAAAAATTATTGAAGAGAAATGTAAAAATATTGTGTTTGTTACTGCTAAGATTAGGAAAGAAAATGAGAAAGAATTTTTTCATTTTGAAGAGGCGATATTATTAACAGGGTTAACTTTTGAAAAATTCCTAAAAGCGATTAAAGAAGGAGATGTCTTTTATGATATTAGAATCGGGGTTTACGGAAGCGGAAAAAGTAAAGGAAAGACTCACGATCATGGTTCTGGTTTTAGAATAAGGAAAAATAAGATAGCTTCTGTATTTAACCTTTCTAGAATTTAAAATTATTTTTTAAGAGGCTTCCAAAAGTCTAAGATATATTCGAATGTCGCTCCTAAAGTAATATAATTGCTTGGCCATCCAAAAATTCCTGCACCATTGATCAAATTTCTCTTATCCCAAATAATAGTATTTCTTAATTCATATCCTGCTTTTTCCATAGCTTCAATAACATATATATGAAGAGGAATTCTTTTATTTTCCCACCATAAATCTGTTATATTAATTATACAATGGGCTTTTGATTTCAATAAAGGCAAGATTTTTTCATAAATTTTCCCAAGTTCTTCTGCAAATCTTTTAGGTTCCATTGTTCCCAAGTCTCTTAAATTATTTGAATATTGTTGAACCTTTTTATAGTGTTGGTCATATCTTGATTTTCCTATTCTGCTCTTATTTAATTTTGGTTTACTTAACATATTCGCATAAGGAGGAGAAGTTACACACAATGAAATGGTTTCCTTTTCAAGATATTGAGGGATATTAATTGAATCATCATTAATCATTATTTGTTGAGTAGTATTCTGTAAATTTGTCTGAGCTAATCGTTTTTTTGCGAATTCTACATAATCTTTATTTAAATCAAAACCAACAGCATTTCTTTCTAAATCTTTCGCTGCAATTAAAGTAGTTCCAATTCCCATAAAAGGGTCTAATACTAATTCTCCCTTATGCGTAAATAGTTCTATACACTTTTTTGGAAGAGCGACTGGGAAAACTGCTGGATGTATCTCTTTATTTCTTATATCTCTAGTTTCATAAAAAAATTCCCAAACAGCAACCTGTCCCTTTAACCATTCTTTTGGGGTAAGACAATTAATGTGTGTTGGACCACAATTACAATTTCTTTTATAACCAATACCTAATTTTTTATTTACCTCTTTTACCATCTTCTTATTCACATTTCTCATTTTATATCCTTTTCTCTTCTTTCTTGTATGATCATAGAAATGATATGAGAAACATAAAATACAAATAATGCTGTTAAAAGCCCCAAGGCAAAAACCCCCCAGTAATCACAAGATGACATAATATAAGTAGGTACCTATTATATATAAACCTTTCGGTACCTATATTTAAATATTCTAAATTTTTAATAATATTATGAAATTACAAAAACACAAAACAAGAAGAGATAAAAATTATTATAAGTATGTGGTTGTTATCCCAGAAGATAAGGTTAATGAATCTGGCTTCCAAGAAGGCGATGAGCTTAAAGCAGAGGCAAAGAAAGGAGAGATAAAGTTGAGGAAGGGAAATAGAAAAGCGTAAATAATATAGAAAAGTCTTCTTTTTATGACAAAAAGTATTAAGATTGGTTCAGAATTTATCTCCATGACAAATCCTCTAGATAAATCTTGGATAAGAAACATCTATTGGGGTCCAGTACTTGGGAGGGGGATTCACGGACATATAGCTGCGAGTGGGTCAATGATAGTAGGGGAATCTGTTTTAGCAGAAACTTGGTATGCAAGAACTCTAACAAACGATGTACTTGTCAAAAATGGAAGTGAACTTGTTAACAATACTTCCCAATTATTGTCAGAATCTATACCAATCATTTTAAGAGAATTTCAGTATCCGGAGAAACCTCTTTTTTGGAATGTAGGTAGCTTAGATTCCTTCTTTTCATCGCAGAAAAAATTTCTTAAGATAAGTGAATCATTCTAAAAATTTATAAATAACACACACATAAATTAATTATGGGTGGGCAAAGATAATTTTATAATCAACATGGATGTCATTTGTAATTCCTCCTGTTGAAATTGTGTGGTCATTTTGGGAAAGGTGACTAATTTCTGTCCACCCCTTTATTTTTGTTGTTACATAAAATTTAAAAACTCCATTCTTGTGTTTATGATATCCTTTCCCAAGGCACAAAAAAGAACGTGAGAATATGAAAATTTTACTTAACTATCTCTTTTATAAAAAAAATCATAATCGTTGTTGCTTAGCAATAGCTGCAGAAAATCCATCCGTTCACTCCTCTCTTCTCAAAGAACAGAGTGAAAGCTTCTTTTTAAATGTTGATGAGACTGCAAAATATAGAATTGACGGAGGTGGATTACAATGACTCAAAGTATATTTGGGCTTAATTTAGGAGGAACAGGAATTGTTGCGGTTCTTATCATTGCAGGAGTTATTTTATACGCTTTTGGAATCCCTGCATTTAATACTGCAATTTTTGCAGGTATAGGAATAGGAACAGGTTTAGGAATCCTTGGAATTCTTGGAGTTGTAATAACTCTGGGAAAAAGAATAGGGTTCTGATGGAACTTATTTGAATAAAACTTTGTTTTTACGTTAGCGTGAGTGAGATTTAGATTTTCGTCTCACGTATAAAATCATCCTTTCCCTCCTCCCCTCCCTTCCCCACATGCAACTCATGCCCCCTCTTCAATCATATCACTCTTGGGAAAAGAAGATTATTGAGGAAAGTCTAAGGAAATAGATATATATATAAATATATAGAACTATACTATAATATCTGGGTAAGTCCTAGGGAGGTTTGTGTACCGGAATGGTGCACCTTGTCTTAATCTCTAGGGTCCGGATAATTTTTTGTCTTCAAATACTTCCTTTTTTATTACAATCTTATCCTTTATTATCTGTATAAAACGTGAGTCTTTGTATTCATAATTTCTGAAAATAGCCCAAGAAACAAAATCCAAAACCTGCAGACATCCCTCTTTTTGAGAATTTTCATGCTTTATTGTTAAATTACATAATTTATTTTTATTGTTTAAACTTCTTCTTATATAATTGTCAAAATCTTCCCTTAATGAACGATTTGTTTTTGATTTATCAACAACTAAACATACATGACTATTATCTAGAGAGCACTCATTTAGAATTAAATTAGAAATATAATTGTATAACTTATTTTTTTTATCTTTTAAGTATTCAAGTACTTTTGATTTTTCTAAGATAATAACAAAAATTTCTGAATTTGTTTTTGCAAATCTGTTTAAGATTTCTTCCCTTATTTTATCAGTACTGTTATTTCCCTTTAATTCAGGATATTTTTTAAGTTTCTTTTTTATTATTTTTTCTCTTACTCTTTTTATTATTCTCCTAATAGAGTAAATTTCTTCCTCATCACAAGATAAAAGAGTTATAATAAAGTATTTGCTTGAGACCGATTTAAACCCCAATTCTCCACTTTCATCTAAGAAAATATATTTCATAAATGGTAAAGATAGTTAGAATATAAAAGATTAATTGTTCTTATTCTTAACATGCAACTCATCCTTCGCTTCCCTATTCTTTGCTGTTCTTGACGTGAAGTTCATGCATCCTCTTCAAGAACTTCTGCTTATCTTCAATCCTTATTATATCACTCTGCCCCTGCATTATAATTCCTAATGCAAAAGGTGAAGGTAATTCTGTGTCTCTAATCTTTAACTTGACTCTGCCTTCTTTTATCCATTGAACAATCAGCTTAGTGCTTTCAATATCCATTAAATCCTGGAGGACTTCTCTTCGTGCTTCACGCAATATAGGAAATTCACTTGAGATTTTTTTGACTGCTGCGATTAGAAAATGAGATTTCATTTGCTGTTTGCCGACACTTCGCTTTACTCCTTTGTAATTTCGCAGAATCATAAGAGAACGAGTGGCACAATGACGAAATCTTCTGGCTAAAACGTCAGATTTTTCAATTGCTTCTTTGAGGACTTCTTCTAGATTTTCTGGTTTTAGGAAATTCATAACCTTGTTTAGATTTAGTTTTTCACCTGCAACATAAAAGGAATTGTCATTTATTCCAACTTCAATATCTCTTCCACCTGCTCTGCCGAGCAAGAAGCCGATTGCCCTAGAAAGAGCGTCATTAACTCTTCTGCCATACATTGAATGGAAAATAAGATAATGCTTTTGTGAGTTGTATCTTTCTACAAGAAGAATATTTGAATCTGGAATTTCTAAGTAATTGTGTTGTTCTGAGAAATAATTGTAAATGCTTTCTGCAGAACCTTCATCTAAATACAGATATTCTTTTATTGCATCTATGATTTCCTCTTTTTTGGCTTTCTTTTTGAACTTATCGTTGATTAGAGTTCGGAATTTATTTATTTCAATAGCAGAATCAAAAGAAAGAGGAAGCATCTCACTAAACCAAGAAGGAATAGTTGGTTGTCTTCCTACTGCAGATTTTACATAAACATTCATTCCTCTTGTGTATAAGTAGAGATATTTATTTCCTCCAAGCACAAAAACATCTCCTTTTTTCATTCTCTCAAGGAAACCTTCGTCAATTGCTCCAATAGGCTCGCCAGAAGGAGACATTTTAACAGTTATGAATGATTCTTCTGGAATTGTTCCTATGTTTGTCAAATACAACACACGAGCCATTTTTCCTCTTTTTCCTATCTGGTTGCTTTTTGAATCATACCAGATTTTCCCATAAACATTGTTTTTCTCCAAGGCATAATCTCCTGCTAAATAGCTGATAACATCAAAAAAATCTGCTCTTGGCAGTTTGGAATAGCAATAGCTTTTTCTAATTAATGAGAAAATTTCATTCACATTCCAGATTTTGTAAATAGCCATTCCAAATACCTGTTGACTGAGGACATCAAGGCAGTTTTTCGGAAAATAAATCTTGTTTATTTTTCTTTCAATCATTTCTTTTGCAATAACAGAACACTCAACCAAATCATCTCTATCTAAAATAATGAATCTTCCTTTTGCAGTATCGTGCAGTTTATGTCCTGCTCTTCCTAATCTCTGAAGAGCTCTCGCGCTGCTTTTTGGCGAGCCAAGCATTATTACTAAGTCTATATAACCAATATCTATTCCTAACTCTAAACTTGTGGAACAAACAACTACTTTCAATTTTCCATCTCTTAATCTTTCTTCAATATCAAACCTATATGATTTTGCAAGAGAAGAATGGTGGGCAGCAATATTGTCGTCTCCATATTCTGTTGGAAACTTTTCCTTCAAATGATTTACAACTCTTTCTGTTGCAGAACGCGTGTTTGTGAAGATTAATGTTGTCTTGTGCTGCTTAATTAGGCTGTCCATTAAATTATACATGCTTGTTCCATAACTTTCTTCAAAAATCAAGTCACCGACACTAAGAACTTTAACATCAATTTTCTTGTCTAATTTTACTTCTGCAATATGAACCTCTCTGTCATCGCTAATTCCAACAAGAAATTTAGCAACTTCATCTAAAGGGGCAATTGTGGCACTCAAACCTATTTTTACAGGAAAGATTATGCTCACTTCATTTAATCTCTCAAGAGTTATGCTGAGATAAGCTCCTCTCTTGTTATCTAATGCATGAATCTCGTCAACAATGCAGAATTCTATTGCTTTCATGTTCTCAATGAACTTTGGTGATGTTAATAGTATTGCAAGGCTTTCAGGGGTGGTTACTAAAATATGCGGAGCCTTTTTTGCCATCTTTGCTCTCTCTGCAACAGTTGTATCTCCTGTTCGCAAGCCAACACGAATTTTTTGGAGTTTGATGTTTTTCTTTTCTGCCAATTCAAAAATCTCTTGTAATGGCTCAATGAGATTTTTATGAATATCGTTGCTGAGAGCTTTTAATGGAGAAGTATAAACAGCATAAATCCTGTCTTCTAACTGATTCTTTTCAGAGAGCATAACTAAGTAATTTATTATTGACAAAAACGCGGTGAGAGTTTTTGTTCCGCCAGTAGGAGCAGAGATTAAAATGTTTTTTCTTTCCCATATATTCAATACACCATATCTCTGAGTAGGAGAAAACTCCCTGAACTTTGTAAAAAACCATTCGCTAACTAAAGGATGCAATATCTTTTTTATTTCTGCATCTTCTCTTGCTTCTGCCTGAAAGATTTGTGTCATAACTGAGATTAAAGAGAGTTATTTTTAAAATGTATTGTTGGTTATACAAAACAATTTAAAGAAAAAAATATACTTTTACTTATGTTATCTATGAATGATAGAGAGTATGAAGTATTAAGAAAATATAGATCTGGTGCAGTTTTAGATGAGGAAGATAGATATATTGTCAATGAGCTAACAAGCATAGGCTTTATGACTACTGGATATAGAGATTCAGAAAAAAAAGAAAGTGGTTTGAAAGAAAGAACAATAGTTGAAGAAACTGCTGGTTTAAGTAGGTTGGGAAGAGGATTGTACAGGTGGGAAAGCATAAAAAGAAGCCCTGTTAGAAGATGGTTTCATAATTTTGTTCATAGTATCTAAATTCTATTAATGTAGTAGTGATACAAAACATTTATAAATATATATGAAAATATATTCATATGAACAAGGTTGCATACGAGGTGAACCCATTTCTAAATCACCACAGTTATAATATTTTTTTTAGCAATTTAGCAAATCCCCTGAAAATAGGAATAGTGTTATCATTAAGAGAAAAAGCAAAAAATGTTACAGAGCTTGTAAAAGATTTGGTTGTGGAACAGAGCAAGATATCCCATGCTTTAAGTTCATTAAAATGCTGTAATATAGTCAATATGGAACAAAGAGGAAAAGAAAGAGTTTATTCTCTGAATGAAGACACGATAGTTCCAATGCTTAAACTAATAGACAAGCATGCATCTATTCATTGTCCGAATAAATCCTGCATGATGGGATGTGATAAAAAATGAAAACAATAGAAATCAGTTCAAAAAATAACGGAAGCCGTTATTTTAGTGTTAGAATATTAATTCGAGATAATGAATCTTATGAAAGAGTGGCAAGTTATCTTATGGAAACAGCAATAAGAGTAGACGCAAATGAAGAAGAGGTACTAAAAGGAAAAATGAATTATATTTTTGATAAAAGGGAAAGGCAAGTTGCAAGAACAAACAGGGCTAGAAGGATTATAGAACTGACAAAAGAAGTGAAAGAAGAGATAAGAAGTGAAATTGAGAAAATTGTCATGAGGTATTCAACGTGAGACAAATATACTTAGACAATGCTGCAACAACAAGAGTTGACGATGAAGTATTGAAGGCGATGACACCATATTTCAATGTAAATTATGGAAACGCGTCTTCAACTCATTTCATGGGACAAGAAGCAAGGAATGCAATGGAAATGGGAAGAAAGATAATTGCGAGAGCAATAGGAGCAAAACCTCAGGAGATTGTTTTTACATCAGGGGGAACAGAAAGCAATAATTTAGCAATAAAGGGTTTGTTCTTTTCTAACTACCCTGAAAAGAATCATATAATCACAACAAGAATAGACCACGACTGTGTGCTTAACAGTTGCAAATGGCTGGAAACTCAAGGAGCAAAAGTTACATATCTTGATGTTGACGCAGAAGGATTTATTGATTTTAAAGAACTCGAAAATGCTATCACAGAAAAGACAATTTTAGTTTCAGTAATTCATGGAAACAATGAAATAGGAACAATACAAGACTTGGAAGCAATAGGAAAAATATGCAAAAGAAAAGGAACATTATTTCACACAGATGCCTGTCAGAGTTTCACAAAAGTTCCAATAGATGTGAGAAAACAGAACCTTGATTTAGTTACTTTAAATGCTCATAAAATTCACGGGCCAAAAGGAGTTGGAGCATTGTATATAAGAGAAGGAATAAAAATAGTGCCTTTGGCTCATGGCGGAGGACACGAAAGAAAAATAAGGAGCGGAACAGAAAACGTCTCTGGAATTGTCGGATTTGCAAAAGCAGTCGAAGTCGCAAAGAAAAAAGACATTGAAAGAATGATTGAATTAAGAAATAAATTGATAGACGAAATCTTAAAAATTCAAAATACAAGGCTTAATGGTTCGAGAGAAAAAAGGCTTTGCAATAACATTAACATTTCCTTCAATAATATAGAAGGAGAAGCAATAGGTGGATATTTGGAAAATTATGGAATAGCAACTTCTACTGGAAGTGCATGTGCATCTCACTCACTTGAGACTAGCCATGTTTTAAGAGCAATTGGCTTAGTTCCATTGCAGGCGAACAGCTCAATAAGAATGAGCATAAGCAAATACACAACAGAGGAAGAGATAAATTATTTACTTGAGGTTCTTCCAAAAATAGTTGAGAAGCTTAGGAGAATGAGTCCAATAAGATAATAAATAAACAGGAGGATAAAATGACAAACAAAAAATGCAAATGTTGCGGATGTAATCCTTGTAAGTGCAGTCCAACATGCGAGTGTTGTAGATGCAAAAAGAAAAAGAAGTAAAAATGGAAACAACTAAAACAAAAAAGAAAAAAGGCATAACAAAGAAAATGACTTTCGCAGAAATTTTAGAGAAGCATCCGGAATCTGCAAATGTGTTATTTGAAAGCGGTTTGCACTGCATTGGTTGCGGAATGGCTATGTATGAAACTTTAGAAGACGGATGCAAAGCACACGGAATGAACAAAAAAGAAATTGATGATTTAATTAAAAAAATAAATAGGAAAGGAAAATGACAAAAGGATTTTTATTATGTGTGTGTCAGGGAACTTGCCCGAGTTTTAGCAAGATGAACATATTTGAAGTTGTCAATTTTGTTAGAAAACTTGGAATAGATTTTGTTGCAGTTCATCCGCAATTATGTGCAAAAGACGGAGATAAATTCCTAAAACAATTGCTTTATAATAATAAAGATATTGAAAAATTATATGTTGCTGCTTGTGATCCATTAATGCAACAGAAAATGTATAGAGATGCTTTTGAGTCAGTAGGTTTTTCTAAAGAAAAGCATATTGGTATTGACATAAGAAACAAAACAACTGAAGAAGCAAAAGAAGCAATTAAAAAATTAATTCAAAATAAAGAATAAAATGGCAAAGAATTGGTTTCCTGTTATTGATTACGAGAAATGTTCGGGATGTTTAACCTGTGTTAATTTTTGTCCACATGGGGTTTTTATTCTTGATAAAGGAAAACCCAAAGTTGTAAATCCAGAAAATTGTATAGAATTTTGCGAGGGTTGTGGGAAAATCTGTCCAAATAAAGCTATAAGATATAAAAAAATAAAATGACAATTAATTATTCAAAAGAAGTAATGAAGAATTACATGAATCCGAAAAACCTTGGAGAAATAAAAAATCCAGATGGAGTTGGAAAAGTTGGAAATCCAACTTGTGGCGATTTGATGTGGCTTTACATTAAAGTGGATAAGGACAAGAAAGGAAAAGAAATAATCAAAAACATAAAATTCAAGACATTTGGATGTGCTGCAGCTATAGCAACGAGCTCAATGATAACTCAAATTGCAAAAGGAAAAACATTGAAAGAAGCAGGAAAAATAACAAGAAACGATGTTGCAGAATCCCTGAAAGGACTTCCTGCAATAAAAATGCATTGTTCTAATCTCGCAAGTGAAGCTTTGAGAGCTGCAATTAAAGATTACGAGAAAAAGAAAAAATAGTTTTTTTAATTAAAATGGAAAATAAACACGTAGGATTTCTTATCATGGGAATTGCAGTTGTAATAGGAATTATAGTCTGGATTTTCAATTCTGCTTTAAACAGCATATCAAAATTGAGTTGCAATATGGGACCGACATGCTCGATGTATGATACAATAAAAACTCAAACATGGCTTAGCTTGTCCATTGCAGGAATTATTTTGATAATCGGATTATTCATTATGCTCATAAAACCAAAAGAAAGAATAATTATTAAAACAAAGAAAGAAAAGAAAAAGAAACTCAATCTTGAAGGATTAGATGCTAATGAAAAGAAGGTCATTAATATTTTGCAAAGCGAAAATGGTGCAATATTCCAAAATACATTAATGGAAAAATTGGAAATAGGAAAAGTTGGAATAACAAGGCTTTTAGATAAATTAGAAGCAAAGCAATTAATAGAAAGAAAACGTAGAGGAATGAATAATATTGTTGTGCTGAAAGATTAATGTAACTAGTTTCTCCAAAGTGAATATAATAAACGATTCTTTAGGAATTTTAATTAAATTTAATAGGAGGTTATATGAAAACATTGATAATGGTTGCCATTGCTATCGGAATTCTGGCTATTGCCGGAGTTATTATTGCAAATGCTGGATTTGTAAAAGCAGCAGATACGCAACCAAAAATAACATCATGCCAAAGCTGTGGCGGACAATGCACTGCAGGAAATAACTGCGGTTTAGCAACTTGCGGAGCAGCTAATGGCGGAAAATGTACTTGCGGACAGAAATAAACCCTTAGGGGCGAAAGCCCCTTTTTTATTATTAATTCTAATTTTTTTATGAGAAAGAAAATATAATAGGAAATATATTTTATTATATATTTAAACTTATAAATCTTAAAAATTATTATTTACTTATGAAAGCTATATTTGACGGACAGGATTATACATTAATGCTAGAGAAAGCAACTCAGGAACTTCTGCAATTAGGACAAGGAAAAAAACTTACAGCAAAATTAACAAGACCTTGGGGTGAAGCCGAATGGAGTAAACTCGCCAGTCTTGAATTAAAAGAGAATAATGCAATTGATGGGATAGAACTAATGTATTTGCCAGAAGGCGCTGAAAATTGGGATGTTATTGAGCAGATTAGAGTGAGATTAAACCTGAGAGCATATAGTTTTGTTGAGCAAAGAGGAGAGTTTGGAACGAGATATAATGGTTCTGACAAAATTAGGATAATTAATGGCTATCCTGAAGAGTTATAACGAATAATTTAAAATCTCTTCTTCTCTTTATTTTTTATGAGCATAGAAACCCGTGTCAGGCAAACTCTCGTAAAAATAAAACTGAACAAGAAGGATAGGATATTAGTTGCGCTTTCAGGTGGAAAAGACTCGACAACAGTTGCTTATCTATTGAAAAAGTTTGGATATAATATAGAAGGATTTCATATTGATCTAGGAATGGGAGATTATAGCGAAAGATGCCTGGAAGCAGTAAAGAAATTATGCAAACAACTCAATATAAAACTGCATCTCTATGACATAAAAAACGAAATGGGGAGTAGTATGTGTTATATTAGAAGCGCAATTCAGCATGAAAAAAAAGGACTGAAAAACTGCGCAATATGCGGGGTGATAAAAAAATGGATTATGAACAGAGAAGCGAGAAAATTAAAAGTTGACAAAATTGCAACAGGACATAATCTTGATGATGAGGCACAGACATTTTTTATGAATATTCTTAAAGGAAGTCCTCAGCTAAGCGCTAATTCAGGAGCAATAACCCAAAATGTAAAAGACAAGAAATTCATAACAAGAATAAAGCCATTATTTTATGTTGCTGAAAATGATATAAGAGAATATTCAAAGAAAATGAAACTTCCTGTTGTCTATGAAAAATGTCCCTGTGCTTTAGATTCTTACAGAATACAAATAAGACAATTTATGAATACGTTGACAACAAAAGAAAAAGAAAATATAATGAAAAATTTTGACAGACTTTCAATCAGGATTCAGAAATTAAAATCTGAAAACAAATTGAATTACTGTGAGATTTGTGGTGAACCTTCGAGAAATAAAATCTGCAAGATGTGTGAGTTGGTTAGTATAAAGAAATAACTATCTTCTTCTTTTTCGTCTTACTTTTCTTGCTTTAGACTTTCTTTTTTTATCACAGCATTCAGAGAATACAAAAAAATAAAGAATTTCCAAAATTCCTACTGTGTTTACAATTCCAAGAATAACAAACCAGGGAACAGAACCTTTTCTTGCTGCTTTCCATAGAGCCAAGAGTTTCCAAACACCAGACCAAATTAGTATAATTGCCAATAAAAGAAATGAAATTCCTCCAAAACTCTCTACCAATTCAATTATTTGCTGCATAACTAAATTAAGATTTTATTATTTAAAAAGGTTATGATATATACTAATTAAAGGAAGATTAAGCGAGACAAAAGGTAGAAACCTTTAGCTAATTCGTATAAATCCGAATTAAGGAAACCTTGGTGTCCTCGCCTTGTATGTTCGTGTCGCTATCTCTTGGTGGAAATAAATGTTTAAATAGTCGTTATTTAGTTACTTTCTTACTTATACAATAAGTAGCAATAAGGGGTTGCTTGACATACAATATCTTGTATATGGATTGTATGCAAAAAAATAAGATAAGAAATGGATTGTCCATATTGTTCGCATAAAGAATCAAAGGTAACAGACAAAAGAGAGTCTCCTGAAGGAATAAGAAGGCGTAGAGAGTGCTTGAAATGCGCAAAAAGATTCACGACATATGAAAAAGCAGTGCTGGAAGATATTTACATTATAAAAAAAGACAACAGGAGAGAAAAATTCATTAGGGAAAAACTGGAAAACGGAATTCACAAGGCGTTTGAAAAGCGCCCTGTTGAAAAAAACAAAATAGACAAAATGATAAACGAAATTGAGGAACAGATAAGAAAGACAGGAAAAAAAGAAATCAAAAGTTCCATGATTGGAGAACTGATTATGAAGAAAATAAAAAAAATTGACAATGTTGCTTACATAAGATTCGCATCTGTATACAGAGATTTTCAGGATATAAATGATTTTAAACGGGAGATTAAGGGATTATAAATATGAAAAATAGGAGATTTTGCATAATGAGCAAACAGGAAATTTGCCACAAATACAAAACGCGACTAAAGCGAAGTACAGAAGGAGTTTTGCATAATGACTGAACAGGAAATTCAGCACAAATACAAAACAGGAGTTTTGCATAATGGGGCATAAGATTTATGAAAAACCGGTGGATTTAGAAAAGAAAATTGCAGAATGGCAGGAACCGGTTTTTTCTGACATTGGTAAAGGAATCTTAGAAGAGAGATACTTAGTGAAAGATGGAGATGGGAAAATTATAGAAACTCCTAAAGAAATGCTTTATCGTGTAGCGCATGTTATAGGGGGGGTAGATTCCCAATATAAAGATTTTAATCCAGAACAAACAGAGAGAGAATTCTATGATTTGATGGCGAATAGGGAATTCCTTCCTAATTCTCCAGCATTGAGAGGAGCTGGACTGAACATCAATCTTTCAGCATGTTATGTTGTTCCAATTGAAGATAGCAGAGAGGGAATATTCAAGGAAGGATTGTACAATGCTGTAGAAATACAGGCGCATGGGGGAGGCACAGGATTCAACTTTTCTGACTTGAGAGCCAAGGGTTCTTTGATTAAATCAACAAGAGGAAAAGCTTCTGGTCCCATTTCTTTTATGAAAATTTATGATAATGCAATAGGAGAAACAATTGCCCAGGGAGGAACAAGACAAGGAGCAAACATGGGAATTCTCAGATATGACCATTCAGATATAGAAAAATTTATTTCATGCAAGAACAAATCTGGAAATATAAGAAATTTCAATATTTCTGTCGGAATAACAGAAGAATTCATGCATATGGCAATAGAAGGAAAAGAATATCCTTTGATAGACCATAAAGGAAAAGAAGTTGGAAAAGTGAATGCGAAGGAAATATTTGATAAGATAGTTCATAATGCGTGGGAAACAGGAGATCCTGGATTGATTTATATGGATAGAATTGACCGAGATAATCCAACCCCGCATATAGGAAAAATCAGGGGAACAAACCCCTGCGGCGAGCAGCCTCTTTTAGACCTCGAGGCATGTGATATTGGCTCTTTAAATGTTGGAGTAGTTGTCAGCAGAGAATATCATCACTCAGAGTGGAGGAAAAATGTAGACTGGAACAGGTTAGAAAAAATGGTTAATAGTGCAGTGCATTTTCTGGACAATATCATTGACGCAAATAAATATCCTTTAGAGAAAACTGAAAAAGAGAAAAGACAATTGAAAAATCTTTTGGAGAAATATGTTTCTGACACCAAGACTACAGATTTGATATTAGAAGGATATTCCCGTTCTCCTATTGAAGATGCAGTAAAAGGAAATAGAAAAATTGGATTAGGAGTTATGGGCTTTTCTAATATGCTAATTGCATTGGGAATTGAATACGGCTCAAAGGAATCTTATGAAGTAGCTGAAGAACTCATGAAATTCATACATGAAAAATCAAGAGAGGCTTCTGCTAAATTAGCAGAAACAAGGGGGGTATTTCCAAATTGGAAAGGAAGCATATATGATTCAGAGAGCAAATATTTCTGCGGCAAAGAATTGAAATTGAGAAATGCCACTGTAAACACAATTGCGCCTACCGGGACTCTCTCGACATTGTTTGGAATCAATGGGGGAATAGAACCAATATTTGCTTTAGTGCATCAAAGAAAAGCTGTTTTTGATGAAAATGGAAAACCAAAATTAGAATATCTGATAGTTGATTCTGAATTTGAAAAGTCTGCAAAAGAAGAGGGGATTTATACCCCCGAATTAATACAAGAACTTTTCATGAATCATGGCTCCTTGCAGGGAATTAAAAGGCCTAAGGATTTTGACAGGAAAAAATGGGAAAGATTAAAGGAACTTTTTATTACAGCACATGACCTTTCCTACAAAGACCACATAATGATGCAGAATGTTTTCCAAGGGCAAGTTGATAATGCAATCAGTAAAACAATAAATCTCCCAAGAGATGCTACTGAAGAAGATATAAGGGGAGCATATTCAATGACTTTGGATACAAAAGTGAAGGGGATTACTGTTTATAGAGATGAAGCCAAAGAGGGGCAGGTTCTTTCTACTGGAATGCAAGAATTGAAGGGGGGGGAAAGGCCAAAGGTTATAGGAACAACAATAAAACAACCGACTCCTCTTGGAAAATATGCATTTATAGGATTGAATGTCTTTAAGTCCAATCCTGCAGTGCCTTACGAATCTTTTGTAAATATTGGAAAAGGTGGAAAGGATTTGACTGCTATAGGAGAAGGATTTGGAAGAGTGCTTTCTTTAGTATTTAGTAAAGGGGGGACTATAGAAGAAGTAGTAGAACAATTAGAAGGAATTGGCGGAGAAACGCAAACAGGCATTGGTTCAGACAAAGTTACTTCTTTACCAGATGCGATTGCCAAGGGATTATCTGAAGCATATGCCCAATTAAACTCCAATGGGAAAAATCTTGTAAAAAATTATCAAAATGGGTTCCGTGGGAATTTCTGCCCGGGTTGCGGAGCAAAATTGATAATGCAGGAAGGATGCCAAAAGTGTTCTGCTGACTGCGGTTATTCCAAGTGTTAGTTATTCTCCAGCATAGAAATTAATTTAAATTCTATTTTGGCATTATTCTGATGATAATTGGGGTGACAGGAACAAAGGCTTCTGGCAAAGGAGAAGTGGCGGAATTATTCAAAAGAAAAGGGTTCATTTATCTTTCTCTTTCTGATAGGGTAAGAGAAGAAGCGATAGGCAGGAGTTTGTTAAGTTATACAGTAAAAGACTTGCAGGATATAGGAAATGAACTAAGAGAAAAATTCGGAAATGGGATTCTTGTTTTAAGGACACTAAAAATGATGGAGAAGAACAAAAATTATGTTATAGACGGCATAAGAAATGTCGGAGAGGTAAAAGAATTAAGAAAAGAAAAAGATTTTTTTCTAATTGCGGTTGATGCTTCTCAAGAAAAAAGATTTGAAAGACTCATCAAGAGGGAAAGGAGCACTGATCCAAAAACATGGCAGGAATTTTTATTGGTGGATGAAAGAGACAGGGGGAAACAAGAATTAATTTCGGGGCAACAAGTCGATAAATGCATTGAACAGGCAGATTTTAGGATTTATAATAACGGGGGTTTGATGGAACTAAATCAGATAGCAGATGAAATATTAAAAAAAATAATTAAAAGACCCACTTGGGACGAATATTTTATGAAAATGGCTTCTTTAGTCGCTGAGAGGAGCACATGCTTAAGGCATAATATTGGAGCTGTCATTGTAAAAGGAAAAAGAGTAATGACTACGGGCTATAACGGGGCTGCTTCCGGGCAAAAAGATTGCATAGAATTGGGGTGTTTAAGAAACGAGTTAGGAATTCCTTCTGGAACCAGGCATGAAATATGCAGGGCTATACATGCAGAACAGAATGCAATTATACAGGCAGGATTGTATGGCACAAACATAAATGACTCCACTCTTTACTGCACTCATACTCCATGCATGATTTGTGCAAAAATGATTGTCAATTCAGGCATAAAAGAAGTTATAAGTTACCAAGATTATGCAGATGAGGAAGCAAGAAAATTTCTTGAAACTTCCGGGATTAAATTGAGAAAAATGGACAGGCCTTTAAATTTGATTAGCTTCAAAGACTAATCCTGCAAAAGATTATTTTTTATTTTTTGATATAAGTTAAAAAAGAATAGAAGGGAGGAATAATTTCAAGGGGATTGTCTCTAATTTCTGAATTAACCAATTGCCATTCATTCCAATTCATTTTTGGGAAAAACGCGTCTCCTGCAAAATATCCCTCAACTCGTGTAATTTCTAATTTGCCTGTTTCAGGCAAAAACAATTCGTATATTTGTGCTCCGCCCACAACATAGGAATTTTCATTTCCTGTTAATCTCAATGCTTCATCAATTGTTCTTGCAATATGAACTCCTTCCTGAGACTGAAGAGTTGTTGAAAGAACAATATTTTTTCTTTTTGGGAGAGGTTTTCCGAATTTGTTAAAGATATACTCAAAAGTTTTTCTTCCCATAATTACTGGGTGATTCAAAGTTAAATCTTTGAATCGCTTCATATCTTCAGGGATATTCCATGGAATTTTCTCATTCATGCCAATCACATTATTATCTGAAATTGCAGCAATTATTGTTAAAGCCATTTTAGGCTGCCATTTCTGCCTTGGCATCCCATTTTTCTGGATGATAATCTATAACTTCAGCATATTCTAATGGTGACATTTGTATTGCTTCAAGCAATGGAATGTATTTTTTCATTTTAATTGAAGGCAAACTTTTGGGCTGTTTTGAGGACTGTTCCAAGATAAATGGTATATGGTCTTTTCTTTCATTTCCAGGAGATTCCGGAGGAGCATTTCTTAGATACCAATCTTTTAAATCTAAATATTGCTCTCTATTTTCAACTCTATTAAATCTTGTCTGGAATTCTTTGACGTTTTTTTCATCCATCCAAAAATCAGACCTTGGCGGAACCCCAAGATAAGCGTGAGTATTTATATAATGATGATTAAAATATCTTGGCTGAAGGCCTGTTTCATTTGCAACCATATGGGTTAATAATGAGTCCTGAGCAATATTAAATGGAACTCCCAAAAAAACATCACAGCTTCTTTGAACCATTGTCAAATCAATATTTTTCCCATATACAGTAAATTGATGCCAAAAGGGGCAGGGTCCCAAAGCCATATCCGGAAGGTCGCCAACATTCCAAGCAGACAAGACATGATATCTTGAGCCCGGCTTTTCTTTGATATTTTTTAATAGATTAGTAAGCTGGTCAACTTCTTTTATTTTCCATTGTTCATCCATCCACTCAATTCCTTCAGAGTGGCTTGGAACAAATACTGACTTTTCCCAGTGCCTCCACTGATAACCATAAACAGGACCCAAATCACCGGCATGTTTAGCGAATTCAGAATCTCCCGCAATTTTCCCTTTGTACTTTTCAAATTCTTCATTCCATTCCTGTGAATGCTTGGGAAATTTATCCTTTAAGCTATTCATTTTCAGATAATGGTCAAAGGCATTTGGAGTCCAGATGTGAATATTCTTGTCTGCTAAAGATTTCACATTTCTCTCTCCTCTCAACTTCCAAAATAATTCTTCAAACGGCAATCTTGGAGGAACATTTTTAGTTGTTGTTAAAGGAAAACCCTCTCTTAAATCATAAACACTGGACCATGAGGAAATACCAAGAATGAATTCTTCTGTTCTTGGTTCAAACTGAACTTCTCCTCTTCTCAAAATCTCTTTTAAAAGCCCGAGATATTGTTTCATACAAGATTCTGGAAACTTTTCTTTTTAAACACTTATTCATTTAATCATATATTTTACTAAAAATAGAGAATAGATTATTTAATTTGCAAACAATAATTTTATAAATCGTTCTTCTAATTATTTATCATGACAAAGCCATTACGCATAGCTATAACCCTGAAAGCAACAGTTACTACGCTGAAAAGCACAGGAGTACTGGACATTGCGGACGGCTTCGCGAGGCACTGAAAATGACAAATAATGATAGTGTTCCAGAATTAACAACAAAAGAATTTGAAGAATTCACAAAGAAAGGACTTGTATTCATTGATTTCTTTGCAGAATGGTGCATGCCTTGTTTAATGATGGCTCCTGTGATTGATGAATTAAGCGAAAAGATTGGTAATAAAGTAAAATTCGGAAAAGTCAATGTTGGAGACAATGAAGTTCTCGCAAAAAAGTTCAATGTAAGTTCAATTCCTAATTTTGTTCTTTTAAAAGAAGGCAAGCCTATTGAACAGTTTGTCGGAGCAATTTCTGGAGAGGAATTGGAAAAGAGATTGGAAAAATTCTATTAAAAGTGGCCCCGATGGGATTTGAACCCACGACACCTGGATTAAAAGTCCAGTGCTCTAACCAGACTGAGCTACGGAGCCAGAGCGATTTCACAAACTCGCCTCAAAAACAAAATGAGTGGGGTCGCGAACTATTATTTAAGAACAATTGGGATTTTTGATTTATAAAATTATCATCTTATTAAAACCTTCTAAACCAGCTTTGCACATTAACTAAACCACTTTTTGTGCAGGAAGCTTCTTGGAACACTTTTTGAAGTCAATTTCTATGCCCAATTCAAAAATTTCATGGATTAAACAAGTGATATTGTGAACTAAAATCTTGCATAAGATTTCATTATCCTGACTTTTCTCGTTCTTGCATCTTGTAAAGTCTCCGAACTTTCTTTTAATCATTGCAAAACAACTTTCAACATTGCTTCTTTGATGATAATGCTTAGCAAATTCCATATAATTCTCTGTGAAATATTTGAACATCTGTGCCCATGTTGGAGAACCTTTTGATTTTCCAGTTATGTTTGACTTGAAAGGTATGTAAGGCATTATCTGAAGCTTCTTGGCTAATTCTAAGTTGGCTCTTGATAGGTAGGCCTTGTCCCCTAAAATTTCCTTAACATTGAAAAGCTGTGCCGTGTTTGTAAGTAAGGGATTAAACATTGGAGAATCATGCGATTTTCCTTCGCTTATTATTGCAGAAGTAATGACGTTTGTCTTTGTTCCGCAAATGATATGACATTTTCTGAATCCCTTTTTCTTTGAATCTTCTTTTGCTCTGACATCAAGCCACCTATCAAATCTTCCAGTACCAAAGCCAGTGCTGTCAATTGCAAATTTCTCTTCTACATTTTTCAATGGTAATGCAGAAACGCTTATGAGATAAGGAAGAATTATTGACATTCCAGTATCATTAAAATAATTAAGAAGCGTGTTGAAATGTGGAACATCATTTATATATCCTGCCTCTTTTGCAAGTTTCAAATCAGAGATGGTTCTTCTTGAAGAAGTGTTTGAATAGATTTTAATCAAACAGCAGAAGAGCATATCACGAAGAGATTTTCTTGGTCTTCCAAATGTATAAGCTCTATTCGGAATTATGTTCAAGAGTTCATTGAGAAGTTTATATAACAGAAGTTTCTCTTTTGTCTGAGCTTCATTGTATTCTTTCCACGCTTGCGTATGTTTTGCATTTTCAGTTAGTTTTTTATATAACCATTCTTTACTTTCTATTGATTCCATGTTCTTAGTCGGATGTGTGAATCTGGGAGCTTCGGCTCCCATTCATTTATTATGATAGCCAAACACTCAACGTCCCATAAAACGTTGAGTGCTTCTTCATGAAGTATAATTACATTAGTTAATGACTAATCTATTTAAATCTTTCCATTTTGAATAATCAGTGGAAATAACGTCAGAAACATGTGTCTTTTTAAGATTAAATCTGATTCTTTTTTTAATCTTCTATTTAAAAATCCATTAAGTTTTTTTGAATAATCTTTAGTATCTATTCCTAGCTTTTTATCAAATTCTTCTTTTAATAAAATCATCTTATCATCAAGTTCCATAACATCTAATTCATGTTTATTCCAGAAGTTCATCTTTTCTTTTTCTCCTCTTTTATCTTCTTTTTTAAAATTAGTGAATCTTCTTCATCAGTTATAGCAACAGTGATAAATTTACCATTTAACTCATATCTTTCAACAGTCTCCGACGGTATTGTAACAACATATGAATTACCTGTTTTCCAGATTTTTCTATCAAATTCTCTTTTCATTTTATTTATGTATTTACTTTGTATTATTATGTAAATACATATTAAAAACTTATCTTTTCTAAGATTTTGCCAAAAGTTTAAATAGGTATTTGCTTATGTTAGGAAATGGCAAAGGCAATACCTAAATGGGTGCAGGAAAGATTATCAAAAATCTTGAAAAAATATAATGATAAAGAAGGAATTACTTATGATATGATAGAGAAAGTTTTAAGCATTGATGATAAAAATACAATAAATGCTTTTTTGAATGAACTTAAAAAAGCAGAATGGATAGAAGTAAAATCCAGTGATGAAGATTTAAGAAAAAAAATTTACATATTTAAAATGCCAAACGAAGTTATGATGGAAATTAAAAAAGATGGAAATTAAAGACACAAAAATAGAATTAATTGATACAGATTCAAGATTAGTTCTTAAAAAAACAACAACTTCGGATGGAAAAGAGATTTATAATAGAAAACTTGCTGTTTGTAATTCAATTTATTCTTGCGAAAGGCAAAGATTAGTTTATGGAAAAACTATGTTTAATTCTGTATTTCAAACTCATCATATTGGGTGGGATAATAAAGAGGAAGAATGGGATTATAAAGGATTGAAAAAAGCCCAAGAACACGCAAAACTAAATGACAGGATATTTGTTCCATACAAACAAAGAAGTGAGAAACAATGGGAAAATCTTAGATGGAAAGAATCAGGAAATGAAGCTGAGGAATTTCAGAAGAAAACAGAGGTGGTTCCTTTCCCAATTCCTTTAAATGCCTCATTAGAAGAATTGAAAGTAAAAAAGAAGAAAGCATTAGAATTATTAGAACCTAATCAGGAATTAATGGTTGTTATTTCTTCTAAGCATTTAAATCTGAAAGAGTTTCCTTATATAATTAAAGAAGAATTAAAAAATTCTAAATTTTTTGGAATATGCTGTTATGGTATAAGTGATGTCATTGAAAGAAGAAATTTATCATATTTAAATTCAATTAATTCTTCTTTTAAGGTTGGACAAAAGATTGCTTTAATTTTTTGTTTTGATTATTTTAGAATATTAAAGAGCCATTCTTCTGTTGCAGGATGTTTTGCTTTTTCCTGTTTTGGCGGGGATATTTTTTCAGAGAGAGCATATTTTCCTAGAGGATGGGATAAAAAAACATTTGAAAAAGTATTTGGTAAGAAACCAGCACAATATCCCTTATATGACACAAAAGAAAAGAAATTTACTACCTCTTTCCCACAAAAAGAATGGTATGGTTTTGATTTTACAAAAAGTTTTATGGATAGAATTTCTGTCAGTGAAGGATTAACTGGTTATAATTCTATTAAATGGATAAACCATCATCTACAACAAACAGATTTAAACCTAATTAACGAAATTCTTATTTCTAAAAAAAATGTTATTGAATCTTTAAAGAATTATACTGGTTGGAGTGTATTCTGGGATACAACAAAACCAAATTCTCCTGAAATTCAAAAAACTTTATAGTCAATATTGACTTTATACATAAATCTTTCCTTGTGAAAAGGTTAATAAAAGATTAACTAATCTTTCTATCATGGAAAATATGGTTAATTTTGTAAATAATCAGGTATCTTCTCTTTCTTATGATGAATCTCTTGCCTCTATGTTAAAAGAAAAAATAAAAGATACTCAAAAGAAACCATTTATGGGCAATTATTACAATCTTACTGATTTATGTAACCCTGCTTGTACATATTGGGCAAGAACCAGTCCTAAGGTTGAGGAGTCATTAGAATTACAGAGGTTATTTGAATGGGGAAATAAATTACATAAAGATACTCAAAGATGGCTTGAGACATTCCCAGATTTTGTAGTGAATGAAGGAACCCTTGACGGAGCATGGGTTGATTTGCCTAATCTGTGCAAACTATGGGAAAACAGACGGGTTAATATTTATTATTTATCCAAATAAAGATAGTTTTGTTCAGGTTTTTAAGATAACTTATAAAAAAATAAACGAAATTCTAAATAAAATTAAAGAGATAGTAACTAAACTTGACAAAAATGAGAAGGACATTTTACAATTTCCTCCATGTCCAAGTTTTATGAATAATTCTGAAACATGTCAGCTAATGGAAGAATGTAATTCAAAAGAAGGTTTTGGATGTGTTAAAAACATCAAGCGATAAATACAAATGGTACAATAGAAAATAATAAATAATGCCTATATCTCTTGGTTTAATGAGTGAAAATCTGGTGTCTATAAAAGAGGCCGTTCAATGGGCTCAAAATTATTTAAAGAAAGATGTTTCCCAATCAAATATTCAATATTTAATACAATATGCTAAAATAAGGAAATATGATAATAATTCTGAGACAAAAATCAATTTAAAAGAATTGAAAGAGTACTATGATACCAATATACTATCTAAACAAGGTGGGTGGATAAAAAAATTAGGAGAGGATTTAAACTGGAATCTTTCATTTGACAATCTTAAAGAATCAGATACAACAAAACATGTTCATAGACTTCATCCTTATAAAGGAAAATTTATTCCACAGTTAGTTGAATATTTTCTTAATGACCATATTAATTCTTTCAAAAAGGAGATATTCTTTCAAAAAGGAGATACGATAATTGACCCATTTGTAGGAAGTGGAACAACCCTTGTACAAGCTCAAGAATTAGACATTAATTCAATAGGGGTAGATGTTTCAGAGTTTAATTGTTTAATTTCAGAAGTTAAAACTAATAATTATAATCTTGATTTATTAAAGAAAGAATTATATGATGCCTTTGAAAAAACAAGAGATTTTAGTGAAAAAAATTTTAATGATTTTTTTGATAAAGAATTAAGAGATAGAGTTTCTGGATTTAATAAAACTAATTTTCCTATGATTGAATTCAAGAGAGGAGTCTATGAAAAAAATATAAATGAAAAAGAATATTCTAAACTTAGAATTGCTGAATTTTTAGAAATAAATCAAGAGTTTATTACAAATGGAGAGATAAGGAAAAACTCAGATTTATTTGAGGAAAGTCAAATGACTGATTTTTTAAAGAAATGGTTTTCTAAGAGAATCAGACAGGAATTATTTTATTATATAAAATTAATAGAAAATGTTAAAGATAAAACAATAAAAGATGTTATGAAGATTGTTTTAAGTAGAACTGCCCGTTCATGTCGTTCTACTATGCATGCCAATTTAGCGACTCTTAGAGAGCCACAATTATTGCCTTATTACTGTCATAAACATTTTAAGATATGTGTTCCTATAGATAATATCTTGGGGCACTTGAAGAAGAATACTTTTGATACATTAAAGAGATTAAAAGAATTTTCAGAATTGAAAAAAGATTCTAAAGTAATAATTTTAAACGGAGATTCAAAAAAGATAAATATTTTTGATGAAATAAAAGAAAAAAATCCAGAATTATATAATATCCTTGCTAATAAGAAAATTGATGGAGTTTTCACATCTCCTCCTTATATAGGTCAAATTGATTATCATGAACAACATGCTTATGCCTATGATTTATTTAATATAAAAAGAAAAGATGAAAAAGAAATAGGTCCATTACATGCAGGTAATGGAGCAAAGGCAAGAGAGGATTATATTAATGGTATTTCTCAAGTTTTTATAAATATGAATCAATTTCTAAAAGATGATGCAAATATTTTTATTGTTGCAAATGATAAATATAATCTTTATCCAATAATCGCACAAAAAAGTAATCTAAAGATAATTGATAGATTTAAGAGACCTGTTTTGAACAGGACTGAAAGAGATAAACAGCCCTATGCAGAAATTATATTCCACATGAAGAAAGATAATCATTTATATAATGCTTCTAATCCTGCATAATATGGGTAATGTGTTTTTATAGCAGTAACATCTTTGGCTTTAATTAAATCTTCTTTTTCTTTTGGTGAAAGACTATCTAAAACACATTGATAATGATAATGTAACCCATTGGTATAAGCATGTTTTATATTTCTTATTTCATTTCTACTATATTTAGCATAAGGACATTTTCCCGCTATAATCTCTTCTTTTTTAAAATAAGGACAATTACCATCTGCACATTTTATCTCTACTTTATACTCCTTATCTTTATCTAAGTCAGAAAAATCTTCTATTGCTTTTGGACAAAACTGTATCCATTTATGACAAATTGGACATCTATCTGAGTTTCTTGAATTTATTGTGTCAATAGTGGCAGTGGGAATATTTGATTTTAATGAGAAACCGCCAGATTGAATCTCTTTCTTTATTCCAACTTCAATTCCATATATATTTTTTTCTTTTGTTAAAATTAAGAAATCAGGAGGAACAAGAATATCAGAACCGCTTAAAAATTTCTGTTCCAAAACCAAGGGAATTATATAACCTAAATCTTTTTTTAAAAGAAAAGCATATACTAATAATTCATGCCATAATCCTCCCGCAGTTTTTGGAAGGATTTTGTCAAAATACCTATTTAATTTTCCAGCAGATTCTGATTCATCTCTTGGTAATCCAACTTTTCCATCAAATCTCAATAAGTCATTATATAACTCTTCAGTCTTTATTTCGGGTAGGGTTTTAGCCAAATTTTTAAGATATTCTTTCCTTATTTTTTCATCTACTGTCATAGATTCATATATCATTAGAAGATTTACAAAATATAATATTGTCCTTATAAATCGTTTTTTATTCTCTTTCTTTTTTTCTGGGCTATTAGTCCCTTCCATAATTGAATATAATCCTCTTGATAAGAAAATATACTCAATTATATCTGCTAAAATCATTTGTCTTGATTCTTGATTGTATAACTGTTTATCTAATTCTATTTCTGACATAACTTGAGAAAGTTTTTTGCTATTTTCTAAATATAAATTATAGTCTTTTTGATTTTTGTAGTTTTTTGGGTCAAGAAACGTCTCATTCAGGATTTTTAGGTGTTCTATAGATTTAATTAGATTTTCATAGTTCCTTTTCATGACTATGGTTAAATCTAAGTATATTTATACTTTTTGTGCAACAGCGACTTAATGTGCAAAGCTTTCTAAACCCAAAGATTTTTAAACTAAATTTTGTTATTTTTTGTAATTGCTAAGTTGTTAAAGTTTAGCTTATCCTTTGACACTTATTATAAACCCCTTTTATAGCCACAAGATGCATATTCTCCAACCCAAACACATAAAACTCAACGAAAAAGAAGCTGAAGAGCTATTAAAAAAAATAAATGTTTCTAAGGCACAATTGCCTAAAATTCTCTCGACAGATGCTGGTTTGCCAGAAGGCTGCAATGTGGGGGATATAATTAAAATTGAAAGGAAGTCTGGAATTTATTTCAGAGTTGTGGTATAATCTTAATCTAAAATGAAAAAAGACAATCACATTATAATAAAAAAATATCTTGAAGAGCACTCTTTAGTTGAATCAAACATAATTTCTTTTAACGAATTTTTAGAACACAGAATGCAGGAAATTGTCGACGAGATTTCTGAAAGCATTAACAACGAAGAATTCGAAATCACTCTTGGAAAAGTCAGAATTGAAAAGCCAAAAGTCATTGAAGCTGATGGAAGTTCATCATTGATAATGCCGTATGAAGCAAGATTAAGAAACCTGACTTATTCTGCTCCAGTCACTCTTGAAATAACTGTCAAGAAAGGTGATACTGTTGATTCTGAAACAGTTGAAATTGGAAAAATTCCAATTATGGTTAAGAGCAAGGCATGCAATACTTATGGAATGTCTGATGAAGAACTTATAGATAATTATTCTGACCCATTAGACCCCGGAGGATATTTCATGGTAAATGGAAATGAAAGAGTTATGGTTATGGCAGAAGACTTGGCTGAAAATCAGCCTTTCATTGAAATCAACAGCAAGGGAAATTTAAATTTGAGATTATTTTCATTAAAAGGAACATACAGAATTCCAGTCACAATTTCTGAGAGTAAAGAAGGACTTTTGGAAGTATCGTTCAGCAGATTCAAAGATTTGCCTGCAGTAGTTATGTTGAAAGCATTAGGATTAACAAAAGAATCTGACATTGCAAAATATATCGGAAAGGAAACTGATTCTGTCATAGTTAATTTATACGAATTTGTTAACCTAGCTACAAAAGAAGATGCAATGATGTTTATTGCTGAAAAAACTGGTTTGCAGGGCACGAAAAAAGAAATTCTTGACAGAGTAAAACAGAGAATTGATTCTTATCTTATTCCGCACATTGGACAGAAAAAAGAAGACAGAATTAACAAGGCAATTACAATATGCAAGCTGATAAAACAATTCCTTATTGCAAAAGAAAATCCTAAATTGAGAACAGACAAAGACCATTACTCAAACAAAAGAGTCAGATTGTCTGGAGACTTGCTTGCTAATTTATTCAGAGTTAATTTAGGAATTCTTATAAGAGATATTCAATATTCAATACAAAAATCATCAAAGAGAAAAAAATTCTTTTCTATTCGTGTTATAGCAAAATCAACTTTATTTTCTCACAGGGTTGAATCTGCAATTGCAACAGGAAGCTGGACAGGAGAAAGAAGCGGAGTAACACAGAACATGGACAAAACAAATTATTTAGCAATGATTTCCCAGTTGCAGAGAGTTTCGAGTATGCTGCCTTCTGATCAGGAAAACTTTTTAGCGAGAACATTACATCCTACTCACTACGGAAGATTCTGTCCTATAGAAACGCCGGAGGGGACGGAAATTGGGCTGAGAAAAAATCTTGCAATTCTGAGCAAGATATCAACAAGAGTTGAGCTGGATAATGAAAGGTTTTTCAGAGATTTGGAATCATTGGGAATGGAAAAGGAAGGATTTGAAGGTGTTGATATATTCTTTAATGGAAGATTTGTAGGAAGTACAAAAAACCCAGAAGAATTTGTAAAGAGAATAAGAGAAAAAAGAAGAAGTAACGAGTTCCCAATACAAATGAGCGTGAGAAATGATCCTGGATTTAAAATAGTTTTGATTTCTACAGAGCCGGGCAGAGTTTTAAGACCATTAATAGTTGCTGAGAATGGGGTTTCAAGATTAAAGAACGAACACAAAGTGCAGATAGAACAAGGAGAGTTAAAATGGAACGATTTACTAAGCAAAGGAATTATAGAATATCTCGACGCTGCTGAAGAAGAAAACGCTTTGGTTGCTTTATATGAAGAAGAGCTTACTCAGGGACACAGCCATCTTGAAATTGATAACATGGATTTGCTTGGTGTGGTTACGAGCCTTGTTCCTTATGGAAATCACGACCAGAGTTCAAGGCTAAATCGTGGTTCGAAGACGCAAAAACAGGCACTTGGGTTATATTCTGCAAATTACCTTTGTAGATTAGATACAGATGTAAGCATTTTACAATATCCGCAAAAACCCATTGTTAGAAGTTTTATTTATGATACTCTTAATACATATCCTGCTGGACAAAATCTTGTTGTTGCAGTAATGACTTATGAAGGATATAACATGGAAGACGCTCTTGTATTTAATAAAGGAAGTTTGGACAGGGGAGTAGGAAGAAGTTTTTATTTCCGTCCTTATTCTGCTGTTGAAATGAACTATGCCGGAGGATTGAAAGACGAAATTATTATTCCTGAAAAAGATGCGTCTGGATACAAGACAGAAGCGAGTTACAGATATTTGGAAGGAGATGGTATAATTTATCCTGAAGCAGAAGTGAATGAGGGAGAAGTTATGATTGGAAAAATGTCCCCGCCTAAATTCTTGTCAGAAGCAAGGGAAATTTCTGTTAAGACGAAGAAAGAATCATCAGTAACAATGAGGCAGGAAGAAAAAGGAATTGTCGATGCTGTTTTTATTACAGAAGATTCAGAGGGAAATAAAATTGTGCAAATAAGGACAAGAGATCCAAGAATACCTGAATTAGGAGACAAATTCGCAACTTCTCACGGACAAAAAGGAGTTATTGGTATGATTGTCCCCCAGGAAGATATTCCATTCACATCAAGAGGAGTAAAGCCCGATGTTATTTTCAATCCGCACGGATTACCAAGCAGAATGACTGTAGGTTATTTGTTAGAATTACTTGCAGGGAAAGTCGGAAGCCTCAGTGGAGAGGTTATTGACGGAACATGTTTTTCTGGAGTTGGAAAGAAGCAATTGGAAGAGCATTTGAGAAATTTAGGATTCAGATATGACGGGAAGGAAACTATGTATAACGGAATTACTGGAAAAAGAATAGATGCAAAAATATTCGTAGGAAACTTGTATTACTTGAAATTGAAATATATGGTTGGAAACAAAATGCATGGAAGAGCTTCTGGAAAAGTTGCTTTGCTTACAAGACAGCCAATTGAAGGAAGATCAAGAGGAGGAGCATTGAGATTAGGGGAGATGGAGCAGGAAGCATTGGTTGCTCACGGAGCATCATTGTTATTGAAAGAAAGATACGACTCTGATAAGGTTGTTCTTCCGATTTGCATGAAATGCGGAAGCATAGGAATTGATGATAATATTCGAAATAAATTAACTTGTCCGATGTGTGGAAGCGAAGACATTGAGCCTGTTGAAATGTCTTATGCATTTAAATTGCTCTTGGAAGAGCTTCAAGGACTTCACATTCACACGACATTTGGATTAAAAAATAAATACGAGTAAAATGAATCAATTAAAATTAAGAAAAAAATTAGCAGAAGAAATTAGAAAGACAGATGAAAATAGAAGCTGCCCTCATTTATTATTAAGTATGTTATGTGATGGTATGCCTGATTTAGTATGCAAAGGAGATTATGCTAACTGTGGGCTTCATAATTATTTTAATATTTACAGAGTAACTAACAGATGATAGAACAAAAACCAGTAAAGAAAAAAGTAGACGAGATAAGATTCTCTTTATTTAGTCCTGACGATATCAAAAAAGTATCTGCTGCAAAAATAGTAACACCTGAATTGTATAACATAGACGGCTACCCAGTAGACGGTGGTTTGATGGATTTGAGACTCGGAGCAATAGACCCTGGAGTGAGATGCAGAACATGTGGTGGAAGATTAAAAGAATGCCTTGGACATTCTGGAAGCATTGATTTGGCAAGACCGATAATTCATTTGAAATATGTTCCGCTTATCGAATTGGGATTGAGATGTTTCTGCAGACAATGCGGGAAACTTTTGCTTGCTGATAAAGATATGGAAAGATTTACTCCAAGTGAGAGAGCAAAAAAAGCAAAAGATGCAAAAAAGTGCCCTCATTGCGGAACAGCTCATGAAAAAGTTAAACTAGACAAGCCGACTAATTTCATGACTGGAAAGACGAGGCTTTTCCCTACTGAAATAAGAGAAATATTAGTGAATATTCCGAATGAAGAGCTAAAGAAAATAGGAATAAATTTTATAACATGCAGGCCAGAATGGGCAGTTCTTACTATGTTGCTTGTTCCTCCGGTAACTGTAAGACCAAGCATTATTCTTGAATCTGGGGAAAGAAGCGAAGACGATTTAACTCATAAGCTTTCTGATATAATAAGAGCAAATCAAAGACTCTGGGAGAATTTAAATGCCGGAGCTCCAGAAGTTATTATAGAAGATTTATGGGACTTGCTGCAATTCCACATAACAACTTTCTTCGATAACAGCGTGGCTAAAATTCCGCCTGCTCGTCATAGAAGTGGACAGCCGTTGAAAACAATCATGGAAAGAATAAAGGGAAAAGAGGGAAGAATAAGAAAGAATCTTGCAGGAAAGAGAGTAAATTATTCTGCCAGAACAGTTATTTCTCCTGACCCTTACATTGGAATAAATGAAGTTGGAATTCCTTATGAAATTGCAAGAGTTGTGACTGTTGCAGAAAGCGTGACAGATTTGAATATTGAAAGACTGAAAAAATTAATTGAAAAAGCAGAAGAGTATCCTGGAGCAAATTATGTTATTAGACCTGATGGGAAGAGAAAGAAAATAACTCCTGACTTAAAAGAAGAAATAATCAATGAGCTAACTCCCGGATATAAAGTAGAAAGACACCTCCAAGATGGCGATGTAGTTTTGTTTAACAGACATCCAAGTTTGCACAGAGGAAGCTTAATGGCTCATTTTGTTAAAGTCCTTCCTGGAAGAACTTTCAGACTGCATCCTGCTGTAGCTGCTCCTTACAACGCTGATTTTGACGGAGATGAAATGAATATTCACTCTCCACAAACAGAAGAAGCTAGAGCAGAAGCAAAAATACTTTTGGATGTAAAGAAAAATTTAATTTCTCCTAAAAATAATACAAATTTAATCGGATGTATAGGAGATGCGATAACAGGAAATTATCTTCTTGGAGAAGAGGACTTTCCAAAAGATTATGCAAATCAGATGCTTTTCAAATCTGAAATTGAACACCAAATATCCAAGAAAACAGTGAACGGAAAAGAAATTTTTTCAGCAATACTTCCAAAAATTAACTTTTCAAATGATTCTGTAACCATTAAGGACGGGCAAGTTGTAAAAGGAAAACTCAATAAAACTTTATTCGGAAGTGAAGATGGAGAATTAATCAAAGAACTTGAAAAACAGGTTGGAACTAATGAAACATTTGATATAATAAGAAAAGTTTTCAATTTGGGTGTTAAATACTTGTCTGATAAAGGAATAACGATTTCTGTAGAAGATTTGGATTTGGATCAGAGTGTTATAGATGCAGGAGAAGAGATAATTAAAAAGGCAGAAAAGAAAACAGAAGAAATAATTGAATCTTATAACAAAGGCGAACTTGAAAGAATACCAGGAAAGACAGAAGAAGAATCAAGGGAGATAAAAATTCTTCAGACATTAAATGAAGTAAGAACAAAAATAGGAGAGATTGTTAAGAAAGAATTCCCTAAAGAAAATCCTGTTAACCACATGATTATGTCTGGTGGTGGAGGAAATATTTTGAATATCACGCAAATGGCTTCCTGTGTAGGACAACAGGCTTTGTGGGGAAGAAGAATTGACTTGGGATATAATGGAAGAACATTATCATTTTTCAAGACAGGAGATTTATCCCCAAAAGCAAGAGGATTTATCAGAAGTTCGTTCATTAAAGGTTTGCGTCCAGACGAATTCTTTTTCGGAGCAATAACAGGAAGAGATTCACTTATGGATACTGCACTGAGAACTCCTAAATCAGGATATTTATACAGAAGATTAGCAAATGCATTGCAGGACTTGAGAATAGAATACGACGGAACAGTGAGAGACAGCAATAATAATGTTATACAATATAAGTATGGAGACGATGGAATAGATGTTTCAAAGCTCCACTTGAACGAACAGATTTGCCCTGGAGAAGCGATAGGAATTATAACAGCACAATCTTTTGGAGAACCTTCAACACAAATGGCTTTGAATGTATTCCACTTTGCAGGAGTTCAAGAGATGCAGATTACAATGGGTTTGCCAAGACTTATAGAAATTTTTGACGCAAGAAAAAAACCCTCTTCTCCTAAAATGGAAATTTTCCTGAAGAAAGAATACAACAATGAAAAAGACGCGAAAGTTTTTGCTGAGAAAATAAAGGAAGTTACATTAAAGGAAATTTCCTCTGAAATAAATCTTAATTTCAGCAACAAAACAATAGAGATAATAATTGACAAGAATGGATTAAGACAAACTCACAGTTCAATAAAAACTGTTGTAGAAAAACTGAATGGTCGGGGTTTTAGCAAGGTAAAGGAAAAATCTGATTCAATAATCTTGAATGTATCTGAGTTGGGATTTAAAGAGATTTATCAGCAGAAAGAGAAATTAAAAAAAGAGATAATTTCAGGAGTCAAAGGAATAAAACAAATTTTGATTGTCAAGAAAGAAAAGGATTATATTATAATGACTCTTGGAACAAACATAAAAAAGATAATTGAATTAAAAGAAGCAGATGCTGACAGGATTATATCAAATGACTTTTACGAGATGGCAGATGTTTTTGGAATAGAAGTTGCCAGACAGCTGATAATGGATGAAATTTACAATGTTATTAACACACAGGGATTGGACATCAATGAGAGGCATTTGAAACTTGTCTCAGACGCAATGACAAACACTGGAGAAATCAAAGGAGTTACGAGAATGGGAATAATTGCGCAGAAGTCTTCAATATTAGCAAGAGCAACTTTCGAAACCCCAGGAAGACAATTTATAAATGCGACAATAAAAGGAAGCAAGGACAAATTAATCTCTGTAATTGAAAACATAATGCTTAATCAGCCTGTGCCAGTAGGAACAGGGCTTCCTGGATTAATGGTTAAGGTTATTGGACCTTTAATAAAAAAGGAATCAGAGAAGAAAACAGCGAAGAGTGAAGTTGTCGAGGAAACGAATAAATAAATTCTGATTATCAATAAATTTATAAAACAAATCATTCTACAAGACTTATCAATACAATGAATACAATCAACATGCAGGATATGCGGCATCTGAATTTGTTTAATCAGGTTACAAGAGTACACACGAGATTTTGTGTAAAATATAATGACACAATAATTTTCTGTGTTCCAAGGGAATTTGTCGCAAGAGCAATTGGAGAAGAAGGAAGAAATGTAAAAAGAATAAGCGAAATTCTGCAAAAAAAGGTTAGAGTTATCCAATGTCCAAGAGACATACGAGATGTGAGGGGATTTATAGGGATTATTGTCAAGCCAGTAAACTTCAAAAATTTGGAAGTAAGAGGCAGCGAAATAATTCTTACTGCTGGAAACACACAAAGCAAGGCTGCATTAATCGGCAGAGACAAAAGAAGATTTTTTGAAATGCAGAAAATCGTGAAAGATTTTTTCGACATGGATTTCAGGATAATATAATTCATCGGAAAGTTTTATAAATCAATTTCTCAACATTAATTTATAATCAAAAGAAAAACCATGGGATTAAATTCAGCAAAAAAATTAATGAAGAACAGAAGAAAGTTCAGATGGAAAGACAAGAATTACAGCTCGCGAACTCTTGGACTTTATGCTAAAGTAGACCCTCTTGAAGGAGCAAATCAGGCAAAAGGAATTGTTCTTTCAAAAATTCAAAAAGAAGCCAAGCAGCCGAATTCTGCAATGAGAAAATGCTGCAAGGTTCAGCTCACAAAAAATGGGAAATCTGTAACTGCATTCATTCCAGGAAATTTAGCTCAAAGATTCATTGACGAGCACGATGAAGTTATGATTGAAAGAATCGGCGGAAAGCAGGGAAGAAGCAAGGGAGATATTCCTGGTGTGAGATTTCAGGTTATTCAAGTAAATGATCAGCCATTGCATTTGCTAGTTGCAGGCAAGATAGAAAAGGGTAGAAGATAAAATGACAGAAAATAAAATTAAGATAATAAAAAAATCTGTAACAGGAAAAGATGAAAGAGGAAGAAGTTTAATGATTATTGAAGATGAATCTATTAAAAGTCCAAAGAGATTTGCCACTGCAATAGCTCCAAGAGATTTTCATGCTCAGGTAGGAGAATCTATTCTTAAAACAAGGGAAGTAAATTATGTAGAATCTCATATGAAAGATATAAATGAAGTAAGGGATATGTATTCATATTTATTAAATGGAAGCAAGAACTAAAATGACAGAAACTAAAGTTTCATTGCAGACAGGAAGTCAGCCATTCATTCGTCAAAGCCGAATGACAGCACAAATACAAAAACAGGAGATTTTTGCATAATGGCAGAACAAAAAACTTATCCAATATTCAAAATATTTGACTTGTATGATATTTCTGGAATTGAAGTCAAAGACCCCGGATTAAAGCCAGTCATAAATCTTCAGCCAAAATTAATCCTCAAGAGCCATGGAAGAAATGTCCAAAGATTCGGACAGACAAAAGTAAATGTTGTTGAAAGATTGATGAACAGAATTGCTGTTGCAGGACACAGAGGAAAAAAGCATAAAATAATCAAGGGACTAGCAACAGGAAAATACACAAAAAATATGATGATTGTCCTTGGAGCATTCAAATTAATAGAAAAAAAGACAGGAAAAAATCCTGTGGAAGTTCTTGTCAAAGCAATTGAAAACTCAGCACCAAGAGACGAAATTACTGTTATTGAATATGGTGGTGCAAGATATCCTCAAGCAGTTGATGTTTCTCCATTGAGAAGAATTAATTTAGTTTTGAGATGGATTGTTCATGGAGCATCTGACAAAGCTTTCAACAAAAAGAAAACTATAACAGAAGGATTAGCAGAAGAAATAATGCTTGCATCAGAAAGCAATGGTGATAGTTTTGCAATGCGAAAAAAGAATGAGAGTGAGAAACAAGCTGATTCTGCGAGGTAAAAATGAAAAAAGGACTTGAAAAGAAATTAAAAGACGACAAGTATTCTGATTTTCCTGAAGAAGAAGTTCCCGCATTTCATTTAGGACCTGAATTCAATCCAATATATAATATAAGGCGTTATATAGAAGAAAAAGCAAAAAAATTATTATCATATTTCAAAAGGGAATGATTTTATTTGATTGTTTTCTTACACAATTAATATAAAGAAAAATTACTTATATTTTTACATGCCAGAAACAATCCCAGAAATTAAACTAAGATTATATTTACAAGATCCAGAATTAGCAGCGAGACAACTTTATGAATTCTTAAGAATACAATCTATTGAAGTCAGAAAAAATCTTCAGTCCTATATTGATGATACTCCATTAACCAAAGAAATCAAGAAAAATGGTTTTTGTCTTGATAATTTAGATGATTCTGGAGATTAAAACCTTAAGGTTTAAAAACTATTTTTATTAATTCATTATATTAACGCGGGGACACCATGGTTTCCTTCGCTTAACTTTCCTATTAAGAGTAAAATGCCAGAAAAAGAATCACAATTTCAAAAGATACAGAGAATTAGCAACTCACAGAAGAACATAAGAAACATAGCGACAAGCGCGCACATTCACCACGGAAAGACTGCTCTTACAGACAATCTTTTAGCAGCTTCAGGACATATGGCTGCAAAAAGCGCGGGAGATTTGGAAGCAGGTATGGCGACATGGCAGCACGCAGACGAGCAGGAAAGACTTATGACTGTAGATGCTGCGAATGTTTCAATGGTTCACGATTTTCACGGAGAAGAATATCTGATTAATCTGATTGATACTCCGGGGCACGTAGATTTCTCTGGAAATGTTACAAGAGCAATGAGAGCAATTGACGGAACTATTGTTTTGGTTTGCGCTGTTGAAGGAATAATGCCCCAAACAGAAACAGTTATCAAGCAGGCACTTAGAGAAAGAGTTCAGCCTGTTCTTTTTATCAACAAAGTTGACAGACTAATCAAGGAAATGAAATTGACTCCTGAAAGCATGCAGCAAAGATTTGTAAGAATAATCAACGAGTTCAATGATTTGATAAGCAAGATTGCAGAGCCAGAGTTCAAGGAGAAGTGGCTTGTTAATATCAATGATGGAAGTGTTGCATTCGGAAGCGCGAGAGAGAATTGGGCATTGTCTGTTCCATTCATGAAAAAGAAAGGAATTACATTCAAAGATATTTTTGCACTTTATGAAATGAACGAGCAGGAAAGAAAAGATTGGGTTTGGAAAAGCGCACCTTTGTATGAAGTTCTTCTGGACATGGCGGTTAAGCATCTTCCTAATCCTTTAGATGCTCAGAAATACAGAATTCCAAAAATCTGGCATGGAGATTTGGAAAGCGAATTTGGAAAAGATTTATTGAAATGCAACCCGCACGGAAAAGTTGCATTTGTCATAACAAGAATTGTTATAGATCCAAGAAGTGGAAAAGAGATTTCAGCAGGAAGACTTTTCTCTGGAACAGTAAAAAACGGAATGCAGGTGCACTTAAATTTAGCAAACAAAGAACAAAAAGTTCAGCAGATATTTGTTTATAATGGAATACGTCCAGAACAAATAGAGGAAATCGGGTCTGGAAATGTTCTTGCTATTTCGGGAGTTACAGGAGAAGCAGGAGAAACAGTAACTGTCGAGCCAGAAACACCATTCGAAGAATTGAAACATATATTCGAGCCAGTTGTTACAAAATCTATTGAAGTAAAAAAAATGATGGACTTGCCTAAGCTTGTTGAAATACTTAAACAAGTCGGGAAAGAAGACCCCTCTGTTAAAGTTGAAATCAACGAGCAGACAGGAGAATCTCTTATTTCTGGAATGGGAGAATTGCACTTGGAAATTATTGAAAACAGAATCAAGACAGAAAAAGGACTGGATGTCAAGACTTCTGCTCCTATTGTTGTTTACAGAGAAACAATCAATAAAGAATCTCCGGCAATAGAAGGAAGAAGTCCGAACAAGCACAATAGTTTCTTTATTTCTGTCGAGCCTCTTGAAGATGATATTTATGATGCAATAAAATCAGGAGAAATTCCAGAAGGAAGAATCAAGAAAAAATCTCAGGAACTTGCAACAAAGTTTTCAAGATTTGATTGGGACAATGACACTGTCAAGAGTATCAGAGATATTTACAAGGGAAATATTTTCTTTGATAATACGAAGGGAGAAGTTCATATTGGAGAAGTAATCGACATGATTTTGGACGCATTTGAAATGGTAATTGACAAGGGACCGTTAGCAAGAGAACCGTGCATGAAAATGAAACTTTCTTTAGATGATATCAAGCTTCACGAAGATGCTATTCACAGGGGTCCTGCCCAGGTTTATCCTGCTGTTAGAGAATCAATAACAGGAGCAATGAGAAAAGCTGATGCTTGTCTTCTCGAACCAGTTCAGATATATCTTATAGAAATTCCTGACAGATTTTTGAGTGCTATTACGAGACTGGTAGGAAGCAAGAGAGGACAGCTTTTAGAAGTCAAACAAGAAGAAATGGAAACAACAATAAAAGCAAAACTTCCTGTTGCAGAAATGATTGGATGGAGCAATGATTTGCGTTCTGCTACAGAAGGACGTGGTGTTACTTCTCTTTATGACCAGTTATTTGAAAGAGTTCCACAATCCCTGCAACCAGATATAATTAAGAAAATAAGGGACAGAAAGGGACTTGCGGAAAATCAATAAACCAAAACATTTTTAAATCCATTTTTTTTTAGATAATTACTAAAAATTCTAACAAGAATTTTATACATATAATATGGCCAAGCTAAAACGCCAAAAGCGTTTCGCAAATCCATTTTTCAAAAACAAGGAAACAAAAAATGGCTAAAGAAAAACCAAACATGAATGTTGTGTTCGTTGGACACGTTGACGCGGGAAAGTCAACTACAGTCGGAAGACTGCTTTTTGATACTGGTATAGTTTCTGAACAGGAAATGAAGAAACTTAAGGACGAGGCTGACAAGCACGGAAAAGCTGGTTTTGAATTCGCATACGTTATGGACAGGATTAAAGAAGAGAGAGAAAGAGGAGTTACTATTGACTTGGCTTACAGAAAAATTCTTACACAAAAATTTCAAATCACAATCATTGACGCGCCTGGACACAGAGACTTTGTTAAGAATATGATAACAGGAGCTTCACAGGCAGATTCTGCATTCCTTGTAGTTGCTGCACCAACAGGAATAGAACTCCAGACAACAGAACACTTGTGGCTTTTGAGGACTATGGGAGTGAAGAATGTTGCAGTTTTAATCAATAAGATGGACTCAGTTAATTACGATCAAGCAAGATTCAACAAAGTAAAAGAAGATGTTTCTAGTTTATTGAAAACTGTCGGATATAAACCAGAAAAAATAAATTTCATTGCTGGTTCTGGACAAAAAGGAGATAACATTGCTAAGAAATCTACTAATATGCCTTGGTACAACGGACCTACTGTTCTGGAACAATTCGACTTATTCCCACAACCAGAATTGCCTACTAACTTGCCAATGAGAATGCCGGTTCAGGACGCTTATGAAATCACTGGAATAGGAACTGTTCCTGTTGGAAAGATTGAAACAGGAATAATGAAAGTTGGACAAAAGGTAGTAATATTGCCAGGAAGAACAGGAAAAGGAATAACAGGAGAAATTAAGACAATAGAAATGCACCATGAAAGCATGACAGAAGCATTAGCAGGAGATAATATTGGAGTAAATATAAGGGGAGTTGGAAAGAAAGATATTGCAAGAGGAGATGTTATCTGCCAAGCAGACAAACCAATCCCTGTTGTAGAGGAATTTATTGCTAATCTCGCAGTAATTAACCACCAAACTGTTTTGGCTAAAGGTTACACACCAGTATTCCATATTCACACAGCTCAGGTTCCATGCCAATTCGTAGAACTTATAGAGCAAATTGATCCTAAGACAGGACAGGTTATAAAGCAAAATCCAGATTTCTTGAAGAATGGAGATGTTGCTAAGGTTAGAATAAAACCACAGGGAAACTTGTGTTTGGAAACTCAGAAAGATAATCCGTTTATGTCAGGATTTGCAGTAAGAGATGCAGGAGCTACTGTTGCTGCAGGAATCTGCATTGAGATAACTAAGAAAAAAGCTATGTAAAGTTTTACTTTTCTATTGTTGCATTTTTCTACATAAAAACTTTTAAACTTAAAGGAGTGTTTTATGTTATGACTGAAATAGAAGTTTCAGCACAAATACAAAACAGGAGTTTTGCATAATGCCAGAAAAAGAGAAAAGAAATAGTGTCTATATTGTTTCGATAAAGGGGAACAATACTAATTTTGAAGTTCCTATAAGTGATATGGCAGATTTTGAAAATTTGGAAGGAATTTTGGATATTCTGAAAAAGAAATTACGAAACAGTTAAAAAGTATATTTTATTCTTGTATATATGAAAAGAGGCAACAAGAACGTTAAAACAAAATATGGAATTGCCGTTGTTGGCATGTTGATACTTGCTTTATTCTTAGCATTGTCAGGTTATTTTGTAGAGCAAACAGGAGATTCAAGTTTTCCAACTGGGTGGAAACTTTATGTTCCAATGATTGGCGCATTAGGCGGGATAGTATTAATCATATACGGACTTATTGTTGGGAAAAGAAGGAAAGTTTAAAAATTTGAATTAATTATAATTAATATGAAAAGAAAGGGGCTGACAATAAAAATAAATCTTACGAATAGATGGCTTTATACATTAATTGCTGTTGGAATTTTAATTGCTGTTGGGATTGGGGTTTATGCTGCTACTTATTCTGCTTCTGGAGCAGGACATAATGCAAATGAAATTGATTTTAGTAGTGGAGAAATTGCATCTGTTGGAACAATAAGAGATGCTAGTGGAGGTTGGATTAGAACCTATGGTGACACAGGGTGGTATTCAGAAACCTATGGTGGGGGATGGTATATGACTGATACTACTTGGTTAAGAGCTTATAATAATAAAAATGTCTATACAGCAGGGCAAGTAAGAGGTGATGGAGGTTTATGCATAGGAACAGATTGTAGAACTGCTTGGCCTGCATCAACTGTTATTTCAACAGGATTATATGGGCAGTGCAGTAGTACTGGTGCCATATGTTCAGCGAAAGAACCCGCATATTGCAGTGGCTCAAATCCAAATAATTTTTGTTACTGCCGAGATGGATATACAAAGGTACAAACAGGAACTTCTTCTAATGGTGTTCTTATTTATTCTTCTTGTTATAAAAATTAACCAAAACTTTAAAAACCCATTTTATCTTTTTAGTTAAAGAAATATCTATTAGATTACCTATTAATAGAATATCACATTCACATTCACATTTCCTACCTTCATTTTTGAAAGGAAAAGAGATACAGAAGAAGATTCGTAAATCTGAGATATTTCTAGAAATCATAGATTTCAAATAAATTAAACAAAAATACAAAACAGAAGTTTTGCATAATGAGCAAACAAGAAATTTGCCACAAATACAAAACAGAAGTTTTGCATAAAGGAAAAATAAACATGGCAAAAATAAGTCCTGTATCAATAAAATACATGATACATGCAAATTTTTCAGCTGAAGGAGCTTTGGAAAAACCTGATGTAATCGGAGCTATATTCGGACAAACAGAGGGGCTTTTAGGAGCTGAACTTGAGATGAGAGAATTGCAGAAAGAAGGAAAAATTGGAAGAATTGAAGTTGAATTGCACAAAGAAGGAAAGAATACAGTAGGAATGATAAAAATTCCGACTGCACTCGACCAAAGTGAAACAACCCTGATTGCTGCTGCTGTTGAGACAATAGAAAGAATAGGGCCTTGTGATTCTCAGATTGAAGTCGAAAAAATTGAAGATGTAAGAGGAAGCAAGAGAGATTATATTGTTGAAAGAGCGAAAAAGCTAATGCAGGAAATTCATGGCAAGACAGATTCAAGAGAAATTTCCACTGAAATCAAGGACTCTGCAAGAACTGCAAATGTCAGAGAATATGGGGAAAGCAAACTTTCTTCAGGAGATTTATCTGGCAGAGAAATAATTGTAGTTGAAGGAAGAGCAGATGTTTTGAATTTAATGAGAAACGGAGTGAATAATGTTATTGCAATGAACGGAACAAAACTTCCTGAAGAAATAAAAGAGCTGAGCAAAGAAAAAGACATAATTTTATTTGTTGATGGAGACAGAGGAGGAAGATTGATTGTCCAGAATGTCTCTGACAATGCAAATGTGAAATATGTTGTTGCTGCGCCAGATGGAAAAGAAGTTGAAGAATTAACTGGCAAGGAAATATTGATGAGCTTAAGAAAGAAAGTCTCTGTAAGAGACTTTCTCTCAAGTTTTTCAGAAAGACCAAACAGATTTGAAAGAAATGACAGATTTCAAAGACAGGAAAGAATACAAGAAAGAATTCCTATTAGAGAGGAAAAAATATTTGACTTAAACAACGATGACAAAAAGAAATTAAAAGAAATAGCAAAAGAAAACGAAGGAAGCGGAAAAGCAATTCTTCTTGACAGTTCATTAAAAGAGATTAAGCAGGTTTCAACGAAAGTTCTTTCAGGAACATTGAGAAGATTAAATCAAAAACCAGCTGTGATAGTAATTGATGGCATTGCAACAAATTCTATAATTAGTTCTGCAGAAGACATTGGTTGCAAGGCGATTGTTGCTAAGAACTTCGCAACAACAGACACAAAGATAAAGTTATTAAGCTTGTAAATAAATTTATAAATTCTGTAATTCCATTATCCAAATGGCACCAAAATTAGCTTATGTAGATCATAGAGTTCAATTTGCAAAAAAATTTATAGATGCATTACAAAACGCGGGCATAGATTTCAAACCATATGGTTCTTTTGAAGAATTTTTTAAAGAAAATGATTTGAGAGATTTTCCTGTTATGATTTGTCATCCCGGATTAAATAATCAATGCATGCTTACAAAAATTGCAAAGGAATTTCCGCATTTAAAACTTGGATTAATATCTTTTACAGAGTATGAATATTGTGAAGATGAGATTCCCGCATTTTCATATAATTTTCCTGAGAGTGTAATAACGTGGGTTAGAAACAATCAGTGACAAAAGACACCTTATCGGTTTCTTTTGTAAGCTTCCCTTTATATTTGGGTCACGCCTGATAAAAAAATTCACCTTATCGGTTTCTTTTGTAAGTTTCCCTTTAAATTTGAGTCACGCCTGATAAAAAAATTCACCTTATCGGTTTCTTTTGTAAGCTTCCTTTTATAATTCTGCTCAAGGCTGATAATCTTTTTTACTTTATGTTACTAATAAGAACCAAAGGTTCCTAATACTTCCTATATAATTTAACTCTTTGTTAGTAACAAGGAGTACTATTCCGTCGGAAAGTGTTGTTGTCACCATAAAGTTTATAAACAATTTTACGTATAAGAAAAATACAGAAAAACAATGTTTTTCTGCAATTAAACAATGAATAAAAAGAACGCAAAAATGAATACAAAAAGAATTTTGGTTTCTTTTTTGTTAATCGCAAGTGTATTGTTCTTAATAAGTGCAGTTAGTGCTTTACCAATTGATCCAACATTTGGAGACTATCACAACATCGCTATAAAAGTTAACGGAGATTCTGTTACTGATGATGGATTGCCCCCTGTTACTGGTGAGGTATTGTCAACTGCTACTGCTGGAGACACAATAACTGTTAAGGTTAGTTTCAAATATGATGATATCAGTACTACTGACGAAACTGACAGTATTAGAGTAAAAATAACACTTGAAGGAAATAATGATGATGTAGTTGCTACTACTAATTCATTTAATGTTGAAGAAGGAAATACTTATTCCCAAACCTTGACATTGAAAGTTCCTTCAGACTTCGAAAGTGACTCATTAACTGGAGATTTCCCTTTAACAGTCAAAATCGGAGATGAAGAAATTGAGTTAGGTGACTTACACATTCAGAGACAATCAGACGATGTTGCTATAAAGTCAGTAATGACAAGCACTTCAGTTGAAGCAGGACAATTAGTCCCAGTTGATGTTGTCTTGAAGAATGTAGGTTACAATGACTTAAGTGATTTATATGTCACTGCAAGCATTGGTGACTTGAAATTATCAAAGACAGCTTATTTTGGAGACCTTGTTACTGTTGATTATACTGGAGATGAAGAAGAGAACACTGTTAGTGGAAAACTATACTTAGAAATCCCTTACAATGTTAAGTCAGGAACATACACATTAGAAATAACTGCTGAGAACGAGGAAACAAGCATTACAGTGACTAAGGAAATCGTTATAACAAACGGCTTTCCAGATGTAGCTATGAAGTCAGGAAATGACTTAGTATTGCTTAACCCTACAAACCAGTTGAAAGTTTACACAGTGAAATATGCAGACACAGAAGTTAGTATTATTGTACCAGCTGCTTCAAGCAAATCTGTTACAATACAAACTCCCACAAGCGGAGAATACAAATTCGATGTTGCAGTTTTCTCTGGAGACAAACTTTTAAGCACTATTAATTTCAGCGGTGTTAGTTCAGCTCCAAGTCTAACAAGTCCAGTAATGGTATTGACAGTTATACTAGCAATAGTATTCCTTGTTTTGTTAGTTGTATTGGTAGTTTTGATAACAAAGAAACCACAAAAAACCGAAGAATTCGGTGAAAGTTATTACTAAACACGTTTAATTTTTTTTATTTTTTTTATTTTTTTATACTCAAGAAATAGGGGTGATTATTTTATTAAAATGCCAAAAAATCTTATAAAGAAAATTGTAAGCAAAGAAGACATAAGCAATACTTGCATTAATATGACAACAGCATGGTTAGCTGGAAAGGTTGCAAATACTGTGTCAAATGCAGTTTTTCATTTTAATCTGAATCAGTATAATTCTATTGATCATCTTGTAATCGGAGTTGGAATTGGAACTCTTGCATACAGAAAAGCGGGAGGAGGATTTAAGGGAATTGCGGCCGGAGTGATAACAGCAACTGCATTTAGTGCTTTATGGGAATCTTTTGAAAATGGATATGTATTTCATACTAATGTATTCAAGGATAAAGAATCATTGATTGATACTATGTCTGATGTTGCTGTTGTTTATGCTGGAAATATTTTGGGTTTTTTAGCAGAGAAAGCAAAGAGATATGCTGGAAGAAAGAAAAAAGATTAATTACTTTTCCTCTATTAAAGGAACAAACACAAAGCCGGGAATCTCTTTTTTTAGAATTAATCTACTTTTTATTTTTTTAAATTGCATTAAAGATTTTTCATAACCTAAACCAATTGGCGCAACGATAATTCCTTTATCTTTCAACTGAGAAACTAATCTGTATGGTATCTCTTTATATCCAGCACTTATAATAATTCTGTCAAAGGGTGCTTTTTCTGGTAAGCCATAAATACCATTCTTGTTATAAACTTTAATATTTTCATATTTCTTAAGAGATTTTTTTGATTTATCTGAAAGTTTTTTTATTCTTTCAATACCATAAACCTCCCCTTTATTTCCTATGATATTTGAAATCAAAGCTAAAACATAACCACTACCAGAACCTATCTCAAGAATCTTTTGATTTTTCTTCAAATCAAGAAGAGAAAGCATCATTGCTATTGTATATGGTTGTGAGATTGTCTGTCCCTGACCAATTGGCAAAGCAACATCTTCATATGCCTGCTCTTTTAATTTCTCTGGCAAAAAGTCTTCTCTTTTAGTTCTTGAAAAAACACCAATTATTTCATTAGGAAAATTCTGCATTTTTAGACTTTGTAAAAGTTGTTCTTTGTTCATATCTTCAAACTTACGATTTTGCTGACTCCGTCATGCATGCTAATACCATAGAGATTGGTTGAGTTTGCTATGACTTCATCATTATGCGTTATTATAATATATTGTCCTCTTTTCATGTATTTCTTTAACAATTCTGCCAAACGCTCCGAGTTTCTTTTATCAAGAGCAGCATCAATTTCATCAAAGATATAGAAATAGTACGGCTTTAATTCCTGTATTGCGAATATCAATGAAAGGGCTACAAGGGTTTGTTCTCCTCCTGAAAGAGATTTCACATCGAAATATTTTCCGTGTCCTGTTTTTACAATTATGTTTACGCCTCCATTGAAGGGTTCTTTCTTATCTTCCAAGTCAAGAAATACATGTCCTTTTGGACTTAATTGTGAAAAGTTTCTTGAAAATATTTCATTTATAGAACTCAGTGTTTGCAGGAAAGTTTTCTTTTTCTTTACATCAATTTCATGAATTATCTTCAAAATTCCTTCCTTCTCTTTTGTAATTATTTCTGCTTTTTCCTTCACTAAGTCGTATTCCCTTTTTATTGTATCGTAAACTTCAAGAGAACGCAGATTTACACTTCCAATCTGTGACAAGAATTCCTGTGTTTTTGCTAATTTATCAAGCAAGACATCTCTGTTTGCTCTTACTATTTCAACATTTGGAAAATCGAGCATTTCTGTTTCAAGATTTTCTACCTCGGCGCTTAGCCTCGCAAAATCAATCTTTAGATTATTCATTTCCTGTTCCAAATTATAAATTGTGTTCTGTTTTTTTGAAATTTCTATTTCATTGTCTCTTATTCTTTTCTGCAAGTTGTCTCTTTCAGAAATCATCTTCTGGAATTGCTCTGTAAGCTGTTCTTCCTGCTTTCTCTTTTTATCCAGAAGTTCTTCTCTGTTTTCAATCTGGTCTTTTATTTCTTCCAGTTCAGAATCTAAATCTTCCCCGTCTCTTGATAATTGCTTAAGGGATATTTTGCTTCTCTCCAGTTCTCTTTTCTTAAAGGAAATTTCTGAATCAACATTCTCTTCGCTTCTCAGAGAAATTTCCTGCACCTCTATTTTTAATGTTTCATACTTCTGTTCTATATTTGAATTTTCATCAAATATTTTTTCAAGATTTTTCTCACGCTTTTCAAGTTCAGAAAGTTCTCCTTTTAGAGAATCTATTTTTTCTTGCAGAGATTTTATCTGCAATTGCTTTTCATGAATATTGGAAAGCTTTATCAAATCAAAATTTCTTTTGGAAATCTCGGAAGTTATCTGTTCCATTTCCTGATTGAGGAGATTTTTCTTGCTGTAAATTTCATTAAGCTGTTTGTCGCTGTTTTCTATTTCTTTTTTAAGAAATTCTATCTTTTGTCTTATATCCTTATGAATTGAGTCTATGTGCTCTGAAGTGATTTTATTCTTGCAGAGAGGGCAAATGTCCATCTTTGAAATCTTTTCCACCGTTTTATCCTGCTTGTCAATTTCATACTCATTTGTTGCAGAGATTTTTTCCAAATCCCTTTCTTTTTTATTCAGATTTTCAAGAAGGCTTCTTTTTTCTGCAAGAGATAGTTTTAAAGAATCCAATTTTTCACGACTGGTTTTTAAATCAAACAATTCTTCTGAAATGGATTTTATCTGCTTTAATAAAAACTCAGATTCATTATTGTAAGAATTGAGAGTTGATTTTTTATCCTGAATTCTTTCTTTTAAGGATTTAATTTCTGATTTTACTGTATAAAATTTCTTTCTCTGTTCCTCTACTTTTTCAAGCTCTTGTTTTTTTGTTTCAACCTCTTTTTGATTTCTTACAGAAGAAGGCGCTCCCTTTTGCAAATCTTTTATTGATAATTCTGCCTGTCTTATAAATTCCTGAATTTCCTGTTTTTCTTTAGATATAGAAGATAACTTGCTTTCATAATTTTCCATTCTAACATTCATTCCTGCAAGTTCTGCTCTTATGTTTGCTATTTCTCTGTTGAGTTTTTCCTGTTCCAAGCCTGTAGATTTCTGAATTGTCGAATTAATAGAAGAAATTTTTGCTTCAATGTTTTCTATTGTTGTTCTTATTTCAGAGATTAATTTTCTTTCTTTTTCTATCTCCTTATTTTTATTTAAAATCCTGGAATTAACTTCCTCTGAAATCTTTTTTTTGTGATTTATGTCTCCGGAAATGATGCTGGCTTTGTATTTTTTTACATCTGATTCCAACTTCTTGAATTTCAGTGCCTGTTGTCTTTCTTTTTCCAAATTGTTTAAATAAATTGTTCTTTCTCTTAAAATTGCCAAAACTTCTTTCAGTTTTTCGTCTGTTCTTTCTAATTCATTTAGAGATTTTTCTTTTCGCATCTCATAGACAGAAATCCCTGAAACTTCTTCTATTATCTTTCTTCTTTCTTCTGACTGCATTCTTGCAAAGTTTTGGATTTCTCCCTGAAGAATTATATTGAATCCATTTGGATCTATTCCCCCCTGTGCCAGCAATGACAAGACTTCCTGCCTTGTTTTTACTTCATCATTTATTTTGTATATGCTTTGTCCGTTTCTTCTAACAATTCTTTTTATTGAAATTTCATTTTTGTCTACTGAGAAAACCCTGTCTGAATTGTCAAGAACCATTTCAACCATTGCCTCTTTTGCAGGAGCAGCAATTTTGCTTCCTAAGAATATTAAATTTCCTGCTTTTGCAGCTCTAATAGATTTAATACTCAATCTTCCAAGAACAAAACACATAGCATCAGATATATTGCTCTTTCCGCTCCCATTAGCTCCTACAATAACATTGATGCCTGGAGCAAAAGGAACTTCTGTTCTTCTGACAAAACTCTTGAAACCATACATCACTATTTTTTTTATATAAAGCATTGTAAAAGGAAAGAAAAGAGATTTTTAAAGTTTAATGAGAAAAAAGGAGATATATAAATTATAGGCGTTAAAAGCTCTAAAATATAACTACTATTAAATAGCAACAAATAGAAAGGTTTATATAGAGGTTACCCCTTTATATCTTAAGGAAGCCAAAATAAAAAATGACAAACACAATAAGACCAACAGATAGAGAAAAAGAAAGAGCATACGAAGTAAGAATAGACAGAATAAAACCTGTAGAAGCTAAACAAGATAGAATCTACTGGGTTAGACAGGATGCAAGAAAGGCTCAAGAAGTACAGGCTGGATTTAGATATGACGCTCTTTTAGACAGCAGAAAGTACAAATAAATTTATTTTTATATTAATTTTTTTTGTTCTGCACTTGAAAAGGCTTCTTTCCATGTGCTCCATGTTTTTCTGAATATTCCCTTGTCTCCATAAGTTTGTGCATGCTTCTCAAGAAATCTGGTTGTTAAGGGGTCTGAACAATACCCAGAACCAATTTCATTCCCATACGTCTCTTTTAATTTTGTCATTTCTATTTCTCTCGCGCATTTAGCAAGAATAGATGCTGCTGAAACAGAAACATGATTCACGTCTGCTTTGTGCTCGCAATGTATTTCCAAATTAGAAAGATTATCAATTTTTGTTTTTAGAAAATCTGTCCATTTTGCTATGCTAACAGAGGGGCAATCTACAATTACCTTTATCTTTGTAAATCCTTTATTTATCCTGTTAATTATCTCTGCAGTTTTTATTGCTTCTACTGCATTAAGATTTATTCCCATTTTATTTTTTCCATCTATCTCTTCTGGACGAGCCAAAACAATTTCAAAAGTTTCTGCAATTCCTTTTATTTTTTCAGCAAGAAATTCTCTTCTTTTTTGTGTTAATTGTTTAGAATCTTTTACCCCTAATTCTTTTAATTCCTTTTCTACTTTGTCATCAATCAAGCATCCAGCCAGAACCATTGGACCAATCACAGGACCTCTGCCTGCGTCATCTATTCCTAATGTTAACATTAAACTTCAAAATGCACAACGTTTATAAATTTAATTCTAATCGTTTTTCTATACAGCGGGGTAGAGCAGCCTGGAGTGCTCGTCGGGCCCATAACCCGAAGGTCGTGCGGTTCAAATCCCACCCCCGCTACTTATTTTTGAGGGATTTGAACAAATCCCAACTCGAGACCCCACTCGTCACTTACTCCTAACTTCACTATTGCGGATTACACGTGAAGTTACTTGGGATTAATCTGTTTCTCTCGTGAAGTCTCTCGCCCCCGCCACTCACTTTTAAGAAAATATTTAAATTGATTTCTGCTGTTTTTAATATGAAAAAAGGTGTGAAGAAAGTCCTCAGAGGTAAATCTCTTGTGGATTTTCATTTTGTAAAATGAAAAAAAGAAAGAATCCTATAATTGCTGTTGCACAGATAAGATATTATGACACTGCCGAAAAACACAATGTAGCAAAAATAAAAAAATATATCCGACTGGCAAAAAAGAGAAATGCAGATATTATTTGTTTTCCTGAATCGAGTGTCCACAAAACAGATTTTATGAGTTTTGATCATAAATTAATTCAAGAAATTAAAGAAGAATGCAAAAAAAACTCTATCTGGTGTATTATAGATGATGACATGGTTATCAAAGGCAAAGTATACAATGCTGCAATACTAATTGACAGAAGTGGAAGAATTAACGGAGAATACAGGAAGATAAATATTATGGGAGAAGGATATGATTCTCCTGTAAAAGCTGGAAAAAGAATAAAGGTTTTTGAAACAGATTTTGCAAAAATTGGAATTGCAATTTGTTGGGATTTAAATTTTCCAAGTCTTTTTAAAAAGATGAAAAAAAGAGGAGCAGAGATAATTTTCTGTCCAACCTCATGGAAATATGAAGCTCGTGCGCATCACCCAATAGTATATAATGAAAGGCATAGAAAAAGAGAATTTGCGACTCTAAAATCATTGGTAATGACAAGAGCGTTTGAGAATCTTTTTTTTGTGGCTTTGTGTAGCCCTGCAAAAAATGAAAATGAGAAAGATTTGGTTCCTTATTCAGCAATTTGCTCCCCCCACAAAGTTATCAAAGATTTAAAAGACAAAGAGGGATTAATAACTACTGAGATAAATTTAAAAGAAATAGGGAAATTAGAAAAACTCTACAAAGAAGCTGTATAAGTTATTTTTTTACTTGCTTCTTTAGAAAATCCAGAATTTCTCCAACTAATTTTTCTTCTTCTTTATTAATAAAATCCAAACCCGGCTCTGCATTTATTTCAAGAACAAGCCATTTTCCGTCTTTCTTAAACAAATCAACACCATAAATTTTTATCTTGAAGACTCGGGTTAATTTATCTACTATTTTCTTCAGTTCTTTATCCACTTGAAATTTTTTTACATTCCTGTCTTGGATGTATACTCCTGTTGCTTTCCATCCTTTGCTTTCTTTTATAGCTGTCTGAACTATTTTTCCCCCTATAACTGTAACTCTGTAACTTGGAGATTTGATAAATTCCTGAGCAATTATTGGAAGACGATTAGTTCCCTTTTTCCAGAACTTATTAACTATTCTTTCTGCTTCTCTTAGATTGTCTGCCTTGTCAACATATTCTCCATTTGTCCCTTCAACTCTCTTTAAGATTACTGGCCATTCCTTGAATTTTTCAAGTTCTTTTTTCATAATGTTCCAATTTTGAGAAAGAAGGATTGTCCTTAATGTAGGAATTTCATGTTCTTTGCATTTTAAAGCAAACATCCACTTGTCTTCATCATAATAGAATTCTTCTGAAGACTCTATTACTTTTTTCCCCAATTCTTCTATCGTCTTTACAATTTCCAAGGCAAAATCTTCTGCACTGTTATTGAAAAAAATATCGCAATTTTTTATTTTTTCTTCCAGCTCTTCTTCATTCAAATCTTTTGCAGTATTAATCATTACCAAATTTACATTTTTACTTTTTGCTACTTTAAGAAAGAATTTTTCATCTTTTCCTAAACGAGAATCGTTGAATATGTATCCTATTGTGATTTTTTTCATGTTATGTCTTTCTGAGAACATTTTTATTTAACCTGAAAAGAATAATCAAACCAATTATTGCGAGAAGACTAGTAAGCATAAAAACAAATTTAAAACCTATCTTTTCTGCAATAAACCCTCCAACTGCTGCAGTTATTGCTGTTCCAATTCCCAGTCCAGAAGAATAAATAGAATATTGGAATCCACGTTTTCCTTTCTCAAGATTAGCTGTAAATAAACTGGACCAAGAAGGATAAGCAAAGGCGGCTCCTATACCATAAACAAATTCTGCCAAAAATAGATGCCAGATACTTGTAGAGAAAATATACCCTACTGGAACAAGGGCTATAATTCCTGTTCCTAACCAAAGCATCCACAATCTATCTTTTGGATTAAAGGTATAGGAAAAAATAATCTGCAGAATAGAGAGTGTTATTAAATACACTGTACTGGCAAGTCCTGCAGTAAAAATCCCTCCTCCTGTAAGATTGTTGTCTATAAAAATAGATAAAATTGGGCCTACAAAACCCAATGCTCCATAAACTAATACATCAGATATTATAAGAAGTTTTAGAGTTTTATTCATCTCTAGAATATCAGAAATTATAGGAATCCTTTTTTTCTTATTCATCTCTTTTTATCTCGCAATCTCACTTGTTTATCACGTACCTAACTTCCGTGAAATTGTTCGTCCCCTCATTATAATTATAATTAAGAAATTGTATATTTAAAGGTTATGAAAAAATACCTTTTTTATCTTCTTTTTTTATTCTTTCTAATTCTTATCAAAAGAAAATAAGAAGTTATTATTATTGCAACACTTACAACTGCAATCATTAAAGTATAAATTATTGTTGATTGTGGAGCTGTTTTTATGCATTTTCCATCTTCACAGCCAAACTTACACTTTTCTGTTATAAGCCATGTTGAATTTCCAAGGCACAATTGGGTTTGTCCGCTGTAGCATCTGATAATTCCTGACTGGCAATCATATCTACCATAAAAAATAACGAAGGTTGAAAATCCGGGAGACAAAGCAGAAAAGTAGTAATAATTATCATCCTGACTTTTTAGATTTGTTAACAGAACTTCCCATCTTGCACTTGAATTTTCTTTTCTATGAAGTCTTATATCTGAGGAAGTCCCATTATTCTGGAAAAGCCATGTTTTGTTAACCTTAAAATAAATTGTTACATTCCTTATTTTATCATTTGTTATTCCTTTTGCAGTTACATTGAATGCCTGATACAATTTCCCAGAAGCAACTCCTATTTCTTCATTTATATTTAGAATATTCCTTTTTATTATACTAAACGAAGCTCCTGAAACTGTTTCTGCAACTTCTATTATTATTTTTATCAAATCCAATTGTGAGACATTTATCAGTATCTCCACAGGATTGTTTGGATTGAACGTTTGATTTGTAGTAGGAAGAGCCCCTCCACCCCCTCCAGAAGTACAAGATTGCGATTCTGCAGGCTTATTTGTAGTCGTTCCGCAAGCATTTGAATCTGTGCATGTTCTTGTTTGGCTTCCTCCCGAACAAGTGCTCCAAGAAATACAACCCCAGGATTCTGTACAAGATGACAAGAGAATTAATGGGAGATAGTCATAATTAACACCATCTAAATTGTAAGAAGAATCACAAATTCCGTCGCTGTCTGCATCTGCGCATGTGGAAGCTAATTGTGAAAATCCGGTGTTATTTGGGTGTGCCCAGAAATTTCCTCCAATATTGACTCCCCCAATAATATTTGTTCCAAGTGTTTTTGTTGTGTTGAAAAAATTTGTTAAATTTGTCGAATTATAATAGTTAAATGTGTTATTAAAATAATTGTTATAAATTAAATTATATTCCGGATATCTTGCTGATTGATTTAAGAAATAAAGTCCATAATAAGTATTATTTTCTATATGAGAATTGTTTAATATATTATAGTATGAACTTGAATAGAAGTGTACCCCAGAAAAATTATTATCTTTTACCGTTATATTTGTTAAGATAGTGCTGTTAGAACTGGATAAAAATATTCCACGCCCATTATTATTTGCAATTATGTTTGTTAAAGTATTGTTTCTGGAAGTAAGTAAAGATATTCCATAAACGAGGTTATAATTTATCATAATACCTATTAATGTATTATTATTGGACGACTGAAGTAAATAAATACCAGACTGACTATTGTTATTTGCTGTTATAGTTGTTAAAATATTATTATTAGACCCGCTAGATAAAGCTATTCCAGAATAAAGATTATTATTTATTGTTATAGTTGTTAAAATATTATTATTAGAGCCGCCAAAAACGATTCCATATTGACTATTATTATTTGCTGTTATGTTTGTTAGGGTATTGTTATTGGACGAGGTTAAATATATCCCCCAATGAAACTGAGAGAAATTACAATTTCTTATAGTATTATTATTCACAGAAGATAGATATATTCCATAATCTGTTCCTGTTCCATCTCCAATAATTGAATTATTTTGACAGCCAAAAATTACGTTGCTTTTTGCGCCAAAATCTATGCATGTACCACTAATTCCGGAAAGTGTTGCGTTTAATTCTATTATATTTCCTGCACCTGCGTTTGCAATTGCTTCAGTACAGTCAGAGCAATTTGAGCAAGTAATAGTATTATTTATTGAAAAAGATATATTAACATTAGTAAAAACAGAAGGAACATTAGTATCATTACACCAATATTGGACTATGTAATTTCCCTCTGGGAGTGTTTCTGTATAATTCCATACATTTCCTGCAAGATTTTGCATAGTAACATTATTAAGTCCATCATTTTTAGAAAGCCAACAACTTGAAGTTGAGCAAACACCTGCATTTGTCACTGTCAAACTATGATTAATTGGATTATGATTCACTCCTTCTGCTGGAGAATCAATTGTTATTATTGGTTGACAAGCAGCAGCTGATATTAAAGAAGCATTTATTGAAATTAAAAAAATTGTAAATAATAAAAATAAAATTTTCTTGTCTCTCTTTTTCATAATAATAAAAGGAAATTATAATTTATATAATAAACGCCCACGGCAGGAATCGAACCTGCGAGCCCCGAAGGGCGCGGATATTTGCCGTCTCCTAAAAGGAGTCAGCGTGTCTCTCAACCCGAAGTCGACCGAAGCCGGCCTGGGGAAAGACAAAACTCTCATAAGAGAGAAGCACTCTCACCCGAAGGGAAAGCGCAGTAAGGCCGAAGCCTAATAGCAATCCGCTGCAATACCATTATGCGACGTGGGCATAGGAAAGCATAATCAATACAAAGATATAGATTTTAATGAGAATTTAAAGTTTATTATTTAA